>Ga0326597_10004633_pt1 | contig 19287 bp, 29 predicted proteins | sample RVTome_12_FD_203789 | JGI IMG/M metagenome (GOLD analysis project Ga0326597, IMG submission 203789) | Soil microbial communities from uranium-contaminated site in the Upper Colorado River Basin, Wyoming, United States - RVT100D185 | ecosystem: Environmental > Terrestrial > Soil > Contaminated >... | reverse complement strand
AGTCCTTGGTTCCTCAGACCCGACGCTTCTTGGGCGGCCGGCATCCGTTATGCGGCAGCGGCGTCACGTCTTGAATCGACTTGATGAAGAGCCCCGACGCGGCGAGCGCCTGGATGGCGGACTCACGGCCCGACCCTGGTCCCTGGACCAGAACGTCGACCCGCTTGACTCCCATGCTCACGGCCTCACGACCCGCCTGCTCACCGGCTACGGTCGCGGCGAACGGGGTCGACTTCTTGGAGCCCTTGAAGCCGGCCTTACCGGCGCTGCCCCAGACGACCACATCGCCTTTCGAGTCGGTGATGGTGATGAGCGTGTTGTTGAACGTCGCTTTGACGTGGGCGATGCCCTCCGCCTCGACGACCTTCTTTGTGCGCTTGGTGCGCGCCTTCGGCTGTGCCACGGTCTATTCCTTGTGTGCGTCGGCTACTTCTTCGGGGCCTTCTTCTTGCCGGCGATCGCGCGGCGCTTGCCCTTGTGGGTGCGCGCGTTGGTGCTGGTGCGCTGACCCCGGACAGGCAGGCCCCGTCGGTGACGTATCCCGCGATAGCAACCGATGTCCATGAGCCGCTTGATGTTCATGGTAGTCTCGGTGCGGAGCGCGCCCTCGACCTTGAAACTCTCGATCTCCCGCCGGAGGCGGTTGATGTCGTCGTCGCCCAGATCCTGGGTACGGAGGTCGGGAGAAATCCCCGTTGCGGCGACGATCTTCTTCGCGCGCGCATCTCCGATCCCGTAGATGTAGGTCAACGCGATCTCGATGCGCTTAGCGCGCGGGAGGTCGACGCCTGCAATACGTGCCATGGGCTACTCTTGGTTCCTGTGCGGGGCCTGACGCCGTTCGGCGCTCAACCCTGACGCTGCTTGTGCTTCGGGTTTCTGGAGCAGATGATGCGGACCACACCCTTACGGCGGACCACCTTACAGTGCTCGCAGATCGGCTTGACGCTACTTCGGACCTTCACTTGATATTCTCCGCGTCCGTTTGTGGCAGAGCTAGGTAGTATAACCCTGGTGAGACAGCCCTTCAAGCACCGTCGATGGAGGGCATGGCCACCCCGACGGAGCTGTCCAACGCGGTGAGAATACGCGGCCCCTCGGCCGTGATCCCTACCGTATGCTCGAAATGCGCCGACAATGCCCCGTCGGCGGTCACCACCGTCCATCCGTCCGCGAGCGTGCGGATGTCCGGCGACCCGGCCGAGAGCATCGGCTCTATGGCCAGGACCATTCCTTCGCGCAGGAGCGGCCCGTGACCCGGGCGCCCCACGTTCGGGACCTGCGGCTGCTCGTGCACCTCCCGGCCGATCCCGTGGCCGACGAGGTCCCGCACGATGCCATACTTCGTTCCTTTCACGGTGCGCATGACCGCCGCGCCGATGTCGCCCACGTGCTTGCCGGGCCTGGCCTCGGCCAGCGCGGCCCACAACGCGCGCTCGGTGATGTCGAGGAGCTCGCGCGCCTCGTCGCTCACCTCACCGACCGGGAAGGTCCAACCCGAGTCGGAGCACCAACCGTCGAGGCGCACCCCGACATCCACTGAAACGATGTCACCGTCCGACAGGACCCGCTCCGTCGAGGCGATGCCGTGCACGATCTCCTCGTTGAGGGAGATGCACACGGTGCCCGGGAAGCCGTAGAGTCCCTTGAACTCCGGATGCGCCCCCTCGTGCGACAGGATGAAGTCGTCGCAGAAGGAATCGATGTCCTTTGTCGATACGCCCGGCCTGATCCGCTTCGGCAGTTCGGCATGCAGGGCCGCGATGATGGCGCCCCCGCGGCCGATCGCGTCCAGCTCCTCGGCCGTGCGCAGATGGATCATGCGCGCGCGCCGACGATGGCCTGCCGGAACTCCTCGTAGACGGCGTCGAACGAACGGTCCGCGTCGATGCGCGCCATCTCCGCGTCGTGTCCCTCGTAATGCTCGATGAGCGGCGCCGTCTGCTCCTTGTAGACCTCCAGGCGGCGCTGCACTGTCTCGGGGTTGTCGTCCGCGCGGTGCACCAGCTTCGCCCCGCAGCGGTCGCAGACGCCCTCCTCGGCCGGCGGATCGAAGTGCACGTTGTAGACCGACCCGCACTCGGGGCACGACCGCCGCCCCGCCAGCCGCTTCACGAGCACGTCGTCCGGCGCCTCGAACAAGACGACCATTCCCACCTCGAGCCCGGATTCGGACAGCACCGTGTCCAGCCCCTGGGCCTGCGCGATGGTTCGCGGAAATCCGTCGAACAGGATGTCCGTCCCGTCGGGCAGCCCACCGAGATGCGCTCGCACGAGCCCCAGGATCAGGTCGTCCGGCACCAGCTCTCCGGCATCCATGTAGCTCTGGGCCTTCCGCCCGAGCTCAGTGCCTTCGCGTCGCGCGGCCCGGAGCAGATCCCCCGTGGAGACGTGCGCCGCCCCGTTGGATTCCGCGAGGCGGACCGCCTGCGTTCCCTTCCCGACGCCCGGGGCGCCCAACAGTATCACGACCATCGACTTCGTTCCTGGTTTCAGCGCTACATGTAGCGCTGACGACCGCGCATCTTCACCCGACCCTTCTTCATGAAGCCGTCGTAGTGGCGAAGGAGCAGGAGCTGCTGCGCCTGCTGCACGGTGTCGAGCCCCACACCCACGACGATCAGGAGGCTGGTGCCCCCGAAGAAGAACGTCTGGATATTGAAGATGTCGAAGATGAAGAACGGAACCAGCGCGACGAACGCGAGATAGACCGAGCCCGGAAGCGTCACGCGCGTGAGGATCCGGTCGATGTACTCCGCCGTGCGCGTACCCGGCTTCACGCCCGGAATGAACGCGCCCTGCTTCTTCAGGTTCTCCGCCAGGTCGACCGGATTGAAGATGATCGCCGTGTAGAAGTACGTGAAGAACAGGATGAGCAGGCCGTAGGTGATGTAGTACACCATGGTCTGCGGCTGGAACATCTCGGCCAGCGTGGAGAGCGGACCGAGGTCCACGAACGCGGCCAGGGTGCCCGGCACCACGATGAACGACTGCGCGAAGATGATCGGCATGACGCCGGCCGAGTTCACGCGCAGCGGCACGAAGCTCTTCTGACCCTCACGGATGCGTCCGCGTCCCACGACCTTCCGCGGGATCTGCACCGGAATCTTGCGGGCCGCCATGGTCATCGCCACGACCGCGGCGCAGACGCCCACCACCACCACCAGGAGCGCCACCAGGGCGAACGCCGAGATCTCGCCAAGCGTGAACGACTCCCAGGTCCGGCCGATGGCCGCCGGGAACGACTCGATGATGCTGAAGAAGATCAGCAGCGACATCCCGTTGCCGATGCCGCGGTCCGTGATCTGCTCACCGAGCCACATGACGAAGATTGCGCCGACCGTCAGGGTGACGACGGTGGTGAACATGAACATGAAGCCCGGGATGGTGACCGCGCCCGGAATCGACTGCAGGAAGACCGAGTAGCCGTACGCCTGCGCCATCGACAGCACGACCGTCGTGTAGCGCGTCCACTGCGTCAGCTTCTTGCGACCGTCCTCGCCTTCCTTCTGCAGCTTCTCGACGGTCGGGAAGACCGCCGCGAGAAGCTGGAACATGATGCTCGCCGAGATATACGGCATGATGCCCAACGCGAGGATCGTCGCACGCGACAGCCCCCCACCCACGAACATGTCGTAGATGCCGAAGAAGGTGTCCTGCAGCTGACCGAACTGCTGCTGCAGGATGCCGACGTTCAGGCCCGGAACCGTGATGTGCGCACCGGTCCGGTAGATGAGCAGGATGAACAAGGTGAAGAGGATCTTCTCCTTGAGCTCCGGTACCCGGAACAGATTCGCGACGGGGTTGTTCGCCATGGGTCAGGCCGTTCCTAGCGCTTAGCCGGTTCTACCGACTCCGTTCCGATTACGGTCACCGAGCCGCCGGCCGCTTCGATCTTCTTGCGCGCGGAGGCGCTGAAAGCGTGCGCGGTCACGGTGAGCGCCTTCTCGATGTCACCGGTGCCGAGGACCTTCACAGGCAGCTTCGCCGAACCGACGAGCCCTGCCCGCGAGAGGAGCTCGGGCGTCACGTCGGCGTCGAAGCGCGCGAGGTCGCGCACGTTGACGGCCTGGTACGCCGTGCGGTTCGGGTTCGTGAATCCGCGCTTCGGAATGCGGCGGATGAGCGGCATCTGTCCGCCCTCGAGACGAGGGTGGACGCTTCCGCCCGAACGGGCCTTCTGGCCCTTCTGGCCGCGTCCCGCCGTCTTGCCGGTGCCCGAGCCCGGGCCCCGTCCGACGCGCTTGCGATTCCGATGCGATCCCTGCGAAGGGGATAGATCGTGAAGTTCAGCCATGGTCAGTCCACTTCCTGTACGCCCAGCAGGTAGCCGATCTGATTGATCATGCCCCTGATGGCCGGCGTGTCCTCATGGATCACGCTGTGTTGGTGACGCTTGATCCCCAACGCGAGGAGGGTGCGGCGGTGCTTGCCCTGCCGACCGATCCCGCTGCGGACCTGCGTGATACGGAGCTTCTTCGCCTGCTTCTCAGCCACGGTGCACTCCCAGGGCCTCGACCGTGATCCCACGCTCCTGGGCGGCCTGCTCGGCCGTGACCAGCTCGGTGAGTCCGTTCATCGTGGCCCGTACGACGTTGATCGGGTTGTTGGTGCCGAGGCACTTGGTCAGCACGTCCGTGACGCCCGCGGCCTCGAGCACGGCGCGAACCGGCCCGCCCGCGATCACGCCCGTACCGGGCGCGGCCGGACGCATGAGGACCCTGCCGGCCCCCCAGTGTCCGAGGATGTCGTGCGGAATCGTGCCGTTCTCGACGGGTACCTTCACCATGTTGCGCTTCGCACGGTCGAACGCCTTGCGGATCGCCTCGGCCACCTCGTTCGCCTTCGCGATCGAGATGCCGACGTTCCCCTTCTGATCGCCGACTGCGACCAGGGCGGAGAACGAGAACCGGCGTCCGCCCTTGACCACCTTGGCGACACGGTTGATGAAGATGACGTTCTCCACGAGATCGCTCTCGCGGCCACGTCCACCCTGCTTTTTCTTGCTTTCTCTGGCCATCAGAAGTTCAGTCCTCCCTCACGAGCACCCTCGGCGAAGGCCTTCACCCTGCCGTGGTACCTGTACCCTCCGCGGTCGAACACGACCGATTCGATTCCATCCGCCCTGGCGCGCTCCGCGAGCAACTTGCCCGCGACCCGCGCGTGCTCCACCCGGCGGTTCGACCCCTCCACCTCGACATCGCGGAGGTCCGCTCCCGTGGTCGACAGACCCGTGAGCGTGCGGCCCGTGTCGTCGTCGACCAGCTGGCCCTCGATGTGCTTGAGGGAGCGGAAGACCACTAGACGCGGCCGCTCGGCGGTGCCCACGACCTTGTTGCGGACCCGCTGGTGGCGCCGCTTCCTCTGAAGGAAGCGACTCTTCTTGAGTTTGCTCTGCTTGATCATCTGTTAGGATCCTGCCGTCTTTCCGGCCTTGCGGCGGACGTGCTCGCCCTGGTATCGAATGCCCTTGCCCTTGTAGGGCTCGGGGGGGCGGAATCCGCGGATCTCCGCCGCGGCTTGTCCGACCTTCTGCTTGTCGATGCCGGACACGACCACCGTCGTCTGGTTCGGACACGAGAGCTCGACGCCCTCGGCCGGCTTGTAGTCGATGGGGTGGCTGTAGCCGACGGTGAGCGTGAGTGACTTGGCCTTGGCTTCCGCCCGGTACCCGACCCCGACGATCTCGAGGGTCTTGGTGAAACCGTCGGTCACGCCCGTGACCATGTTGGCGATGAGCGAGCGGGTGAGCCCGTGCAGCGCGCGATGGTCCTTCTGGTCCGAGGGTCGCTCGACCCGGATCTGACCGTCCTCGAGCACGACCGCCATGTCCGAATGGACATCGAGGTCGAGTGTGCCCTTGGCGCCCTTCACCGTGAGCCTGCTGCCTTCGATCTTGGCGTCGACCCCCTTGGGGATCTCCACCGGCAATCTTCCGATACGCGACATCGTTCTTTCTCCGTTCCTACCAGATCTTGGCCATGAGCTCGCCACCGACGCCCTGACTACGGGCGGTGCGGTCGGAGATCATGCCCGTCGATGTGGACAGGATGGCCATGCCGAGGCCGTTGCGAACCCGCGGAATCTCGTCCGCGCCCACGAAGCGGCGACGACCCGGGCGCGACACGCGCTCCAGGTGCCGGATAACCGGTTTGCCGTCGTGGTATTTCAGGTAGACGCGCAGCACGCCGAAGCGGCCATCCTCGAGCACCTTGTACGAGTGCACGAAGTGGCTCTCCTGGAGCAGCCGGGCGATCTCGACTTTCGTCTTGGACGGGGGCATGTCCACCCACTTGTGGGACGCCTGCGCGGCGTTCCGGAGGCGGGTCAGCATGTCCGCGATAGGATCGGTCATCATGATATTCTGTCTCCCCTACCAGCTCGACTTACGGACACCGGGGATTTCGCCGCGAAGCGCCATCTCCCGGAAACAGATGCGGCAGAGCCCGAACTTCCTGAGGAAGGCACGGGGTCGGCCGCACCGCTGGCAGCGGTTGCGGTGACGCACGCCGAACTTCTGCTTGCGGTCATTCCTTTCTACTAGCGCCTTTCTGGCCATTCCAGTTGCTCTCTTTCTGCTCTCAGGACGCGGCCGCGGTGATCTGCACCGGGATTTCGCCGCGGAAGGGGAAGCCGAGCTCTCGCAGCAGGGCCAGCCCTTCGTCGTCTTTGTCCGTCGACGTGACGAACGTGATGTCCATACCGTGGATCTTACGGACCTCGTCGAACTTGATCTCGGGGAAGATGATCTGCTCCTTGACCCCGAGCGTGTAGTTCCCGCGCCCATCGAACGAGCGCGTGTTGAGGCCGCGGAAGTCCCGGATCCGGGGAATCGCGGTGCTGATGAGACGGTCGAGGAAGAACCACATCCGCTCGCGCCGGAGCGTGGCGGACACGCCGACCGGCATTCCCTCGCGCAGCCCGAAGTTCGAGATCGACTGGCGGGCACGGTTCACGATCGGCTTCTGGCCGGTAATGATGCCGAGCTCCTCCACGACGCTGTCGAGTAGCTTCTGGTCCTTGGCCGCCTCACCGACGCCGACGTTCACGACGATCTTGAGGAGGCGCGGGGCCTCGTGCACGTTCGTGAGTTGAAGCTCTTCGAGGAGCTTCGGCCGTACGTGCGTCTTGTAATGGTCTTGCAGTCTGGGCTTCATGATGTCCGCTTACTGAGGCCGGGGAATCGGATTGCCGGTCTTCACCGCGATCCGTTCCTTGGTTCCGTCGTCCTCGACCTGGATGCGCACCCGGCTGGCCGTGTCGCCGGCCGGATCGATGAGCATCACGTTCGAGATGTGGATCGGCGCCTCGAAGGTGATGATGCCACCATCGGGGTCAGCCTGGCTCGGACGGGTGTGGCGCTTGCGCTGATTGACGCCCTCCACCCGCACCCGATCCTTGTCACGCAGGACTTCCAGCACCGTGCCTTCGAGATCGCGGTAGTTGCCGCGGATCACCTTGACCCGGTCGCCCTTCATGATCTTGCCTTTCGGAGCACCCATCACAGCACCTCGGGCGCTAGGGAAACGATTTTCATGTACTTTTTCTCGCGGAGCTCCCGTGCGACCGGCCCGAAGATCCGGGTGCCGCGCGGCTCGCCCTGCGGGTTGATGATGACCGCGGCGTTATCGTCGAAACGGATGTAGGTCCCGTCCTTGCGCCGGGTCTCCTTGGCCGTGCGGACGATGACCGCCTTCACGACCTCACCCTTCTTGATCCCGGCGTTGGGGATCGCGTCTTTCACGGTCGCGACGATGACGTCGCCCACGCCGGCGTAACGACGCCGCGATCCCCCCAGCACCCTGATGCAGAGTGCGGACTTCGCTCCCGTGTTGTCGGCGATCCTGAGGATCGACTCCTGCTGGATCATCTAAGTCTCTCTTTGTATCCCGTCGTTTGTGATGTGCCGGCTCAGACCTGGCGCTCGATCAACTCGACCACCCTCCAGCGCTTGGTCTTGGACAGCGGGCGGGTCTCGACGATCCGCACGGTGTCACCAACCTGATACTCGTTGTTCTCGTCGTGAGCGTGGTACTTCTTGCTGCGGGCCATACCCTTGCCGTACAGGGGGTGGGCGAAGCGGCGCTCGATGAGGACCGTCACCGTCTTGTCGGCCTTGTCGCTCACGACCACGCCGGTCCGGGCCTTGCGGTTGTTCCGCTCCCCGACCGCCAGCTGCTCGTTCTGATTCTCGCTCATGTCTTCTTCAGTCAACCTTCTGGGCGAGCTCGCGCTCGCGAAGCACTGTCTTCAAACGCGCGATGTCGCGTCGAATCTGTCCCACGAGGCCGGAGTTCTCGAGCTCCGCCATCGAGCTGCGGAAGCGCAGCTTGAACTGCTCCTCCTTGAGCTCCCGCAACCGAGCATGGATCTCGGTGTCTTCGTAATCCCGAATGTCATCAGCCTTCATGATTCCAACTCCGACGCGTTTTAAAGCTGCTGCTCGCGAATGATGAACTTGCACTTGATCGGGAGCTTGGCCGCCGCGAGCTCCATCGCGCGCCTGGCCACCTCTTCCGTGACGCCTTCCAGCTCGAACATGATGCGTCCGGGCTTCACCACCGCGACCCACGCCTCCGGGTTGCCCTTACCCTTACCCATCCGCGTCTCGGCCGGCTTCGACGTGATCGGCTTGTCCGGGAAGATCCGGATCCAGACCTTTCCGCCACGCTTGATGTGCCTGGTCATGGCCACACGGGCGGCCTCGATCTGACGGTTGGTGATCCAGGTCGGCTCGAGCGCCTGCAGCCCGTACTCGCCGAACGAGACCTTGCTGCCCCGGTGCGCGGCTCCGCGCATCCGGCCCTTATGCGTCTTTCTGTGCTTGACTCTTTTCGGCGCTAACATGATCTAATGCCTCTTTCGCTTGTCAGGAGCCGGTCGAGTAGGTGCGGCCGCGCCGCTCTTCGATGACTTCACCCTTGAAGATCCAGCACTTCACGCCGACGGTACCGTACGTCGTGAATGCGGTGACCTGGGCGTAGTCGATGTCCGCGCGCAGCGTGTGCAGCGGAACCCGACCCTCGTTGTAACTCTCCGTCCGGGCGATCTCGGCACCGCCGAGTCGTCCGGCGCACTGTAGCTTGATGCCTTCGGCGCCCGAACGGATGGCCGCCTGCACCGCGCGCTTCATGGCGCGGCGGAAGGAGATCCGCTGACGCAGTTGGTGGGCGACGTTCTCCGCCACCAGGTACGCGCTCACTTCCGGGCGCTTGATCTCCTCGACGTTCACGGAGATCTCCGACTTCGTCAGCACGCCGAGCTCGTCGCGCAGCTTGTCGACCTCGGAGCCGCGCTTACCGATGACCACTCCCGGCCGCGCCGTGTGTAGCGTGACGACGATCTTGCTCGGCTTCCGCTCGATGTCGATCTGGGCCAGCGCGGCGTGCGACAGCCGGCGGCGCAGATACTTCCGAATGGTCTCGTCCTCGTGGAGCAGGCGCGGAAAATCGCGCTCGGCGTACCACCGGGAGGACCAGTCTTTGACGATGCCGAGCCTGAACCCGGTCGGGTGTGTCTTCTGTCCCATGTAATCAGGCGTCCTTGATGTCGACCACGACCGTGATGTGGCTCGTTCTCTTTCTGAGCGGCGCCGCGCGGCCCTGGGCCGCGGCACGCCAACGCTTGAGGGTCGGACCCTCGTCCACGAACGCTTCGCGCACGAAGAGCTCATCGACGTCCAGAACCTCACCCTCGTCCTGCGATTTCACCTGGGCGTTGGCCACCGCCGACCGGAGCGTCTTCCCGATCGTCTCCGCCGCTCCCTTCTTCGAGAACTGCAGGATGGCGTACGCCTCATTCACTGACTTTCCGCGGATCTGGTCGATCACGAGCCGCGCCTTGCGGGGGCTCATGCCGACAAACCGGGCGATTGCTCTGGCTTGCATTGGGTGATTCACCTCTACCGGGCCTTGGCCCGCTTGTCGGCCAGCTTGCCCCCGTGTCCCCGGAACAGGCGGGTCGGCGCGAACTCTCCGAGCTTATGACCCACCATGTTTTCCGTGATGTACACGGGGATGAACTTATTTCCGTTGTGCACCGCGACCGTATGCCCCACGAACTCGGGGGAGATGGTCGACGCACGGGACCACGTCTTCACAACCTTCTTCTCGTTTCGAGAGTTCATCACCTCGATCTTGAGGAGAAGCTTGTCGCTGATGAACGGGCCCTTTTTTACGCTACGCGGCATTGATCGCTCTCCGGCCTACGACTTCGTGGCTTTGCCGCGTCTGCGGCCACGCACGATGTACTTGCTCGATTCCTTCTTCTTGTTGCGCGTCTTCTTGCCCTCGGGCTTGCCCCACGGGGACACCGGCGGACGGCCACCGGACGTACGGCCCTCACCACCACCCAGCGGGTGATCGACCGGGTTCATGGCGACACCGCGGACTTTCGGACGCTTCCCGCGCCAACGGTTCGCCCCGGCCTTCCCGATGACCGTGAGCTCGTGGTCCGTGTTGCCGACCTGCCCGATGGTCGCCAGGCACTCCTGACGCACGCGCCGCACCTCTGTGGAGGGGAGGCGTAGCGTCACGTAGTCGCCCTCTTTCGCCACCACCTGGACCCCGGCACCGGCCGAGCGCGCCATCTGACCGCCCTTCCCCGGCTTGAGCTCCACGTTGTGGACCGTCGAGCCGAGCTGAATCATGCCGAGCGGGAGAGCGGATCCGATCTTCTGGTCCGCCGTCTCGCCCGACAGGATCTCGTCGCCCACCTGCAGGCCACGCGGGTGGAGAATGTAGCGCTTCTCGCCGTCCGCGTAATGGATGAGGGCGATATTGGCCGAGCGGTTCGGATCGTACTCGATGGCCGCCACCTTGCCCGGCACGCCATGCTTGTCACGCTTGAAGTCGATTCGGCGGTAGCGGCGCTTGTGCCCGCCACCCCGACGACGCGTCGTGATGTGCCCGTGGTGGTTGCGGCCCCCCGTGCCGCTGAGCGACTCGGTCAGCGAACGCTCGGGACCCTTCCGCGTCACCTCTTCGTTCTCGAGGGTCGAACGGAACCGCTGTCCCGGAGTGACCGGCTTGAATTTCTTGATGGCCATGATCAGCCCTGCTCGTAGAGCTCGATGTGTTCACCGTCGCCGATCTTCACGACGGCCTTCTTGAACGCCGCGCGGCGGCCCTTGTTCGGGTTACGCGCCATGCGTCCCAGGAAGGCCCGGCGGGCCTTGGCTGGATACTGCATCGTGCGCACGTCCCGAACGGTCACGTCCCACAGGCGCTCCACGGCGTTGCCGATCTCGATCTTGTTGGCGTCCCGGGCGACGAAGAAGGTGTAAACGCCGCCCTCTTCCATCTGGTCTGCCGTCTTCTCGGTCACGACCGGCGCGATGATGATGTCGTATGGCTCACGCATCGGAGATCTCCTCAATTTCCTCGTCAGCGGCTTCGTCGCCGACCGCATCCAACGCGCTCCGCTCGATGACCACCGTGCGGGCCCAGAGCACGTCGTAGACGGACTCCTCGCCGAGCGGCATCACGATGACGTCCGGCAGGTTGCGGGCCGACAGGTAAACGTTTTCGTTCCGACCATCGGTGAGCAGCAGGACCTTGCCCTCGGTCTCGGCCGTCCGGAAGAACTCGCGCAGCTCGCGCGTCTTCGGGGCGCCGAACTTCGGCAGATCCACCAGCAGCACCCTATCGCTCTCGGCACGGTCGTTCAGCGCGGAGCGGCGGGCCAGCTGACGCACCTTCTTCGGCAGCTTCTGGCGCCAGGAGTGCGGGATCGGCGGGAACGCCCGACCACCACCCACCCACTGCACGGCGCGGATGGTACCCTGACGCGCGCGTCCCGTACCCTTCTGTTTCCAGGGCTTGCGGCTACCGCCGCGCACCTCGGAGCGCGTCTTCGCGGACGCCGTCCCCTGACGCTGGTTCGAGAGATACGCCTTCACCGCCTGGTGCATGACGCTCTCGTTCACGACGCCGTCGAAGAGGGTGTCGGGCAACGCCCGAGCCCGCCCCTTCTTGCCGTCGGCCTTGTAATACTTCGCCTTGAACATGGTCACTTCGAGATCAGAACGTAGCCGTCGCGGGCGCCGGGAACGCCGCCCTTCACGAAGAGCAGGTTGCGCTCGCCATCCACGCGAACGACCTGCAGATTCCGGATCGTCGTGCGGGTCCCACCCATGCGACCAGGGAGCTTCTTGCCCTTGATCACGCGGGACGGGTCGGTACCCGGTCCGATCGAACCCGGGGTGCGCGACATCGGGTGCCCGTGACCGCCGGGGCGTCCCGCGAATCCATGCCGTTTCACCACACCCTGGAATCCTCGCCCCTTCGACTTGCCGGTGACCTTGATCAGGTCCCCCGCCTCGAAGAGGTCCACGGTGAGCTGCTGGCCCACCTCGTATTCCTCACCGTTGTCGACGCGGAACTCCCGCATCAGACTCGGCGCAACGTCGAGGCCGGCCTTGGCGGCATGACCGTTGTCCGGCCTGTTGGCCCGACGGGTCTTCTGCGCGCCGAATCCGAGCTGCACGGCACTGTAGCCGTCCCGCTCGTCCGACCTCACCTGTACCACAGGGCATGGACCGGCCTCGATGACGGTGACGGGCACCTGGGCGCCCTCCGCGTCGAAGATCCTGGTCATACCTATCTTTTTTCCGATCAATCCGGGCATTTCCGGAGTTCCTCCGTCAGTCGACCTTGATCTCGACATCGACACCGGCTGGGAGATCCAGCTTGGTCAATGCGTCGATCGTTTGCGCGCGACTCTCGACGATGTCGATCAGTCTCTTATGCGTCCGTAGCTCAAACTGCTCACGGCTCTTCTTGTCGATGTGCGGCGACCTGAGCACGGTCCACCGCTGCCGACGCGTGGGGAGCGGAATGGGCCCCCGCACCGTCGCACCCGTCTTCTGGGCCGTGCGTACAATATCCGCGGCGGTCTGATCGACCACCCAGTGATCGAACGCTTTCAGTCGGATTCGAATTCTCTCAGCCATTTGCTTCCTTCTCTGGTGGGGGGGCCGTGTTGAAGCGGACCCCCGCGTCGCTCAGCCGTTCGGCTTCGTCATTTACCGCTACTTCCTGCTGCTTCCCCATGCCTCACTCCGCCGCTAAGCGCGGCGGAGCCTCGCTCACGCTGGGATCCGCATCAACACGGCCCCTCGAGCATCACTGCTACGCCCACCATGCGTCCGACCGAACCCTGAGGTCCGTCAGACCTAAAAACCCAAGTAAAGTGGAGGGAGCTTCGCTCCCTCCTTCCGCTACACCTCACTCGCGCGAAGCGCGGAGAGGTGCCTGTGATCGTCGAGCACCTACGTTGTTTCGTGTCGTGCGTGGAGCGCGGGGCTCGTCCGGGGAGGGCTCTGCGGAGGGATTCGCTCGGCCCTCCGCAGAGCGAAGCCTCCTCACGACACCTCCGACCACTCCCGCTCACCGGCGTAGCGGCCCGACTCCGGACGGGCCCCGCGCTCCTCGCACGACACCCACCACAACTGCTTCCCTACTCGATGATCTCCGTCACCACGCCCGCGCCCACCGTGCGCCCGCCCTCGCGGATCGCGAACCGTAGCTCCGGGTCCATCGCGATCGGCGTGATCAGCTCCACTTCCATCTGCACGTTGTCGCCCGGCATCACCATCTCCACACCTTCCGGTAGGTGCGCCGCGCCCGTCACGTCCGTCGTGCGGAAGTAGAACTGCGGACGATATCCGTCGAAGAACGGCGTGTGACGCCCGCCCTCTTCCTTCGTCAGCACGTACACCTCCGCCTTGAACTTCGTGTGCGGCGTGATCGTGCCCGTCTTCGCCAGAACCTGTCCACGCTGGATGTCGTCCTTCGCCACCCCGCGCAGCAGCAGTCCCGCGTTGTCCCCCGCACGTCCCTCGTCCAGCAGCTTCCGGAACATCTCCACCCCCGTCACCACCGTCTTCTTGTCCCGGTCCATCCCCACGATCGAGATCTCGTCGCCCACCTTCACGATCCCGCGCTCGATCCGGCCCGTCGCTACCGTGCCTCGGCCCGTGATGCTGAACACGTCCTCGACCGGCATCAGGAACGGCTTGTCGATCGCTCGCTCCGGCTCCGGGATGTAGCTGTCGATCGCGTCCATCAACTCCTGGATGCAATCCGCGTCCGGACCCTCGCCCCCAGCTTCCAGCGCCTTCAGCGCCGAACCCTTGATCACCGGCGTGTCGTCGCCCGGGAAATCGTACTCGCTCAACAGCTCTCGAACCTCCAGCTCCACCAGCTCCAACAACTCCTCGTCGTCGACCATGTCCACCTTGTTCATGAACACGACCACGTACGGCACGTTCACCTGACGGGCTAGCAGAATGTGCTCGCGCGTCTGCGGCATCGGTCCGTCCGCCGCGCTCACCACCAGAATCGCGCCGTCCATCTGCGCCGCTCCGGTGATCATGTTCTTCACGTAGTCCGCGTGCCCCGGGCAGTCCACGTGCGCGTAGTGTCGCTTCCCCGTCTCGTACTCCACGTGTGCCGTCGAGATCGTGATCCCACGCTCCCGCTCCTCTGGCGCCTTGTCGATGTTCTCGAACGACACCGCGTCTCCACCATACTTCTTCGCCTGCGTGATCGTGATCGCAGCCGTCAGCGTCGTCTTTCCATGGTCCACGTGGCCAATCGTTCCCACGTTCACGTGCGGCTTCGTCCGCTCGAATTTCGCCTTGCCCATGCCTATCCTCTTGGATCGTTAAGCTTTCGAAAGCGGGACTCCAGCCTCCCGCGACCAGGGCTCACGCAGCGCGTGAGCAACAAGGTGCACCGGCACCAGAGCTCTGGGCGGGGATTGAACCCGCGACCTCCTCCTTACCAAGGAGGCGCTCTACCACTGAGCTACCAGAGCGGGACAACACCCACCGTACAACCTGTTTTCGCATCGAAGCGGGAGACGGGACTCGAACCCGCGACCCTCAGCTTGGAAGGCTGATGCTCTAGCCAACTGAGCTACTCCCGCGATGCCTTCCTCGATCGGCTCCCGCCGACCGTACTTCCTGACGCCTTCCCCGGACGGCCTTCCGACCGACCGCATACAGTGGTGGGGGGAGGATTCGAACCTCCGAAGGCTATGCCAGCAGATTTACAGTCTGCCCCGTTTGACCGCTTCGGTACCCCACCTTCACGTGCTCCCGAACCGTTCCCCCGGGGCACCCGTCCGTTTCCGTCACCGCGGCGCGGAGCCTGAGTGCGGAAAAGAACCGCCTCCAAATGAGCCTGGGGCGGCCTTTCTGAACGAGCTTTGGAAGGTAATCGGTGCCCCGGAAGGCGTAAAGCCCCGGAGTAAGCGCGAAGGCGGTCACAGCTCGTTGCTCAGCGACAGGAATTTGTAGCGTCCGTCGTGCATCAAGATGGTGCCGAAGAGCCGCAGCTCCAGCAGGTCGCCGTCTCTTCCGTCCACCAGGATGAAGCAGTCCTCCCAGGCGGCTGTCGGGCCCAGGACCAGAGGTTCGTCCTCGCAGCGATACCCACGGGGGTCCAACGCCCTCTCGTCCATCTGTCTGAACAGCCTCAGGAGCGCCCGGCTCTGCGTGTTCTGAGCCTGGAACCACAGGATATCGGGGGGCAACTCGTAGGGCGGCTCGGCGAAGCGCGAGTATGGATAGTACAGGAACGCGTACTCGCCTCGGTCCACCACTAACTTCGCGAGGACCTCGGTGTCGCGAGCCCGGACCGCATCCAGAAACGCATCCACGAGGTCGTCCCGGCTGGCCGCGCCTCCCCGGAACGTGGTCGGCGTATCGGCCACCGTAGCCTGGAAGCGACGGATCTGCTCCTCCATGGGGAAGATGCTGTCCACCACACGCCCCGACTCCGCCCCCCCCGTGTCACCGGCGTCGCCGGCCTGGCCATCGCACGCTGCCAGCCCGACCAGCGCGGTCGCCAGCATGACGGTAATCCATCGAGCATCCATTTCTGCTCCACCAACTCTGTGTGAGACACGAACCCCGTCCATCTCGCGCTGCGGAAGGGCCCCCACAACTCGACACATTCGATCATCTGCCAAGAGGAGGACATCCGGCCCCAGGAGAAAGGGATCCGACGCCAGGAAAGGGACATCCGCAAAGAGGGAGGCCGGCGCTACTGGAGCACCGGCCTCCCAGGTCCTGCGAAGAGCGGGCCGCTAGTGGAACGTTGCGGGCATCAGTTCAACGCGTAGTTGGTCCAGCCCTCCCACCACTTCGGACCCGCCGGGTCCGCGGCGCCGCGGTAGGCGGTACCGGTGATGAAGCTCCCAGCCTTCGCGGCCAGGTCGCCGGTGAAAGTCTCCAGCCCACCCGTGGAGATGGGCGAGCCCGCCGCCGCGGACCAGTCGAGCTGGGTCTCCAGCGTCGGGGCCAGCGGAAGGAGCGTGAAGAGGTCGGACGCCGACTCGGTCCCTTCCTCGAGGTCGTTGGCCCCCAGGTCGACGGAGCCCTGCACCGTGGAACCGGTCTGCGGCAGGAACGTGACCGTGTTGTCCGTCAGGAAGATGTTCCTGAGGATCAGATCGCCGTCGGCCACCCGGTCGAGCGTAGTCTGATCACGGAGCGAGATGCCCGCTTTCTCCCACCGGGTCACCACGCCGTTCACGTAGTAGCCACCCGTGCCGCGGCGAAGCTGCATCCCGATCCCACCGGAGGTGCCGGCGAACACGCCGTCCGCCGGCCCGACCAGCGTGAAGTTGGCGACCATGGGGATGTTCAGAGGCAGGGAGTTCTGGCCGTCGAGGCAGTTGGCCCCGGCGCAGCCGTCGTTCTCGATGCCCTGGGGGTCGTTGGACACGTTACCGGCCGCAGGCCTCGGGATGATCTGCCTGGACTGGAATGCGATGACGTGCTGGAGCCGGCCGACGTACCCTTCGGACATGTCGAAATGATCGTCGCCGGCCTCGTAGGACACCAGATACTTCCCGTCCACGGCGCCGCCGAAGAACTCGAAGCTGTCATCGAGGCCGCTCAGGGACTGCAGGTTTTCGAGCGTCGTGCCGCTCCCGACCGCCGCGAAGGTGAAGGTGTTCAACTCGGCGTCGGGCGCCGTGGCGTAGCCGGCGTACTCCACGCGGACGTAACGCAGCGTACCGGAGTCGTCGGCGTTGTCGTTCCCGCCGGAGTAGTCCACCTGCGGGTTGCTGGCGCCGGTGCCGGTACCCTCCAGGATGACCGGCTGGCCGCGGCTGATGATGCCGTTCCCAACGATGATCAGGCCGCCCCAGTCGCCTGCCTGACGCTCACCGACGGGTCGGCCGGACGTGAACACGATGGGCGCATCGGCGGTGCCGTTGGCCTCGATCATCGCGCCGCGAAGCACGAAGAGCGACGAGCCGACCGTATCGAAGTCACCCTGGATGACCGTGCCGGGCTCGATGGTCAGCGTGGCGCCGTTGGCCACCTTGATGAAGCCCTGCAGCGTGTAAAGCGTGTCGGCGTAGAGCGTACGGTCGGACGTGATGTCCTGACTGATGACCGCTTCCTGAGGGCCCTCTTCGGAGGTCGTCACGGCAACGACGTCGCTGTAGTTGCCTTGCTGCGTTCCCTCCGTGGCTGCCACCCGGTACCGGTAGGTGGTGTTGGCCGTGAGGCCCGAGTCGTCGAAGGAGGTGGACGTCGGCGTGCCGACGCTCGCGAAGGAGCCGGACGAACCCGGAGCGCGCTCCACCACGTACCCGCTCGCGCCACTCACGGCGTTGAAGCTGACGCGCACCGACGTCTGGGAGAGAGCGGTCGCGGCCACGCCCGTGGGGGCGGCGAGCACTACGGGGTCCGTGCCATTGCCGTTGTCGTCGCCGCATCCGGCGGCCACCAGGGCCAGGCCGGTCAGCGCGCTCAAGAGCTTGTTGCGTTTCATCTGTGTCGTCCAGTGTAGGAGCGAGAGTCTTGGTGTGCCCTTCGGCATACGACCGGAAGTTGTTCCGGGGTTGTGTCGGGCGGTTGAAGAACCGGTCACGAACCCGTCACGGTGTGTTCGTATTTTTCGAGAAACTCACGGCTTCCAGGAGACTCCGAATCCGAGGGAACGCCCGGAGCGGTAGTACTCCCGCACCACGTCCCCCTGGGTGACCTCATACGGGGCGTCGAGGATGTTCTTGGCGTCGAGCTTCGCCGAAATGGCGTCGGTGAAGTCGATCCGCAGGGAGACGTCCAGGAGGTGACGCGCCTCCTCGAAGATGTCCGGAAGAGGCGCTTCGGCGGCGCTGAAGATCCTCCGGCCACTGACGTTGTAGAGAACGGTGGCCGAACCCCTGCGGCTGGGATCCGTGTAGGTGAGACCCGCGTTCACGGCGTAGGGGGACTGGCCCACCATGGCCCGCTGGTCGTTGGTCTGTGAGCTGGCGCCCGACCCGATCTCGATGTCGCTCGCCATGAGGAGCAGGTTGGAGAACAGCGTGAAGGAGTCCAATCCGTCGGCGAGGAAGCCGAGCCTCTTTCGTCCCTCGACCTCGATGCCGTAATTATCGGCGCGCCTGGCGTTCGCGAAGGAGACCACGCGTGTGCCGGATGTGGCGAGGTACACACGCTCGATGGGGTTCTCGAAACGCTTGGCGAACACCGCCACCGACAGTGCTTCCGAGGGGCTCGGGTAGAACTCCCAACGGAGGTCGACATTCTGGATTAGCGCACGCTTCAACTCCGGGTTCCCCAGCACGTTGTCCCCGCCCAGCACTTCCCGGTACTGGAGGTTGGCCAGCTCACGGTGCTCGGGCCGGGAGAGCGTCTGGGATGCCGCCATCCGGAGGTTCTGCCGACCGGTGAGCTTGAGCTGCAGGGTCAGCGACGGGAGCACGTCGGTGTATTCCGGCTCGGTGAGGGCCGCTTCTCCGACGGTGGACACCGCCGAGACCGTCACTTCCGAACGCTCGACGCGCGCGCCGCCGATGACCTGCAGGCGATCCGTGAGGTGGTAATCCATCATGGCGTAGCCGGCGAGGAGCCGATCCTCCGCCGTGTACGACCCGCCCTGCGAAAGGGGAATCATGCGGAACGCGTTGTCCCCCGGCTGGGTGTACGACCCGCCGAAGATGGACTCCGGCTCCTGCACCCGAACGTCCGTCGGGAGGCTCGCGGCGATGGAGTAGGCCGTGTTCCTCGAGTTCCGCTCCATCTCGCGCGCCATGCCGCCCACGCGAATGCGATGGGGGCGGCGGGAGCTGCCGAAGTCGAGCTGATAGTTCAGCTGCCCTTCGAGAGCGTTCTCCTCGAGGTCGGAGAAGGTGCGGACGGCACCCTCGTTGGAGATGGAGAACCACGCCGGCGCGAGCGGCTCGCCCGTGGCGAGATCCACGCGCTGCTGGTAGACGATCTCGGAGCGGTCGGGTTCGCTCCGGGTCACCGCGGCC
>Ga0326597_10004632_pt1 | contig 19288 bp, 14 predicted proteins | sample RVTome_12_FD_203789 | JGI IMG/M metagenome (GOLD analysis project Ga0326597, IMG submission 203789) | Soil microbial communities from uranium-contaminated site in the Upper Colorado River Basin, Wyoming, United States - RVT100D185 | ecosystem: Environmental > Terrestrial > Soil > Contaminated >... | reverse complement strand
GAAAATGTGTAAGGTTTTCCGATAACACCGTCAACGAAGCAGTTCTCTTGTGATCTATCGCTGATCCTGACAGGGCGCTCGCGCGTGCGTGCCGCTGCGCAAGGTGCTGCCTTCTGCATGCACGATTTTCGATTCCCCAGACGCACACGCGCCGATTGCTGCGTCACTTCGTACCCGCAGGACTGCGCCAACCGTCTTTGCCTACCGCGCATCGTCACTAGACGCGTTAGCGGGTAGTGACGATGCGCTGAAATCCGCACCAACGCGGGATCGCAGGGACCCTGGCGCAAGTTCTGGACCCCTGTCGAACTGAGTGACGGGCTCGCCGGTGCGTTCGTCAGGATCGAATCGCTGCCAGACGCAGTCGACGCTTTGCCCGTTCGATACGCAACCGGTGCAGCGCAGCAATCTCGTCCGGCGACCAGTCAACGGATTTGAATTGGACTGCGGTCCGGGTCCATCAGTTTCTGATCTGGCGCAGTCGATGGTTGTCGCCTTCAATGCGCAGCGCCTGGACGCCGCTGGACACCCTTGGAACATCGGCTCTTCGCCTCGATGCCGCGTGCATAACCCTTGGGAACTTCGCCGCAGATTGCGATGTCCACTCGATCGCGCACGCTTGGGGTCACACGCACACTTGACATCGGGCGGCTAATGGGTGACCCCAGCTATGGAATTATCGAGGCGCCTGGCGAAGTTCCGGTTCTGCGCTCGTGCGGCCCGGCAGAACGACACAGGCGTCGGGACTGAAACGCAGCCAGACCCGCTTGCCCGGCGTAACGTCATCCACGGCGCTGGTTCGGGCGCGGACGCTTTCGGTTCCGACCTGCACCTGGCAGTCGATAATGTCGCCGAGGAAGATCGCCTTCTCGATCGCTCCCTCCACTTCGTTCAGCGCCGCATCCAGCCCGGCCGTCGATGCAATAGTCATAGCTTCGGGGCGAACGGCGACCATGGCCGCTGCGCCCGGCGCCATCCCCGCCGGCAAATTACAGCGCAGCCGCCCTTGCGGGGTCTCCACCACCCCGTATCCGTCCTGGGTAGCGGTCGAAACTGCTCCGCTGAAGAAGTTCACCTGGCCAACGAATTGGGCGACGAAGCTGGTTTCGGGTCGCAGATAGATATCCTTGGGCGAGCCTTCCTGCAGAATCCGCCCGCCCTGCATCACCGCGATGCGATCGGACATGGCCAGCGCCTCGACCTGGTCATGGGTCACGTAGATCGAGGTGATGCCCAGCCGGCGCGTCAGCTCCTTGATCTCGACGCGCAATTCCTCGCGCAGCTTGGCGTCGAGGTTGCTCAGCGGCTCGTCTAGCAGCAGCACGTCGGGGCGCGAAACCAGCGCACGAGCCAGCGCCACGCGCTGCTGCTGCCCGCCGCTCAGGAACGGCGCCGGGCGGTCCGCCAGTGCCTCCATCTGCACCAGCGCTAGCACCTCCATCACCATGTCACGGCGCGCTTTCTTGGGCACGCGGTTGCGGCGCTGGCGCAGCGGAAACTCTACATTTTTATACACCGTCATGTGCGGCCAGATGGCGTAGGACTGGAACACCATCCCGATGGGGCGCTCGTTGGGCGGAGTCCAGACATTGACGGCGGCAACGACACGATCGCCGATGCGGATTTCGCCGCCGTCGGCGCGCTCCAGCCCGGCGATGCAGCGCAAGGTCGTGCTCTTGCCACAGCCGCTCGGACCCAGCAAGGTGTAAAACTCCCCCTTCTTGACGTCGAAGCTCAGCGTGTTCAGGGCGTTCACGTCGCCGTGGCTGGTGCCGAAACGCTTGTTCAATTCCCGGACCACCACTTCCATCGACCGTCCTCCCCGCACGTCCTTACGCGCCACCCTGCTGGCCGCTCATCTGGGTGATGAAGCGGCGCATCAGCAGGGTCAGCGGAATCAGCGCGAGGATCAGCAGCACGCCGAGCCCCGAAGCCAGCGACGCAGTGCCGTTCTCCCAGAACTCCCACAGCAGCACAGCGAAGACCTCAGTGTTCTTGCTCGACAGCATCAGCGGGATCGAAAAGGCGCGCAGTGCATGCACTGCCACCCAGACCCATCCCGCCGCAAAAGCGGGAAACAGCAGCGGCAGCGTGATCTGGAAAAGCGTCTTCGCCGTGCCCGCCCCGCTGACATAGGCCGCCTGCTCCAGCTCCTTCTGGATCTGCATGATCGCGCCGTTCATCAGCCGCGTGCCGAACGAGATGTAGGCGACGACGAGCCCCAGCACGAGCACCACCATCGAGCCGTATAGCCCGGTATAGCGCAGCGGCGGCGTCAGGAACGCCATGATGAGGGCCAGCGCGATGACGATGCCGGGAATAGCGTGCGGCACGAACATCAGGCTGTCGAGCAGGCCGCGTCCGCGCACCGGCGCGCGCACGATCACCCAGCTCGCCATAAAGGCCAGGATCATCGTGACCGTGGCGGAGACGAACATCAGCACCAGCGTGTTCCAGATCACCTGCAGCACCCGGTCGGTCTCGAAGATCTCGACATAGTTGGCCAGGGATATCATCCCCATCGCCTCGATCGAGGGCGCTCGGTAGCCGGGCAGCAGCGAGGTCCAGAGCAGCACGCAGAACGGCGCCACCACGGCCAGCAGGAAATAACCCATGAACATGGCCAAAGCCGCCCAGCGCCAGCGGCCGATGGAAATCACCCGCGGGCGGAACCCCTTGCCCGTCACGGTCGAGAAGCGTTCCGAAACGCGCACCGCGCGGCGGTACCAAATCAGCAGGAACACCATCAGCAACATGTAGCTGACGCCGAACACCGCCGCGAGCCCGTAATCGAGCGGCGCCTGGATGCGGGTGGTGAAGTAGATCAGCGTCGACAGCACAAATATATTGGCGGGTAGCCCGACCGCCAGCGGAGCTTCGAAGCTTTCCATGCTGGAGATGAAGGAATACATCGCCGCCGCCAGGATGGCGGGCGAAAGGGCCGGCAGGGTGACGTGGAAGAAGGTCGCGATCGCGCCCGCTTTCGACACGCGCGCGGCTTCCTCCAGGCTGGGGTCCATCATCCGGAATGCACCGACCACCATCAGGAACACCGTGGTCACGCCGCGCACACCATCCAGGAAAATCAGCCCGCCGATGGAATAGATATTGATCGGGCCCTCCGTCATGGAAACGCCGAACAACGCGAGGAAGTCGCGTAGAACGACGTTCAGTGCCCCGGTTTTCGGCGACAGCAGCTGCGCCCAGCCCAGCGCGAACAGCACGCCCGGGATCGCCATGGGGATCAAGATCAGCGTCCAGGCCAGGTTACGGCAGGGCATGTCGGTGCGCTCGATCAGAAAGGCGAACAGCACCGCGATGACCACTGTGATCGCCGTGCCGACGGAGGCCAGCCCGAGCGTGTTGACCAGCGCCTCGTAAAACAGCGGCATGCTGAAGGCGGTGGTGTAGTTCTTGAGCGTCCAGCCTTCGGGAATCGCCGGATGCCCTTCGAGGAAGCTGTTGATCAGCAGCCGCGCTACCGGGATCATGATAACGGCGACCAGCGTGACCAGGACCAAGGCAACCAGCGCGTGGTGGCGCAGCACGTCCCACGACATGCGCATGCCGCGCGCCACTGTCAGCGAGCCCATTCCCATTTCAGTTCTCCCGCGCCGCGCCCAGCGACACAGCGGTCAGGGCGCGGCACACGGGCGCCCCCCGTTACCCGCACAGCTTACTTGCCCTTGGGGAACCCCCAGGCCTCGACGATCTTCTTCGCGGCAGCACCTTCCTTGGCGCCGGCGAAGTCCCAGCCGCCGAAGATCAGCTTCGACTTGGCCGCGGCCACCTGTTCGTTGGCGACCGTGCCTTCGACGAAGGGATTGCTGCGGCCGAAATGCTTGTAGGACTTCTGCCCCTCCTTCGAGGCCAGGAACCCGGCGAACAAAATCGCCGCGTTAGGATTTTTCGCTCCCTTCATGATCGCGAAGGCCTCGCCGATCTGCAGCGGGAGTTCGGTCGGATAGGCGAAGGCGATCGGCGCCGTCTTGTCGCGCCGCTTGATGTTCAGATAGGTGTGATACGGCAGACCGCAACTCAGCGCGTATTCCCCCTGGGCGATCTTCGCCGCCGTTCCGGTCTGGTCCGCAGTCCAGATCGGGTCGTTAGCCCTCAACTTGCGGTGAAAATCGAGGCTGCGCGTCTCGCCCCAGCCGGGCCATAGCCCGGTGAAGGTGCGCGGCCGGGTATAGATCGCCACCTTGCGCTTCCACTTGGGATCCAGGCAGTCTTCCCAGGTTTTAGGCACGTCGGCGGCAGCCACCGTATTCGTGTTGTAGATAATGGCGTAGCGGCTAATGCCCGCGGCGATGAAATAGCCTTTCGGGTCGATCAGCATCGGGTTGACCTCGGGGAACAGCGTGCCCCAGCCCACCGGAACGATCACCTCGGCCTTGATGTATTGCGGGCGCAACTCGCCCGACACGTTGACGACGTCATACTCCACCAGCCCGGCCACCGCCTCGCTCAGGATGCGTTCCCTGCTGGAAATTCCGCCGACATAGGTCTGCTTGAACGTCAGGCCGTAGCGGGCCTCGAAGCCCTTGGCGACCTCTTTCAGCATCCGGCCGCGCCAGGAATTGGCGACCTGGACCGTCCCTTCCTTCTTGGCGAGGGCGATAACCTCCTCCAGCGTCTTGCCGATCTCGGCCGCCGAAACGGTTGAAGCCAACAACATAAACGCGCCACCGAAAACCAGCGCTCTTGTATACGATGCGATGCAGTGCATGACGATTTCCCCGTTTACTCAGTTCTTGTTTATTCGCAGACGAATTAATGTGCAATCAGTATGTCTCGCTAGCAGCCCATTTCGGCGTTGGCAGAATGCGGGCTGCGGTATGGTAGCACTGTCTTCCGCGAATTTCCTCATCGCGCGTTCCTACACAGCTTTCCCGCCGAACAATCATGTACCGGTCAGCGTCATCGCCAACGAATACCCATGATGCAATCCGCGCAAGATCGATTTCGCACTCACGAGCGTGCAACATGCGCGCATCGCGCCATTACCAGCTCTCACCTGCAGCCGCCCAGCCCCACGATCCACATTGTTGCGGACCACAGCAGTAATGTCGCTCATGGCTCTGGCAGTTTTTTTCGGTGACGCCAATAGCGGCCCATCATCGGTTTGACGCTGGTTCCGTGGAACACAATGGACAGCGCCACTGTGATCAGCGTCAATTGAATCATTTCCAGGGCCAATGTTTCCGGGAGACCATGCTGGATGGTATACATCAGATAGTACAGCGACCCTATGCCGCGCACCCCGAACCAGCCTACCATGCCGCGTATCGGCCACGAGGTGCGGGTACCCAGCAGGCCGATAAGGACGCTGACCGGGCGCGCCACCATAATTAAAAACAGTGCAAATCCCACCGCCCGCCAACTCCAGGAATCGAGAAACAGCGTGCCACCGATCAGCAAGACGAGTACTACTTCCGAGAGTCGCTCCAGATGCTCCTTGAATACCAGCGATCCTACGCTGACAGTCGGCTGCGGCTCATTGTTAGGGCTTGCATGTTCTGCTTTCGATTCGACTCGGTGATCCCGATTATCCGGACCGGCGCCGGTGAGTTTAACTTCGGTTTGGCGCAACGCCACGGCAGCAAAAAATACCGCTAGAAATCCCCACGCATTGACCAGAACGCTCATGCCGTAAACGACACCGATCAGTCCGAGTCCGAGGAAGTCGTACATGAAGTTGTGCTCGGGTGACCCTTCGCGCAGCTTCCATGTCACATGGCCCAGCGCTGCACCTGAAATAACCCCGATCGCGATGCCTGCCACCGTCGCCCACAGCACATCAAGCAGTGCCCAGCGCAGGCCGAATTCGCCGAGTTCGTGCAGCCCGAGCATCCCCAGACCCAGCATCACGAACGGAAAAGCGCTGCCGTCGTTCATGCCCGCTTCGCAGGTCAAGATGAAGCGGAGCTGGTCGTGGTCTCCGGGATGTCGGATCTGGACATCGGTTGCCAGCACCGGATCGGTGGGCGCCAGGATCGCGCCCAGTAAAACGCCGGCGCCCAGCGGCAGACCGAGTAGGTAGTATGCGAAGGCGGCGACTGTCCCGACACTGGCTGCCATGGATACAAATGCCAGCAGAATCGGTGTGCGCCAGCGGACAAAGCTGACCGGCGCGGGCATTTTGACGCCGGCGGAGAACAACGAAATCAGCACAGCCACTTCAGTCAGCACTTCCAGCAGCGCCGAGTCCTTGAGTGGATTGAAATGAAATGCATGGAGCACCGTAGGTCCGAACAGCATCCCCACCGCCAGATAGATAATGGCTGGCGTGACCGGCAGTTGCTTTAGCATCGACGAACTAAGGCCCCTGGCGAGCAGCAGGCTACCCACGAGCAGAAACCATTGTGCGTTAGTCATGGCTTGTTCCGATCGTCTTACCCATCCTTGAGAAGGAAGATATGCCCAATCGTCGCAGTCCGCATCGGGCGCCGCTGATGGTAAAGGCCACGGAGCTCGCCCTGACTGCGCCCCAGGTCATTGCTCATCGAGTGATCAGGATGGGGATGGCGAGCGCGGTTCCAAGCCCTCGCGATCGAAGGGAATTCCAACGGATAGGTGCTGAAACGGCGGCGGCGTTCATCGAGACGTGAAACGCGATGGCGTGGCAAGTCGTTCGCGCTCAACAAGCGATTGCAATGGCTTGACACTCTGGAATCGCGACAGCGGCGGACTGTTTGTTGGCATCGGACAACCCCTGCTGACGTATCTGCGGCTGCTCTAGTAGCTCGCCAAGATCCCCGAAGCAGGTCCCGACCACGAGGGCGTTTGGCCCAGGCCCCCTTCTGCCTACTGTTGACCCCTACCTCTTGGTGGCGGCCTGAGCGACAAAGCCCATCTCGGACACCCTCGCTCTAGCATGGCCGTTCACCGGCGACTTGAACTTTATGCAGACGCCGTCTTGCATTGGGATCAAACGGATCGCGGTGATGCATCGTAAAGCGGTTGTCCCAAACGAGCAGGTCGCCAAGCTTCCAATCGTGCGACCAAATTCTCTGCTCGCTCACCGTGTGCGCCCACAGTTCGTCAAGCAGCCTATCGCTTTCGTCAAGCGGAAGGCCGACGATATGGGAACCCAAACGGCGGCCAAGATAGAGACATTGCCGCCCGCTCCCGGGAATGGTTCGAATGATCGGGTGGGTTGGTCCGGGCGCCTTGGTGATATCGGAGACATCATCGAAAGTAGGACGCTTGGCGCCGGTGCTGTCATAAACCTGTGAATGGCGAATACTCCGCCCTTCGATTCGGGCGCGCAGGTTTTCCGGCAATGTTTCCAAGGCATCAAACATGTCCAGAAAGGCGGTGCTTCCACCTTGCTGCGGGATCTCGACGGAGTAGAGCAAGCTCGCCGATGGCGGAGTCTCCGAAAAACAGCTGTCGGTGTGCCAAAAGCATTCGCCGTCGCCCAAACTGCCAATACTCTTTCCGTCGACCTTGATGTTGGAAATGACGCTCACACATTCCGGTATCTCATTGGGTTGATATTCTCGCTTCCCCAGTCCCAACAAGGTGTCTGCAATGGCGCCAAGCTCACCAAAAGCTTGTGCGAACCGAATTTGCTCATCGACCGTGACCGATTGATTCCGAAACAGCAGGACAAGATGCTTCGCCAGCGCTGCGCGCAATTCATTCTGAGCGTCCTTGTCGATGGGGTTCCGTGCGTCGATGCCACGGATCTCTGCGCCGAGTTTTACGCCGGTCGGAATGATTGTTGTCGTCACGAGTATCTCCTTGGGCCCTGTCAAGTTGATGGAATTGAGTCGAAGCGAGACCGCGATTCCGATCCGAGTTACGCAACCGAGGACACGTCTCTCCCGCTGGCGCGTGGGTTGATGGGGATTCTCGGCGCGATTATTCTACCCTTTGTCGCACGCGTGCACCGTGTTCGGCAACAGCAGCGCACGGCGCGTACTTCAATCCCCGCGGCAGTTTCCTGAAAAATCGAGCCGCTGCCTTCTTGTTCCGACGAGACTGGACCAGTGTATCCAGAGCGCTGCCATCTTGATCAACGGCACGCCACAAAGACTGCAAGCGACCACCGATCTTGACGAACACCTCGTCCGAGAGCCACGTATGCACAACCCCCCACCCTGGAGAGTTCATTACTCGCGTTTACCTTGAGCCCAACGAGTTGAGCGGTCGGGAGCTCGCGCTAAAGCTCGGGGTGGCTGCCTCGACACTGAACCGCATCTTGAAAGGTTCGAGTGCAGTTACTCCGGAGATGGCGCTTCGACTTTCCAAGGCTCTCGGACGTACAGAGCTGGCTCTCGATGCAGTACAACTACGATCTGTGGCATGCGCGGAAGCGGGTTAATCTTGCCGACGTCGAGAAAGTTAAGCTCACCGTGGCATAACCCGCTGTGGTCCGTAAAAACTTCGGATTCCTGTTAAACACAATTCACTTCTGCTGATCACGTACTTGCTCGAGCAGGCGGGGCTTGAACGAAGTGCGGCCGACACCGGTAGCTTCACGCTGAGCCAGCGCTTTGCTGGGCCGCCAATCTGAACATCCCTCTGCATTGCCTGGCGCCGGCGGGCTCTATCGGTGCACCGAGGGCGAACCTGTCTTCCAGGAGGCGAGCGCCCCCGCCCACGGCAAGCGCATACGCAATGATGATCGCCGCGGGCGAGTCGACGGCGATTCCTGGTCCAGTCGCCGCCACCACGGCCACCTTCCAGAGTACGATATCGGTCCGAACGAAGGAGGACTGAGACATGGATCTATCGAACGAGACTCTGCAAGCAATGATCGCCGCCTACGACGGAATTCCGTTATCCGAGGCGGAACTCGAGCTGGTACGGCCGGAGCTGGCAAATTACGTTGCGGCCGCGGAGCAACTGCGCGAGCTCGATCTTTCGGCCGTCTTCTCCGGCCGTTTGCTGCGCATGGCTGAGTAATAGTCATGGCCGCCAGCGACTTGCTCCAACTCACGCTTACCGACGCGGCAGCCGCGATCCGCGGTCGTAAGATTTCACCAATCGAACTGACCGAAGCGGCTTTGGCCGAAGCGGAGCGGCTGCAGCCAGTGCTCTGTTCATTCATCACCATCCTGTACGATCAGGCAAGGCGCGAGGCAAAGGAGAGCGAGGCTGCGTTGAGCCGAGGGGAATACCGCGGGCCGTTGCATGGGATTCCGATCGGCGTCAAGGACAATCTCGCTACGGCCGGCATTCGCACGACCGTCGGATCCAAGGTACTGGCGGACTATGTTCCGGACGTAGACGCCGAAGTGGTGCGCCGCTGCAAGGAAGCCGGGGCCATCATCCTAGGCAAGGAAAACCTGGAGGAGTTTGCCGCCGGCATGACCTCCAACAACGCGCACTACGGGGCGGTCCGAAACCCTTGGAACCTGGATCATGTGCCCGGAGGATCGAGTGGTGGAGGCGGCGCCAACGTTGCGGCTGGTGTGACCTTCGCATCGCTGGGGACGGATTTCGGCGGCTCGGTTCGGCTGCCTGCAACGTTTTGCGGCGTTGTCGGGCTCAAGCAGACGTTTGGCCGCGTCAGTCAACGTGGTTTACTCGTTACAAGCTTCAACGGCGATCATATTGGCGCCATGACTCGGACGGTCCGCGACTGCGCACTCATGCTCCAGGTTCTGGCGGGCTACGATCCGCTCGAGCCAAGTACGGTGCCGGTACCGGTCCCCGACTACAGCGCCCTATTGGGGCAAGATGTGAAAGGTTTGAAAATCGGCGTGCCGGTCGATCATTACTTCGATCTGCTGAACCCCGAAGTTGATGCCGCTGCCCACCAGGCAATTGCCGCCCTCGAAGGGCTCGGAATGAGCGTGCGGGAAGTCTCGCTCCCTATGATGAAGTACGCGGGCGCGTTGCGCTTCCCGGCCATGGCGGACAGTGTGGTCACTCACGAGCCCCTGATCGAAAAGGCCCGATCGCAGTACGGAGTCGATGTGCTGTATCGGACTCTCGCGGGCCAATTCGTGCTCGGCCGGGACTATGCGAAGGGAATGAAAGTCCAGCGTCTAATCAAGGAAGAGCACGCTCGTGTACTGAGCGAGGTCGATGTGCTGGTTACGCCCACAGCACCCATCCCTGCACCGCGCATCGCCGACAAGACCGTGGTGCTCGGCGCCAAGACGCACCCCGTGCGTGGCCCGGGTTCGGGTAGCGTGTCGAGGAACACCAGCCCGAGCAACTCGACCGGTCTCCCCGCGATCAGCGTGCCGTGCGGCTTTACCTCGTCCGGCTTGCCGATCGGCCTGCAATTGATCGGCCGGCCGTTTGACGAAGCGCTTCTGCTGCAGATCGCGCATGCTTACGAAGCCGTGTCGCCCGCTCGCGGTTGCCGACCCCGAGCTATCCAGCGAAAATAGCGCTAGGGAATTACTTCGCGCGAATGTTGCGCGTCTGTGCGAGCGACATCCACTTTTGCGCATCACGATGCATCAGTGCCGCAAACTCTTCGGGCCCCAATGGAGTCGGTGTCGCTCCCAAGCGGCCAGCTGGCACGTCGCGGGTTAGGCGTCACGCTCGCCGACAACAGGCCTGTGCTGGAACTCGACGGAAAGACAATTCTCCTTCCGAAGAACAAGCAACTTAGGCCGAAGAACGAGGAGCTCGAGTGGCGCATGCAGCATCTCCTCTTGCGTAACTACCGATGCGAATGACGATGTATGGCTCGGAATTCGCGATAAACGCTGACTCCTGCACGGCCATTTATGACAGAATCTATTGCGTACCGCTTGCTCGAAAACGCGACCAGTTTCTCGTAGACGCACTCGGCACGGCAGATTCCTCGGCATTGCTAGCCGAAGTGGACGCCCGAGCGGCGCTTCGAGGCGACGGCCGGCTGCAAGCGCAAGGTCCTGCCGGCGCTCGTGGACGGGTGGCCGACATCCGTCGTCGATCGCGTGTTCGTGTTCGACGAGCTGACGGCCGCGAAGGGGCGCTTGGACAATCCATCGGGGATGGGTAAAGTCGTGATGAGGATGATCTGACAGCGCACGGTGGGCGGTCCCGCCGAGGGAGGTTCGAACATGAACGCAAGAGCAGCGCTCTACAGCGCGATCGACGACGAGGTGACGCAGTACGACCTGGACATCGAGGCCGCGACGCTCACCCGCCGCACCTCGATGCGCGTGGTGTCTTTCGTGCAGGAGGGCTGGGCGCATCCGTCCCGCAGCTACCTTTATCTCACGACGAGCAACCGTGGCCCGGGCCTGAAGGCGGACATGAACCACGTCAGCGCGTATCGCATCGACGCGGCGACCGGTAGCCTCGCGCCGCACGGCATGCCGAAGCCGCTGCCGTATCGCGCGGTCAACGTGTGCCTCGATCCCTCGGGAAGCTATGCGCTCAACGCGCACAACCTGCCGAAGAGCGGGCTTACCGTCCACCGCGTCAACCAAGACGGCACGCTCGGATCGGAGGTCGATCAGCCCGCCGGCCTCGAGTTCGGCACCTACCCACACCAGGTGAGGGTCGCGCCGTCCGGCCGTACGGTGGTCATCGCGGACCGCGGCAACAAGGCGGAGCGCGACAGGCGCGAGGATCCGGGCGCGCTGCGGGCTTTCACGTTCGAGAACGGCGTGCTGTCGAAACCCCAGGTGGTCGCGCCCAACGGCGGATACGGCTTCGGGCCGCGCCACGTCGACTTCCATCCGGAGAAGCCGTGGATGTACGTCTCGGACGAGAAGCGCAGCCTGCTCTACATGTTTCGCATGCCGGGCGAGCGCATCGAATCCGCAGCCGCCTACACGTGCGATACGCTGGGCGACCGCGCGAACGCGAAACCGCGCCAGCAGCCGAGCACGATCCATGTGCATCCGAACGGCCGCTTCGTCTACATCGCGAACCGCGCCGACCACACGGCCGATTTCAATGAGCATAAGGTCTTCGGCGGCGGCGAGAACACAATCTCGGCTTTCGCGATCGATCCGACGACGGGCGAGCCCAATCTCATCCAGCACGCCGACACGCGCTCGTTCCACGTGCGCACCTTCGCCTTCGATCCGGGAGGGCAACTCATGGTCGCGGCGAGCATCAAGCCGATGGCGGTGCGCGAAGTAAACGACGTGAAGATCATACCGGCGAGGCTATCGGTCTTCCGTGTCGGCAAAGATGGAAGGCTCGATTTCGTGCGCGCGTACGACGTCGACGCGACAGGGAAGGCGCAGTATTGGATGGACATCGTCGGGCTGGACTGATCGACAAGTGCTCACAAAGTGTTGGTTGTGCCGTTGACTGCGTTTCGCTGGACCTCCCATTGCCACGGCTTATTCCAACTGCCCGCTGCGGCATAGAATTTGATTTCGCCTACTACAGGCTGTCTTGACCGGCGGACAGCACGCGAGATCAGTGGCTGCGCTGGCTGCCGGCGCCACCGCTTCAGTTGTTTCGCTCGTAACCTGAAAGACCAGCGAGCAGCCGCACGACAGCATACGCGATCCACATTTGCGCACGCACGCCCAGCGGCCGGCGTTTCCACTGGTCGGGCGGTACCGGATTGGACCCCACGCTCATCGCTTCCTGCAGGCTCTCGCGCAGCTTTTCGGCGAAGGCCCGATCGTCCACGAACAAATTCGCCTCGAGCGCCAGCAGCATGCTGAAGGGGTCGATGTTCGAGGAGCCGACACACGCGAAGCGACGGTCAAACACCGCCACCTTGGCGTGCAGGAAGCCGCGGTGGTATTCACGGATCTCGATGCCTGCATCGAGCAATGCTCCGTACAACGCGCGCGACCCATATTGCAGCAGGGCGTACTCGTCGTGTGCCTGGAGCAACAGCACGACTCTCGTGCCACGCGCAACCGCGGCGATCAGTGCCCGCCGGAACGACCGGCCGGGTAGGAAATACGCGCATGCGATCAGGACCTCCTCGTGCGCGCCGTCGATGTGTTCGAGGTAGCCTTTTTCGATGTCGCGCCGGTGTCGCACGCTGTCGCGCATCACGAGCGCCGCGTGCTGATTGTCGGACATTGCGCCCGAGGCGACCGGCCCGGTGGCCACTTTAGGATGTGCCGGTACCCGGAGTCCGGGCGAGCGGCGCCTGAACGTGACCCAGAACACCCGCTGCCAGAGGCGCATAGCCGCCGCACGCACCTCCCGGGATAGCGGACCCTCGATTCGCACTGCGTAGTCGTAGCGCGGACTCCGCGTGGTGGGCGTATCGTAGTCGTCAATCACATTGATGCCGCCGACGAAGGCGACGCATCCGTCCACGCACGTGAGCTTCCGGTGCATGCGCCGAAGGCGCCCGCGACGCAAGGTCCACGGACTGATCCGGGGGCCAAAAACCAGAACTTCTACCCCCGCGCTCTCCAGCGTCCTACGAAAGCGCGGTGTAAAAGTGTGTGCCCCGAACCCGTCCAGAAGCAGCCGTACGCTGACTCCGCGCGTCGCCGCCCGGGCGAGCGCGTTGGCGACCCCAATACCCGTCTTGTCCTCCGCGAAGATGTAGGTTTGCAGGAACACTTCCGTCGAGGCGCTGTCGATCGCGTCGACAAGAGACGGGAAGTACTCGTTGCCGTTGCGCAGCAGCGTCAGGTGGTTGCCGCCGACAAACTTCATCGCGGATTACTTACCTGAAGTACCTCGACTTCGATAGGGCTTCCATCCACAGACGCCAAGTTCGTATACACAAACCCCACGCGACGTCCCATGACTCTCCAGATAGGCGTCGACCTGATTCGCGAGCGTCGTGAAGTCCGACGCTTCGAGCGAACCTTCGGGAGTGCGCACCAGTATCCCTTCGTCGTGCCGCAAGTCCCAGGCGAGCATTGGGCAATCCTTCGCAAACGTGGTCAGCAATCACCGTAACCACAAGCGCCATTTCGGTCTGTACGCTTTCGCACATTGCTTCCCGCGCAATGAATAGCGTCCGACCTCATGCTGCGCGAGAGGCCTTGGGAATGGGAATATCCGCCTGCCATCTCAGTCCCAGCCGCCGCTGCTCTGTTCGCAAGCGTACAGAGAGCGGCGTCGAGCAAGTTGATAATTCTTACCGGTAGAGAACTGTTAATTTGGCGGCACGAAAGATGGCAAAACCGACAATTCCTTGAGGCGGTCAATGGAACACATTGCGCAGACTTTGGTTGCCACCCGCTATGAAACTATATTGCGGGTGATTCAAAAACAATTGGCCGATCAGGTAAAAACACCATTCGAGATTCGGCTATGGGGCAATCGGGCCTATCAATTCGGGAAAGGGGCGCCCGTAGTCAAGGTGCTGGTCAAGGATCGCCACGGCTTGGCTGCTCTCGGTCGAATGGATGAGCTGGGAATCTGTGAAGCTTACATGGCCGGCAGCCTGGACGTGGCCGGCGACATGCTCGGCTTCGTCAGCCTGCGCGGATTATTGAGCGATCGGCACCCGCTGCACTCACTGTGGCGGCGGATCGCGCCAATGTTGCTCGGGCGTAGCCAGACGGACCGGCAGGCGATCGCGACGCATTACGACTTCAGCAGCGAGTTCTATCTCAAGTTCATGGACCCGACCCGCTGCTATTCGCACGCAGTGTTCGAACGAGACGATGAAGGACTGGAATCGGCCCAGCGCCGCAAGCTGGATTTCGCCATCGACGCTTGCATGCTTCAGCCCGGTGATCGTGTCCTGGATGTCGGCGGCGGCTGGGGTAGCTTCACGGAACATGCCGGGCGGCGCGCAATTCAGGTCACGTCACTGACCATTTCCGAACAACAGGAGCGGTACTTGACCGACTTGATACAGCGCCTTCAGCTGCCCTGTCGCGTGCTGAATCAGGATTTCTTGGATTACACCGCGCCCGCGCCGTATGATGCAATCGTCATCCTCGGCGTCATGGAGCACCTTCCGGACTACCCCGCAGTGCTGCGCCAGTGCCAAAGGCTGCTAAATCCGGGTGGACGCCTATACCTTGACGCGAGTGCGTTCCGCGAGAAGTATTCCAAGCCCACCTTTGTCTCCCGCTATATCTTTCCGGGGAACCATTCCTATTTCTGCCTGCACGCATTCCTTGCAGCGGTCGCCAAATCGCAGATGGAGGTGCTGGCGGTTCACAACGACCGGCACAATTACATGCTCACGTGCACCGCCTGGGCGAAAAAGCTGGAGGCCGCGCGCGATGAAATCGTCGATCGCTGGGGCGAGGCGCTTTACCGGCGCTTTCGGCTGTATCTCTGGGGCTCGGCTCACGCCTTTCTCACCCGGGGGATGGATGCGTACCGGGTGGTGCTGGAAAGCCCAAAGTGAGCGACGCCAGCCTCGACACCTGGACGCTGCATGCGAGATCCAAACGCCTCCGGCCCAGCGCGCTTTTCCAGATGAGGCCGCTCGGAAAAACGTCCCTTGAGGAAACTGGAACTAGACCGAAAAACTACCGGCTATTCAACACCATTGAGTTCTTTGGCCCTACGGCGTCTGGGTTGGGGCCCGGTCGCCCCATAGAGCCTTCTAAGAGCGTTACCGCACCGTCCGGACAGTTTAGCTCCGCGCATGCTTACCACCCGTGAACTCGCACTGGCTACCCGGCAATAAAATCATGCTGCTCGAGAACGGTGAGCAGTACTTCCCGCGTGTGTTTGATGCGATCGGCGCGGCTGAGCTCGAAGTGCTGCTCGAGACATTCATCCTGTTCGACGACCGGGTTGGGCGCGATCTTCAGCAGGCGCTGCTTCGCGCCGCCGCGCGAGGCGCTGAGGTGCACGTGCTGGTCGATGGCTGGGGCTCTCCCGACCTGCCGCCGTCGTTTACGCAACCGCTGCTCGACGCCGGCGTCGAGCTGCGCAGCTTCGAGCCCGCACAGCGCCTGTTCGGCGCCCGCATCAACATGCTGCGCCGCATGCACCACAAGCTGGTGGTCGTAGACGGCCGGCGCGCGTTTGTCGGCGGCATCAACTACTCGATCGACCACCTCCCCGACTCCGGGGCGCTTGCCAAGCAGGACTACGCAGTCGAAATCGAGGGCCCCCTGGTCGGACAGATCCAGGCCTTCTGCCGCGCCGGCCTGGATGCGCCCCAGCCGGGGCGGCGCTTGTGGCTGCAGCGCTGGCGCGCGAGCCGCGACCTCGATGACGCCTACGGCAAGAACGACGCCGATGCGGCGGCCGCAAGCGGCGGCGCGCGGGCCGCGTTCGTTACACGCGACAACCGCGGCAACCGCACCGATATCGAGCGCCACTACCGCGCCGCGGTGCGAAGCGCACGCAAGCGCGTACTGATCGCCAACGCCTATTTCTTTCCCGGCTACCGGCTGCTGCGGGACCTTCGTCGGGCGGCGCGCCGCGGTGTGCAGGTCGACCTGATCCTGCAGGGCTGGCCCGACATGCCATGGGCGCAGCGCGCGACGGAGCTCCTGTACGGACACTTGATACGCGCCGGCGTGGGCATCTACGAATACCGCGAGCGGCCGCTACACGCCAAGGTCGCGGTGGTCGACGACCGCTGGGCAACCGTCGGATCGAGCAACCTCGACCCGACCAGCCTCAGCCTGAACCTCGAGGCCAACGTGATGGTGCGCGACGAGACCTTCGCCAGGCATCTGCGCGAGCGGCTCGAGCACCTGATGCAGCAGCGCTGCGAGCGCATGCGGCTGCCGACGCCGGGTCCACTGCGCTCGGTCTGGATCGCGCTGCGCAGCCTGGTCGTGTATCACGCTATGCGCTACTTCTCGGCTTGGGCGCGGCATGCGCCCGAAAGCGCGCCGCGGATCATGCCGATGCAGGACGACTCGACATGAGGCCGGCGGCGCGGCAGGCCTGGTCGTGGTTCAAGCAGGTGGCGCCGTGGGGTCTGGCGGCGCTGGTGCTGACGCTGGTGGCACGTTATGCGCACACGGTGGACTGGCCGGCGGTGTGGCAGGAACTGCAGAGGCAGTCACCCGGTCGCCTGGCTGCGGCGGCGGCGCTGGCGCTGGTCAGCTATGGCGTGTACGCCAGTTTCGACCTCGTCGGGCGCCGGCTTACCGGCCACCACCTGTCGGTCACGCGGACGTTGGGCACCGCCGCCATCAGCTACGCGTTCAACCTCAACGTCGGCGCCTGGATCGGCAGCATCGGGATGCGGCTGCGGCTCTACACACGCTGGGGGCTGTCGGCGCCAACGGTGATGCAGATCGTCGCACACAGCATAGTAACGAACTGGCTCGGCTATCTGTGGGTCGGCGGCGCGGTGCTGCTATGGGCGCCGCCGCGGCTGCCCGAGGCCTGGATGTTGCCCGACACCGAAACCGGACTGCGCGCTATCGGATTGGCAATGGTCGCGGCGGCTCTGGCCTACCTGGCGCTTTGTCGCTTTTCACATCAGCGCGAGCTGACATTGCGCGGGCACACGCTGACGTTGCCAGGCGTGCGCCTGGCCGCCGTGCAGGCGGCGACGGGCGGCGCCAACTGGCTGCTGATCGGCGCCATCGTCTGGATCCTGCTCGGCGGGCGCATCGACTATCCCACCGTGCTCGGCGTGATGCTGCTGGCGGCGGTGGCCGGCATCGTGACGCACGTGCCGGCTAACCTGGGTGTGCTGGAGGCGGTGGTCGTGGTGTCGCTCGGCGCCCGGCTGCCGGCGCCCGAACTGCTGGCCGCGGTGCTGGCCTATCGCGCCACCTATTATCTGCTTCCGCTGGCGCTGGCATTGCCCGCGTACGGGCTCAGCGAGGCGGCGGCACGGCGTGCCGACTGCGTGGCTTAGGCATGAACCTAAAGCCCCTTTCCCACAAGTCCGCACGTGCGCGTGCGGTAGTTCCAACGCCGGAAGCTGCGCCGCCCTCCGCTTCAATGCCAGTAGGCGCTGTGCCGCAGGCTGCCTCGGTCGCGTCCGCCGCCGTGCTCGCGCCGGCCGCTCCCGTAGTCGACAGCCACATGGGCCATGCGGTGGCGGGCGTACCGCCTCCAACCCCTCCACCCGCCATGGCGAAGGCAGGCAGACTCGATGATCCTTCCGTCAAGACTGCTGACGAAGTAGCGAGAGCTCTCGGGGCGGATACCAACAACGGGCTCACGTCGCCGGAGGCGTCGCGCCGGCTCGCGCAAGATGGCCCCAACGAACTCCGCTCTGCCCCGCGGCGGCCCGCGTGGCGTCGCGTCCTGTCGCACTTCCAGGATCCCCTGGTCTATCTTTTGCTGGCCGCTATTGCCATCGCGCTCGTCGCCTGGGTGATCGAGGGCTTGGTCGGCTGGCCTGTGGATGCTATCGTCATCGGGACGATCGTGCTGCTCAATGGGGTCCTGGGCTATGTGCAGGAAGCCAAGGCGGAGAACGCCGTGGCCGCACTGGCTCGGATGACCGCAGTCGCCTCGGCCGTCATGCGTGACGGGCAGTTGCTGCGTGTGCCCAGCGCCGAGCTGGTGCGTGGGGACTTACTTGTGCTTGGCGAGGGTGACGCCGTCGGGGCGGATGCACGTCTGCTTCTGGCCACGTCATTGCGCGTGCAGGAAGCCTCCCTGACCGGCGAGAGCGAAGCCGTGCTCAAGGATGCCACCACGCTGCGCGAACCGGCGGCACTCGGCGACCGACTCGACATGGTCTTCAAGGGCACGGCCGTCGCGCAGGGCACCGGTCGCGCCGTGGTCACGGCCACCGGGATGGACACCCAGATGGGCTCCATCGCCGAAATGCTCGAGGCCACCCGCGAGGAGCCGACACCGCTGCAAAAAGAAGTCGCACGCATCGGGCGCATGCTCGGCATCGCGGTCATCATCATTGCCGTCGTGGTGGTGGGGACCATCCTGCTGATGTCCAACATCCGCAGCGCCGCCGATGTCATCAACGTCCTGCTGCTCGGCGTGGCCCTGGCGGTGGCCGCCGTGCCCGAGGGGCTGCCGGCGATCCTGTCGGTGGTGCTCGCCCTTGGGGTCCAGCGGATGGCGAAGCGCAACGCGATCGTCAAGAAGCTGTCGTCGGTGGAGACGCTGGGCTCCGCCTCGATCATCGCCGCGGACAAAACCGGCACCTTGACCCGCTCGGAAATGACCATTGAGCGAGTGATGACCGCCTCGGGCGGCACCCATGTCACCGGGGTGGGGTACGCGCCTAAGGGGCGGGTCGAGCACGAGGGCGCTGAGCTGGCAGCCGGACCGCTGCGTGATGAGCAGATCGTGGTGCTTAGCGGCGGCAGCCTTGCCGGCAACGCCGAACTGCACCAAGGGGCGGGCGGCGAGTGGGAAATCCACGGCGACCCCACCGAAGCGGCCTTCCTGGTGGCCGAGCGCAAGCTGGGCGTTACCGGTGTGCGCGAGCGGCGGTTCGAGCGCATCGGCGAAATCCCGTTCACGTCCGAGCGCAAGATGATGTCGACGAGCGAGCTCGACCACGAACACGACGACGAGGTCGTGG
>Ga0326597_10004631_pt1 | contig 19289 bp, 18 predicted proteins | sample RVTome_12_FD_203789 | JGI IMG/M metagenome (GOLD analysis project Ga0326597, IMG submission 203789) | Soil microbial communities from uranium-contaminated site in the Upper Colorado River Basin, Wyoming, United States - RVT100D185 | ecosystem: Environmental > Terrestrial > Soil > Contaminated >... | reverse complement strand
TGGTAACCAATTGTCAGCCGAAAGCTGATCCGCCTCTGGCGGAAACTACCGGTCCATAATAATAACTATAATATTTTAAATTTACATTTTCAAACTAAATCGGACTGGTAACCAATTGTCAGCCGAAAGCTGATCCGCCTCTGGCGGAAACTACCGGTCCATAATAATAACTATAATATTTTAAATTTACATTTTCAAACTAAATCGGACTGGTAACCAATTGTCAGCCGAAGGCTGATCCGCCTCTGGCGGAAACTACCGGTCCACAATTCTATAGTTTAAAAACAATATAGCATAAAATTTTTTAAAAATCAATAGAAGCGCTATAATAAAATAAACATATGGCAAAAAAGGATTTACAAAAAAAGCTGACTGAAGAACAATATCATATTTTAGTAGAAAAAGGGACTGAACCAGCTTTCAGCGGCAAATATGTCCATACCAAAAAAAAAGGGATGTACACCTGCGCCGCCTGCGGTAATCCTCTATTTTATTCCAAAACCAAATATGATTCAGGCACCGGCTGGCCCAGTTTTTATGAAGCAATTGATCAGAAAAACATCAAGCTTCAGCCCGACACCAGTCACGGCCTGACCCGGACAGAAGTTGTCTGCGGGAAGTGCGGCAGCCATCTGGGTCATTTATTTGACGACGGCCCCAAACCAACCGGCAAGAGATATTGCATTAATTCCGCCAGTCTGGATTTGAAGAAGGATAAATAAATTTAAATTTAATTTAAAACAAGGGGACAAACCTTGTTTTTTGATTTAATCAATTTAATCTTGCGGATTTAAAAAATCAGTATATATTTCAGTAACATTATATTTGCTAATAAACTTATTTTTTTCTGCTTCAGTGTTCACTGTGTGAACATAAGTGGGAATTAACTTTTTGGCCAATTGATCTGGCAAACTTGATGCGGCCCGATCTTTAGGCATAGTAACAGCAATTAATCCTATCAGTTCATCAACCCAAACCAAAACGTCTTCATTTGATCCATTATATCGATAAAGGGTCCAAATTAATTGTTCATAACCAAGTCTATAAACTTCCAGACCATTACTAGGATCGTAAATTTGAGGGATAAAACTCTTTTGCAAATCCGGAAATTTATCTGCTATTAATTTGAGGGCCTTTAAATTGTCATCTTTAACATCTGTCACTATAAATGTATTAGGATTTTCTTCAAGCCAGTCAGCTAAAGTATCAAGGGTGCAATTTTGATAATTCGCGCGATTGAGTAATGAAATAAATTCATTAAAAGTTAATGGCTCTTTTGTTTCATAACCAAATGAATTTTGAAACGCGTTTTGCCAGTCATGCAAGCAAACCAACCTGTCATCTTTCGTGAAGACAAAATCTAATTCGAAAAATTCAAACCCTTTACTTAAATTATGATCTAAAGCATTGAGCGTGTTTGGAAACAACTGACCATTTATTCCTCCACCGGCATGGGCAATTTTTGGAACTTTTAATTCAAAATATTTTATTTTTTGACCCTCTAAATTAGAAAAAATTGTTAAATTTTTTATATCATCAACGCTTAATTTGATGTTGTCTGTAATCCGGAAACTTTCAAAATACTTATCGCCCCGGCCCGCGACTAGACAAAATTCTGTTCCATTTAAATTTTGATCTAAAATACTAGCACTATTACACTTATCAACCAATATAAAGTTTCGGTCAGCTTCTAATTCTTTGACGCTCTCGATTAAGTACTGCAAATTATAATCCCTGTCCTTAACATAAGGGTCTTTAAACTTTAAAGTTGTTTCCAGCTGATCATTAAAGGCAATCATAATGGGCAAACCAAATTTTCTGTCATCAAGAGTAATGACTTGCTTTCCTAAATTAATTTCTACAAATTTTTCAATTTTTGGAAAATCCCAAAAACCAATAATGTCTGATTTCCATGAAAGTACATTCTGCTGAATTTGTACAAGTTCAGCTTCAGATTGTCTTTTATCTAACAAATCCCTGCCTAGACCGATATCTCCTTCATATCCAATAAAAGGCAACAAAGTAGTGCCAATATCAAAAACTGATCCTGGCGTATCAACTATAATGGCTTTGGTCTGGCCAGGCGCCAGGATCATAAATAAATTTTTCCTGTCTCCCTTGTTTAGTACTGAAGAAGCAGTGTTATTAATTGCCAAATGGTCTGACACGATAACCACAACTGTATTTTTACCATAAGGTGACTGTCTAATCTTGTTGACAAACTCGGTAATTAATTTATCTGAACAAACGACCGAATCTAACATTCGATTTAAGCCCTTGCCATATCTTGATCCATAACAGCTCTTGGAAGGATTACCATAGGGATGATGTGTGTCTAGAGTTAATAAAAACAATCCAAATTTCTCTTTAGTCTGTGATAAATTAGTGAATCGCTGAAACGCCATATCCAATAATGAATCATCAAATAAACCCCACGAAGATTGATAAGATCTGTCTTCAAGTTGATCTAACAATTCCTCCTTCCCGTAAATTTCATCAAATTTATGGGTTGCGTAAAACTTCCCCTTTCCGGCAAAATCAATTTCACTTCCCCCAAAATAAGATAAATGATAACCAGCTTGCCTTAATAAATCACCCAGACAAACAGCTGATGGTAAAAAAGAATCTACACCAACCATCGTGTTACCATATGCATGAAACAAAGGCATTCCGCATTGATTAGCGACCATCCCGGCAATTGTCCAGTCAGTCCCAACTATTTGTTTAATATTAGTGAAATAAGTACTTTTATCACGTAAATTGTTTAGCCCATTCATTAATCCGGGGAAAATTTCTTCATCAAAATATGTTTGTTCCAATCCTTCGGCATAAATAACTACTAAATTTTTATTTTCTCCAATTCTTTTTATAGCTGGATAATGATAAAACTCGTTAAAATCCATTGAACCGGCTGTTGTCCTGGTTGACTGTTTATCTAAAAGACTATATAAATCTGTCACTGTTGGATTTAAAAAAATCGTACAAAGCAATATAATGAATGTCACATAAACCAGATATTTGCTTTTTATCTGAGGAACTGGATTTCTAAAAAAAAGCCAAAAAAATAAAACTAGAGCCATCAAAATAACGCTGACAGTAATAATAATCATTTTCCAGTAATCAAAATATCCGGCACCTGTCAAACCATAACTTAAATGATATAAGGCAGCTTCTGTTACCCCGTTTCCTGTTAAATAGTCAACGATTCCGTAAAATAAATTAAGAATCAAAGCAATAAAAACAAAAATACTAAAAACGAACCGATAAGATTTTGGTAGATTCGTTTTTGAATATAAATAAATGCTGATAACCAACAATGATATCGATAGAGTCATTATGTAATAATTTACACAATATCTTCCTGATCAAAATAATTTTCCCGCAAAGGGACCCGGCGTCTTTTATCTGAAACAAAGAAAAATTCCAACGCCGTCAGGCCAATCACCAAAAATATCGTGTTCCACCAGGTTAACAACCGCTGGCTCTGCAGCAGCAAAGTCCCAATGATTAAAACTGAAAAAAATAACCCCTGTCGAAACGACCGGGTGACCAGCCGAAAAATCATTTCATGTTTCAGAGTATACGACCTGATTAATAAACCAACCAAAGCAATCGTCCCGGTCAATGCTAAAAACAGACTTAAGTAGAAGAATAAAAAACCAAAAAATCCGGTTTGGCCAGGATCAATATTCAATAAAACCATCAGAAAAGCCGCCCAAAAAATAAGGGTGGAGATGATCATTAATGTTAAATATTGTCTCAAAGTCATATAATGTTATACTAATCAACGAATTTAATTCTAATCTACAAATAACCAATATCTTTGTTGCTAATAATGACTAATTCAACAAATTTTGGTTTATTAATTTGTAAATTAGAAAAATTGGCAACAGAAATATTTGTAATTAGTCAATTAGAATAGAATTTGTAAATTCGGATAAATTTTATGCCGCGAACCTCAATCTTGCTACTAAATTCTTTTCAAACTTTTTATTTATTTTATCAATTATTTCACTTTCTCTCAATTTAAGCTCCTGACTAACAATGGAGCTTAAAACGGCAATCGTTAAAATTTTGTTTTTAACATAAAGCGGTCGGGCCTGATTAACAATCTTGTCGCCAAATATCGCGTATAAAATCTGACCAGCTTCTTCCAGCACCAGCGAAGCTTCAATCTGCGGTTCTAAGCCTGATTTTTTAATGGAATTTTTTAATATTTTGTTAATGTGTAACATGGAATAAGGGGGGATTTTAGATTATTCGGTACTCGCAAATATCTTTGTAATCGCAATACTTACATTTCATTTTATCAGGCGCGGGGGTAAAATTGCTAGTTTTAATGTCTTCAATTATCTGGCTGACTTTGGCTTTAATTTTATCCAAATCCTTGTCAGCCCCCAAAAAAGACAGTTTTTGGTTGCCTTTTTTGTTTAAATAATAATAAGTCAGATTGGAAACATTTTTGCCAAATATTTCAGAAGCCGCCAGCTGGTAAATCAACAGCTGGTCCTTGTCCAGATATTTGGCGTCAGGAATATTGCCGGTTTTATAATCAATGATTTCAATGCCGCCGTCAGCCTTTAAATCAATCCGGTCAATCTGCCCCTTGATTGTGTAATCATTAATTTTAATATTAAACCCTTTCTCCAGCTCAACCACATTGGGCATTTCTTTTTCAACTTCGCCGTAAAAATTTTTTAAAATCGCTCTCCCCTCTTCTTTATATTTTTTCTTTTGGTCCTGATCAGCGTACCACTCGTCAATCCAGTTTTCTTCATATAACTTTAACAAATCATCCCACGATGGTAATTTCCCTGTCCCGACCCCGGACTTTTTACCGAATAAATTAGTCTGCCGGGCAATTTTACCTTCAACAATATTTTGAAAAAATTTCTGCAAAGCACCGTGGATTGTTTTCCCAAAACTAAAGGTGGCTTTGCCAAATGTCGGAATTTTTAAAACAAACTGATAGCGGTACTGCCAGGGGCAGGTTTGAAAAATTTTCAGCTGAGTATAGCTGAATTTATCCGGAATAATTTCCGCCTGCTGTTTAACTTCCTTTTCAATCGGGGTCACCGGCTGGAAAAGCCTGAAAGAGGGTAGGCTTCCGCCAGAGGCGGATCCGCCTCTGGCGGAGACTTCTTCCGCCTGATTAATTGGAAATCCCTGATCATTTAGCTCCTGCAGAAAACGGGAAAGCTTCTTTTTCCTGGCGCCGCCGTAATCACTGGCCGAACTAAAATACAAATGCTCTTTGGCCCGGGTCATGGCCACGTAAAACAGCCGCCGCTCTTCCTCCAGATGGAAATCACCGCCGGGCAAAATTTCTTTGACCAGCTCATCGGGAATTTCAATTGGATCTTTCCTGTCTATCGTCGGAAAACGACGGTCAACCAGATTAGCGATAAAAACATATTTGAACTCCAGCCCTTTGGCGGCGTGAACCGTTAAAATTTTTAAAGTCTCCGGCCCAATTTCAAAGTCAGGCGATAACTGGCCGATGTCGCCTGATTCAATCACAAAATCCATGTATTCCAGAAAAATTTTGACTGATTTACTGTCATTATCAGCCTCAAAATTCTGAATTTGTTTAATAAACTGATTTAAATAGCTAATACTTTCCCGGTTAAGCTGCCAGGCAGCCGCCTGATCTTCTTTTTCCAGGTACTGAATATATCCCAAATCTTTTAAAGCAGTATAAAAAACTTCCAAAACATTTTTCTCCCGGGCCAGCGCAGTGTGTTTTTCAACCAGACTTAATAAGCCAGCTAAAACTGATAAAGTGTCCCGGCTTAAACCAATCAGGCCAGCCTGCCTGAGAGCTTCATATAAGGAAATCGATTTCCGGCGGGCGTAATGAATTATTTTAATCAGTTCCTGGGCATTAATTTTTAAAAAAGAAAAATTCAATACCCGATACAAGGCCGGGCTTTCATGATAATTATCGAGTAATTTTAAATAAGCTAAAATATCCAGAATAACCGGTTTGGAATATAACCCTTTGGATGCCATGAACTGATATGGGATCCGGGCCTGGCTTAAAACCCGGATAAACTTGTCAGCCTGGCTGTTGGCCCGAATCAAAATCGCGAAATCAGCCCAGCTGGACTCCTGATCATTATTATAAAGTTCAATCGCTTTAGTCACTACTGCTCTGATTTCATCGTCAATTGTTTTTTGATGAATATGCTCAATTATGGCCGACCCCTGGCCGCTAGCTTTTAATTGTTTGTCTATTTTTTTAAAATGCGACAGGTCAATCCCCTTTTTTTCAGCGGCTTTCTTAATTGCTTCGTCCTGATTAAGCTGGTATTCCAGGCGATTTGGATTGTTCAGTGAAATAAATTTATAAGCCAAATCTAAAATATTCTGCCGGGACCGGTAGTTGGTGGTTAAAACCACTTGTTTAGATTTGGGATAGTCGTTTTTAAAAGCCAGAACATTACTAATTGACGCCCCCCGAAATCTAAAAATTGACTGGTCATCATCGCCGCAGACCGTCAAATTATTCTTTGAGCCAGCCAGTAATTTAACCAGTTCATACTGGGCCCAGTTGGTATCCTGGAATTCGTCAACTAAAATATATTTAAATTGCTGGCGATATTTTCCCAAAATTAAAGGCCGTTCCCTTAAAAGCTTTAAACAATAATTAATTAAATCGCCAAAGTCCAAAGCGTCATTATCCAAAAGTAGCTGCTGATAAGCATGATAAGCATCGGCAATTTCCTCTGTTCTTTTAACTTCAGCGGTCAAAGCTTCTTTAATTTCTTTTTTGGATAAATTGGTATTACTTCGTATAAATTCAGCCGAGTCGCTGTTTAAAATCAGCTCTTCAGCGTGTTTTAAATAATCTTCAGGATAAACTTCCTCATCTTTGCAGCGGGAGAAATGTTCCAGTAGGGCGTGAATAAATTTGGTTGGATTGCCCAGAGGCCGGTAGTAGTTTAAACTAAATTTATCCAAATTTTTTCTGACCAACAACCATTGGCCGGTCTGATCAAAAACTTTGAACTGATTAGGCAAGCCAATATCCAGAGCGTGGCTCTGAAGAATTCTTTCACAAAAAGAATGAAAAGTTGAAATCCATAAATCCACGTATCCATAAGGCAATAATTTATCAACCCGCTCTTCAACTTCTCCGGCCGATTTTTCAGTAAAGGTCAAAGCCAAAATCTCATCCGGCCTGGCCAGAGCCTGGTCAATCAGCCAGGCAACTCTTCTGGTTATCACGGTTGTTTTGCCGGTGCCGGCTCCGGCAATAATTAAAAGAGGCCCCTGATCATGGCTGACCGCCTCTTGTTGCTCCTGATTTAATCCTTCTAGGATGTCCATAGTACCTCCTACAATTTCTCAAACCAAATCACATTCTGGCCACCTTCTTCTTTAAGGTGAGCAAAAACATTTATAATTTCTAAATCGGGAAATTTATTTTTAATGACGGCTGTTGTTTTTTGAAGATCAGTTTTATGTTTAGTCAATTCTTCTTCGTCTGAACTGAAACTTTTTTTGCCTCCATAAGCGCCGCAGTCTTCGTGGTGGATCAAATAAATTTTTTTAATCTGATGAAGCCGGCTGGCAATATCAATTTGATTTATAATAATACTTTGCCCGCTTTTTTCCAGAATATCCATTGAGCCGCCAGCCAGAGCCGCATAATCATAATTGCCTTCCAGCCCCTCGGCTTCAGCGAACCGGTGAATAGCGCTGACAAATCTAAAATCAATGCAGGATAATATTAGAGCTTGGCAAATATGACTCATATTATTTAGTTTTTAATCTTCGGTATTTTCTCAGTAATTTTAATCGGGCCATTTCTTTGTTAAGTTCGCCCAGAATAACAGCGTAATCTTCAGCGTCTTCCCGCCTGGTCTTTAGTAATTCAGCCGCTCTTTGGCGGGCCCGTTCAGCCAGTTCTTCATCAATCTCTTCCACTTTTTCAGCGGTGTCAGCCAGAATAACCACCCGGTTATTGGGCTGGACATTAACAAACCCGCCGGAAACCGCCAGCGGTGTCTCCTGGCCGTCTTTTCTGACAATCAATTCACCGGCCACCAGGGAAGAAACTAAAGGAATATGATTAGGCAAAATAGTAATCTGCCCCATTTTGGTCGGGACAGTCACTGAATCAATCTGGTCCTTATGGGCTATTTTTTCCGGAGTGGTAATTTCAAAATTAATTTTCATACGTCAGACCCGTCGCTGGCTGGCGACCGGGTTTATTTCAACTGATCAATAGAGCCTTTCATGTAGAAAGCTTGTTCTGGTTTATCATCGTGCTTGCCGTCCAGAATTTCTTTAAAGCCTTTGATAGTTTCGGCTAAGGGGACATATTGTCCGGCCAGACCGGTGAAAGCTTCAGCCACAAAAAAAGGCTGGGATAAAAACTTCTGAATTTTTCTGGCCCGGGCGACTGTCAGCTTATCCTCATCAGACAGTTCTTCCATTCCCAAAATAGCAATAATATCCTGAAGTTCTTTATAGCGCTGCAAGACTCGCTGAACTTCCCGGGCAACATTGTAATGTTCTTCGCCAACAATCTGCGGATCAAGAATGGTTGAAGTCGAATCCAAAGGATCAACCGCCGGATAAATACCCAGTTCAGCCAAACTTCTGGCCAAGACAATAGTTGAATCCAGATGAGCAAAAGTTGTGGCCGGAGCCGGATCAGTCAGGTCGTCAGCCGGCACATAAACCGCCTGGACTGAAGTAATTGACCCTTTTTTGGTGGAAGTAATTCTTTCCTGAAGCTGACCCATTTCCGAAGCCAAAGTCGGCTGGTAGCCAACAGCGGACGGAATCCGGCCCAGCAAAGCCGAGACTTCGGAACCAGCCTGAGTAAACCGGAAAATATTGTCAATAAACATCAAAACATCCTGGCCCTGATCCCGAAAAAATTCAGCGATTGTCAGCCCGGTCAGTCCAACCCGCAAACGGGAACCAGGCGGCTCGTTCATTTGTCCAAAAACCAGAGAAGTTTTATCCAAAACGCCCGATTCTTTCATTTCATGATACAAGTCATTGCCTTCACGGGTTCTTTCCCCCACCCCGGCAAAAACTGAATAACCGCCGTGTTCAGTGGCAATATTTCTGATCAGCTCGGTAATAATAACGGTTTTACCGACCCCGGCGCCGCCAAACAAACCAACTTTGCCGCCTTTGACAATCGGGGCGATCAGATCAATCACCTTAATGCCGGTTTCCAAAATCTCGGTTTTTGTGGATTGCTCTTTAAATTCAGGCGCTGGTTTATGGATTGGCGCTGTTTCTTTGGTTTTGACAGCCGGGCCTTTGTCAATCGGCTCGCCCAAAACATTAAACATTCGGCCAAGTGTTTCTTTACCAACCGGCACGGAAATTGGCGCGCCGGTGTCTTTGACCTCTACATCCCGCGATAAGCCGTCAGTTGACCCCAGGGCAACCGTCCGGACGATATTATTGCCCAAATGCTGCTGAACTTCCAGTGTCAAAATTTCTTTGTCCTGTTTTATTTTCAGGGCATTATAAATTGCGGGAGTTTGTTCCTCAAATTTTACATCAACGACATTGCCGATGACCTGAGTGATTTTACCTTTAGACATAAAAATAATATTAATTATTAGGCACTAGGCAAATGGCAATAGGCATTGGAAATAATTTTATTAAGGTTGATGAGGGTTGATGAAGGTTGATAAGGGTTGATGAGGGGCTTAATCCCTCATTAACCATAATCTTCCCTAATAAACCTTCATAATCCCTAATACCTTGCCTGGTGCCTGTTGCCTAATTAGTTTATTGCGGCTTGGCCGGCGGAAATTTCAGCAATTTCCTGGGTAATGCCGGCCTGACGGGCCTGATTATAAACTAAGGTTAATTCATCAATCATCTCGCTGGCGGCGTCCGTGGCGTTCTTCATGGTCAGCATCCGGGTAGAATGCTCGCTGGCGTCTGACTCCAGTACCGCCTGATAAATCTGCATTTCCACCAGCCGCGGCAATAAACTTTTCAAAACATCGTCAATTGAAGGCTCAAATAAAAACTCATATTCATAACTGACTTCTTCGGCGAATTCTGTTTGACGGTCACCGGCGACATGGCCGATGTATTCATCCTGTTCAGGCTCAATCGGCAGTAAATGTTTCACCCGGGGAACCTGCTTCAGGGACGAAACAAAATCAGTGTAAACCAGCATCACTTTGTCATAAGTCCCCTTTTTATATTCATCAATCACTAAATGAGTCAGTGGTCTGATCTCAATAATAGTCTGTAAAACATCCGGTTTATTAAAATCAGCCGTAATGTTAACTTTTGATTTTAATAAAATATCCCGGCCCCGTTTGCCAAAAGTTATAAATTCAGTTTCCAACACCTGGCCTTCATGAAGCTGAATTGACTTTAAAGCTTTTTGGGCAATCTGAGTGTTAAAAGCGCCGCACAAACCCCGGTTGGAACTGATTAAGATTAAACCGACTTTTTTTACCGGCCGTCTTTCCAGCAAATAATGTTTCTGGGAATCAGTTCTTTTAACCAGTTCCCCCAAAAAATCCCAGGCTAAATTGGCGTAAGGCCGGGTGGCCATAACATTTCTGACCGCTTTTTGCATTTTAGCGGCGGCCACCATTTCCATCGCTTTGGTGATTTTTCTGGTATTTTTAACCGACTTGATTCGGTTGCGGATTAATCTTGTCTGGACGGGCATAACAAGTAGGGGTTATAAAGGTTGATAAGGGGAAATCAAGGGAGATCATGGGCCAACAAAGCGAATGAGAAAAAAACAGATAGCCATTACCTTTTGTTTCCTTGTGCTTCCTTTTGATTCCCTGTTATTTCCTCTTCAATGAAATCTTTGTTGATTTTTTTAAATTCTTTAATGGCTTTGATTAAATCTTTTTCAGCTGTGTCTGATATTTCTCCAGTCTTTTTTATTTCTTTCATAATATCGGTGGCCGTATCTTCAACATAGCTTAATAATTCTTTCTCAAAATCTTTCAGTTTTTCAACCACCACGTCATCCAGATAGCCGTTAACCGCGGCGTAAAGAATGATCACCTGCTTTTCGACCGCCACCGGCTGATACTGGCCCTGCTTTAAAATTTCAGTCACCCGTTTACCCCGGTTAATCTGTTTTTGAGTGGCTTCATCCAGCTCCGCGGCGAACTGGGCAAAAGCCGCCAGTTCTCTGTATTGAGCGATATCCAGCCGAAGTTTGCCGGCCACTTTTTTCATGGCTTTAATCTGAGCGGCTGAGCCGACCCGGGAAACAGACAAACCAACATTTAAGGCCGGCCGAATTCCCTGATAAAATAGATCGCTTTCCAGATAAATCTGACCATCGGTAATTGAAATGACGTTGGTTGGAATATAAGCGGAAATATCGCCCGCCTGAGTTTCAATAATTGGCAGGGCCGTCAATGAACCGCCGCCATAATCTTTGTTTAATTTAGCGGCTCTTTCCAGCAATCTGGAATGCAGATAAAAAATATCTCCGGGATAAGCTTCCCGTCCGGGAGGCCGGCGCAGCACCAGGGAAATTTCCCGGTAAGCCACGGCGTGTTTGGATAAATCATCATAAATCACCAGAACATCTTTTCCCTGATCCATAAAATATTCACCTATGGCGCAGCCGGCAAAGGGAGCAATATAAATTAATGAGGCCGGATCAGAAGCTGAAGCGGAAACAACAATGGTGTGTTCAATGGCGCCGGCTTCTTCCAGCCTGGCCACCAGCCTGGCCACTTTTGATTCTTTCTGGCCAACAGCCACGTAAATACAAATTACGTCCTCGCCCTTTTGATTAATAATGGCGTCAATCGCCAGAGCGGTTTTACCGGTCTGCCGGTCGCCAATAATCAGCTCCCGCTGACCCCGGCCAATTGGAATCATTGAGTCAATCGCTTTAATCCCGGTCTGCAAAGGCTGGTTAACTGACTGCCTGGTAATCACCCCGGGAGCGATCTTTTCCATTGGGTAGAATTTTTTAAATTTAACAACAGCCTTGCCGTCCAAAACCTGACCCAACGGATTAATCACCCGGCCAACCAGCTTGTCGTCAACGCCGACTTCCAAAATTTTATCTGTCCGGCTGACCTGATCACCTTCTTTAATTTTTAAATAATCTCCCAAAATCATGGCGCCAACCAGATCTTGCTCCAGATTTAAAACAACTCCAAAAACATCATTGCCAAAATCAAGCATTTCGGCCACCCGGACGTTAGCCAGCCCGGTCAGAGTGGCAATACCGTCTTTTATTTCAACGACCTGGCCGACTTCCTTAACTTCCGTCCTGGCTTTATAACTTTTAATCCGGTCAACTAAAGTTTCTATAATATAATCTTTTGTTTCCGCCATAAATTTATTGCTTTAATGATTGTTGTAAATTATTAAGCTGACTGACCAGGCTGGCGTCCAGAATAAAATCTTTGTATTTAACCACCAGACCACCCAAAATATTTTTATCAATAACATTATTAATGTTAATCTGCTTAATATTTTTAGTCAGCAGTTTTTGCTCCAAATCTTTTTTTTGATCAGGCTCAATTTTTTTGGCCGAAACAACTTCAATGTCAATTTCTCCCTGCTGATCCTTAACCAGTTTCTGATACTGATTAATCACCTGGTCAGCCAGTCCCAAATCATTATTTCTGGTCATCAGCCCGATCAAACCGTCTATCAGACGGGGAATATCTTTTTTGTCAGCTTCGGCCGTGATCAAGTCCAGCGTCAAAGCGTATTGTCCGGGACTAATCTTTTTCATAAATCTCTCTGCTTAGATCCTTAATCGCTATATTAATAATTTCTTTATCTTTTTTCTGATCAAGCTCTTTGCCGATCATCCCTTTGGTCGTCAAAATAACCAAATCGGCTATCTCCCCCCGAAGACTCTGAAACATTTTATCTTTTTCATCTTTAATTACTTCTTTGGATTCAGCTATCAGGGTTTTAATTTTTTCTTTGGTTTTCTGTTCAGTTTCTTTCCGGTAATTTTCAGCGGCCGCTTTGGCTTTTTCAATAATCGTCTGGGCTTCTTTTTTGGCTTTGAGTATTTCTTTTTCCTTGCGGATTTCAGCTTCACGCAGATTTTCTTCTATTTTTTTGGCGTCAACCAGACTTTTTTCAACTTTGCTCTGTCTTTTGTCCAAAATATCCAGCAAAGGATTGTAAACAAATTTATATAAAATAAACAGCAATATCAAAAAATTGATAATTTGACCAATTAACAGCCGCCAGTCAATTCCTAGTTTTTGAATTAATTCCATAATTTTTTAGTTAAACAGTCAGCAGTCAACCGTCAACGGGGAGCTCTTATTTTTTAATCTTGCCCTGCTGGCTGTTGGCTGTTGACTATTGGCTGATTTAAACTCAGAACTCGCTCCGTAAATTTAATACGGAACGAGAAACCGAACTAAAATTAGACAAACTTAATAATCAGAGCGATAACCAGGGCGTAAATGGCGATGGCTTCGGCGAAAGCAATCGCCAAAATCATGACAGTTTGAATTTTGGCGGCGGCTTCCGGATTGCGGCCAATTGATTCAACCGCCTTGGCCCCCATTTTGCCAATAGCTAAAGCCGGAAAAATCGCGCCAACCGCGATGGTTAACCCGGCCATGATGCTTTTAATCATATCCAGATCCATATTATTTCTCCTGTTGACAATCATCCCGCTGGCGACTACCCGTCCTGGGTTTTTAAGTATTGTTTTTTATAGTCGGCGGGAATAATGGTCGTTAGTAGTTAGTTGTTAGTGGGCGTGCTCGAACACGGCCATCTTTAAAAAAACCAAAGTCAGCATTGAAAAAACCAGGGCCTGGACCAGGCCAACGAATATTTCTAAAAATAAGAAAGGCAGAGGAACGATATAAGGAACCAGAAATCCCACGACCAGCAGTAAAACCTCGCCGGCGAAAATATTGCCAAACAGCCGGAAAGAAAATGAAATAATTTTGGCGAACTCTGAGACCAGCTCCAGAATGCCGACAAAAAACTGAATCGGCCCTCTAAAATTAAAAAACTTAGATGAATATTTAAAAAAACCGATGGCGGCGATTCCCAAAATTTGAGTTGAAATAACCGATACAATGGCAATCGCTAAAGTAAAATTCAGATCAGCCGAGGCCGACCGGATAAAGGGGATTAAAACTTCCTCACCATTATGAACTTCATAAATACCGATTGACCCCAGGCCGGGCCAAAGCTCAACAAAATTTGATAATAAAACAAAAATAAAAATAGTAGCCACAATCGGAAAAAATTTTCTGGTCTGTTTTCTGTCTCCAACAATTGAATCAAAAAAATCAAAGGCCCCGCCGATCGTGAATTCCAAAAAATTCTGCAATTTACCAGGAACAGCTCTGAATTTATTTTTAACCAACAAGGAAAACGCGACCAGCAAAATCACCAACAACCAGGAAACAATCAGGGTGTTGGTTATTGGTAAAGTGCCGATGTGAAATATTGGTTCAGCGGCCAGAGAAATGTTCATAGTTATTTTTTGGCTTCTTGCTCTATATCAGCAAATATTTTTAAAGTCTTTTTATAAACCAGCCAGGATGAAACCACAATTGACAATAAAATACCTGCCAGTAAAAACCAGGGCGATGTCTGATAACGGCTGTCAAGCAATCGTCCAGTCAGCGCCAAAACGACTAATGGCACGGCAATGGTATACCCCAGCTCAAAAGCCAGGCTTAACGCTCCTAATAATGATTGCTTAAAGGCCATAATCGCTAAACTTAGGTAATTCATTATAGAGAACAATCGTCCCCTAGTCAATAAACTAAAATAATATTTGGCTAATTTTAGTCAAATATTATTCAACTGACGGCTTATCCAGCAGTTCCGGCTCAAATGACGTCTCCTCGCCGCTGATTCGGGCGACATCTTTGTCAATTTTGGAGAATTCTTTATTGGCTAAATTATATATATTAACAGTCGTTCCCAAATGACCGCCCAGCTTCTTTAAATAGTCCTGATAAGCCCCCAGATGTTTATTCAATTTAATTACATTTTTTAAAATCTCTTTGGTTGATTCCTGAATTTTGTAAGCCTTCATCCCCTGGAGCAGGGACTGCAAAGTGACGTAAAAAGTTGTTGGTGAAACAATATGAACTCTTCTTTCATTAATAGCGTAGTCCAGCAGATCGCGGGTGTTAACCCGGATCGCGCCTACTTTGTTGACCAGCAAATCATAATAAATGCCTTCGGCCGGAATAAACATAAAAGCAAAATCCAGAGTCTTTTCATTGGGCCGGATATATTTGGCGGTCTCGTCAATTCTTTTCTTTAGATCCTGTTTAAAAGTTTTTTCCAGTTCGGTTTTGTGATTTTTATCTTTTTCTTCCACTAAACGATTATAGTTTTCCAGAGAAAACTTGGAATCAATCGGAATTATTTTATCGCCCAGAAATAAAACCGCGTCAACTATTAAACCATCCTGAAATTTATACTGCATTTGATACTGCTTGGGCTGAAAAGCGTTCTGGAGCAAAGCTTCCAGATAATATTCGCCAAAGATCCCCCGTTGTTTGGGGTTTTGCAAAATATCCTGGAGGCTTTGGAGCTGATTGGCAAACCCAATCACCTGTTTATTGGTTTCATCAAGTTTAGTCAGCCTGGAGGTGACATCCTGAATAATCCGGGCGCTCTGTCCAAACTGGGTCTGCAAGATTTTGGTTGACTCCCCCAGTTTATTGTCCAGCGTCCGGTTGATCTCATTAATCTGATTCTGAATCATCAGCAAACTTTTATCATCGTTTTTGCCGGCTTCAATTTTTTGAAATTTATTATTAATTAAAAACAAAACCAAACTCAAACCCACAATGACCACCACTATTAAACTAATTAATAAAATTTCCATAAGCTAACTAACTTCAAATTTAATAATTTTACTACTTTTTGGGCAAATGCACAATAAACTGGCTGCCTTTATCCAGCTGGCTGTTTACTTCAATCCGGCCCTGGTGAAGATCAACAATTGATTTGCAAATCGCTAATCCCAGCCCGGAGCCTCCTTGTTTATGATTGCGGACTTTATCCACCCGGTAAAATCTTTCAAAAATAAACGGCAGATCTTTTTCCGGAATACCGATGCCGTTGTCAGCCACCATTAATTTAACGTGATTTTGCTGATCAGCCAGCTCAACCTGAACCAGGCCGTCTTTTTTACCATATTTAATGGCGTTGCCGATCAGATTGGTCAAAACTTTATCCAAGCCGTCCTGGTGAGCCATGACACACAAGCCATCCTGGCATTTGACGTCAATTTTGATATTTTTCTTTTTAGCCAGAATTTCCAAAGCCTGAATATTGGCTGACAACAATTTGCTTAAATCAATTTTTCTAAATTCCAGCTGCTGCCTATTGTCAGCTTTGGTTAAAATCGCCAGATCACTGATCAAACGGGCGATTAAATTTGCTTCGGAATCCATAATAGCCAAAGCTTCCTTAAAATCACTGGAACTATACTCTTTAGTATGGCGAATCAGATCCAAATGTCCCTTGATGATTGTCAGAGGCGTCCGTAATTCATGCGAGGCGTCAGCGATAAAACGGTTTTTGAGCTTAATGGCTTCTTCCAGTTTTTGATTGACCAGATTAAGTTCGCTGGTTCGCAAAGCGACTTTTTCTTCCAAATTCCGGTTAAGGTCGCGGATCTCCTGTTCCAGCTTAACTTTTTTGGTAACATCATCAATAGTAATAATCACGCTGGAAAGCTGATCGTCAAGCAGGATCGGGTCAATTTTAATATTGTAATAATAATCTTTTTCGTCCCGGGGGAAAATTAAATTATCCAGACAAAAAGATTCCTTAGTCTGTTGAATTTTTTTAATAATTTCAATGATATTAAAATAATTTTCTACATAAAAAATATCGTTTTGTGCCAACTTTAAATCCTTAATAAATTGGGCGGCGGCATTATTATGCCTGATAATCTGGCCCTGCTGATTAGTGACCACGATCGCCAAAGAAGAGCTGTCAATAATGTCATCGCTGAATTTTTTCAAAGACTTGACCTTATTATAAAGTTCACTGTTGGCAATGGCGACTGAAGCGTTATTAGCCAAAATTGTCAGAATTTCCTGATCGTCTTCCGTAAAGTGATTCGGCCGGTCGCTGCAGACCCGCAAAACTCCCTTCAGCTGATCCTCTTTTTTCTGACTGAAAATCGGGATAGCCAAAACAGAATTAATTTCCAGATCATTGTTGTCTTTATCAAATTTGGGGTCAATCCTGACATCGCTTGATAAATATGGCTGTTTGGTTTGAGCCACGTAACCTACTATGCTCTGTCCAAATTGTAGCCGGAAATTAATTTTTGGCTGCTGATTTTTATTATAAAAATATTTCAGACTGTAAATTTCTTTTAAAACCAGCTGTTCATCTTCCACCAAAAACAGCTCGGCCTGATAAGCTGAAGTCAAAATAGCGGCGTTTCTTAAAATAACCCATAAAACTTCTTTAAGATCCAGAACTGAATTGATCGCCAAACTAATCTGGTTTAGCAGAAAAAGCTGTTCGGCTTTTTGCTTGGTTTTTAACTCGCTGGTGACGATTTTAGAATTATCAACCGCCATGGAAATTGCTCCTTCAACCTCGCCGGCTGTATTTTTTAAAGGAACGGCCAGAATATTGAGATATTTGGATTCAGTTAAGCTTTCTGACTGATAAATACAATCCTGCTTGTCAAAAGAAGCGCCCTCCCTTAAAAGACGGTGATAATCTTCTTCCAGTTCGTTGTCTTTGACCAGATTAAAATCAAAAATATTTTTACCGATTTTATTTTTACCGGGACTGCCCGACAAAATATCAGCGTACCGGTTGGCTGAAATAATCCGGCCGTTTTTGTCCATTGTCAGAATGCTGACCGGGACATTATCAAGAATCCTCTTGTTAAAACCGCTAATTTTTTCCAGTTTGGCTGAATTCTCCAGAATGGCTGTTTCCAGAACGCCCTCTTTGATAACTTTCTGACGAATCTGAAAAATCAAAAAAATGCTGACGCCCAGCACAATAAAGACGGTCAGCAAAATAGAATCAAGCAAAACATTTTCCTTGAGATGCTCAAAAAAACTGATCTGATTTAAAAACAAGTCATAGCTGATATTGGCGACAGTCAAAATCAAAATTACTGAAGACAGTAAAATATTGTATTTAATAATTTGGAGAAGATTGACTTTGGTCATACGGTTCTGATTTTATAGCCGACATCCCTGATGGTCTGAATTAATTTTTTGGAATAGCCCTTATCAATTTTTTTTCTTAAATAGGTAATATAAACGTCAACGATATTGCCTTGACCGGCATAATCATAACCCCAGACATGCTCCATAATCATTGTCCGGGTACAAACCTGGTCTGGCCGCCTCATTAAATAATCCAGGATTTTATATTCCTTGCTGGTTAACTCCAGCTCGCGCTCGCCCCGCGTCACCACGTGACTGGACGGATTGAGCGTCAGATCGCTGACTCTTAGAACTGTCTGGCGGGTGGTCTTTTCCCGGCGGAGCAGAGCTCTGATCCTGGCCAGCAGTTCACCAATGGCAAAAGGTTTAACCAGATAATCATCAGCCCCGGCGTCCAGGCCGCTGACCCGGTCTTCAACTGAATCGCGGGCAGTCAAAATAATCACCGGCGTATCAATATTATCCTGCCTGATTTTCTGACAAATTTCTATGCCGCTTAATCCTGGCAGCATTATATCAAGAATTATCAGATCATAGCCATTGATCTGAATCATTTCCAAAGCTTTGGCGCCGTCATTGGAAACATCCGCCAAGTATTCTTCCAGCTCCAGACCTTTTTTTATAAAACGAGCAATCCGCTGTTCATCTTCAACAATTAAAATATTCATAAAGTTGGGGGTTAAGGCTCTTTTTATTAATATTATATTAACATCCAATTAAAATCAAATTAAAAAAACATTAAATTTACAATTTAATTGATCCCCTATTGTCAATATTTTTCATTATTTTAATTTATTTTTAATAAAAATATGATTTAATTAAACCTGAGAGATAGGCGAAGGCATGGAAAAGCTTGCCGTCCGGTAATAACTCCCAGTTATTACCGCGCAAAATCTCTCGCCAAAAAAAGCCGTTTTTAAACGGCTCTTTTTGTGTTTTGGCTAAATATTGACAATTTTTAGCTGATTTGCTAAGTTATTTTGATTGGGAGCGCCTGTTTATCAATAATCTGGATAAAATGTTAATATTTTGTTGATAAGCCGGTACTCCCAATTCAGGGAGGATCCCCGGGCGGGGGTTAATTGAGGGGGAAGTCATGACTGTGGTATTTTATATTTTTTTTTGAGGAGA
>Ga0326597_10004630_pt1 | contig 19289 bp, 16 predicted proteins | sample RVTome_12_FD_203789 | JGI IMG/M metagenome (GOLD analysis project Ga0326597, IMG submission 203789) | Soil microbial communities from uranium-contaminated site in the Upper Colorado River Basin, Wyoming, United States - RVT100D185 | ecosystem: Environmental > Terrestrial > Soil > Contaminated >... | reverse complement strand
ACGCGTCGGTACGAGGCTGAACTTGGCTCGCGCATCGTAAGGGCTTTTAAATAAGGGGGTTCCATGCCTCGCAACGCTCAGGTCACCCGCCAGTGGTATCTGCTCGTGGAGCTGGGGAACGCCAGGGGTCTCACGCTTCAGGAGATGCGCGAGCGCTTACCCGAAGAGATCCAGCGCCATGACCGAACCCTCCGCCGCGATCTCGAAGCATTGGAAGCGGCCGGTTTCCCCATCACGACCGACCAAATAGACGGCCAGCCCCGGTGGAAACTGATCGAGGGGTTTCGCCGCGTTCCCGCCCTTTCCTTTTCACCCACCGAGCTGATGTCTCTTACTTTCAGGCGGAACCTCCTCAAGCCTCTGGAAGGAACGGAGATCCAGGCCTCCCTCACTTCGGCGCTGAACAAGGCGGCTGCCGCTTTGCCGCCCCAGGGGGTAGCATATGTCCGCGAGATGGAGCGCGTGTTTTCATTAGGCCTGGGACCCCACAAATCTTAGCGGGAGCACAAAGACAAAATCGACCGCATTACCGAGGCGATCTCCCAGACCCGAACGGCCCAAATGCGTTATTACTCCGCCTCCCGCAATGCCACGACCCGGAGAGAAGTGGACCCTTACCGGATCCGGTATGCAGCCGGTGGCCTTTACCTGATCGCTTACTGCCGCCTACGCCGAGACGTGAGACTTATTGCCATCGAGCGCGTCCGCTCGATATCCCTCACGGAACACCCCTACCAGCTTCCCCTGGGCTTCGACATCGAAGCTTATGTCCAGGATGCCCTTGTCGTGATGCGGGGAAGGCGGATAGAGGTGGTAGCGCCCGTCCTTTGGGACGGGCGAGGGTCGGAAATGCGGTCGGGAGTCTTTTCGTCCGGCGACGATCGACAGGATCGGACAGTACCGGAGTGACCATTAGAGTATGATTGCCGGTGATGACGATTGCTGGTTGGCGCTGCTCAAGACGGGAAGGTGACGCCAGCTGCGGATTTGATGGAGCCCAGGGGCGCGTTGCAGGTGCCCCGCTGCAACAAGGGTTCGACACCGGGGCATCGGCTTGAGCTAGCCGAAGGCTCACCTCGAAGGGAAACGGGCTGGGCAAACGGCGGCCGTTACAAATTGTAAATGTACATATATTCTCATAACATGTACATAATAGCCGAAATCGGGAGGAATTATGGGGACTGCGTCTTTCCGGCACAAGCACCTGCAGCTGGATCAGGGCAAGTTTGATCGGGCGAGAAAAATCTAGGGAGCAAAAACCGAGACGGAGACCCTGGAGCGCGCGCTCGATCTCGTTGTGAGCGAGGCTGAGATAGATGCCGCGCTCAAGAAAGCCCGCGGCAAAGGCCGGATTCGGAAAGTCTTCCGTTAGGATGGAACGGGTCGTTATCGGTACCAACGTTTACGTCGATTGGTTTAACAGCGGCCGGCACGAAGCCGTCCTTTTCCAACGGGAGGCCGTGAAGTATCTCAGCGCGGTCGTTTTCATGGAGCTCCTGGCCGGGGCATTTTCCGCCGGAGATCGTAGACTTGTCCGACAAGTTACTTCGGCCTTCGCTGAAGCCGGTCGAGTGCTGCTCCCTACGGTTACGATCTATGAGGAAGCCGGGGAGGTGTTGTGCCGGCTTCAGGAGTCCCGCAGTTGCACTATGGCGGGCGCTTATGGGCTGGTCAATGGTGTGTTGATTGCCTTGTCCGCTCGCTCTATCGGCGCGACGGTAATCACTCAAAACGAGCGAGACTTTATTGCGATTCAAACCGTTCGGCCGTTTAAATTGTCGTTAGTCGCTCAAACAGTGTAAAGGGGCGACTACCTCGGCGAGGATGGCAAGCGCTCTTTGAGCGGTCGCGTCGCCAATCCTGCCAAGGCGCCTGGGCAGACTGCGTCGAAATAACTTCCGTTCCAGGTTTTTTTTTCCGACGGGGGGCGTCTCGAGATAGTGGTTTCCGAGCCAGATTCGGCAGGACAATGGCCGGACAGCGCCCCCAAGGTTTTCCTAGCGCAGAGGATTGCCCCGCGAAAAATATTGTCACGGATTTTGAATTTCGCTATTCTTGTTGTATCCCCGAACTATGAGCGAGCTTATCCTGAGTCTTTCGCCGCGATTTACGATTATTTTTAAGGAGGTACTATGAGTTCGACCGCGCAACAGGAGGGTCGGATTGCGGCCTTTTCTCGTCTGGCCAACGCTCTCATCGACGAGGTCAGCCGGGTCCTTGTGGGACAGGAGGCTATGCTATCACGGTTGTTGATCGGCCTGCTCACGGGCGGCCATGTGCTGCTGGAAGGGGTTCCCGGTTTGGCCAAGACCCTGGCCGTGCGTTCCCTGGCCCAGGCCATTCACACGGGCTTTTCCCGCATCCAGTTTACCCCGGACATGCTGCCCGCCGACGTCACGGGGACCCAGATCTTCAACCCCCGCGACGGCTCCTACAGCGTTAAAAAGGGGCCCGTCTTTTCCAATCTTGTGCTCGCCGATGAAATCAACCGGGCGCCGGCCAAGGTGCAGGCGGCGCTTCTAGAGGTCATGCAGGAGAGGCAGGTCACCATCGGCGACGAAACCCATGTTCTGGAGGAACCGTTTCTCGTGCTGGCAACGCAGAACCCTATCGAGCAGGAGGGAACCTATCCCCTGCCCGAGGCTCAGGTCGACCGCTTTATGCTCAAAGTGAAAGTCGATTATCCCACCCGGGATGACGAGCTCAGGATCGTAGACCGCATGGCAGGGGGAAAACCGGTGGACGGCGTCAAGAAAGTCGCTGAGCCCGGGCAGATTCTGGAAATGCGCGGAGTTGTGGACCAGGTCTTTGCCGATAACAAGGTGCGCGATTACATTGTGGACCTTGTGCGCGCCACCCGAACCTCCTCCAACGGCGAATACGGCGGGCTTCAGGGAATGATCGAGTTTGGGGCCAGCCCGCGCGCTTCCATCAACCTGATGCGGGCGTCCAAAGCCCATGCCCTGCTCCAGGGGCGCAACTACGTGACCCCCCACGACGTCAAGACCCTGGCGCCGGACGTGCTTCGCCATCGCGTGGTTCTGTCCTACGAGGCCGAGGCGGAAGGCAAGAAATCCGACGATATCATCAGGACCGTTCTCGACTCGGTTCTGGTTCCTTGAGCTTATGCTGCCTCGCGAGATCATCCAGCGGGTGCGCCAGATACAGATACGCACGGGGCGCCAGGTGGCCGACGTCCTGGCCGGTGAGTACGTCTCCGTTTTCAAGGGAGCCGGCGTGGAATTCGAAGAGGTCCGCCCCTATGTTCCCGGCGACGATATCCGCTCCATCGATTGGAACGTTACGGCGCGCACCGGGGTCCCCTACGTCAAGCGCTACGTCGAAGAGCGTCAGTTGACGGTTATGCTGATGATCGATATTTCGGCCTCTCAGAGCTTCGGTTCGGCGCACCGTTCGAAGCGCGAGGCTACGGCGGAACTGGGAGCGCTGCTCGCTTTTTCCGCCATCCGGAACGACGACAAGGTCGGTCTGACCCTTTTTCATTCCGCTATCGAGCAGTACATCCCGCCGCGCAAGGGACAAAGACACGTATTGCGGGTGATTCGGGAAATTCTTGCCCACGGCGACGAGCGAACGGGGCCCGCGGGAGGGGCCGGCGGCTTTCGCCGGTTGTGGCCCTGGACCCCGAACCGTGCCCCCCGGGGCCCTTGGCCGGGGACGAACATTGCCGGGGCCATGGAGTTCCTCCTGCAGAGCGCCAAACGGAAAACCGTCTGTTTCGTTGTCAGCGATTTCTTCGACGCGGGCTACGAGCGCGCCATGCGCGCCGCCAATCGCAAGCACGACGTGATCGCCGTCAACGTCACGGACCCGAAAGAGAGAGCCCTCCCTGACGTGGGTTTGCTGACCCTGCTGGACCCCGAGACCGGCGCCACGGGGCTCTACGATACGGGTTCGGCGACCTTTAGGAAGGCCTTCGAGCGGGCCGCCGGCCAGCGTGTCGCGGAGCTGGAAAAACTCTTCCATAGAAGCGGCATGGATTTTGTCACTATCGATCCCTCGGGCTCCGTGGTCGATCCTCTGGTAAAATTTTTCCGCCTGCGCGAACGGAGGATGCGGCGATGAGCTCTGGAACCGGCGCCCTACGGGGGCCCGGCCGGACACGGTGGGTTGTCATGGAAGCGGGGGCCCTGGTCCTTCTGCTTTGTTCCGTTGTGGCCCACCCACCGCGGCGCGCCTTGGCCGACGAGACATTAGAAAAAACCTCACGCAAGGGGCCGGTGGAGGCGCGGGTGCGTCTTGAGCCGACCCAGCCGCGCATAGGCGATCCCATTCATTTAACCCTCACCGTCACCGCGGACAAAGGGGTCGAGCTCATCATGCCCGAGTTCGGAGAGGTCATGGAACGATTCACCATCTCGGACTTTGTTAAAGACGAAAAAATCGATGAGCAAGGCCGAACCGTGGCCACCCACCGCTACGAGTTGCAGGCCGCGCGCTCGGGCAAACAAACCATCCCTGCCATTTTAGTTGAGTTCGTGGACCGTCGCGCTGGTTCCAAGCCGGCGCCGGAAGGCTTCGATTCCTATGAGCTTATGACCGAGCGCATACCCTTTGAGATCGCTTCGGTTCTGCCCGGAGAAGACTTGGCTGAACTGAATCCGCCCCTGGGAAAGCTCGCGCCGCGGGGGAACCCGAAAGCCATGCTCTGGGCCTGGGCCATGGGCGCGGTGCTGATGCTTGGGGGCGGTTTCTGGGGGTGGCGGCTCTGGCGTGGGGCGAGGCGAAGGGCGCGCCGTCGCAGCGCCTACGAAGTGGCCATGGACCGGCTCATGAAGTTGCTGGCCCGGCCCCGCCGGGCGCCCGCCGAGATCGACACCTTCTTTGTCGAGCTATCCGCACTCGTTCGCTGGTATTTGGAGAATCGGTTCGATTTGAGGGCTCCGGAACTCACTACGGAAGAGTTTCTCGATTCCATGAGCCGCTCGCCGGGTCTTTCCCCGGAGCACCAGGCCCTGCTGCGCGACTTCCTGCACCGGGCCGACCTGGTAAAATTTGCCAATTTCCTTCCCTCCGCCGAGGACATCGATCAATCAGTGATCGCAGCACGCCGTTTTCTCGAGGAGACCCGCCAGGCGCTGGACGACCCCTCGGTCCCTGCGCGGGCACTGGGGGAGGCCGCCCGTGCTTGAATGGGAATTTCGCGACCCGTGGCTTCTCGTGCTCATGGGATTAGCCCCGGTGGTCTACTTTTTCCTGACCCGAAACCACCGGGCGGCGGTGAGTTATTCCACCTTGACGCTGCTCGATCGCTCCCCGCGCACCTTGCGCTTGCGCCTGGCAAATCTCCCGCCCCTCCTGCTGGCACTGGCGGTGGCGTTCATGGCCGTGGCATTGGCCGGGCCGCGCACCCCCCAGGACGAAACCCGCGTCAGGCGCGAAGGGATCGCCATTGTGATGGTGGTGGACCGCTCGGGCTCCATGCGGGCGCGGGACATGGTGAAGGGCGACACCAGTTTGGATCGGCTGGAGGTGGTGAAGCGTATCTTTCGCCAGTTCGTGCTGGGCGACCGGGCCGAGAGCCCATGGTCCCGGGGCTTCGGAAACGGCCGGCCCGACGATCTCTTAGGGCTGGTGGCCTTCGCCCGGTACGCCGACGGCCTTTGCCCGCTGACCCTGGACCACGGAAACCTCCTGAACATCGCGAGCGACCTTGAGATCGCCAGAGAGCGGGGCGAAGACGGCACGGCCCTGGGGGAGGGGCTCGCGCTTGCGGTGGAGCGGCTGCGGGATCACCCTGCGCGATCAAAGATCGTCATTCTGTTGACCGACGGGGTCAATAACGCCGGCGACATTACGCCGCTTCAGGCAGCCGAGCTCGCTCGGGCGAGCGGCGTTAAAGTCTACGCCATAGGCACCGGCACCCAGGGCCTCGCCCCGGTGCCGGTCCTCGACCCCTTTACGGGGAAGGAGTTCCTCCAGCCCGCGCGCGTGGAGATCGACGTAGAGTTGCTGAAGGAGATCGCAGACCAGACCGCCGGGCGTTACTTCCGCGCCACCGACGCTGAGGGGTTGGCGGCCATCTACCAGGAGATCGACCATCTCGAGCGAACCGAGATTTCCGAGGTGCGCTACCTCCAATACCACGAACGCTACGGTATGTTTGTCTGGGCGTCCCTGACCTTGATGGGAGGCGGTAGCGTTCTTGCGGGTTCCGTTCTGAGGAGGCTCCCGTGACCGATTTCCGCTTCGCCGAGCCCCATTGGATTCATCTGGTGTGGTTGGTGGTTCTGTTCGTCGGGCTGCTCGTTTGGTTTGAAACCCGGGGGAACACCAGTCTGGATCGTCTGGTATCGCCCCTCATGCAAAAGCGGCTGGTTCTCAGGCCAAGCCGCGGGCGCAGGCTCTCCGCTATAGCGTTATCGGGCATTTCGGCCCTATCGCTGGTGGCGGCCCTGATGCGGCCCCAGTGGGGATTTCACTACGAGCCCACAGTGCGCGTGGGAGCGCAGCTGATGATTGCCCTGGATGTTTCCCGGTCCATGCTTGCCGAGGACGTGGCGCCCAATCGTCTCGACCGCGCCAAGGCGGAGGTCCAGGATCTTCTCTCTTACCTGGGCAGGGACCACGTGGGCCTGATCGCCTTTGCCGGCCGGGCCACGGTACTTTGCCCTCTCACACCCGACTTTGGTTTTTTTCGCCTGGTCCTCGAGTCGGCGGGCCCCGCAAGCGTGACGCGGGGAGGGACCAACCTCGAAGAGCCGATACGTAAAGCGCTGGCGGGCTTCCAGGGCCAGTCCGACCTCTCCCGCGTCATTGTCATGATCACCGACGGCGAGGACCACGACTCCTTTGCGCTGGAGGCCGCCAGGGAGGCGGCCGAGCGCGGGATTCGCATCGTTACTATTGGCTTGGGAGACGAGTCGGGAAGCCGGGTTTTCTTGACCGACCCCAGGACCGGCGCTCGCAATGTCCTGCTCGATGGCAGCGGCAAACCCGTGGTCACGCGTATGGACGGCGGACTACTGCGCAAGATCGCGTTGGAATCCGGCGGCGTCTATATCCCCGCGAGCACGGGCGCCTTGGATCTCCGGTCCATCTATCAATCCCACATCGCGCCCCTCACCAGGGGCCGGTTGGAGGATCGAAGCCGCCTGATGCGGCGGGAAGGCTTCCAATGGGCGATGCTTCTTGCCCTCTCGACCTTGATTGCGGCTATGGTGACTGCCGGAGGCGGCCGGGCACTCGGTGAAAGCGCAGGGGGGTTCACCGGCGTTATCAGGGCGGCGTTGCTGGTTCTTTTCGTCCTCCTATCTTCACTGTCCGCTCGGGCTCAGGAGCCGCCACCGAAGGCGAGGGCACCGGTCCATACCTCCAAGGCGGACGGCGAAGGCATGGAGGACAAGGATGCGCGCGAGCTATATAACGACGGGTCGGCGCAGCTTCAGGCCGGTCGATGGGACGATGCACGTCGCCGATTCGAGCTTGCCCGGAGCAAGGCGGGAACCGACGGCCCAGCGCGATTCCGCGCCACCTACAATCTGGGATGGCTCGAGGCAAAAAGCGCCGACGACCTCCTCCAATCGGATCCGAAAAAAGCGCTGGAGCATCTGAAGGCCGCCTCCGACTGGTTCCGCGAGGCGGTGCGGCTTGCTCCCGGCGAGCAGGCGGCTCGTGAGAACCTCGAGCTCGTAATCCGCCGGATCCTCAGGCTTGCCGATGCATTGGAGAAACGCGACGATGACGGCCTGGCAAAGCATTTGGACGAACTCATTGAAAAACAACGCGACATGGCCCGGCTTCTGCAGGGTACGGTGGAGCGTGCTGCCTCCCTGGTAGGGCCGTCCTTACCGGAACACATGAGAAACGAGTTCCGCAGCCTGAAGGTCGAACAGGGCAAGATTCTGTCCCGACTGGAAGAACTGACCGGTACCCTGAGAGAAAAAGCCGATGCCCTGGGGGCTCTCAAGGAAGAGGAGCGCAGCGCCGAGCAGAATATGCGCCGATTGCAGATTGAAAGTGTCCTGGCCTATTTGCACCGGGCGGGCGGGCGGGTCGGCCAGGCGCGGCGCCAGTTGCGCGAGTACCAGGCCGAGCGGGCCTATCGACGCGCATCCGCCGGGCTCGGGGATATGCAGCGAGCTCGGGACCAGCTGAGGAGCCTCGTTCAAGTGCTCCGCATGGTCATTGACGATGCGATGCTCCTTACCCGTCAAACGGGGGACCTTGCAGGTGACGCGACGGCCGCGCCGGGAGCCTCTTCCGGCAGTGAGCCAAGACCGGCGTGGCTCACCGTAGAGTACGTTCAGGATTTGCTGGAAAACGTGCAAGACCGCACCAAGGAGCTCGTTCTCCGGGTGGAAGCCGGCGTGAAGGCAAAAGATGAGCCGCCCGCGCCGGATCCCGGCCAAGAAAAATCGGTTTCGAAAGGGCAGGAACGCCGGAGAAAATCTCTCCTTCTTGCGTTGGGCGAAGCCCAGCCGCTGATGGAAAAAGCCCGCGATGCCTTCGGAGAGGCGGGTCAAGCTCTGGCTTCGAATCTTCTTCCCAAGGCTTACGAAGCGGAGGCGCGGGGTACAACTCTCTTGCTCAAGACAAGGGAGTTGTTTCTCGATATCCGGAGCTTGATTGAAGTGATTTATGGCGATGAGAAATTCATGAAAACTCTTTTTGGCCGCGACGACCCGGGCCGGGCGGCCGGGCTCGAGGAAAATCTGCCGCTCCTTGGCCAGGTGCAATCGACCAACATTGACCGCGGTAAACGCTTGGACGGCATGCTCGATCAGGAATTGGAGGGCGGCGACCCGGGCAAGGGGAATTCGACCGGGGCCCCTGCCGGGGGTGCCCCCGGGAAGAGCACGGGCGAAGACCCAGACCTCCATCGCCAGCAGATTCAACTGGCAAAGAACCTTTTGGCAAGGGCCATGGGTTCCTTTACCGGTATTGAAAGATCCCTCAACGGGTGGAAGGGGAAGGCTCCGAACAAGACGGATGTAAAGAAGGTTGAAAGCGGGGTAGACGAGAGCCTCAAGCATCTGGAGGCCTTGCGCCGGCTTTTCTTTTCCATTCTCGAGCACCTGAAGGAAACGGCTCTCAACCAGGCCAGACTGGCGGACGACACGCGCGACGTGGCGACCCTGACCGAAGAGACGGAAATTCAAAAAGGCGTGGGCCCTCTTTTACCGCGCCAGCGGGAGCTTGCCGCCGTCGCAAAGGAGATTGCCGGTTCCCTGAAAAAGCAGTCCGAGCAAAGCCCGAACAAAATAACCGCAAGGCAGGCAAAGGGAAAGCCCGAGGACCGGGCCTCCCAGGACGCGGCCCATCGCTTGGCCGGCGCCGCGGAGCACGTCAGCCGGGCAGGGCAGGCCATGGACGGGGCCATTCATAAAATGGCCGGTAACCCGAAGGGCCTGAAGGCCGTTCAAGAAGACCAGGCGGCGGCCATCCAGAATCTGGCGGAGGCGATCCAGTTGCTCTCGCCGCCGCCTGGGGACCCAAAGAAGGAGAGCGGGGAACAAAACCAACAAGCGGAGCCACAGGCGGCGAAGGCCGCCAAGGCGCGAAAAGAAGAGCAGGCCGAGTCAACGGACATGCGCCAGCTGCTTCAGTCCGTCCGCGACCGCGAGGCCGAGCGGCGCCGCGAGAAGCGGCAGCGGAGCACGGCCGGCTACGCCCCAGTGGAGAAAGACTGGTGACGCGGTTGCGTTTGCTTGCCACCGGGCTCGTGTTCGGGTTCCTGATTGCCGGCCCAGCCTGGGCCCAGGAGGTAAAGGTCGCCGTCCAGGAGGGCCCGCTCTATGTGGGGGAACCCGTGCTCGTGCGGGTCACCGCCGAAGACTTTGAAGAGAAACCCCAGCCCACCTGTGACCCGGGCACACTGCCACAGGGGCTTTCCGTCCGGGCAGTGGGGGTCCGGCCGAGCATCTCGAGTTTCACCCAGGTCATCAATGGCCAGCTGACGAGCTACCGTAAAGTCATTTACGCTTACGACTTCCATGTGACGGCCGAAAAACCAGGCGGCTATCGGATCCCGCCATTTACGGTGAAGCAAGATCAAACAGCCAAGGTTACCCAGGCGCTGTCCCTTCGTTTTCAGGAAATTTCCACGGACAAGGACATGCGGGTTTCCATGATCCTTACCCAACGGGCCGTTTACCCCGGGCAACAGGTACCGGTGACCATTGAGTGGTGGTATGGCGGAGACTTGAACGACGTGAGGGACCTGACCTTTAGGTCGCCGATATTCGATCAGTTTACCTTTACTTCTGAACCCGTCGGCGCGCAGGACACCTTTCTGCCCGTTACCACGCAGAAGGGGGTACTCAGGCTGAAAGCCAGGCGGGAGAAGCGCAAGCTCAACGGTCGCGAATTCCTCGTGGTGGCATCCACGCCGCTGTTGGTCGTCAACCAGCCGGGGGAGTACAACCTGGGCGCACTGACGGTCACTATGAACAAGGTTACCCGCTGGGGCCGGGACGTCTTCGGGAGGCGGCAACCCGCAGCCTGGGCCCGCCAGCGTGCCGTACATAACGCTGGAAAACTGGTCATTCGCGAGCTGCCCATAGCACAGGCCCCGCCTGCTTTTGCGGGGGCCATCGGCCGTGGCTTCACGCTCAAGGTAGGGGCGGACCGCACGGTGGTCCGGGTAGGCGACCCCATCACCCTTAAAATCGTATTGAGGGGAGAAGGAAACCTGGCCATGGCGGCATTACCGCGATTGTCCGTATGGGGGCTGGATTCAAAACGGTTTCGTTGGCCCGGGGGGGAGGTGGGCGGAACTCTTTCCGGCGAAAGCAAATCGTTTACCGTGACGCTGCGGGTACTGGACGAATCGGTAGCGGAGATACCCGGGCTGTCATACTCCTGGTTCGATCCGGAGCTCGGCCAGTTCCAGACCACCCGTTCCAGTCCCGTAGCCCTGCGCGTCCAGGGAGCCCAGATGGTGCGTGCGGAAGATGTTGTCGGTGGCGCGGCCGTGAATGGCGGACAAAAGCCGGGGGAATACCCCCGGCAACCGGAGGCTACGGGAGCCCCCACGGTGGCATCACCAACGGGTTACGACTTGACCGGCGCCGATCTCGCCATTGAGACACGCGCCGCGGAGCTCCTGGTGGACGAGTCACGCCGTTACGGCGGGGCGCCGGTGCGCTTCGCGGTGTACGGAGTTTCCGTCCTCTTAGTGATCCTCGCGTGGATCCGGCGAAAAATGACCGATGCCGATCCGGAAGTTCAACGGCGGCGCAGGGCGACCCGAGAACGGGTTCAAGAGGTGGCAAGGGCCGCGGGCCTCCCGCGCCAGGAGGCGGCTAGCCAGATCGCTACGGCCATGCGGGCCATGGCGACGCAGGTCAATGGGCCCATGGCAAGAGAGGTGGAGGATTTTCTCAGGCGATGCGACGATCTGGCCTATGCCCCGGATACGGGCAACGCGGAGCCTATCGACAGGGAGCTCCACCATCATGCCATGGAGTTGGCGCGAGCCATGGCAAAGGGGACGTTGTGAAAACGTGGTTGCTTGCCATGGGGGCGATATGGCTTGTGGCGGCTTCCCCTCTGGGCGCCCAGGGACCCGAGCCTTTGATCGAAGAGGCCGTGAAGGAGTACCAGCAGGCCTTGAACACGGGGGAAAGGGAATCGCGCCTCGAGCACTTCAGGAGAGCCGAGCGGCTTTTCGCCAAGGTCATGGAAGAACAGGGGATCAAAAACGCCGATCTCCTGGCCAACCTCGGCAACGCCGCGCTCCAGTCCGGGCAGACGGGTCAGGCGATCCTGGCCTATCGCCGGGCCCTTGTCCTGGATCCCCGCCACCCGCGGGCGCTGGGCAACCTCCGCCACGCTAGAGGACTCCTGCCCGATTGGGTGCCGCGTCCCAAAGGGCAGTCCTTGCTCGACACCTTTTTTTTCTGGCATCGCTCGCTGTCCCGTAGCGCGCGGTCCTTGGCGGCTTCGATGGCTTTTGCCATGGCCTCCATGCTGCTTGCGGCCTTCGTGTGCTGGCGGTGGGCCTGGTGCCGCAATATGGTCCTGCTCGCAGGGTTGGTCTGGTTGGGGCTTGTCGGGGTGCCTCTATGGACACCCGATCACGGGAACGACGCTGTAGTCGCCGCAGGCGAAACGGAAGCCCGGGCGGCGGACTCCGCCGGTGCGCCGGCACGCTTTGCGGAACCGTTGCCGGGTGGGACTGAAGTCCGCATCGTAGAGACTCGCGGCAATTGGGCGAATATCAGCCTGGCCGACGGCCGCACCGGTTGGGTGCGAAGCTCCAGTGTCACGCGGATTGAACCGGGTGGGCGCGGGGCTTAGAGTTGCGTCAAAGGGAGGGCACGCCTCCCGAGGTACGAGGCAGGTGCCGACGCCATCAACGGGCTCACGACCAGGATGGGCCTCGGGGGCCTGGCCCTCAGCGATCACCGATAGGCCGCTTCCTTGAAGCCCCGAGTTACCTAATCACTTCTTCAGCCTCCAATGCTCCGAGACGCAAATCGCCATTCTCGGTGCGCAAGACGGAACTCAAGGCCACGGGACTTGGCGAGTTGCTGGATATCGGGGTCGAAGGCGCCGCTTTGTTTCCAGTGATCCACAATGGCGGGGATGCGCCAGCGGTTTTCCACGAAACGATCCAAGTAAAGGGAGGGCGCGCCGTAGGCCGCGAAAATGACGCATCGAAGGTGCTGCTCGGGAAGCTGAAGGGCTTGCGGGATCAGGTTCTCGATGAGGGGGTGAAAAGAGCACTCGGGAGCGCGGGCCACGCGCACCGCGTAACCAGCGTGATGGAGCCGGAGATTCCAGATAACCATGTCCCCGGCGCGAGTGGAGAGGTTGATGGAACCGGGCGCGGGCCGCACCTGCCTTAGACTTCGCTCCCGGAAGACCTGCCTGATCAACCGTCTCACGCCATATTGCTCGACGCAGTAACGGGTCCACGAGGCGGGCCGGAGCTTCAGACCGCCGCTGTAAACGTCGTGGTCTTGAAGGTAGATGGCGACGCGCACGAGTGGATAGGTCTGGGTGTAATCGAAATTATCACTGCGCGCATCCACGTGGAAGTGGCGCGAAGACCAGTAGGCCGCTTCGTCCCCGTAGCGGCTGCTGGCTAAGCCGAAATACACAACGCGGGGCCCCAGCAATCGGTGGAGGGGATCGATGATCTTCTCCGACAGGAGAAGCCCCCCGAAGTCGCGCGGGCCGATGAGAACGTCGCGGCCCTTGGTCATACACTCCTGCCGAAAGGAAGCGATCTCCCCCGGGGCAAAGACGTTGCGCAGGACCGTGTACCCGTAACGTTGGTAATGATCGACGGCGGCTGAAACGGTCGACGTGTCCATAGGCGTTTCCTCCCCTCCGCTTCCCTCGCGCCCCAGCCTCCCGGGGGCTCTGAGCGCCGGGCCGGGAAGCTTGATGGGAACAGCCCGCCCAGGTTTCCGAGCCGCCGATTCACCTGTCCCTGTCTCCGCGTTAGTTTTGGACGGCGTCATTTTTTTATGGAGAAAATAGCCAGGCACCAACCGGGGCGGGTTGGGTCCGATACGTCGTGGCCAAAATATACATGCCGGACATGAGGCTCAAATAGGTTCCGGAACCCCTGCACGGTTTGGATCCGTCCGCCTGCCCCCGCGTTCCCGATGAGATTGCCGTCCTTCTCCAGTTGCCTGAGCCGCTCCGGCGGCTGGTAGGTCACGCTGACGGCGATCAGACCGCCGTCTCGCGTCACGCGCACGATTTCCTTCGCCGCCTGCCGCGGGTTGTTGCTGTAGGCCAGCACCCATCCAAGGACGACGGCGTCCCAGTGGTTGTCGGGGTAATCCATGTGGTGCATGTTGCCCAGATCGATCCAACTGGAGTAAGAGATCATGTCCATGCCGCGTACCTTTCTCGGGTCGCAGCCGTATGCGCACAGATATAAAAGGTCGGTTTCATAGCGGCACCCTATGGAGACGATGCGGGAGTTCCCGTCGATCTTGTCAATGGATACCAGGGGGCGGATCAACCGTAAAATCCGGTTGTTCGGGCGCCCAAGAATGACCCGCCGGGTGCTGACATCCATGGCCAGCACCTCACGTTCATCCTCATAGATTCGCAAGGAGCGCTTGATCTTGGTGAAATAGAGAAACCGTATCTTGAATACCAGACGGCAAACAAACCTCAACTGAAGCAAACGGAGTAAACAGATTTCTACCCGCCATCTTTTTTTCATGCGGTTTGCGAAACGCTTGGATCGGTTATCGGCCTGTCGGATATTGGGTCAAGGGAAAGGGCCCGCAAAGCGAGCGCTGCAAAAGTCGCGTTCGGGTGTTCTACTCTAGGCGCCGATAGTAACCGAAGGAAAAGTGTTTTGCAAGAATACGTCCCATCCGCCGGTGGCGACACGGATGAAGTACAAAGCGGTTTCTCTCTGCCCGCAGCGGGCGCTTGACAAGCGGGCAGCAATCCGGGGAGAATCATCCCCTCGGCTGGGCCCCATACCAGTTCCCTGGCGGCCGCCGCCCCGTGTCGAGGGAAGGACTTTGGAACATACCAAGCCAGACGACTCACAACCCTGGATCACCTGTCACCTCACTGACATTCTCCTTAGTTATATCAAAGAGTTGAATGGTGGAAAAGTCCCCGTGGACTACGCCCAACTCTTCAAAGGTGCGGAAGGTTTTGATCTGCCCACCGATCCGGAATCCTTCATGACCGATGCCACCAATTGGGCTCCGCTTTCGGTCCTCAGGGAACTCGAGTTGCAGGGGGAGAGGATCTCGGGGAGAAAGGATTTTGCCTATCAAGCCGCACGGGCCTATTTTAACCCGGGAAAGAAGGACCTTCCGTCGCTGATAGAGATTATCGTTCGCGTCTTGAATGACGTGCGATCGACGCTCATCTTCTGCAACCTGTGGGGGACCGCGCAAGCCAATTATATTCGACTGCAGTCCTTCGAAAAAAATACCCCCGAAACGCAGTTCTACGTGCTCGCACAGTTTGACCCGGCGGGCCAGCCGGCCTTGGGGTCGATTTATCTGCTGCGGGGGTTTGTCGAGGGCTTCCCTCGCCTCTACCCCTTTATCGATGAGGCTCATTGCATCGAGGAAATTTCCCAGGTTCGGATTGCCGATATCCTGTGGGAGTTCCCCGATTACAAGCTAACCACGGAAGGCGACGAGCTTGCGGTTTGCCAGAATCCGTCAAAAAAGGCCGTGGTTAAGGCCGTCAAGGTGGGATTAAAGTCCGAAACGGTTCATTTGTCGCCTGAGTTTATCCAGGCGGCACCGGACGCCGTTGTATTGCCACCCCATAACGGCCAAATAGAAGTCCTTACGAAGGAGGTTGGGGAGAATTCACAAACTACCGGCGTGGCGGTTTACCGGATCGTCCAGGGCGGCGAGCTGAGGCGGGGGCCGCTGCGCTATCAATTTGACGAAGGTCAGATTTACGATGCGCCCTATTGCCGTTTCCGGTTCCATTGGAGCGGCAAGGCCCGATCTCCATTGGGAGACCCCGTTGAGAACGTCAGGAAACAGGTCTCCCTTCTTCTGTTCAACCACTTAAAACAAATCAAGCAGACCCAGTTACGAATCCTGCAACAGAACATCGAGCAAAGAAAACTGACCCTGGAGAATATCCGCCTCAGGGACGAAATCGAGCGCCAGCATAGCTTTGCCGGGATGATCGGGCAAAGCCCCAAAATGCGGGAGCTGTTCGACGTGGTGCGGTCCATATCCGAGACCGATGTGACCGTTTTAATTCAGGGTGAGACGGGGACGGGTAAGGAACTCATTGCCAAGGCCATTCACTACAACGGTCCGCGCAAAGCCAATCGTTTTGTCTCGGTCAACTGCGGTGCCATTTCCGAAACCCTTCTTGAAAGCGAGTTGTTCGGTCATGAAAAAGGAGCATTCACGGGAGCCGTCACACAGAGAAAGGGAATCTTTGAGGTCGCCGATGAGGGAACCCTCTTTCTTGACGAAGTGGGAGAGATCTCCCCGGGAACCCAGGTGAAGCTGCTGCGGGTCCTCCAGGAGGGTGAATTCCAACGGGTCGGCGGGACGAGTCCCCTCAAAGTGGATGTGCGCACCCTCGCCGCGACCAATCAGGATCTGGGAAAACTCGTTAAGGACGGGCGGTTCCGGCAGGACCTCTACTACAGGCTCAACGTATTTCCTATCCTCGTCCCCTCCCTGCGGGAAAGGGTGGAGGACGTTCCCCTTCTGCTGTCGCATTTTCTGGAAAAGCGCAGGGGCAGCACTCGCAGGGAAACAAGCGGGGTCAGCCCCGAGGCCACCGCCTTGCTCATGGCGTACCGTTGGCCGGGCAACGTGCGAGAACTGGAAAACGTCGTTCAGAGAATGATGGTGGTATCCAAGGGAGAGGTGCTGGATGTCCACGACCTCCCTAATGAAATCCGAGAATCGACCGAGGGTTCCCTCGACCAAGGAAGAGAAGCGACGATTGCGGTAAAAGGTTTGAAGGGGATGGCGCGGGAAACGGCCGGAGTCGTCGAAAAGAATGCTATTACAGAGGCCCTGGCCAAGTGGGGAGGGAACGTGACGAGGGCGGCGAAGGCGCTGGGCGTCAGCCGCGCCACACTCCAAAATAAAATGAAGGCTTACCGCCTGCGCGGTCCCAAAGGCTGACCCCCCGGAACCGTTGCCTCGCCTTCACTCTCCTGAAGAAACCATCCGAGCCGTCGAATCGACATCCTTTCTTGAACCAACCGAACCGTTCCGCACTCAGCCTGCAAACAGCCTCCAGGGGATACCGGCGCAGCAAGCTCACCTTCTGGCATCTCTTTTGCTTTCTCCGAACTTCGTGAGTGGAGCTTTACGGCAGTCGGTCCGGAGCGCCAAGCTGCCAAGATGGAGGGCACCCCATGAAAGCTACCGGTACGAAGAAAGCGTTGAGTCTAATTTTGCTCTGCCTTGTAACCGGCTGCACGCCGTCTGTTCGCGCCGAAAGGGAGGCCGGCAATAGTGCAGAAGAACGGCGAAGCGTGGCGGGCGATAATTTAAATATGCCAGGAAACCCATCGCCGTCCGTTAATCAGAACAAAGCCGAAGCAGCTGCGGCGGTGATGATGCTGGCTCTTTTGGTTCACAGCCACTCCGCGTCCGTATCTCGTCCAGACTCGCCCTAGTTCCTTACCTGCATAATAGGTTAGGCGGTTTATTTGTCGACTGCCAAAACCGCTGAGCACACGACGCTGTTCCAGGGGCTGTCTACGCTCCGTTGCCTTTCGCAATCTCTTGCATAACCCCCCGGTTAGCCCCTTTTGCCACCGCTGTGAATGGCGTGGGGGACGCTGGCATGAACGTTGCTCACGCGGAGTCTGTAGCAGATTTAAGAAGGAGGATGCTCATATGAAGCCAGTTCGCTACGCTCGGTCTGTCGGTCTATTAATGGCCATGTTTCTCTGGGGCTGTGTCGCCAGTTTTGAGCCTCAGGTGAGTTCATCCGGGCAGGTATCCAGCAGCGTGCCCACTGCAAAGTATGTTCAGGAGGGATTGGAGGTCTCGGTGGAGGAATTCGTGTCGGCCAATAAATCGCGGCACGCCTTTGATGCGGATGTGGCCTCTCATGGCGTCTTGGCTCTGTATGTCCGTGTGGAGAACAAGGGAGCCCGGGATTACACCGTGCGGCAACAGGACATCCAGGCGTTCCTGGGAGAGGAAGGGTTGGCGCCTATTTACGGGTACAAGGCGGCCAAGCGGGGGGCCCGGAGAGATTACGTGGGGAAGGCATTGGTCAATACTGTGCTTTGGGGACCGCTCGCCCTTTACTTCGGACTGCCCACCATGGTCGCGTCCGTCGCCCATACGAGGTCGGTGAACAAAAACATCGAGCAGCATTTTCAACGCCTGGAATTCAGCGACGCGGTGCTGAAACCCGGTGAAGCGGCCACAGGCTTTGCCTATTTCGAGATGCCAAAGAGATTGGAGCGGTTAGAGGCTCTCGCGGTGGAGATCAACGCGGGAGTAGACGGTAAAGACGGACAGCAGGGAGAAAAGATCGCGTATAAATTTTCCCTGCCTGCCTTGGCGGTCTCGCGCCTCGATTCCCAACCGTCGAATGGCGAAATCCAGGGGGGAAACCGGCTGGCTTTGGATGGGCAATAGGCTATCAAGCATCTGAGGGGCCGGCTAGGCGCGCGCCATCCCACGGTCATGTGGATTTTGAAATCGCCCCAGGGGTGGGACCCGGGGGCGCTTGACAGGCGCATCATGTTCCGGTGAAAATCAACCCCTGGAAATGGCAATGTGGCAAAAGCCGTGTCGCTCAATCGCGTGATGGAATCAATCAGTATTCAATAGGGACAGGACGCGTCGAAGACCATGCGTGTAAGAGTCGATTGGAGGCAGCCTTGAATCTTTTCAAGCCGTTCGACCTTTTTGTCCTCATCTCCCTTTTTCTGTGCGGCTGTGCCACCTTTCAGCCCAAGTGGTCATACCGGGACATTATGACAATGCACCGAGCCGATGCCAAGGAACAAAAGCATGGGTTGGAAATTTCCGTCGAGGAATTTCTATCTTCAAATAAATCTCGTCAGGTTTTTGATGCCGACATCGCACGCCATGGTGTGTTGGCTCTGTTCCTGAGGGTCGACAACACAAGCGAGGTAACTTATATTCTCCGACAGGCTGATCTTAATGCTATTTTCGAGAATCAAACCCTGCAAACATTGTCGGGAATTGATGCAGCCAGGCAGGCCGGCACCAGCGAAATCGCCGGGAAGGCTGCGGCTTGGACGTTGGCTACGGGACCTCTGGCGTTGGTTTTGTGGCCCGCGACCATCTCTGGCTCGGGCAGCCACACGCAATCGGTCAACCAGGAGATCGAGAAACATTTTCAAAACTTGGAACTCGGAAATGTAAGGGTAAGGCCGGGGCAAACCACAGGGGGGTTCCTTTATTTTAAATTGCCCGATGGCGTTAGGGAGCTGCGGAATCTAACACTAGCGATATCGACCTCCGAGGAAGACCGTTCCGGCAGCATCAACTACAAGATCCAGCTACCACCCATCGATTCCTCTGCGGATAAATCACCTTCTGTATACGCGGTGGAATAGGACCGGTGCGGTAAAATTAAGACGAGAAGAAGGTTTGCGAGATTCAAGCGTAATCCCAGGCTCCTTTTGACAATTAAAACATTTCAAGGAGACAGGACAATGAAAACAAGCTGTGTCGTGATGGGTTCTACACGTGCAGTGATTTTGACTTTGTGGTCCGTGGGGATGTTGGCAATGGCCGGGTGCGGGGCAGGAAGGACTCTGGTTTTACAACCTCCGGAAATGAAATTGAGGGCTACTGGAGTGAGCTTGACCGAGGCACAGTCGTCGGTCAATGTCCCGGCGG
>Ga0326597_10004628_pt1 | contig 19291 bp, 20 predicted proteins | sample RVTome_12_FD_203789 | JGI IMG/M metagenome (GOLD analysis project Ga0326597, IMG submission 203789) | Soil microbial communities from uranium-contaminated site in the Upper Colorado River Basin, Wyoming, United States - RVT100D185 | ecosystem: Environmental > Terrestrial > Soil > Contaminated >... | reverse complement strand
CAGCGGCTGTATTCCCTGCAACTGGTCTCCGCGCACTTCTGGATCGCCAGCATCGGCATCGTGCTCTACATCACCGCCATGTGGGTCTCGGGTATTCTCCAGGGCCTAATGTGGCGGGCCTACGACAACCTGGGCTTCCTGGAATACTCGTTCGTCGAAACCGTGGCGGCCATGCACCCATTCTACGTGATCCGTGCCGGCGGCGGGGCGCTGTTCGTCGTCGGTGCCTTGATCATGGCCTACAACCTGTGGCGCACGATACGCGGCGATTTGCGGGCCGAGGCGCTGCCCATCTCCCGGCCGGGCCCGGCCATGGCGCCAGCGGAATGAGGGGCGGCGGAATGAGGGGGCGGCCATGATCCGGCATGCGACCATCGAACGGAATTCGATCCTCCTGCTGGTGCTGATCCTGATCGTCGTCGCCATCGGCGGTCTGGTGCAGATCACGCCCCTGTTCTATCTGGAAAGCACCATCGAGAAGGTGCAGGGCATGCGCCCCTATTCGCCGCTGGAATTGGCCGGGCGCAACATCTATGTGCGCGAGGGCTGCTACAACTGTCACAGCCAGATGATCCGCTCCCTGCGCGATGAGGTGGAGCGCTACGGTCCCTACAGCCTGGCGGCGGAGAGCATGTACGATCATCCGTTCCAGTGGGGCTCGAAGCGCACCGGCCCGGATCTGGCCCGGGTCGGCGGCCGCTATTCCGACGAATGGCATGTGGAGCATATGATCGCACCGCGCGCCTTGGTGCCGGAATCGGTCATGCCGGGGTATCCGTTCCTGGCCAAGACACCGCTGAATGCGGCGCATATTGCCGATGACCTGCGCGCCAACCGGGCCATCGGCGTGCCCTATACAGACGAGATGATCGCGGCGGCGGCGGCCGATCTGGCCGCCCAGGCGAACCCTGACGCCGACGGCGCGGAGGATGTGCAGGTGCGGTATCCGAAGGCGCAAGTGCGCGACTTCGACGGCAACCCGGCCATGGTTTCGGAATTGGATGCGGTAATCGCCTATTTGCAGATGCTGGGAACGCTGGTCGATTTCGATCTCTACAAGCCGGAAGACAACCTGCGTTAGGAGCGGCCCATGATGTACGAAGAGATGAGGGCATTCGCCGCCGGTTTTGGGCTGATCTACTTGATCGTGCTGTTCGCCGCCGTGTTGGTCTATGCCCTGTGGCCGGGCAACAAGCGCACCTTCGACCGCGCGGCGCGGCTGCCGCTGCAGGAGGACTGAGATGGCGCAGGGGCGGGAGGTCGATCAGTCCTCGGGCACCGAAACCACGGGGCATGAGTGGGACGGCATCAAGGAACTGAACACGCCGCTGCCCCGTTGGTGGCTGTGGACTTGGTATGCCACCATTCTCTGGGCGGTTGGCTATTGGATCCTGATGCCGGCGTGGCCGTTGGTGAGCAGCTATACCACGGGCCTGCTCGGTCATTCGCAACGCGCCGTGGTGGCCCAGAGTCTGGCCGAGGCCAAGCAGGCGCAAATCGGTTATACCAGCCGCATTGTCGATGCCAGTTTGGCGGAGATCGAGGCTGACCCGGCGCTGCTCGAATTCGCCTTGGCGGGCGGCCGTTCGGCGTTTGCCGTGAACTGCTCGCAATGCCACGGCCTGGGCGCCCAGGGCGGGCCGGGCTATGCCAACCTCAATGACGACGACTGGTTGTGGGGCGGCACTCTGGACGACATCGCCCAGACCATCCGCTTCGGTATCCGCTCCGGACACGACGAGGCGCGCGTCGGCGACATGCCCGCGTTCCTGCGCGACGGCATCCTCGATCAGGCACAGGTGGAGGATGTGGTGACCTACATGCTGTCCTTGTCCGGCGAAGCCGGGGACGCGGAAGCTATCGCCCGTGGCGCCGACGTTTTTGCCGAACAATGCACGGCCTGTCATCAGGAAGACGGGGTTGGCTCGCACGAATTGGGCGCGCCCAACCTGATCGATGGCATCTGGCTCTATGGCGGCGATCGCGATACGCTGATCCAGACCGTCGCCGGCGGCCGCGCCGGCGCCATGCCCGCGTGGATCGGCCGGCTGGATGCGGCGGCCATCAAGCAGTTGGCCGTCTATGTCCATGCGCTCGGCGGCGGCGAGTAGCCAGCACCGGCCTTCGTAGGCCGGATCGGGTAGCACCAGATGGATACGATGGCGGACATCACCGGCGCGTCGATGAACCGCGCCGCAGCGGCGGCGGGGGTGGAGCGTTCAACCGCCGAGCCGGTCAACAAATCGGCGGCGCGCTCGCTCTATGCCAAGCGGCTGCGGATTCATCCCAAGGCTGCGCACGGCGTCTTTCGCCGCCTGAAGTGGGCGATCATGGCCGTGACTCTGGCCATCTATTATCTGACCCCGTGGATCCGCTGGGACCGGGGGCCGAACGCGCCGGATCAGGCGGTATTGATCGATTTTCCGGCGCGGCGTTTCTACTTCTTCTTCATCGAGATCTGGCCGCAGGAGGTCTACTACCTGACCGGCCTGCTGATCATCGCCGCCCTGGCGCTGTTTCTCGCCACGTCTCTGTTCGGCCGCGTCTGGTGCGGCTATATGTGCCCGCAGACGGTGTGGACGGATTTGTTCATCGCCGTCGAGCGGCTGCTGGAAGGCGACCGGGCGGCGCGCATTCGCGGCGACGCCATGCCCTGGACGGTGGGAAAGATCGCGCGCAAGGCTGTCAAGCATGCGGCCTGGCTGGTGATAGCCGTGCTCACCGGCGGTGCCTGGGTGTTCTATTTCGCCGATGCGCCCGGCCTGCTGGCCGATCTGGTCCGGTTTCAGGCGCCGGCGATTGCCTACATGGCGATCGGCGGGCTGACCTTCACCACCTACATGCTGGGCGGTCATGCGCGCGAACAGGTGTGTACCTACATGTGCCCGTGGCCGCGCATCCAGGCGGCCATGCTGGATGACGAATCCCTGGTCGTCACCTATCGGGAGTTTCGCGGCGAGCCGCGCGGCGCGCACCGCAAGGGCGACAGCTGGGAGGGACGCGGCGATTGCGTCGACTGCAATCAATGCGTCGCGGTCTGTCCCATGGGCATCGACATCCGCGACGGACAACAGCTCGAATGCATCACCTGTGCCTTGTGCATCGATGCTTGCAACGGGGTCATGGATCGGGTCGGGCGGCCGCGCGGCTTGATTGCGTACGACACCCTGACCAACCTGCAGCGGCGCACCACAGGGCAGCCGCCCCGCTTCCGGCTGGCGCGGCTGCGGCCGGTGGTCTATGCGGTGCTCATCGCCGTGGTCGGCGCGGTCATGCTGGCCGCCTTCAGCAGCCGGGGCTCGGTCGAGCTGAGCGTCTTGCGCGACCGCAATCCCCTGTTCGTTACCTTGTCCGACGGCAGCGTGCGCAACGGGTATACGATCAAGATCATCAACAAGCGGCATCAGGGGCGGGATTTCAGGCTGACGGTCTCCGGATCCGTGCCGGCCCAATTGAGCATACTGGCCGCCGCCGACGAGACCGCGACGGTCACTGTAGGGCCGGACCGACTGGCCAGCTTCCGGGTGTTCCTGACCGTCCCGGCGGCGGACGTGCGCGGCGAGTCGGCCCAGGTCACCTTCGTCGTCAGCGATACGGCCAGCGGCGATCAGGCCGTCTATGACAGCGTTTTTCGCGGGCCAAGCAAATGAACAGATCCGGTATACGCACCTTGAAAGGGAAGCACGTGTTGATCGCCGTGCTTGCCTTCTTTGCCTTTGTGATCGCCGTGAACGGGATCTACATCGCCCTGGCCATGTGGAGTTGGAGCGGCCTGAGCACCGAGGATGCCTACCAGCGCGGCCTGGCCTACAACCAGACTTTGGCCGGGGCCGAGGCGCAGCGGGCCTTGAATTGGCAGGCCAAGGCGGTGCTTGAGCCGATGGCCGGCGGCGGGGCCCGCCTCACCGTCGCCTTCACCGACCGCAGCGGGGCGCCGGTGGAAGGCTTGGCGGTCTCCGGTGATCTGCGCCGGCCGGTGCGCGACGATCTCGATCGGGCCATTGATCTCGTCCGGGACGGTCCGGGCCGATACGGTGCCGATGTGGATCAACTCGCCGCCGGCCAGTGGGACGTGCGTTTGCGCGCCACCTCGCCGGACGGCGCGATCTTCGTTCTGGAGGATCGCCTATGGTTGCCGTAACGGACGCGGATACGCTGACCGCGGACACGGCGGCCATGGCCGATCCCAGCCTCTACGTGCGCACCGGCGCCGATGGCGCCGCCGAGCTGAATCTGGCAGTCGAGAACCTGCACTGCCCCGGCTGCATTCCGCGCATCGAGGGCGCCTTGCGCGGGCAACCCGGCGTTCTGGAAGCACGCGTCAACTTGACCAGCCGCCGGTTGCGCCTGCGCTGGCGGGGCGAGGCGCCGGCCGCGGACCTGCTGGCGCCGGTGCTGGCCCTGGGCTACCGCTTGGCCCCCTTCGATGCGGACGCGATCGCCGCGGCGGGCGAAACCGAGCGCCGCGCCTTGTTGCGCGCCTTGGCGGTGGCCGGGTTTGCCGCCGGCAATGTGATGCTGCTGTCGGTTTCGGTGTGGAGCGGCCTGGCCGCCGACATGGGCGCGGCGACGCGCAGCCTGCTGCACTGGGTCTCGGCCCTGATCGCCCTGCCGGCCGTGGCCTATGCCGGCCGGCCGTTCTTTGCCTCAGCGGTGACGGCGCTCCGGGGCGGCCGGTTGAACATGGACGTGCCGATTTCGTTGGCCGTTCTGCTGACCACCGCCATGAGCCTGTTCGAAACCGTGCGCGGCGGACCGCTGGTCTATTTCGACGCCGCGGTGATGCTGCTGTTCTTCCTGCTGATTGGCCGCACCCTGGATCTGGGCGTGCGCGGCCGGGTGCGCTCGGCGGCCGAGAACCTGCTGGCCTTACGGGCCCGGTCGGCGACCTTGATCGAGGCGGATGGGCGCCGCCGCTCGGTCGCCACTGCTTCGCTGGCGACCGGTGCCCGGGTCGCCGTAGCAGCCGGCGAACGCATTCCCGCCGATGGCCGCATCGTCGCCGGGCGCAGCGACATCGATACCAGCCTGGTCACCGGCGAAAGCCTGCCGCGCCTCGTCGGCCTTGGCGACGAGGTCTTCGCCGGCACCGTCAATCTGGGCGCGCCCCTGGAGATCCAGGTGACCGCCACCGGCGAGGGCACCCTGCTGGCCGAAATCGGGCGCCTGATGACGGCGGCGGAACAAGGCCGGGCCCGCTATGTGCGCTTGGCCGACCGGGCGGCGCGGATCTATGCGCCGACCGTTCACGGACTGGCAGCGGCCACCTTCCTCGGCTGGCTGCTGATTGCCGGCGCCCCGTGGCAAAGCGCCCTGATGACCGCCGTGGCGGTGCTGATCATCACCTGTCCGTGCGCCTTGGGTCTGGCCGTGCCGGCGGTGCAGGTGACCGCCGTTGCCCGCCTGTTGCGCCGGGGTGTGCTGGTGAAATCGGCGGACGGGCTGGAGCGTCTGGCCCAGGTGGACGCGGTGGTGTTCGACAAGACCGGAACCTTGACCCTGGGCCGGCCGGAACTGGTGAACGGCGGCGATGTTTCGCTCGATGATCTGCGCCTGGCCGCGTCCCTGGCGTGCGTCAGCCGGCACCCGCTGGCGCGGGCCTTGTGCCGGGCGGCCGGACCCGTGGCAGCGGCGCCGGACGTGCGCGAGGAACCGGGGATGGGCCTGGAGGCCGCGGCCGGCGGGCGCCCGGTGCGCCTGGGCCACAGGTCCTGGTGCGGCGTGGCCGACACCGGGGCGGCGGCTTCGGAGATGGAGATGTGGCTGGCCGTCGAAGGCCGCGCGCCGGTGCGCTTCGCCTTCCGCGATGCCCCGCGGACCGATGCGGGCGCCTTGATCGGCTGGCTGCGCCGGCAGGGATTTTCCCTCATGTTACTCTCCGGCGACCGGCCCGCTGCGGTGCGTGCCCTGGCCGAGGGCCTGGGTATTGCCGATTGGCAGGCCGAGTGCCGGCCGGCCGAGAAGACCGCCCGCCTGGCCGACATGGCGCGGGCGGGCCAACGGGTGCTGATGGTCGGCGATGGCTTGAACGACGCGCCGGCCCTGGCCGCCGCCCACGTGTCGGCGTCGCCCGCCGAGGCGGCGGATATCAGCCAGACGGCGGCGGATGTGATCTTGCAGGGCGACGGCCTGGCGCCTTTGGCCGAGGCGATCCGCGTCGCCCGCCTGGCCCGCCGCCTGGTGCTGCAAAACTTCGCCCTGGCGTTCGGCTATAACGCCATCGCCGTGCCCCTGGCGGTGGCCGGCCATGTCACGCCGTTGATCGCTGCCGCGGCCATGTCCGCCTCGTCCATCGCGGTGACCTTGAATGCCCTGCGGCTGAACCTGTTGCGCCGGGGCGAGTGGCCATGAGCGCGCTGGCTTACCTGATCCCGGTGGCCCTGTTCCTGGGGCTTCTCGGTCTGGCGGCATTTCTCTGGGCATTGAAGTCGGGCCAGTTCGAGGATTTGGATGGCGCCGCCCACCGCATCCTGTTCGACGATGACGAGGCGCCGCCTACTCCCCGCTCAGATCCCGATAGGCATGCCAGCTTGCATGACCGACCAGAGGGAAGATCAGGGTCAAACCGATAAACAGGGTCGCCAGGCCGACCCCGGTCAGGATCGCGATCAACCAGGCCCACAGGGCCAGGACCACGGCATTGCGCCGTGCTGTGCGCACACTCAGGATCATGGCGGTCACCGCATCGATGTCGCGGACCATCAGCATGGGCACCGAGACCACGCTGATGGCGAAGGCAGTGACAGCCAGGACTGCACCGACGGCGCCGCCAACGATCAACAATCCCAAACCATCCCGGGTAAAGAACAGCCACGGCAGGATCTCGGCCAGCGGCGGCATCGCCTGGGTGCCGATGAATAGGGCGAACAGCAGGGTGGCGATACGCATCCAGGCGAGCAGGAACAGGGCCAGCAGAATGCCCACGAAGGCCAGTTGCGCCGGGGCCCGGGTGGTGACGAAGAGGGCGTGGCGCAGGCTCACCGGCTCGCCCGCCTGCAGCCGGCGGCTGGTTTCGTAGAGGCCGACCGCGAGCAAAGGCCCGAGGAACATGAACCCGGCCGCCAGCGGCGGCAGCAGATATTCGAAGCCGGTGGCGAACAGGCCCGCCGTCAGGGCCAGGCTGATGACCGTAAAGGCCCCGCCATAAGACAGACTGATGTGCGGCGCTTGCCACATGTCGCGCCAGCCGGCGGCCAGCCACGACCAAGGTTGTTCCAAGGTGATTCGCCGGATCGGAGGCCCGGCAGCGGTATCGATGTGCGCCATGTCCCGTGGAGTCCTTCGCGATGACTTGCCTTGGCGGAACGGAAACGAGGCCGATCCCACCGTCACCCTGTCCCTGAATTCATAGCATACCACGGTGCCGGGCAAACCTCACTTGATCGATGTCAATACCCATTCCGGCCGGTCCGTCGTATCATCGCGCCAGTGCCGATGGTCCATAAGGAAAACGTCGATGAGATATGGGCGGGTTGCCGCGGTTATCGTCGTGTTCGTCGCGATTCTCGTTGGCGAATGGTTGTGGCTGAGAGGCGAGCGGGAACAGGCGGCCGTCGATGGCTTGCCGGTGGTCACGACTGATGCGGCGGCGCCGGGCGGCCCGTTTTCGCTGGTCAACCATTTCGGCGAGCCGGTCACCGACCAATCGTATCGCGGCAAGTACCTAGTGATGGTGTTCGGCTATACGTTTTGCCCCGACGTTTGCCCGACCACGTTGAATACCGTCGTCGCCGCGATGGCGCTTCTGGGCACCAAGGCCGATGCCGTGCAACCCCTGTTCGTCACCGTGGATCCGGACCGCGATACCCCGGCGGTGTTGGCCCAGTACGTGGCCTCGTTCGATTCGCGCATGATCGGCCTGAGCGGCAGCCCGGAACAGATCCGTCAGGTGGCCCAGGACTATCGTGTCTATGTTGCCAAGGGTGACGGCGGCGGCGATGCCTACACCGTCGATCACAGTGCCTTTGTCTACCTGATCGGCCCGGATGGCCGGGTGCTGACCTACCTGAAGCACGATGCGACGCCCGAGGCCATGGCCAAGGCCCTTGAGCGCCTGATGACGCAGCAAACCTCGTTCGGGTCTCAATGGAACTGATCACGCTCGGCCTTGTCGCCATCGCCTTGTACTTCTTCGCGGATTTTGCCCTGCGCCAGGCGGAATCCTTTGCCGGCCGCCGATTCGAGCAGCGATCCGTGATCTTTTTCGGTATACTGTTGGCTTCTGCCCTCATTGCCTTCACACTGATCCGCCAATTTGCTCCCGAATAGGGCCGATCCGGCGATTGATTTAGGTCAAAGACAGATCCGGCCGGGTCCGTGAGATTGGTGCGGAATGCATGTGCCGCGGCCAAGTCCGCAGGCGAGGGGGCATGGTTGTTTCGCAACGGAGGGGGGACGTTCATGGCGGCTGAAAACGCGCAATCCGGTGAAGCTCAAGCGGCGAGCGGCGGCAGGGCGGTACGCGTGCCGATGATGCAGCGTCTGCTCGACAATCCATTTCTGCTGCTCTTCCTCGGCGTGGTGATGCCGACGGTCTTCTATCTGATCTGGGGGATCATGGAAGTCACCCAAATTCCCATCGCCAAATAACAGGGGCAAACCATGGCAATACAACCTGTCAAGGGTCTCTGGTGGAACGAACCCCTGCATCGCATGGAGATCATCTGGATCACGATTGCGTTCCTGTGGGGCGTATTGATGTTCTCGGCGATGATCTATTGGCACATCGCCGGTCAGCAGAATCTCTCCAACGAGGCTTATCGCATCGATCCCGATGTCTTCGCGGCCAAGGCCGAGGCCATGGCCGATCAATACACGATCGGCGAGGAGGGCGATACCGGCGTACCCGTGGTGCATCCGCCGCCGGGCAGCGAGGTCTACCTGATCGCCCGCCTATGGGAGTGGTGGCCTGTTCTGGAATTTGAAAAGGACCAGAGCTATCGGCTGCACCTGTCCTCCCTGGACTGGCAGCATGGCTTCTCCCTGCAACCGACCAACATCAACATCCAGGTTCACCCGAACTATGAGTTGGTGTTGACCATCACGCCCAACGAAGCGGGCGAGTTCTTTGTCGTGTGCAATGAATTCTGCGGTATCGGCCATCACACCATGGTCGGTAAAATCCGCGTCGTCGACAAACAGTAGAGGCGATCATGAGCGTAGGCGCATTGGAAGGCGCTCTGGCGTGGCCAGAGGAGAAATATCGGGTTTGCCCCGATACCGGCTTGCGCGTGTATGCCAAGGCCGAAACCTTGATCAAGGCCAACGCCGTGGTTGCCGTCGTGTTCCTGGCGGTTGGCGGGCTGTTCGGCCTGCTGGTGGCCTTGACCCGCTGGCCAGCGGTGCATTTGCTGCCGGCGGAGTGGTTCTACACCGCTTTGACCGCGCACGGCGCCGCGGTGCTCTTGTTCTGGATCATCTTTTTCGAGATGGCGATCCTCTATTTCGCCTCGGCAATCCTGTTGAATTGCCGCCTGGCGACGCCGAAGTTCGCCTGGTTCGGGTTCATCCTCATGGTCATCGGATCGCTCATGGCGACTGTCGCCGTGCTGCAGGGTGAATCCAGTGTCATGTTTACGTCTTATGTGCCGATGAAGGCGGCCCCGCATTTCTATCTCGGTTTGATTCTCTTCGCGGTCGGCGCTCTGGTCGGTTGTATCGTTTTTTTCGGCACGCTGGTCATCGCCAAAGAGGAAAAGACCTACGAGGGTTCGGTGCCGCTGGTCACCTTCGGAGCGATCACGGCGGCGATCATCGCGGTCTTCACCGTCGCCTCCGGCGCCATCATTCTGATTCCGACTTTCCTGTGGTCGGTCGGCTACATCAGCCACATCGATACGGTGATGTACAAGATCGTGTGGTGGGCCATGGGCCATTCGTCGCAGCAGATCAACGTCTCGGCCCAAGTCGCGGTCTGGTATGCCATCGCCGCCCTGGTCCTCGGCGCCAAGCCCTTGTCGGAGAAAGTCAGCCGCTCGGCGTTCCTGCTCTATATCCTGTTCCTGCAACTGGCCAGCGCCCATCACTTGCTGGCCGAGCCGGGCATCAGTTCCGAATGGAAGATCTTCAATACCAGCTATGCCATCTATCTGGCCGTTCTGGGCAGCATGATCCACGGCATGAGCCTGCCCGGCGCGGTCGAGGCGGCGCAGCGGCGGCGCGGTTTCAACAAGGGTATTTTCGGCTGGCTGCGCCAGGCGCCGTGGGCCAATCCGGCGTTCTCCGGCATGTTCATGTCCCTGGTGCTCTTCGGCTTCCTGGGCGGCATTTCCGGTGTCGTGCTCGGCACCGAGCAAATCAACTTGTTGATGCATAACACGCTCTATGTGCCCGGGCACTTCCATGCGACTGTGGTGACGGGCACGACCCTGGCGTTCATGGCCATCACCTATCTGGTGATCCCCCTGATCTTCCGCCGCGAGTTGATCCTGCCCGGGGTGGCCCGGTGGCAGCCTTATATCTTCGCCATCGGGGCTTCCGGCATCTCGTTGTTCATGATGGGCGCCGGGACGCTGGGCGTTTCGCGCCGGCATTGGGACATCACCTTCAGCGATTCCATCTTTACCTTCGATTATCCGGGAACCGCGTTCCTGATGATGGGACTGAACGGTATCAGCGCGATATTGGCGGCGCTTGGCGGGCTGATGTATGTGGTCGTCGTGGTCGGTTCGATCCTGTTCGGCAAGGTGCGCGACGAGGCCGCGGTCAAGGCCAATCCGATCGTGGCTCCGGGCGGGGCGGTGTCGACCTATGGCAGCGAAGGCACATTGAAGCTGCCGGGAACCATCGTCCTGGTCTGCGTCTTCTTCCTGGCCTTCGTCCTGTACTACTTCATCAACTGGAAGTTCCTGTCAGAGGTCTGGCCGTTGAGCTGACCGGCCGCACGGCTGGCGGCTTGACCGTTCGCGAGGAAACCATGGCGAGCACCATTGGACAGTTCTGGTCCGTCTTCAAGCTTCGTATCGGCTTGGCGATCATGCTGTGCGCCCTGGGCGGGCTGGCGGTGACGCCGGGGCCGGCGGTGGCGGGCTGGAAGATTGCCGTGCTCGCCGTGGCCGTGCTGCTGTCGGCGGCCAGCGCCGGGGCGTTCAACCAGTACGTTGAGCGAGACCTGGACGCGCGCATGGCGCGCACCCGCAACCGTCCGTTCGTCACCGGCGCGTTCACGGCCGGGCCGCTATGGCTGGGGGCGATCCTGGGCATTCTGGCCTTGGCGGTGGCCATGGCGGCCTGGACGTTCAACTTCGCCGTGGCGCTGCATGTCTTTCTCGGTGCCTTCACCTACGGCGTCGTCTACACCATCTGGCTCAAGAACCGGACGTGGCTGAACATCGTGCTCGGCGGCCTGGCCGGCAGCTTCGCGGTGCTGGCCGGTGCCTCCGCCGTGGACCCGGCGCTGTCCGCCGCGCCCATCGTGCTCGCGGTTGTGCTCTTTCTCTGGACACCGCCGCATTTCTGGAGCCTGGCGACCGCCCTGCACAAGGAATACGCGGCCGCCGGCGTACCGATGCTGCCGGTCGTGGTCGGCGATGCCGTGGCTGCCAAGGTCATTCTGGCGCACACGGTGGCCTTGGTCTTGCTGTCCTTGGTGCCGGCCGCACTCGGCATGGGATGGATCTATCTGGCCGGGGCGGTGGCCGGTGGCGGATATTTCGTCCTGAATTCGGTCCGCCTGGCCAAGAACCCCGGACCCAAGGCGGCGATGGTGAATTTTTTCGCGTCGCTCGTTCAACTCGGCCTGCTCCTGTTCGCGGCGATACTTGACCGCGTGATTTTGGGATAGGGGGCGAAGCGGTCCCATGTCCGGCCCTCAAATCCGCCACATGTCCCGCCTGTTTCCGTTTCTGGGCGCGATCCTGTTGATCGCCGGTTCCATGCAGGCGGCCGCGGAGACCAGAGCGCCGGCGCCGGAGCCTTTCGATCAAGGCGCCGCCATCGCTTACAGCCAGGCGGCTATCGGCCGCCCTCTGGATGATCGCGGTTTTCTCGATACGCAGCGCCGCCCGATCCGCCTGTCCGACTACCGGGGCAAACCCTTGGTTGTAAATCTGGTCTTTACAGCGTGCAGCGACTCGTGCCCGATTGTCGTACAGACCCTGCGCAATGCCGTCGACGTGGCGCAGGATGCGGTGGGCAAGGATGCCTTCTCGGTCGTGACCATCGGCTTCGACGCGGGCGACGATACGCCAGAACGGATGCGCGCCTTCGCCCGCGGCCAAGGGGTCGATCTGCCGAACTGGGATTTTCTGAGTGGCGAAGCCGCCGCCATCGAGGGCTTGGTGGAGAATTTGGGATTCATTTATTTCCCGTCGCCGCGCGGTTACGATCATCTGGCGCAAACCACGGTCATCGACGCCGAGGGGATCATCTATCGCCAGGTCTACGGGTCGCAGTTCACCGCGCCGGCCTTGACAGAACCCTTGATCGAATTGATCTTCGGCCGCGCCTCGTCGTCGTCGAACACGCTCGAATATTTGACCAATCGGCTGCGTCTGTTCTGCACGTATTACGATCCGAACCGCGACCGGTATCGTTTCGACTACGCCATCTTTATCGGCCTCATCGTCGGCGCCAGCAGTTTGATCGGCATTGGCACGATCCTGGTCCGCGCCTGGCTTCGGACGCGGCCGAACGCGCATAGTGTCTGAGCCGGCTTTGCGCGCGCCCACCCGCAGCGAATCCCTCGGCGATCAAAGCCGCCGTGCCAGCCTGAATGGCGAGCCGGTGGCGCTCGTGCAACGCGGATTGCGGTGGGGATTCGAACGCGTCGAAGCGGTCCTGGACCGCATCTTCGGGGCGGCCTGGAACCCGCTCTATCAGCTGGGCGCGCTTGGCTTCTTTTACTATTGGGTGGTCGCGGTCAGCGGCATCTACGTTTACATCTTCTTCGATACCGGCACGACCGAGGCCTACGAGTCGGTAGAATATTTGACCGTGGACCAGTGGTACCTGGGCGGCGTCATGCGCAGCCTGCATCGCTATGCCTCCGACGGCATGATCCTCATGATGGCCGTCCATATGTTGCGCGAGTTTGCGCTCGACCGGTATCGGGGGGCGCGCTGGTTCACATGGGTCACGGGCACGCCTATCCTGTGGCTGGTTTTTGTCGCCGGTATCACCGGGTATTGGATGGTGTGGGACGAGCTGGCGCAATACATCGCCATTGCCAGTACAGAATGGCTCGATTGGCTCGGCATCTTCGGCGAGGCGATCGCACGGAATTTTTTGTCGCCAAACTCGCTGGACGACCGCTTTTTCACCCTGCTGACGTTCATTCATATCGTGGCACCATTGTTGCTCCTGCTGGTCTTGTGGATTCATCTGCAACGGGTGACCAAGCCCAGGATCAACCCCAAACGGGGTCTGGCCGTTGGTACGTTCCTCATGCTGGTGGCGCTCTCCTTCGTCAAGCCGGCGGTCAGCCATCCGCCGGCCGATCTGACGGTCGTGCCCGGTGTCCTCAATCTCGACTGGTTTTACCTCCCGGCCTATCCCTTGATGGATGCCACGTCGTATGGGGCCGTCTGGGGATTTGCCGGGGTGCTGACGTTCATGCTTTTCGCCTTGCCCTGGCTGCCGCCGGTGCGGCGCCCGGCCGCAGCCACGGTGAACCTGGACAACTGCAATGGGTGCGAACGGTGCGCCAACGATTGTCCCTATAATGCCATCGTCATGCGGCCACGCAGCGACGGATTGCCGTTCGAGAATGAAGCCACGGTTGATGCGTCCGTGTGCGTCGCCTGCGGCATCTGCGCCGGATCGTGCCCGACGTCGACACCGTTCCGCCGGGCCAGCGCGCTGGTTCCAGGAATCGACCTGCCCGACCGTTCGCTGCCCGAGTTGCGCGACCGGGTGGAAGCCGCGTCGGCCATTCTTTCCGGCGATCGCCGGGTGATTGTCTTCGGCTGCGATCACGCCGCTCCGCTCGATCGTCTGGCGGGCGACGGCATCGGCACGCTCAGCCTGCCCTGCATCGCCGCCCTGCCGCCGTCGTTCATCGATTACGTGCTCAGCCGCGATTTGGCGGATGGCGTGGTCATTACCGGTTGCCGCGACGGGGAATGCTTCAACCGCTATGGGGTGGATTGGATGACCGCCCGGCTGGCCAGCGAACGCGATCCCTACCTGCGCAAACGGGTGCCACGCGCGCGCCTCCTCACCTGCTGGGCGGCCGCCGCGGATCGCACCATGCTGGCCAGCAAGATAGAGTTATTTCGCGCCGGTTTGCCGGCCGTGCCGAAGCCCGCTGCCCCGCACCTGCAACCCGCCGTGGCCGGAGGAGACGACTCGAATGGGTAATGTCTTCCGCTATATGGGACAAGGTGTCGTCTATGCGCTGATCGCGGTGGTGCTCGGCTTCTTCGCGGATACCCCGGCCTATCGGCATTTCGACGACGACAAGGCGCAGCTTACCTTGAGCCTGGCGCACAGTGGCAAGCATCTCCAGGAATGCCGGCGCCGGACCGCCGAAGAGCTTGCGGCCCTGCCGGCGAACATGCGCAAGCCGCTCGACTGTACGCGGGAACGCACGCCGGTGCTGGTTGAGGTTGAGCTGGACGGGCAGATCATCGTCAGCGAATCCGTGTCTCCGTCCGGCCTTTTCGGCGACGGGCCCTCGCAGATCTATAAGAATTTCGTCATCCCAAGCGGCTCCTATACACTTATCGTGCGGATGCGCGAAAGTCCCCGGGCCGAAGGCTTCGACTATCAGCGGGAAGCCCATGTCGTGATCGCCCCGCGCCAGAGGTTCGTGATCGGGTTCCAGGCCGAAGCCGGCGGATTCATTTTCGCCACCCCCGACGTCCCCGCCGTATCGCGGAACGGCCAGCCAAATCAGGGATGAATACGATGGCCCTTGTGGAATGGCGCGATGAATTTCGAACCGGCATTCCGTCGGTCGACCATGAGCATGAAGAGCTGATTCTGGCGATCAACGATCTTCATGCCCAACTGTCGGGCAAGATCGATAAACAGGCGGTCGCCGGTTTTCTGGGCGAGATCGACGCCAAGATCTCGGCGCACTTCGCGCTGGAGGAAAAGATCATGCGCGAACATGGTTACGATCAGTTCGCCGACCACAAGGAGGATCACGAACGCCTGCTCGATGGCATCCGAGATATCATGGACAACTTCGACCGCGGCACCTACCGCGACACGGACGAAGCCCTGGCGGCGCATTTGCAGGAATGGTTCACCCGGCATTTCAAGACCAAGGATGCCCGCCTGCACAAGATGCTGGACTAGCGCCGCACCGGCGGCGCTGGCGCGCGGATCACGTCCTATAAGGCTCCCTCAACCCTTTTTCCCCAGATAGGACTTCATCGAGTCGTCCATCGCCTTGATCCAGGGCGTATGGTGCTTGGGCGACATGGTTCCGGTCATCAGGGAACGATAGGAGTTGTCGCGGAACCCCATGATGTTTTCGTGCTTATGGTGTTCCCACTCCATGAACGTCTTGTTGACGCCGGTGACATCGAAGCTGGGATAATCGGTCGCGTCGATGAGCTCCTGGGTGTAATCGCCCTGGAAATAGATCTTTTCCTCGTCCGTGCTCAGTTTTTCCTCGCGCGCCCGCCAGGCCTTGCTGTGCTTCGTCATCTCGGCTTTTGACGGCAAATCGATGCGCCCGAGGATGACGTCCCGGGCATACCACGCCTGGGCGTCGAACATGTTGAACGTGTAGAATTGGTCCTGCATGCCGAGGTACATCAGCTTCGGATTCTTCTCCCAGACGACGCCCTTGTAGAGATCCAGCGGCCACAGGCGGTTGCCGGTCTTCAGCCGCAGATCGTCCGGCAGGAACGGGAAGTGGTGCAGATACCCGGTGCATAGGATGATGGCATCCGCATACGTTGACGAGCCATCCTTGAAATGGACGGTGTTGCCCTCGACTTTTGTGATCAACGGAACCTGCTTGAAACTATCCGGCCAGTGGAAGCCGGTCGGATTGGTCCGGTAGCTGATGGTCACGGACTTGCAGCCGTACTTGTGGCACTGCGATGCGATGTCTTCGGCGGAATAGCTGGTGCCGACGATGATGATGTCCTTGCCCTTGAATTCCAGCGCATCGCGGAAATCGTGCGCATGCATGACCCGCCCGCCAAAGGTATCGAAGCCCTTGAAGTACGGCACGTTGGGTGTGGAAAAATGCCCGGAGGCGACCACCACGTAGTCAAACTGTTCCGCGTAGACGTGATCCTTATTCAGATCATGAGCCGTGACGGTGAACTTGCCGGTTTTCTCGGAGTATTCGACATGGCGCACCGGTGTCCGGAACCGGCATTTGTCGCGCACGCCGGCTTTTTCGACGCGCCCCTTGATGTAATCCCACAACACCTCGCGGGGCGGGTATGAGGCGATCGGCCGGCCGAAATGCTCCTCGAAGGTATAGTCGGCGAACTCCAGGCATTCCTTCGGTCCGTTCGACCAGAGGTAGCGGTACATGCTGCAATGGACGGGTTCGCCCAGCTCGTCGGTGCCGGTGCGCCAGGTATAGTTCCAGATGCCGCCCCAATCTTCCTGCCGCTCGAAGCAGACGACCTCGGGGACATCGGCGCCCTTGGCGGCGGCCGATTGAAAGGCCCGGAGCTGAGCAAGGCCGGATGGACCAGCACCAATAATTGCAACACGTTGAGTCATACCTACTTCCCTCCGAAAGTCAGTGATCCGATCCGTCTCCGGTCACCCCGGCGGGCTTGGCCGAACAGATGGTTTCGACCCGCCGCCGGATGCGAATTGATGGAAACCGTCGGCCGCGGCGCAGTGAGCGCGGCTCTCTCGTTTATACCCTCCCTATGCCGATCTTCCGCCCGCCAGCCGGCGCAAACGGGGCGGCGTTCGGCAGATCGGCGGTGGCCGGGTTCGCCGCGGGCGGCGGCCCGACCCCATTGATTTGCTTCATGCAAAGTTATGCTGAACGGTGACCAGTGTCTACCCAATTACAACCAATTTTCCGTCATTCCTTGATCTCACCACAAGATGGGGCGTATATATCACAGGATGCAAGCAATGTGCTGGCACTATTTGGTCCAAAGTGGTTTAGGGGGTGTGCAGGGGCGACGGTGACGGACGGGGAATGTGACCAACGCGGACCGTCAGGCAAACGAACAAAGCAACGAGATGGACCGGGGCCGCATGTCGCTGCGGCTCGACGGTCATCATGGGAGGACAAAATGACATCCAAAACCCGCAAGCATCGACTCTCGACGAGCGTATCAAGACGGCAATTTTTGAGCACGACGGCGGCGACCGGCGCGGTCGCCATCATGGCGCAAACCGCCATGCCGCGATTCGCCTTCGCGGCGGAGAAGGTGGTGAAAATCGGCTTCCTCGCGCCGTTGACCGGCGACGTGGCCGCCTGGGGCAAGCCCGGGCTGGATGGCTGCCGGATTTGGGGCGACTGGGTCAACGCCGCGGGCGGACTGCAGATCGGCGGCGATACCTACAAGGTGGAATTCGTCGCCTATGACGAAGAATACGATGCCGGCAAGGCGCGCACCGGCGCCACCAAGCTGATCAAGGAAGACGGCGTCAAGTTCATCATGATGCTCGGCGGCGATCCATGGCCGGGCGTGCAGAAGATCGCCGAGAAGGAGGGCATGCTCTTCTCAACGCTGCTGCCCAGCGATCTGACCCCGGACACCAAGACCCTGGTGGCTCCGTGCGAGGTGCATCCGATCTATAACGTGACCGGCGTCGACTGGCTGGCGCAAAACAAGCCTGAGCTGAAGACCGCGGTCATCTGCGCCCAGGACGATGCCCTGGGCAAGCCGTCGGTGGCGACCTACCTGGCGGCCTTCGATGCGGCCGGCATCAAGGTGGTGGAAGATCCGACATTCTTCGATCCGGCCACCACCGACTTCGCGCCGGTGATGACCAAGCTGCTGGCCAACAAGCCGGATATCCTGTGCCTCGATACGGCCTATGCCGACTACGTCCACCCGCTGTGCGAGCAGGCGTATCAGCAGGGCTTCAAAGGCCAGATCATCTCCTGCACCGCGGATTTCTATCCGAAGATCATCGAGAAGACGTCGAAGGAATTCATGGAAGGCTTCATCTTCCAGTTCCCGGATTTCGACGATCCGGCCCTCAACGGCAATGGCGTCAATTTCCAGAAACCGAACGACTTCTACGCCGAATACGCCAAGCGGTACGGCGAAAGCGAGTGGGGCGCGGTGTCCTGGGAGTACGCTTCGATCATGGACCTGTGGGCCGATGCGGCGATCAAGGCCGGCAGTGTCGAGCCCGCCGATGTCCTCGTCGCCATGAAGGCCGATGGCAAGGGCAAGCATGCCTTTGGCGACGCCAAATGGTGGGGCAAGGAGCTGTTCGGCATCGACAATGCCTTGGTCGGCAACTGGCCGGTCGTGGCCATTGAGGATGGCAAGGCGGTGATCAAGGAGTTCCGGTCGATTCCCGATTGGTGGGACAAGAACGGCGCTCTCCTGGTCAAGCACATGACGGCGCTGGGCCAGATGTGGAATCAGCGCGGTTAAACTGACCGCGGGTGCCGGGCCGACCGCCCGGCGCATCTGAGTCATGCTAGGATCCGGGACCGGAGCGTACTTCCGGTCCCGGTTTTGATGGGGGCGCCTGGCCGTGGCCGACTTGCTGTTGCAGACCTTGGTCAATGCCACCTACGCGGCCAGCTACATGGCCTTGATCGCGGTCGGCCTGGTGATGATTTTCGGCGTCATGGGGGTGATCAATTTCGCCCATGGCGAGCTCTACATGGCCGGGGCCTATACGGTCGTCTTTCTGTACGCCAAACAGGATTTTCCGTTTTTCGTGGCGGTGGCCGTCGGGCTGGTCTTTGTCGGCCTGCTGGGATTGGTGATGGAGCGGGGCCTGTTCCGGCCCCTGCGCAGCAATCCGCTGGGCGGATTGATCGCCTCCATCGGCTTCCTGCTGATCCTGCAGACCCTCGCGGTGCTCGGCTTCGGCGTGCGCATGGAACACATTCCGCCGTCCACCCAGGAGAAGCTCATTCTCGGCGACGCGATCGTGCTGACCTATCAGCGCCTCTATGTCATCGTCGCCGCCATTATCCTGCTGAGCGGGCTATGGGTATTCCTGCGCAAGTCGCGCTTCGGCTGGGCCTTGCGGGCCTGCGCCCAGGATCCGGAGGCGGCCCGGCTCCAGGGCATATCCCTGAACCGCACGGCGCAGTTGGCCATGTTCATCGGCGCCGCCCTGGCCGGTGTGGCCGGGGCGCTGACGGCGCCCCTGGTCAGCCCGACGCCGCTCATGGGGCATTCGGTGATTGTCACGGCCTTTATCATCATCATCGTCG
>Ga0326597_10004627_pt1 | contig 19293 bp, 19 predicted proteins | sample RVTome_12_FD_203789 | JGI IMG/M metagenome (GOLD analysis project Ga0326597, IMG submission 203789) | Soil microbial communities from uranium-contaminated site in the Upper Colorado River Basin, Wyoming, United States - RVT100D185 | ecosystem: Environmental > Terrestrial > Soil > Contaminated >... | reverse complement strand
TCCTCGCTAGACCGACGCCGGCGCCACGCCAGGACGCGCAATCAACTGCTCGCGCGCCCCGTCCTTGTACGGCTGGTCCGGCGGCAGCACCACGGCCGCTGACCGCACACGCTGGTGCACCGGATCGACACCAGGCGGAATCACACCGCCATCGACGAACGCCTTGACCGCGTGGAGCAGCCGCTGACGAGCCATGATGATGCCCGAATCAGTGGAGACCAGCGTCTCCTTGGTGCGATCGACAATCGGCCCCATGCTCTCCTGAAGCGAGGCGTCCTGCATGCCAAACCCCTCGATGCCGCTGTAGGTCTTGCCGGCTTTCTGCGCGGCGCGGTCCATCAGGTAGTCGTTGTCTTTGTTCGCCACGGGCCGAAATGTACCCGGAATGCACTTCACGTGAACCCCCTTGCCGGCTCGCATCGCCGCCACCTCCGCGTCGGTCAGATCTCGCGTCGGGTGGTAGTCGAAGCTCCAGGTCCAACAATTCTCATCGTCAATCGGGATCCAGAAGTGGCCGTGGATGGGATGATCGCCGCGCGGCGCAATCATCGTGAACGAGGGCATCACCCACTGCGTGATCCGCCAGTAGTACTGCCCCTGCTCGGCATCGCGACGGGCGCCAATGTACAAGCCACCCGGGCTCTCCACCACTTCGAACACCGGACGCAGGTCGCCAAGGTTGTACCGATTCCCTCGGGCGCCTTTGAACAGTGGGTCAGAATTGATGTCGCCGCGATGGAGGAACGACACGTGGCTCGAGTCGATACCGCCTTCCATCGACTGCAACCAGTTGGATTCCTGCAATCGCTTTGACGAGTAGGACTGCGACGTGGGAACCGTGGCGAACTCCCACTCAGGTAGCGGGGGCTGACGATCGGCAGGACCCATATAGGTCCAGAGCACGCCGCCGCGCTCGACGAGCGGGTAGGACTTCAACTTCACCTTCCTGGCAAACGTCGAGTGCTCGGGCTCGGACGGCATGTCGATGCACTGTCCTGTGACGTCGAACTTCCAGCCGTGATACGGGCACCGCAGACCGCACTCTTCGTTGCGGCCAAACCAGAGCGATACGCCGCGATGGGCGCAGAACTCGTCCATGAGCCCATAGCGCCCCTCGGAATCGCGGAACGCGATCAGCCGCTCGGAGAGCAACTTCACCCGCACTGGTGGACAGTCGTTCTCCGGCAGCTCCTCTGTGAGCATGGCCGGAATCCAGTAGCTGCGGTAGAGCTGCCCCATGGGTGTACCGGGCCCGGTCTGGGTCAGCAGGTCGTTTTGTTCCCGTTTGAGCATGTCAAGACCTCTCTTCGATTATTGTGTACCTCGAACCCGCTGCCCAAGGAGATATGTCCATTTCTGATCGCTTCCTGCTTGCCGGCGTCATGGGCTGGCCCGTAATGCACTCGCGCTCGCCAATGCTGCACAACTACCTGCTGAGACAGCATGGGCTAACTGGTACCTACGTACCGCTGGCCATCAAGCCCGAACGTCTCGAGGCGGCGCTCAGAGCGCTGGCGCCTCTCGGCTTCTCGGGCTGCAACATCACCATTCCACACAAGTCACACGCGATGGCCCTCGTGGATGCCGTCGACCCGGTCGCCAAGCGCATCGGCGCCGTCAGTTGCGTGATGGTGCGACCCGACGGGACGCTGGCCGGTTCCAACAATGACGCCTTCGGCTTCATGCACAGCGTGCTGCAGCGGCATCCGGAGTGGCGTGCCGACTCGCAACCGGTGGTCGTGGTCGGCGCCGGAGGCGGCGCGCGTGCCGTGGTGTACGCCCTGGCCGAACGTGGCGCGCGGGAGATCCGTCTGGTGAATCGAACTTTCGATCGCGCGGACACGCTGGCGGGCGAATTCGGGTCTCCTGTCGTCGCGATCGCCTGGGACGAACGCCACAGGGCGCTCGAAGGCGCCGGACTGGTCGTCAACACCACCAGCCAGGGCATGGTCGGTCAAGCACCCCTCGATCTCGCACTCGACACGCTCCCGGTGAGCGCGCTGGTCTGCGACATCGTCTATGTCCCGCTGGAGACGCCGCTCCTGGCGGCCGCTCGCCGCCGAGGGAATCCGACCGTCGATGGACTGGGGATGCTGCTCCACCAGGTGCGACCCGCCTGGAGGGACTGGTTCGGCATCGATCCCGAAGTGACGCCCGAGTTACGGGCCGCCGTCGAAGCCACACTCTGAGACGAGCCTCGGCGCAGGCGAAAGGCCCGGCTGTGAGCCGGGCCGTAGACCGTGGCGCCAGGCGTCAGTGGGGTGTCACCCGCGCAGCTTGGAGTGGTAGTGATCCCAGGTCTTCTGGAAGAGATTCGGCGTCCACAGCTTCTGCCGGCAGGCCCGCTGCTCGGCCTCGCTGAACACGTACGGTGTGCCGATCTGCATCGCCATGTACTGACGGTAGGCGTTCTCCTCGACGTACGCCGACAGCGCAAAGCATTCGACAATGGTCGCGCCGACGATGACGACGCCGTGCGCCTTGAGCAGGACGGCCGGACCACGCCCGAGAGCCGCCACAAGCTTTTCTCCCATCGGCCGTGTGTTCACCGACAGCGGTGAGTCCAACAGCGGGATGTCGCCGAGCAGCACGCCTTGCGCGTACACAGCCTTGTACTGCTCCCCCACCATCGTCAGGAACGTGGACCACTGGGGATGCGTGTGCATCACGGCGTGGACGTCTGGCCGCGCACGATAGACCTCGGAGTGAATGTGGTACTCGAGCGGCGGCTTGGCGACGCCCGCGACCACGTTGCCGTCGAGATCGACGGTGACGATGTCGTCGACGGTCAACGCGCCACGCACCGAGGCTCCCGAGTTGATGTAGAACGAGGCGTCATCCCTCCGGGCGCTGGCATGTCCGTTGTGGTCGATGAACCCGGCGCGCTCGAGCATCCGAATGGCGTCGACGAGCTGCTGCGTCATGATGTGACCCGCCCCTTCCAGAACTCCCACGATCGACCGACAGTCGCGAGGTTGATGGCGTCTGCCAGACGACCCTCTTCGGGATCGAGTGCGGCAATCGGCCCACCAAGCGTCGCCACCTGCAGCTGCACGCGGGCGTTGATCTCGGTGAAGATCGCGCGGAAGACTGCGTCCGGGAGCGTCGGTCCAACCGCGACAAAACCGTGCGCCCGCAGGAGCAGTACTGACTTGTCGCCCAGCGCTTCGGCGAGCGCGGCTCCTCGCTCGGGGCTGTTGATCACGATATCAGTGGCGCCGAACCGGGCGCGGATGTCGAACACCGGCACGCCAGCCGCGACGAACGCGGCGTTGTGGTACATCGCGAGCATCGGCGTGCCGACCAAGCCGAACGGGACCACCGAGGGTGTGTGGCCGTGCGCCACCGCCATCACGTCCGGCCGGAAGCGGTAGATTCCGCCATGCAGGAAGCGCTCGATGAACGGCTTGCGGCCGCGGGGATCGCAGGGCTCGCACTCCAGCGTGAACTCCATGATGTCGCCGCCGGTCACCAGCGCCGGCGCAAGCGACCGGGACATCAAGAAACGGTCCGCGCGTTGCGGGGAGCGCATCGACACGTGACCGGCCGCATCGAACACGCCCTCGTCGGCGAGAATGCGGCTCGCCGCGGCGAGATCCTCGAGTGAGGCTACGTCCACGGCATCACCGACACGTGGATGGCGCCGGGTGCGCCGACTCCGCCCACCGACTTGATGGCGTAGTCGACCTCCGCCAGTCCAAACCGATGCGTCGTCATCAAGTCGAGTGGGAACCGACGTGCGGCCAGATGGTAGAGCGCGAGCTCGACCGCTCGGTACGAATGTCCACGCGCGCTCTTGAGCGTCATCCCCTTCCGTGTCAGTCTCCCCATCGGAAAATCCGGAAATGTGGCATTCCCGTCGCCCTGGACGACCATCGTCCCGCCCCGGCGCTTGGTCGCCTCGATGCCCAGGAGCACCGGGTTCGTGCCCCCGGCGCAGTCGATGACCACGTCTACGCCTCGCCCGCCCGTGGCGTCGAGGATCCGCTCGAGCGGGCGCTCCTGCTGCGCGTCGATCACGACATCCGCGCCGAGCGCCTTGGCCACCTCCAGACGGCGCGCATCCTTCGACGTGCCGGTAATGATGATGCGAGCCGCGCCCGCCTGCTTGGCCGCCATCACGCAGCACAGGCCCTGCTGGCCTGGACCCTGCACGAGGACTGTTGACGCGTACCCGACACCGGCGTCGAGAATCGCCCACTGGATACCATTGGACATCGGCGTCGCGAGTCCGGCTTCTTCGGGCGACAGACCGTCCGGGACCTTGTGCAGCACGGCGTTCGGCGGCAGGTACACGTAGTGACTGAAGCCGCCCCATAACCCTGGCGCGACGTCGAGCGATGTGTATCCGTAGCGGATCGCCTTCGGATCGTAAAACCACTCGGTGGCCGCGCAGTGGCGATACTCGCCCATGTGATCCCACTCGCAGTTCCCACACGGCACGTAGTGCTCGAGGAACACGAGATCGCCCTCGTTCATGCCCTTCTGCCGCGCGAACGTGCTGCCGACCTTCTCCAGATATCCGACGTTCTCGTGCCCCATGATGAGCGGCGCGCCGCGCAGCGGGAGCTTGTACTGACTGACGTCGGTGCCGCAGACACCGGCGACCTCCACCCGCATGAGCGCCGCGTCAGCGGGCAGATCGGGCAAATCGAATTCGCGAAGTTCCGTTGTGGCTGCCGCGACCTTCAACGCCGCCAGCACTTTGTTCGACACCGATGGGCCTCCAGATCCGGCGGACGCCGGACAATCGACGAGTGCCGCGCCAGCATCCACGTATTCTAGCCGCCCAGACAGGACTTGCGCTCGAAGCGGCGCGGATCAATCATGAGCACGTCATGGGTCAGATGCTTGTCGGAACTGCCGTCGCGCTCCTGATCGTGCCGGCAGCTGCATTCGCGCAGGGGTGGTCTGAGTACGTTGACCGCACCGACCGCTTCAGCGTCAACTTTCCCGGCCAACCTCAGATCCGAGAGACCACGTACCAACCGCAGCGCGGACCTCTGCTCAAAGCGCGCATCTATTCAGTGCAGGACGGTCCGCGACTCTACTCGCTCACGGTGGTGAATCTCGTAGAGCTCACCGAGCCCTCCGATGTAAGAAGTGCGGTGGCATGGGAGGCGTGGAATTTTCGGAAACGAGGGGGCGTCGTGACCTACGACGCCTTCTCGCAGGTCGATCGCATCGGCGGACACCAGCTCCAGATCACGAACTCCGACAAGAGTCAGACCATCGTCGGGATCTATCTTCACGCCAGACGTCTGTATATCCTGGAGGCCACCGTGCCGCCTGGGACACCTGGTGCGGTGCACTTTCAACAGTCGCTCATCATCCTGGACGAGGCCGGCGTGAGAGTCCGTTACGAGCTCGACGCCGACGGCAACCAGACGGGTCAGGTCACCGACTTCACCGGGATTTGTTGACCTCCGCAACGGTTCGGACCGACAGACATCATCGCCCGTCCTATGGCGGCCCCACATCTTCAGATCTCTGACGGGCAGGGCCACCGGGCCGTTGCCCTGGACCGCGACGTCTTCCTCATCGGTCGCCGTACCACAGCCGACCTGCGGCTCACCAGCACGGATGTCTCGCGCGAGCATGCCGAGATCGTCCGCGACGGTGACCAGTATCGTGTGCGCGACCGAGGATCCCGATTCGGAACCTTCGTCAACGGCGAACAGATCACGGAACATACCCTCGTCGCTGGAGACACGATACGTCTGGGGCGCGTCGGCAGTGTCGAACTGGTGTTCTCGCTCGACGGCATGTCGTCCGCGTTGCGCGACACAGCTTCAGAAATCAGCGATCTTCGACAGATGGCGGCGGTTTTGAGCGGGCTGCGTGCCCTTGGGGCTGGTCGGGTGCTCGACGAAGTGCTGACGATCGTCATGGACTCGGCCATCGAGGTGACCAAGGCGGAGCGAGGCTTTGTGATGCTCGCCGACCAGCACAATACGCTGGAGTTCAAGATCGCACGCGCCCGCGGGCGCGTCACGCTGTCCGGCAGGTCGTTTACCACCAGCGAGAAGATTCCTCGAGAGGTGTTTTCAACCGGCCGGAGCTGCATGGTCGCGGACCTGCTCGATGGCGACCTGGCAGGCGACCACGGCGGCACCATTGCCGTGGGCATCCGGCACGTGCGGTGCGTACCGCTTCGTGTATCGGTGCCTGGCGGAGACGCAGCGCTGGGCACGACGAAGGTCATCGGCGTGCTGTACCTCGATGGTCGAGAGCGAAACACGATGACCTCCGGCGCGACGGCGGCGTCTCTCGAGGCGTTTGCGACACAGGCGGCGCTCGCCATCGAAAGCGCTCGGCTCTACGCGGAGTCGGCGGAGAAGGCGAGGACCGATCGAGACCTGCGCATCGCCGCGGACATTCAGCGCGCACTGCTGCCAGAAGACAGACACGAGCGGCGCTCGTTTGACCTGGCGGCCGTATCGGTGCCGTGTCGAACCGTGGGTGGCGACTTCTACGACTATCTGGACGTGAGTGAGTCCGCCTTCGGGTTTGCCCTCGGCGACGTTTCGGGAAAGGGACCGCCCGCCGCTCTACTCGCGGCCGTCGTCCAGGCCACCTTCGCGGCGCAGGCCCCGGTGAGCCTCGATCCCGCGGACACGATGGCGCGAATCAACACGGCGCTCTTGCGACGGGCCATCGCGGCTCGATTCGCCACGATGTGCTACGGCGTCATCTCGCCGTCCGGGACCTTCAGCTACTGCAACGCCGGCCAGGAGCCGCCGCTGGTGATTCGGCGACACGGTGTCCGAACGCTGGAGACCGGTGGCCCAGTGGTCGGCCTGCTGCCGTTTGCCACATACGCATACGAGACGCTCACGCTCGAGCAAGGCGACGTCGTGGTGATCTTCAGCGACGGTGTCACCGACGCTCGAAGCATGTCGAGCGACGAGTTCGGGCGCGATCGGATCCTGAAAGCCATCCAGCACTGTCACGGGATGCCGTCGGACGCCGTGCTGGACCTCCTGCTGTCAGCAGTGAACGAGTTCGCAGCCGGCGCGCCCCAGATGGACGACATCACGGCTCTGGTCTTCAGGTACCAGGGCGCGCTCAACTCCTGACGCTGGCGTGGCTGTCAGGCAGGACGTCGCGGATCTCGACGTCGTCATGCGTTTCGCCGAGCTGATCCAGCAGCGCCGTGTGCGCGAGATTGTTGAACGCGCCATCAGTGATTACGGCGACAACGGCGGATGTCTGGCTCTTCGAGCGTTCGCACCGGCCCTCCTGCGCTCTGTCGATAGCCTGACGCGCCGCCCTGCCTCGCCGCGATGGGGATCTTGACCTGCTGGCTCGCGGCCACCAGATCCTCCTTCAGCAAGTGTGCATAGTGTGCCTCGGTGACGGCGACGCTGGAGTGCCCGAGGACTTCGAAAGCTTGTAGATGTCGCCGCCCGGCCTCGAGCCATCGTGTGCCGGATGTGTGGCGTCGGCCAGAAGATCTCGTTCTCTTCGATCTCCCGAAAGCACTCGGCGGCCGTCAGTCCACGGAAGACCGTGAATGACCCGCCCCCAAGTTGACATAACGACAATAATACTATACGTTAAATGTGTTACTGGCTATAGAAGCAGTCTTTATATGAAAAGAACTCGGGCATCCGTCGTCCTCCCGATTCCCGTCCGCCGCGTCCTGCGCAAGCTGGGGCATGACATCCGCGACGCGCGGCGGCGACGACGTATCCCAGTGCAGATCGCCGCTGAGCGTGCGTCGATCAGCCGCATGACGCTCCTCAAGATCGAAAAGGGCGAGCCGGGCGTGGCCATGGGCAGCTATGCGACGGTGCTGTTCATCCTGGGACTCGCCGACCATCTTGCGGACATCGCCGATCCAAAGAATGACGCCATCGGGCTCCAGCTCGAAGAGGAGCACCTGCCCAAGCGTATCCGCATCCCTCGCCAACCGAGACCGCCTGCCGGTGCGTGATGGACAGGGAGGTGTTGGTCTACGTCGACCTGGACGGCGTCCCCCATCTCACGGGACGTCTCTGGAGTCGACTGCGCAAGAACAAGGAGAGCGCCACCTTCGAGTACGACCCGGAGTGGCTCCGGCATCCGGCTCGGTTTGCGCTTGAACCAGCGCTGGCGCTCGGGCCCGGGGCCTTTCACACCGCACCCGACGCGCCGCTCTTTGGCGCGATCGGAGATTCGGCGCCGGATCGATGGGGGCGCGCGCTCATGCGGCGTATGTCGCGACGGGAGGCCGAACGCGAAGGGCATGCGGTTCGCACCCTTCGCGAGGTCGACTATCTGCTGATGGTCGACGACGAGGCGCGGCAGGGGGCGCTTCGCTTCGCCGAACAACCGGGTGGCCCATTCCTCCGGCAACCTGATGCCAGGCGCATCCCGCCGCTGCTTGAACTCCCCAAGCTCCTCTCCGCGGCCGAGCGCATCGTCGACGAAGAAGACACGGACGAAGACCTGCGCCTCCTGTTTGCGCCAGGCTCGTCGCTGGGCGGCGCTCGCCCCAAGGCATCCGTGCGGCTGAAGGACGGCAGTCTGGCGATTGCGAAGTTCCCGCGGCGGGACGACGAGATCAACGTGGTGGCGTGGGAAGCGGTGGCGCTGACGCTCGCCCGCAAGGCCGGGATCTCCACTCCTGCCGCCCGACTCGAGGATGTCGCCGGAAAGCCTGTGCTCGTCGTGACGCGCTTCGACCGCGTCAAGGGGCGCCGCACGGCTTTTCTCTCCGCCATGAGCATGCTCGGCGCGAAGGACAACGAATCGCGAAGCTATCTGGAATTCGTCGACGTGCTCCGTCGCTGTGGCGCTGCGCCGACCGAGGACATGGAAGCGCTGTGGCGCCGCATCGTCTTCACCATTCTCATCTCGAATACCGACGATCACCTCCGCAATCACGCGTTTCTCTACGAAGGGCAAAGTGGTTGGCGCCTCTCGCCGGTGTACGACGTCAACCCGGTGCCCATCGACATCAAGCCCAGAGTGCTGACGACGGCGATCACCGAAGACGACACCACGGCATCCCTGGCGCTTGCGTTCGAGGTCGCCGGGTACTTCGAGATTTCGGAGTCGAAAGCGCGGGCAATCGCCGCGGAGGTTGCAGCGACAGTGTCGATGTGGCGAGCTGTTGCGGGACGGCACGGTATCTCTCGTCAGGAAATCGACCGCATGGCATCAGCGTTCGAGCATCGGGACCTCGAGATCGCCCGCGGGCGGTGACAGTCGCACGCTGGCGGCATCGTCGCGCTCAGCGACCAGCACGGGTTTCTTCCCGACATCCCGCCCTGCGATCTCCTGATCGTGGCTGGCGACGTGTGCCCGGACCGTTTTGGGCCGTTTCGCCGGTCGCGTGAAGTGAGCTGAGGTCGCCCAGGAATGCACCGTCGCGCATCTTCAATGCGAGGTTCTGTTCGACCTGCGCATCGTCGATCCACGGCGCCTCGGCGTTCCGCGAGCACAGCGTTCTCCTACGCGGCTCGGAATCGCGGGCGCTGGCGACGACCGGCGCATTCCGAGTCGTGCACGCCGACGACCTCCGGGACAGCCGCGGCCAGGCCTACGACCCACGCAGCGGCGAACTCCGGCACCTGCGTGAACAGAAGCTGGTGCGAACGATTCCGATCCGCAACGGTCGTGCGCTCGTCGTCCTCACCGAACGTGGCCGCGACGTCCTCGAACGCAACCGGCACGAGCGCGAGCAGCACTTCTACTCCGGCCTTCAGCGCCCACGTGAGTTGCTTCACGACGCGAAGGTCTACCAGGCGTACGAACGCGAGGCCGAGCGGCTGCGCGAGGATGGTGCGGTCATCCACCGCGTGATGCTCGACACCGAGCTGAAACGTGAGTATCAGCAGTTCCTTCAAGAGCACAACCGCGGCAAGTCCGACAGCGACGGCCGTCCCGATCGTTCACCCGATGAGATCGCGCGCTGGGCGATGGACCACGACCTCCCGGAGAAGGACGGTCACGTCCAGTTCCCCGACGCCCGCATCGTCTACGAGGACCGCGACGGCCGCGAACAGACGCGCGACATCGAGGTGGAGACGCTGAACTACCGCGGCGCGCACGCGTCCGCGAAGGCGTCATCCGGATTCAGTCGCCACAGCGCCGCCGGCATGCGGGTCGTCGGCTCACGTGGGGCCGGCGGCGGAGGCAGCCGGCGTGGCAGCGGCGGCTTCGCCTTCACCGCAAGCACCGGTAGGACAGGTGGGCGTACTCCCGATTCACGGCTCGCAGAGGAGTTGTTGCGATGAATCTCGATGACGCCATCGGCACCATCATCTCGCGCGGATTCACCGAGCGGCAGGCACGCTTTCTCGTGCTCGTCGCGCGTCACTCCGGCGTCTGCGTCATGCGCCAGTACTCCGCGTTCGCAGGCGTGGTCTTCGGCCACACGACGCGGAGGTTCTTCACCAAACTCGAGCGCCTCGGATGGGTCTCGACCTATGACTGCGCGCGCAAACGCGCGCGCATCTACCACGTCCGCCATCGGGAGCTGTACGAGGCCGTCGGTGATACCGAATCCCGCCTCCGGCGTCCGCCCACCGTGCCGCGCGCGCTCGAACGCATCATGCTGCTCGACGTCATCCTGAAGGAGCCGGACCTCGTCTGGCTCGCCACGTCCGAGGAGAAGATGACGCACGTCTCGGCGTTCACGGGGATCGCGAAGGACTCGCTGCCGCAGATGACGACGCCGCAAGGGAGCTATGAGCCGGTGCGGTACTTCCCGGACCAAGTGCCGATCGGCATCCATCCGGATAGGCGGTGGATTCTGGTCTGCCTGCTGACGCAGGACGCCAAGCGCGAATTGCGGACCTTCCTCGAGCGGCACCTCATGTTCCTCGCCGCTCTGCCGACCTGGACGCTCCGCGTCGTCATCCCCGCCCACATGACCGCCCACGGGATGCGTTTCGTCGACGAGGCGCGACGAAACGTGCGCTGGCGTTTCGACGGACAGTTTCGCGACGACCTCCGCTGGTACTTCGAAACCCGGCGAGCGGGCGGCAACCCGGACGCTGTGTCAGACGATGACGAGCGTGCACACCGCGCGAGACTGCGACGGTTCTCCGGCCTCGGGTTCTCCGCGCTCTACCCGCTCTGGGTCGCTAAGGGCGACGACGTGTTCCCGACCGTAGCTGCGCAGGTCGGCGACGCCCTGTTCCGTGAGGCCGGCGTCATCGAACCGTTGGTGCTGCCGCACGCCTACAGCCACCTGGCGCCGCTGGTCGGTGTGGCGTAGACGAGCTCCATAGCCGTGGCGACGGCGTTTCGTTTGCGCAAAGTAACGAATACCGTGACGTTGGGCGAGCGGAATGCCGTTCCCGCGGCCGATCCCGGGGGAAGGGGCGGTTTGGGTTGGCTGGCAATAATAGTCAAAGACGTTATATTATTGCCACACAGGCACCCCATGAATAAACGCCAGTGGGACACCGTGCTCTACGGAATCGCCGAGGATCAGGCCGGGTATTTCACGGCCGCGCAGGCCCGCTCGGCCGGGCTCCATCAGATCCGCCTGGTCCAGCTCGCCCGGCAGGGAGACATCGAGCGGGTCTCGCGCGGCGTCTACCGGTTCGCCCGATTTCCAGTCTCACGGCACGGCCACTTCATGGAAGCCGTGCTCTGGCCACAGGTCCGCCGCCCGGACGTCACTGGCGTGGTTTCCCACGAGTCGGCGCTGGCGATTCACGAGCTGTCCGACGTCAGCCCGGCCCGTGTCCACGTCACGCTGCCGACCGCCGTACGCATCCGGCGGCAGGTACCGAAGGGGCTCGTCATCCACTATGCCGACCTCGCCCCGGAGGACGTCGAGCGTGTCGAAGGCGTGCCCGTCACAGCGCCAGAACGGACGATTCGAGACGCCCATGCGAGCCACATCGGCGATGCCCTCGTCGCCCAGGCGATCGCCGACGGACGACGGTCTGGAGCCCTGTCCATGGCCGCCGCGAATCGGCTGGAGCGTGAGCTGCTCGGGACCAAACCGCGTGCCCGCAGGTCGGTACCCAGACGGCGGGAGGCGAAGTGAGCGCAAGCCGCAAGCGCCCCACCGGACCGCCCCCTTCTGCGGGCGTCCTGGCCCGCTACGCACAAGCCTACGCGCGCGAGCTCGGCGTCGCCGAGAGCCGGGTTCGCGCGTGGGTCGCCTACATGATCATGGCGGGCGTTCTCGACCGCGCCACGAGTGCCGACTCGCCACTCTTCATCGTCAAGGGCGGCGTCGCGCTCGAACTGCGTTTGCGCGACCGCGCCCGGGCCACAAAGGACATCGACATCGTCCTCCGGGACACGACTGCGGACCTCGCCGACAGCCTTGAGGAAGCGCTGACCGGCGAGCCATATCAGGGCTTCTCGTTCCGCCGAAAGGGGCAGCCACTCCTGCTGGACAACGGGGCGGTGAACATGGAGTTTGGCGTCACGTACAAGGGCCAGCCGTGGACCAGCGTGAGCGTCGACATCGCCCGCGCGGAAGCCGGTGAGGCGGACGTCGAATGGGTCGATGCCATCCACCTGACCGACGCCCTCGGCGTCACCGGGCCTGCCCAGTTGCCATGCCTACCGCTTCGCTTCCACGTCGCGCAGAAGCTGCATGGCATGACCCTCCCGCCGCGGCCGGGCAAGCAGAACGAACGGTTCCGCGACCTCGTCGACCTCCTGCTGATGGAGGCGATGATCACGCACGACTACGGTGCGCTCCGCGCGGCTTGCGAGCTGGTCTTCCGCAACCGGAACACCCACGCCTGGCCGCCAGATCTCTCGACCGTACCGGAGCATTGGGCGCAGCCGTTTGCCCGTCTCGCAGAGGAACTCGAGTTGGTCGATTCAGACCTCGAAGCGGCTCTTCTCCGCGTGCGCAACTTCGTCGCGCGCATCCTCAGCGCCACCTCGTAGAACTCCAGCGCGGCATTCGTTCGGAACGCCTCGCTCCTCCCTGGCCTACAACGTCGAGCAACGCCGCCGGACCAAAGAGAGGGAGCCGAACGGGGAGCCGACAGCGATTCGCGTCAGCGGCTCCCTGTTCCCAGCGACGTCGACCCCCACGATGCAGTCTCCACAGACGCGCAAAGCCTGCCTTGTGCCGCAGGAGCCGTCAGAAAGACCAGCAATTGTGCGGTGCTCGCGTCGGGAGGCCGGCGCCCTCTGCCGGCCGGGCCGCACACAAGAGAAGAGAGAAGGGGTGAGTGAGGGCGTGAGCGACCCCGCTCCGGCCCTGTTCGGCCCCCTGCGGGCGGGGTCGCTCACGCCCACTTGTCTGGTGCCAGTTGTCCTGGAGGAAGCGGCCCGGATATGTGCTCAGATCGTGACCGGATTCGTGACCAGTTCCGCGCTGAGATCTTGGCCCGCTGCGCGCGGGTCAACGTCGTAATGATCACCCGCGCACGCAGTGTCGTACCGTAGGCGCAACCGATGGTCGTTCTTCGTTGCACCAAGAAGCTGCTCGCGCGCCTGAAACAGGCCGACAACCTGACCGCGGTCGAGTCAACGACGCGGCTCGGCGATTGGTATGGCACCATCCTCCAACTCGGTCGGCGTCAGCAGCTGCTGTTCATCAGCGAACGCTCCCGAGTTCCGGTGGTGATTCCCATTCGCGAAGGTAAGGGGTTGACGGAGGTGTTTCCGGGCGCTGTGTGCGAAGTGTTGGACCTTGTCGGCGTTGCCGTCGCGGACATCGCCGACGAGCGGTCGCGGATGTCGGAGATTGCATTCGGCCGGACCAAGAATCGCAGCCTCCTCGGCACCTTGAATGATTTCGCGCTCATGGCGCAAGTCGGGAACGCGCGGCGGCCAGAACCAGAGTCGCCCGGGGAGCTGATGCGGTTCCTTGCGCAGACACCGATCCTTCCATTGGACGGGGCGAGTCCGATCGAACTGACTCGAGCTACATTTGAGACTCGCCCGGCACCCTGAACCGGCGCTGCTGCGTCGCTCCGGCACTCGATTGTTCGGAAGCGCTTCGGGCGCGTCAAGACTTCCCTTCGGCGCTGCGCGGTCTTGACCCACCCGGCGCGCTCCCGGGAGCTGGCAATTACCGGAGCGACGATGAGATCTGACGCACGAATCCACGGCCACGATTTACCCGTCGTGTTCGCCTCGCCGATTCTTGGGTTCCTTTCACTTGAGGTGCGCCCGAGCATCCTACGGTTTCAGCTGACCTCCGACCAGACCGTGCAGCACGTGGAAGTACTTGGAGGCCAACTCGAATGCCGAGTACGTTTCCAGGACACGGGCGACGAACGCTGGGTACGCCATTCGAATCTCGCCCTTACCTTGAACGGTGTACGCAATTTGATCTGATTCGCCGTCATACCGAGCGGCATTGTGGCCAATTCCATTCCGGAGAACGCTGTCCATCGCTGGCGCAAAGAGATCTGCAATCGGATACTTGTTGAGGATGTCCGGCTTTAGACCGTTCTTCATGTCCTCGTATTCCTCAGCAGTCATCGACCCCTTCCTGGTGGGGATATCAACGGTGCGATGGTGGATGATTGCCTCCACCACCACAACGAGGACCACTAGTCGACATAGCGTCTCATACGTGTTGATGTAGAGGCTCTTCAGCGCATCGAAGCCTTTGTCAGGAATTACGAACGCATCGAGCCGTCGATCCGTCTCTCGCCAGTACTTCATCACCTGTAACACCGATCGATAGAGCGGGTACGCGTTTATGGCCTCCAGGCGGATCGCCCGCACCTGTGTCCAGAGATTAGCCATACGCCCAGAGTCGAGCCACCTTTTTGCGATTTGTGGCATCAGGTTCGGGTCGATGCTCTGCGCCAGCGTGAGACGCTGTCGCACCCTCTGTCTCTGGCCATCCGTCGACTGCGCGAATTGTGCGAAGGCTCGCTGCGTTACGAAAGCTAGCCGGTCGGCTCGCTCGGCCCTCGACGTCGATGGAGGGAGGTCAAGAAGGCCACACAGCTCGCGGTCGAAGAGTTCTCCGCTGTCGCGTTCGAAGTGAACGTGGGCTCGCTCTAGCTTCGGCCACAGTTCGCCAATGATGATCTGCCGGCCAGTCTCACCTGCCCCGAAGCGGTCCAGGTCTTCGACGTTGTGAATTGTCTCAACGAAGGGCGAGACGAATTGATCGTCTCGATCCGGAACCATCACACCGGGGTAGAAGGTGCGGACTTCGGTCGCGCCATCCTCTCCGGCAACTTGTGTTGCGTTCTTGCCGCGTTCATATCTCCACCGTCCGCGTTCTGGATCGAGATGCAGGACGACCTCTAGCTCAACTCCGCACGTGGGGCACGGAAAGGCGTGGCGTTGCACTTTCCCGTGACCGAAGCCGATCCGCACGATCGTTTTCGATCCACAGCTGTCGCATTGCCAGACGGTTCTATTGATCATGATCTGAGGTTCCGGCCGAGCTGGCATCGATAGTGGCATCGTCGCCTTCCCGGCGTGCCAGAACGACTCGGCTCAACGGTTTCAGCGAACGTCGTGCCTTTAGTTGCGTCGGACCGTAGCGGCGAGCGCCGCGTCAGAAGCGTGAAAGGTAACCGCATCCCTTCGGCGTTAGGCTGAGGCGCCTTCCGGCTCCTCGCCATCCACGGCGATCACCGTGGCGCACGTGATTGTCTTCTTCACGAACACGACGCCGGGAATGCCGCTATCGTATGCTTCGTCCGGCGCGGCCGGCACGCCATCGGGGCCATGGTCTCTGAACATCGCGGCGAAGAGTTCCGTGAACATTTCGTATTCGCGGAAGGCGAAGATGAGATGCCGGTCTGCGTCTTTCGCGAATTCCAGCAGGGCCTTGGTGCGGACCAGTTCCTCCCCGTACGCCTGCTGTGATTCCGACGGCTCGGAGGACACGCTACCGTCGTTGTCGACACGAACATACAATGCTGCCTGCTTGCGGCGGTCGCGTTGGCCGTCCGCCAGCTTGCGTGCCCGTCCCTTCCAGTCTGTATAGCGCTCTGGATGGCGCTTGCCGATCCGCTCGATCAACTCGTGCCGGTAGATGTTCATGGCGATGGCTACGTCCGGTGGGAGGTGTTGTGGAGTCTCCGCCGCCTTCTGCCGGTCGACTTCAGTCAGCCGATGCTCGTTCACATCGAGCAGCCATTCCATGATCACCGTGACGAGGTGCTTGCACTCGTGCACTGACAGCGAGCGACGCACATCGTCGGTCCAAGGTAGTATCCCATCACGCACCAGCGCGAGGACGAAGGCCTTGGCGCATTCTTCCTGCGCCAGCATGGCAAGGGCAACGCCTGTGGATTCGCGGTGCATCGCCCAGTCGGCCTCTTCTAAGAGTCGTTCACCGTTTGCGATGCAGGCGGCAATCGATTTCTGAAACTTCGTCGCGTCTACAGCCATCTCCACGCTCGCCCTGAGAATGAGAATAGCACTGGGGCAACGCCCATGATGCTGTCGACGTTCATCTGGTTCCTTCGGACGCCGATGAGAGCCGGGCCGTCGGTGACTGGCTGCGGTCTCTCGCGAACGATGGCATCCAGGCTCACGAGATCGGTCTGTTCGTCAGATCGCCGGCGCAGGTGTCCAGGGCGACGGCAGCCGTCAGCGGCGCCGGCTTGGCCGGGCGCGTTCTCGACAATCGGGTCGAGATCAAGCCAGGGAACATCAACATCGCCACCATGCACCTGGCCAAGGGGCTGGAATTCCGGGCCGTGGCGGTGATGGCGTGCGACGACGAGGTGTTGCCGCTGCAGGAGCGGATTGAAAACGTCGGCGACGATGGTGACCTGCAGGAGGTGTACGACACGGAGCGGCAGCTCCTGTACGTGGCGTGCACGAGAGCGCGAGATCGACTCTCGATCAGCGGCGTGGAACCGGCGTCCGAGTTTCTGGACGACGTCAAGGGCTGAGCATGGCGGGCGACGATTGGTCACGCGAGGAAGTCGAGGCCACGGTCGGCGACTACTTCGCGATGCTCCACGACGAGCTGGCCGGCCTTCCGATCAACAAGGCTGAGCACAACGAGCGTCTCCGTCGGCTGCTTCGGAACAGGTCAAAGGGTTCAGTCGAATTCAAGCACGCGAACATCAGTGCCGTCCTGACGTTGCACGGCTATCCGTACATCGATGGCTACAAGCCCCGCTTCAACTTCCAGGCGCTTCTCGAACAGGCGGTCCTGGAGTACCTCGACGTCCACCGAGACTTCTTCGAGCCGCTGGTCAACGGGCCGGTGCTCAATCCGACCGCTTCTCCTGACGCTGATGGTTTCGAAGTGAGCCGCGTGGTTGAGTCACCACCCGAGGAGATGCGGATTCCGCAAACAGTGTGGTCGCCGTCAACTCGGCTCAGTCGATTCGATTTCGTCACACGAGACGCGGAGAATCGCGACCTCGGACGGCGTGGTGAGGAGTTCGTTCTCGAATTTGAGCGGAAGCGACTGCATGACGTTGGGCGCCGCCATCTCGCGCAACGAATCGAATGGACTGCCCAAGCCAGGGGCGACGGCGCCGGTTACGATTTGCAGTCGTTCGACGCGGATGGGAGCACGAGACTGATCGAAGTCAAGACCACCGGGCTCGGAAAGTACTTTCCCTTCAACGTCACCGTAAACGAGGTGCGTTGCTCACAGGCGCGGCCGGTAGAGTTCCACCTTTACCGAGTGTTCAACTTCGGGCCGGATGCGCGTCTGTACATGCTCGCCGGCGAGCTCTCGAGGTCGTGTCACCTGGACCCGACGCAGTACCGCGCCTTCGTGCAAGGCCCCGGACGCCGGGGCGAGTAGTACGGAGCGTGGAGTTCGCTAGTGAGTACGCATGTACTCAAAACGGGAACGTTCAAAATTAATTAACCCTGATGTGACAAAACTCAGGCCGCACGAGCGAGAGCATCAGCGACGCGTTCATAGGTCCGCCGGGTTGCCAGGTTGTCCATGAGCCGCAGCCGCAGGGCGCCATGCGGCCGCACGAGCTGCGCGGCGCGGTTGAAGAACGCGAAGCGCAGCGACTGAATGGTCTGGAGCACGGGAAGGACGGTGCGCTTACGCGTGGGAGCTCGGCGCACCGCGCCCGTCTCGATTTGAAAGTTCGTCAGCAGGTTGTGCGTGAGGACCACCAGGTGTTGCCACGCGCTGTTGGCCGCGTAGCTCATGGTCGGGACGGTGTGAAAGGCGAGCCCGGTCTTGAGCTGCGCGATCGTCTTCTCGTGATTGCCGCGGCCGCACGCAAACCGCCACAGGTTGGCGAGCGTGAGGTCCAAGTTGCTCGTCACCGCGGAGTACTCGTAGTACCCATCGTTCGGGTCGAACAGATCCAACTGATAGTTCTTCGTCGCGCGATGGTGGACGTGTTTCCGGTAAATCGCCACCCAGACGGGGCGGCCCCAAGGCGTCGCCGCGGCGGGCACCACGAAGCCCGTGACGTCCGGGGCCACGCGCCGCCACGTCGGGTGGGCGCGGATGTACTGCTGCAGGTCGAGCCAGTGATAGAACGGCACTTTGATGGCGTAGCCCGCGCCCCGCCCCGCGAGCCACTGCAGCACATCCTGGCGGAAAAACGCGCCATCCATGCGAAAGCGGACGGTCCCGCCGCGCGGCAGGAGCGTACCCAACTGGGTCCACAGGTCCCGCAAGAACGGCAGGCCCGCCTTCCCGTCGTGGACGTTGCCCGAGCGATTCTTGACGCGCAGCACGTGGGTCGTCTCGGCCAGGTGCGCCATGATGGGGTAGTAGCTCGGCACCTTCCGGTGATGCGGGTTGAAGCCGCGGAAGGCGCGCTCGACCTGCAGGCCGGTCGAGACCACTACGCCGTCCACATCGATCGTCCACGTGCGCACCCCGAGCGTCGTCAGCACGCGCGCGATCACCGTGGTGTTGATCGCCTGCAACCGGGCGACGGTCGTCATCGTAAATCCCTGCAGCCACCGACTCACCGTGCGCGCCGTGGGGACGACCCGCACTGCGCTGAAGCGCTGGAATACCGGATCGTCTTGGACAAAGGCCAGATGCCGCAGCCGTCGCCCGCCGACGACCAGCAGCCCGATCAGCAGGCGCACCATGGCCACGGCCCCGAAGTCGCCCCACGCGGGCGCCCCGGCCCCGGCCTCGCGGACCACGGCGTTGAAGCGCGTGGTGCGCAGGTAGCGACCAAACAGCTCGAGTCCGGCATACGAGGTCAGCGCAATGTCAGTGAACTCCAACCGCAGATCCCCATTGACTCGCGCGCGCAAATCGGTTTTGCTTCGTCTCACGTCCGGTGGCCTTTCGTTGTGGGCATGAAGAGGTGGGTGGCACCTCTCTTCAACCACAACGGAAGGCCTTTTTCAATTTCAAACTGACACGCGGCCCAATGTTTTTGTCACATCAGGGTTAAGTTAGCAGCCCGTGGCAGAAGTCGCTGCCGCTGACGA
>Ga0326597_10004626_pt1 | contig 19293 bp, 18 predicted proteins | sample RVTome_12_FD_203789 | JGI IMG/M metagenome (GOLD analysis project Ga0326597, IMG submission 203789) | Soil microbial communities from uranium-contaminated site in the Upper Colorado River Basin, Wyoming, United States - RVT100D185 | ecosystem: Environmental > Terrestrial > Soil > Contaminated >... | reverse complement strand
TTATTAACAGTGAAGCTTCGCCTCAAACCGATCAGGCCTGCGGATCGATACGATTACTCGTCGGTTTGAGGCGAAGCTTCACTGTTCGCCCGATCAGGGAGGATGGTCGCTGGCACGACCGGATAGCGGCGACGGGCTCACAATAAGCCACAATTAGTGATACGCGTGAACGCACCAGACCACGGGGTCGATGTGCACAGGAAAGGCATGCTGCCGAGACGTAGAGCCATTTCATGTGGAAGGAACACGGTCATGAGAGTGTTGAAACTGATCCTGATTGCCATTGCGTTATGGCCGGCCGCGCCGTCATGGGCCCAGGTATCCGCTCCGAATGCCGCCGGTGTGTCGGTGGGACACTTCCATTACCACGTGCACGACCTCGACGCCACCAAGAGATTCTGGGTCGCGTTGGGCGGCGTGCCGGCCAGGAAAATCGGCACGACCGATGTCATCAAGTTCCCCGGAGTCCTGATCTTGCTCGAAGAAGACGAGTTTCTGGGAGGCGCCGAAGGCTCCGTGATACGTCACATAGGGTTCAGAGTCCCGAACCTTGTGCACACACTGCAAACAGTCGAGGCCGCGGGCTACAAGGTGCAGGTGAATCCAAGTGCCACCCCCCCAAGAACCGGTTACGCCTTCACCCCGGATGGCGAGGAGATTGAGTTCTTCCAGGACGGCAGGGAAAACGTGACATTCGTTCTCGACGGCGGGAAAAGAGATCCTATCGCAGAACGGCACAATCAGACATTGACCGTTCCGATCATGAGTCACCATATCCATTTTCTTGTCCCCGAAGGCAAGGTGGCCGAGGCCAAGACCTGGTACGTGAAGATGTTTGGAGCCGTGCCGGGAAAGCGCTGGAACTACGAAGCCGCCGATCTGCCAGGAATGAATCTCAATTTTTCTGAAGCCCCCGGAGCAGGCGCGCCGACCAAGGGACGCGCACTCGATCACATCGGACTTGAGGTAAGGAATCTCGAGGCATTCTGCAAGACACTTGAAGCACGCGGAGTGACGCTCGATCAGGCCTACGCGAAAGGTGAGGGTGGCCTTGGCCAAGCCTTTCTGACCGATCCGTGGGGAACGTCCATTGAGCTGACGGAAGGGCTGCGGCCGCAGTGAGCGTCATTGTTGAGTGAAACAGGCGATCTGGTGTTTGGGAGACCGCCAGAAGCCAAGTTGCGCGATGCGCCGACCTTAGTCATGCGAGGGGTTCAGGCGAGGGTTTCAGAAGACGATCCCGTCAGAGGTCCGGGCGTCGTCCGTGCCGGCAGACGGGTTCTTGCGGATTTCGGCACGAGTTTCGTTCATGTCCCGTCATGGATTGCGGTCACGTGATCGATACCGTCGGACAAAGCGATCAAGTATCTGTTTCGCTACGGGGGTGTCTTCGTTCGCGACCGCGGCGATCAGATCTCGCGCTGTTTCCGGCGCGTAGTACCCATGATCCTTGTATACGTTGATTCGTACCGTAAACCCTTCGAGATCTGCTTCCGGATGAAACTGTGTGGCATATATATTGTTTCTCAGTCGAAACATCTGCACCGGACATGCTTTCGACGATGCCAGGAGAACTGTACCTGGCGGGGTGTCGTCGCATGCTTCTTTGTGCCCCAGCAGCACGCGAAAAGTCTCCGGGAACCCTCTCAGCAGCGGATCCCTTGCTCCTTCTTCCGTGAGCACGACATCGGTGCCCCCCACCGCCTCGGCATATTTCCTCGATATATGCGCACCGCAGAACTTGCCCAATAGACTGTTGCCGGAGCACGCGCCCAAGAACGGAAAGTCCGACTCCACGATTCGCTCGAACAGCTTCATGAAATCCTCTTCGATCCTCTTTTGAATCTCGCGCTTCGCATCCTCCGGAGTGCTCACGTCAAACGGGCTTCCTCCGACAATGATCGCGGCGTAGTCACTGAGCTCGATCTCAGGCATGCCGGCACGTTCAACGCGCGCGCGAACCACTTCGTCTTCACGCAGCCCGCTGTAACGGACAATCGCTTGGAACTCACTGTCCGCGGCCTCGTCCTCCGGCCTTAGCTGAACTATCAGGAACGGCTTGTTCACGTGGGCAAATTCTCGCTAGAGTCGTGGCCGTCCGAGTCCCCGAAAGATTCGGGCAAGAATGGACATCAGGTCGGACTCCGGATCACGCGCCGGATGTTCCCCCTTGGCCTTTTAGGGGGTGCGCAGTTTACCGCGCCGCTTTCAGCTCGCTGCTAAAGCATTCCCAGTAGTTCGCTCAGGCTCTTCACGAGCTGGCCATGCCCTTCGTGAATGTAGATCCCAAACTGGGCAATCAAAGAATATGCAACGGCGAATTGAGCCAGAGCGTAAGCAGCAATCGTGAACTGGCTAATGCTCACGATCCCCACACCAAATTGGGACAGGGTAAAGACGCCGTAGGCAAACTGGCCAATGGCAATGACACCCCTGGCCGGCACAGGGACACGGTTGGGTCGAAACTTGAAGGAAATATGAAGTAGAGGTAATCCAAGAAACGTGGCTTTGGATTTGTACTCGAAACCCCTTCCGTCCCACTTTTCCTTTGCAGGGAACGGAGCCCCACAGCCGGGACACGCCGTCGCCTGCTCAGAGACTTCACGTTGGCATTCTCGACAAGGTCGCATGTTTCTCGTGTTCTGACGTGCCCTCAACACCTATAGCAATTTTCGCAACGGTGTAGCGGCTCGCCCGCGCTCGCAGGGTGGCGGCGACGGGCGATAGGTCCCCAGCCCGCTCGCGATCGCGTGAAAGTCAACGCGGCGGCCACCTCCGCGGACGGCCAATCCTGGCCGGGCGCGCCATGACAGGCACCGACGGTGCCGCGTAGTTCAGTAAACCCCGACATCGAACGCCGGGACCCCTTGGCGGTCGCGTATCTCCACGATGGCCTGTTCCGGATCGATCCGTTCTCCGGACGGCCTCACGACCGCCTCCCACCTCCATCCCGTGTCGAAACGCCGCATGCTCAGCGTGAAACTCGACCCGGCGATGGCGGCTCGAACGATCGCCTCGGCCTCGCCCGGTTTCTGCGAGACCGATTCCACATCCACGTCGTCGGTGGCTTCGTTCAGCCACGGGTGCAGGACGATTAGCCGCCGGGCGTCGGCACTGGTCAGCGTCTCGCCCGAGGGCGGGGCCTCAATTCGGGTCCCTTCCTGCGCCTCCCCATCGGGCGAAGACGGCTCGATCGCGGCGTCCGGGGCGGGTGGCTCCTGACCGTCGCCACAGCCGGCCGTTACAATCGCAAAACTTAGTACCGCCGCCAGGACCACAGTGAAAACGCCTGTTCGGTTCGCGGACATATCCTCTCGTCGCTTCCTCAGGATCGGAGACCAGGATTATACGGCTCGACGGGGACGTCGTCACCTGAACTGCGATGAACCCGCTGGCAAAGACAGCCGAGAGGACGTCCGGGGCCGTCTCCAACCGCAGGAATGGAAAGCTCTACAACGGCTTGGGAGTCGGACAGCTCGCCGCGCTGCATCGCGCGCCGCTCAGAACGTGGCAAGCGCGTTGAACGGAGACGCGGTTCCCCCCTGAATCTGGAAGATGTGCAGGGTCAGCATGAACTCCCAGCGCTTCAGCGTCGCGGCTTCAACGGCCGCGTCTTCGAGGTAGGCATTGTCGACGATCGGCAGCCCCATGTTCACCTGTGTAACCTGGTGAATGGGCCGGTTGATCCCCTGAACACCGGAGGGCTGGACATCGTTCACCGCATCGCTGGCGAGGAGCGACACGTCGCGCGAGCGCAGCCACGGCAGAACGGACGCGTGGAGACCGGCGCCCCCCTGGCCATAGGCCCACGGTCCCTCAGCCGCCCGTTTCGCCCAACGCCCTGTTCGAATGAGTAGGGCATCTCCAGCGCCTATCCTGATTCCCGCGAACTGCTCCCAGGCCTCGAGATCCTCCACATAGATCGGGGTGCTCGGCTCGAGCCACTTCACTCGCTTCAGCAGCGGCATATCGACCAGGATGCCGCGGGTCACGTAGCCCGGGCCCATCCTGTCGGCTGCCGACGCCTGGCAGCCGGCGGCCGTGAGAGTGAAGGGGAAGCCGTTGTAGCTGACCGCGGGCTCACCTGGCTTTCTGCCGATCGGACCCTGATAGTGGCACAAGGCGTCCAGGTGCGAATTGAGGCCGTCATGGAGCGAGAGCTGGATGATGTCGAGGGCCCCCCGAATCGCGCCCGTCGTCGGATCGATTCGAGCCATCCGATGCACGTTCTCGCCGAATCCCCCGGTGTCGCTCCCCGACTTCTTGATCGGATTGATCTGAAGCGTCACGGTCCGGCCTTCTTTCGAGAGTGTGGTCGCCTGCTTCGTCTTCTCCGGCGTGATGAGGTTCAGCAGGCCGCGCTGGTCATCCGTGCCCCATCGCCTCCAGTTGGACAGCTCCTTCTCCCATTGCTTCAATCTGTCCAGGGTGACCAGGCGCGACGGCTCCTGGGTCGAGGGATGAGCGGTGAACTGCTGCCCTCCCCCCTGGCCGGAGACAAGGCTGCCCGGCGCCACACGCATTGCACCGGCGACGGCGAGCGCCGAAATCGCGACTCGCTTGAACCAAACTCGGTTGAACATGAGCACTCCTTGACGGGGCGGCTTCGCGCCGCCGTCAGTGTGGCGATCACCGGCCGAGCGGTCAAGTCCAATCCTCGCGCGCGAACGACCGGTCGGATATCGGGCCTATTGTCATCATCAGATGCGAGTTCCTTGACCAGCGCGGTCGTGCCCTTTGATCGCTCGACTCGGCGAATCCTGCGACCGTGAAAGATTCTTCTGATGCGCGTCTGCTGTTTTCTTGGGGCGTTTCATGGTCCTGGTGCGATACTGTCCCCGCCCGTCAGGAGGGACGGTCGGACATGACGCAGAAACGAATCGCCACAGCAGTCTTCATGGTGCTGTTGATCGGGCTTGCAGCGCGCACCACGGCCCAGACACCCTCCGCTTGGTCGTTCGATGACTTCAAGGGCCTGAGCGGTGTCCAGGTCATCGTGGCACCCGTCGACGAAGACGCCGAACGGGACGGATTGACAAGGGCCGCGATCCAGACCAGCGTGGAAGCCACGCTGCGTTTGGCGGACATTCGCGTGTTGGCACAGGCCGAAGGCGCCAAGACCCTTGGCAAGCCCGTGCTTGGCGTATCGGTCGACACGCTCGCGAGCAACGGATTCTACGTTTACAACATCCGGGTGGAGCTCAGGCAGACTGTGCAGTCGCTCGTGCGTCCTGGCGTGGCGTACGATGCCACCACCTGGAACAGGGGCAAGTTCGGAACCGTCGACGCCGCTAATGTGCGAGAGCTGCACGACGCTGTGAACGACTTCGTTGACGAGTTCGTCAACGACTGGCTCACCGCCAACCCGAAGCGACCGTAGTCGCTTGTCTCGGAGTCTGCGGCCATCGAAGACCAGTGCTGCAGACCCAGGGAGAACGAGCGATTGAAGGCCGACACCGATCGACTGTACCCACGCAACTCGAATACGGCAAGCGAACGCGAACAGGCGACGGCAACCGCGGATACACATCACTGGCTCGCAAACGCCCGAGAGCACGGACCGCTCGTCCCGCAATGCCGACAGAAGCGAAGAGTATCGTGACACGCTCCGAGCCCTCTGCCTCCTCATGTGAAGACCGAGGAACGCGGCTCCACGAGCGGGCGTTGCCGCACCGGAGTCACAGACCGACAACGAGATTCCACAGTCCCGCTCCCGGATCTTCCCCAGACACGAAATAGATGGCCAGGGAGCCGAGGATGCCGTGCACAAGACCGACCGCCCACAGATTCGGCACGCGCCGGTAAATCGCCGTGAAGAAGAAGCCCGCCACGAAGGTCAGAGCGACCAGCGGCCAGCGAGGGACGTGCGAGGCGGCGAACAGGACGGCGGCGACACCAGCCACCGCCACCGGGCGCCGGACGAGTCCGGCGACGTTTCGTGCAATTAGGTTCTGGAGCGCAAATTGTTGCGTGACGCCCCAAATCGGATAGAGCGCGAGCGTCAGCCAGAAGCTCCAGGGCGGAATCGCAATCTGGCCTTCGGCCGCCGCGTAGGCCAGGATGGCAGAGGCGCCCGCAGCCCCGAGAACCAGCTGTGCTCGCAAGGCCGTCCAGAAGTTGTCGACTCGCATTCCCCATCCGCGGAGGACAACCGCACCCGACTTGGCTCTCCAGACGAGGTACGCAAGGAACGCGAGAGCCACACCGGCACTGAACCAGAGCGCCACCGCTTCGGTGACGGCGAACTCGAGCAGAACGTGTACCAGACCAGCCAGCGCGACGGCGGCGAGCTCCGGGTAGCAGGGTGAACGTCCATACAGGCGGCGGTCATTCGCATACTCCGGGCTCGTCCAAGACATGAGATGCAGACATTCTCGCGGAAATCCGTTTGGGGAACCAGACATTCCGGGAACAGTATCGTCTTGGCAATACTCATGACCCGCTCGTTCTCCTGGGTAGTGTTGACAGTACAGCCATAACCGCGCTGACCAGCAGCTACGTGCGCGAGTATAATAGGTGCCGTCTGATGGCGGATCCCGTTCCGGGAGCGGGCCTTCCGTTCACGACGCGAACCGCTATGTGGCCTGTTGTCCCTGCGAGTTCGTAAATGCCCCGGCCGTGACGAGGAAGTCCTTGGGGTCGACTTGTGAATTGATTCTTCGACTCGCAGGTTGATCGTTCTCGCCTCGGGCAGGTGGGCGACAATTCAGAACTTCGAGGAGCGCGCGCGATGACGAACATTCCAAACTGGTGGATGAAGGGTGACTGGTTCGACGTGTGCAGCTGCAACATCCCGTGTCCCTGCGGCTTCGCGCAGGCGCCCACGAACAACCGGTGTGAGGGCGTGATGGCCTATCACGTGCGAGAGGGCGCCTACGGGGACGTCACGCTTGACAACCTGAACGTGATAGCGATTGTGGCGTTCGAAGGGAACGCCTGGGAGAAGGAGAACCCTGTCACGCTCGGGATCTTCATGGACGAACGAGCACACGAAGCGCAGCGGGAGGCGTTGCAGACCGTCTTCTCTGGGAAGGCGGGCGGATGGATGGGAGTGTTTTCGGAGCTGGTAGGAGACGTCCGCGGACTCGAGTTCGTGCCCATCGCGTTAGAAGTGGCCGACGATCTCGCCCACTGGCGGGCGGAGATACCTGGCCAGGTGAAGGCCTTCGCCGAGGCCCTCTCTGGGCCCACCACCCCTGAGGGCGCACGAGCGCAGCTCCATAATGCTCCTGGGTCAGAGGTCGGTCCGGGCCAGATCATGACCTTCGGCAAGGCGGTCGACAATCAGGTGGAAGCGTTCGGATTTCAATGGACGTGGGCGGGTCAATCCAGCAAACACATCCCCTTCGACTGGACGGGTCCGGCGTTCGGGTAGCTCGCGTCCCAGGTGTCTGCCTGATCGGACGAAGAGCTTAAGGAGCGACCGTGACCAAGCAGGGTCGTGGAACGCGCCTTCGGAATCAACCGGCGGTGGAGTGACCCAACCGCCTCGATGGGCCGATGTTTGAAGCAGCGCAGAGCCCTTCGTGTCAGGACCCGCTTCGAGTAGGGTGGGATTCCGAGATCTCGTCCGACGGGCGCCAGCCAATGCTCCAGTATTCTGCCTGGAGCCGATCCGTCCACTCGATCGCGGGTGCCCAGTCGTCGAAATGGCGAATACCCAGGAGTTGACCGTTCACGAACCACAGGACCTGCGTCCCGCTCTTCGCCGGATCGATCACGGCTTGCGCGCGGCGGCCGTCAACCCGCCGCATCCTCCACATGACCGTCGGCTCGTTGTAGGTGGATGGTAACGCGTTCTCAGACATGGCGACCCCAAGAGGGGCAAGGATAGTACCAGCCGTCGGCGGTCGCTTCTCTGCAAACGGGCATGGGGCACGCCACAGAGTCTGGGGCCGGGCAGAATAAAGTTCGTCGCAGCCGAACAGCCACGTCGTGGAATGACGGTGTACCCGACCATGCCCCGGCGACGGTTCACATGCTCACGCGAAGAGATCGTCCGTGAGGGATTCCACCAGATCACCGTCGTCCTCGACTTGTTTCCGAAACTCGCAAAGGGGCCCGATCCTTGCCCGATCCTGCCTTGACAATAGCCTCGCAAACGAACATCCTCACCTCTAGGGATATCCACAAGATGCGGCCCAACGCGATCGTCCTCGCGATGGCCGATCCCGTTCCCGAGGTCATCCCCGAGCGGGACATCGTGGCTATGATGGCACCCGGGATGAGCGACTTTCCTCATCAGAAGAACAGCGTCCTCGCGTGCCCTGGCACGATCCGTGGCGCGTGGCTCGCCTGCGCTCACGACATCAACGAAGAGATGAAGCTCGCGGCCGCAGAGACGATTGACGCAACGATCGCCGGTGACGATCTGTCACCGGACTCCGTCACACTCTGCGTGTTCGGTCGAACACGGTTTCTCGAGAGGCTCAGTCATGGCAAAGATGGCAACGCTTCAGCTTGACGGCACTAGCTTCGAGTTCCCCGTCTTCGAGGGGACCGAGGGGGAGCAGGCAGTCGACTTCCGCACGTTGCGGAAGACCACGGGGCTTGTGAGCTTCGATCCGGGTTATGGCAACACCGGATCCTGCAAGAGCGCGATCACCTTCATCGACGGGGACAAGGGCATCCTGAAGTACCGGGGGATCCCCATCGAAGAGATCGCGGAGAAGGCCTCCTTCCTCGAGACGGCGTATCTCCTGACCGAGGGCACGCGCGCGACAGCAGACGAGCTGAAGGCGTACGTCGCCGAGATCAGCCACCACACGATGGTGCACGAGGACGTCAAGCAGTTCTACGACAGCTTCCCCAAGGATGCGCACCCGATGGCGGTCTGCTCCGCTGTGGTCGCGGCGCTGTCGGCGTTCTATCCCGAGTATCTGGACCCGAGAGACGGCGGCGCGGGCCGGAGCGCCATCATCCGCCTCCTGGCGAAGTTTCCGACGATCGCGGCCTATTCCTACAAACACTCCATCGGCCAGCCCTTCGTGTACCCGGCGAACAGGCTGGACTACACGAGCAACTTCCTGTACATGATGTTCTCCACCCCGTGCGAGGAGTACCAGCCGGACCCGGTGATCGCCAAGGCGCTGGACCTCCTCCTCATTCTGCACGCGGAGCACGAGCAGAACTGCTCCACGAGCACCGTGCGGCTCGTGGGCAGCTCGCTGGCCAATCTGTTTGCCTCGGTGTCGGCGGGGATCAGCGCGCTGTGGGGCCCGTTGCACGGGGGAGCCAACCAGAAAGTCATCGAGATGCTCGAGAGCATTGCCGCGGGCGACGGCAACGTCAGGCGGTTCGTCGAGCGGGCCAAGTCAGACAGCGACGGCACGGCGCGGCTCATGGGGTTCGGCCACCGGGTGTACAAGAACTACGATCCCCGGGCGAAGATCATCAAGCAGGCCTGTGACGACGTGCTCGGCAAGCTCGGCGTGCGCAGCCCGCTTCTGGAGATCGCGATGGAGCTCGAGGCGATCGCGCTGAGCGACGAGTACTTCGTGTCGCGGAAGCTCTATCCCAACGTCGACTTCTACTCGGGGATCATCTACAAGGCGCTCAACATCCCGGTGAACATGTTCACGGTCCTCTTCGCCATGGGCCGCCTGCCCGGCTGGATTGCCCAGTGGACCGAGATGCAGCAGGATCCAGATTTCAAGATCGGGCGTCCGCGACAGATCTACATCGGCCCCACGAACCAGCATTGGTAGGACGCCACATGCCGACTGCGAAGAAGCCTTCTGTGAACCGGCGTAACTTCTTGAAGAGCGCGGCGGCCGGGGCGGCGGCCGTCGTGGCACCGCCGGCGGGAGCCGTTGCCGGTCTGGCGGCGGCTCAACCGCGAGATGAAGTGACGGGCAAACCGGGTTCCGACTTCATGGTCGATGTCATCAAGTCTCTGGGGATCGAGGTCCTCTTCGCGATGCCTGGCAGCAGCTTTGCCGACCTCCACGAATCGGTCATCAACTACGCGAACAACGCAAGTCCTGAGTTCTACACCTGCATGCACGAGGAGTCCTCGGCGGCCATGGCGTGCGGCTACGCGAAAATTGAGGGCAGGCCCGCGCTGATCGCCGCGCACGGCACGGTCGGACTGCAGCACGCCGCCATGAACATCTACGAGGCCTTTTGTGATCGCGTCCCACTGATCGCGATGTTCGGCAATCCTGCAGACGCGGCCCGGCGCGGCGGCGAGGTCGCGTGGGTACACGCCGTGCAAGACGTGTGCGCGATGATTCGAGATTACACGAAATGGGACGATGCCCCGGCATCGCTCGGTCACTTCGCCGAGTCGACGGTGCGCGCCTACAAGATCGCGATGACCCCTCCGTACGGACCGGTGGCGATCGTGGCCGATCAGGTCTTGCAGGGCTCGCCTGTCCCCCGCGACGCCCCGCGCATCCCGGAACTGAGTCCGGCATCTCCGCCGCAGGGCGATGCGGCAGCCGTGGCGGAGGCGGCCAAATTACTGGTGGCCGCCGACAATCCGGTAATCGTGGCAAGCCGTGCCGTGAATTCGGCAGAGGGACTACGGCTGATGGTGGAACTGGCTGAGACCCTGCAAGCGGGGGTGGTCGATCAGCATCGGCGGCTGAATTTCCCGACGCACCATCCGCTGAACCAGACGCTGCGCGGGGTTCCCGCCGTCAAGCCGATCACGGGCGCACCGGTGGATGAAGCCGACGTGGTCCTGGCGCTCGAGAGCAGCGACCTGTACTCCACCGTGCGTGGCGCCAGAAGCCGGCCCAACCCACCCAAGGTGATCAATATCACGTCCGGCGACCTCTTCCTCAAGAGCAACTACCAGAACTTCATGCGCTACACGGAAACCGATGTCACCATGGCCGCCGATCCCGTGGCCACGCTGCCCACGTTGATCGATGCCTGCAGGAGGTTGATTACCGCCGATCGGCGGAGGGCCATGGACGCCCGCGGCGCTCGGCTAGCCGACCTCCAGCGCCAGGCTCGCGAACGGCACCGCAGCGACGCCGCGTACGGGTGGGATGCGAGTCCCATCAGCACCGCGCGCCTTGCGGCGGAAGTGTGGGCACAGATCAAGACGGAGAACTGGTCGCTCGTCACGGAAGCATTCTGGATTCGAGAGTGGCCGCATCGGCTGTGGAACATGGACAAGCGCCACCACTACATCGGCGGCTCGGGGGCCGAGGCGGTTGGCTACACGGCAGGCGCTGCACTCGGGGCAGCCGTCGCGAACAAGAAGTACGGACGCTTGACGGTCGCCATTCAACCCGACGGCGACCTGATGGTTGCGCCGGGAATCCTCTGGACGGCCGCCCATCATCGGATTCCGATCCTGTACATCATGCACAACAATCGCGCCTACCATCAGGAGGTGATGGGCCTTCAGGGCGTGGCGAACCATCGTAACCGCGGCATCGATCGCATCCATATCGGGACCACGATCGACGACCCGAACATCGACTACGCAAAGGTGGCGCAGGGACTGGGTGTCGAAGCCGAGGGACCAGTCACCGATCCTGGCAACCTTGGGGCGGCTATCCGGCGCGGAATTGGTGTCGTGAAGAGCGGGAGACCGTATCTGATCGACGTCGTGACCCAGCCGCGCTAGGACTGGGAGGTTCACATGAACGCTATCCGCGTCGGCACAGCCGTGAGTCTGGCGGCAGTTCTGCTGACGGTCACCATTGCCAGCGCACAGAATCTCGGGGGCACTGGTGGAGACGCGAAGCAGGGCGAAGCGACCTATATGCGTGTCGGCTGCTACGCCTGCCACGGGACCGTGGGTCACGGCGGAACCGGTCCACGGCTGGCGCCGAATCCTCTGGACGTGGAGGTCCTCACCGAATACCTTCGTGAGCCCGGGGCTATGCCGGCATACTCGGCCGAAGTGTTGTCGGATGCCGAAGCGGCGGACATCCGCGCCTACCTGGCAGCGATTCCGCCTCCCCCGCCGGTCGCCAGCATTCCCTTATTGAGTCCGTAACGTCGGTGCGCGCCTGACGACGCCCTCGTGCGGCCCGATCCGCGTGGAAGCGTCGAAGGCACCTCGGACCGCTTCAGCGGAAACGTCGCGTCGGCGTGTGCGAACACGAGCGGCCGGCGTGGACGCGATCCCTGGTCATCGCTCATCGAGGCCCTTGTCGCTCAGGAACTTCGAGAGCAGGTCGGCAACCTGGATATGGTTTGTGTCGAAGAACATGAAATGCGTGTTTCCGACCAGACCCTCATCCGGAAGGCTGACGAACGTGGCGTCGCCCCCGTGTCTGTTGACCACATCGACGAACTGCCGTCCGGCAAGCGCCTGCGCACGCCTGAAATCCCGGAGATTGAGCGAATCGGGCTCCGTCGGAATGTTGTCGCCGTACACCACGTGGATGGGAATCCTCGTCAGCTTCAAGAAGTCGGCCGCTGGCACCTGGCGGTCTCCTCGCCGAACCGAGCCGTCGCCCAGCACAATCGGAGGCCTCGGTTCTCCCTCCGGGAAGATCATGCCCGCCGGTTCGTACGTATAGATGGCCCTCACGAGGGGGCTCTTGATCGCCGCCAGCATCGCAAATGGGCCCGACTGTGAGTGAGCGACGAGAACGGCGGGGCCGATCTTTTCCAGGAGAGCGACGAAGCCGTCTGAAACGACGTCGGCATCTTCCGTGACGCTTGGGATGGTTGCCCGGAAGAACTGCTCCAGCCCGGCCTTGGGGAAGGCTGTGTTCGGGTAGAACTCGGGGTACTCGGCACCGAGACGAAAGAACACGAACGCCTGCTGGGCACCAAACCGCGTGGTGTTGTCCGGCATGACCTGGGTGCCTTCCAGGCTGCCCAAGGGCCCGTTGAAGGACGGGAACCCGGCCCTGGCCCGCCTGGGTGAATCGGGCAGATACACGGAGAATCCTCTCCGGAGGAAGATGTTGTTGAAGCCCTCGCGGCCGTCCGGCGTGGTTTCCCAGCACCGGGCCGTCTGGCCGTTTCCATGGGTCATCACGAGCGGATAGCGCCTGGCATCGGTAGGGATCTGGTATTGGGCGTAGAGGTGATCGATGTAGTACGTGGCGCCGTCTCCACGCGGCCGGTTCGGGTCCCAGACTCCGGGTGTTGAAACCGTTCGTCCGCCGACGAAAAAGCTGCCCTGGTCGGCGACCACCATCGGCCCGGTCTCGCGTCCCGGCGCGGCCTGTCCGGCCTCGCTGAGGCCGGTGCCCAATCCAAGCAGGTGCGCCGTAGCCGTCACGCTGCCTGCGGAGGCAAGGAAGCGTCGCCTGCTCAGTTCGGGCGCCTTGCCCGGAGCGTATTGGCCGGGCGCGCCGGTGCGGGCTAGGGTGCTGGCCTCGGGGGTTTCGGTGTCGCTACCCTTCATCCGCTTCGGCGCGGTGTCGAGGTTCTTAGCGTTCTCGCCACTCATGATTGAAAGACCTCCTCGACCGCGTCCTGTCATCGAGCGGACAGATGCGGAATGCTTTTCACTCACCAGATCTGCACGCGTTGGACAAGCCGGAAAGACGCCACGAGCCTTCCGCGTCGTGACAGGATGCACGGTCGGCGGTGCCTGTGACCCTTCACTCAAGGGCACGCGGCCAGCCGCCCGGCGGACGCTAGACACGATGCGCCGCGCTGCGGGAGCGGTCAGGCTGTGCTGAACGCCGGCCAGTAGGTCGCGAGCAGATAGCCCACGAGCACCACGACGATCACCGCCAGCAACGATGCCCAAAAACCCTTGATCAACATCGTCTTGAGATTGATGCCGTATCCGGCGGCCACGGCCGGCCCGCCCGCCGACGTGGGGAGCATGAAGCCGCAATTACCGACGGCCGCGACAATATACACGAATGGGAGTGGGTTGATATCGAGACTTTGAAACGTACTGATGGTGATGGGTACCGTGACGGCGATGGCCGCCGTATTGCTTGTAATCTGCGTCATCAGTATCGTCAGTGTTGCAAACACGATCACCGCGGCTATACCGCCGCCGCTGGCGTACGGAATCAACAGATCCGCGATATAGGCGGCGGTTCCCGTCTCGCTCAGGATGCGACCGAGCGCTGTGCCGCCTGCGAAGAGGTAGAACAGCCCCCACATCATCTTGCTCTGAGCGTACTCCCACGTCATGAGGCTGGCGCCGCGAGCACGAATCAGGAAACAGAGGATTGCGAACGTCAGGAACGCGAAGGCCGGCCTGAACGCAGGTATGAGCTCGCCATAGAGAGGCCGCGCGAACGCGCATAGCGCGGCCATGGAAAAGAGGATGAGTGCCCACTTCTCCTGAATGCTCATGACCCCGAGGGCCTTGAGCTCGCCGATGAAATACTCTCGAGCGCCCTTGATCTCGGTGATCTCAGGCTTGAACGCGAAACGGACGTAGATAGACGTCACGACCATCAGCGCGAGACTCAGCGGCAGAAAGCGTGTCACCCAGGTGGCAAACGCAAACTCTTGCCCGGTGACGGTCTCCTGAATGAACTCGATAGTCAGCAAATTGGGAGCGCCACCCAGAGGTGTCGCCGCGCCCCCTGCGCTCGTTCCCCAGGCCACGGCAATCACCAGCGCGGTGCCGAGATTACTGTTCCAGAGGTCTTCGATGCCGATGAACCGGAGCATGGCCACCACGATCGGAATCACCGTTGCCGCGACGATCGTATTTGGCAGGAACGCGCTGAGAACCATTCCGATCGTGAACCAGGCGAGAATCTGCCGCGTCGTATTCGTGCCGATTCCAATGAGCGAGGCAAGGGCAATGCGGCGATCCAATCCCCATCGTCCCCACGCTGTCGTCAGGATATTTGCCGACAGCAGGAGGATGATCAGTTCTGTCGCGTAGGCGGGCAGAATGCGCTCTACCGGCGCAAATCCAAAGATCGCGGCCATGACCAGGGGAAGAAAGCCAGTCACGGCAAGGTGCACCGGGCGGGCAATCCACCACCAGGACATCCACACCAACAGCCCGATACCGCACCGGACCTCATAGCCCATGGACTCGACCGGCGCGACCAGCATCAGCAAGAAGACGATCGGTCCAGCGAGAACATGGCCGGTTCTTCGTTCGTCCGCGCCAGGTGAAACGCCCCCGTCATGTTTGGAGGAGCTGCCGACCTCGGCGTTAGTCTCTACAGACACGAAATAGGTACCTCAGCAAGGCACGTTCTTCCCCTTCGGGGATTCCTTGGCTTGTCCGATACTCTTCGTCGAGAGTGCTTCTGAGGGCGGCGGTTCGGGAGGGTCGACCATCCCGGCACCAGTGTGTGTATCAGCGCGCCGCGGGCGGCATCCTGACGGGGGCCTGGTCGCGGTCGCTTCTCCCCTGCCGGTGCCACACGACCTCGCCGCGCGTGATTCCACCACCCTCGTTGATCGTGAAGGGGTAAGTTCGTTGTTCCTCTGGACCCAGTCTCGGAATGCGCCAGACAGCCTCCGCGCCGTTCTCAACGCCCTGGAACGTACCGCCGGCCGCATTCGTGACCGTGGTACCCGGCTGTAGGTTCAGCGTCACGGCAATGTTCTCGGCGGTCAGCCCGCGTCCCTCCCTACCGGCGTTCTCCACGACGAGCTCGTAGGAACCGGGGGCCGGCCCGCGCGTCACTCTCGAAGAAAGAGCCACACGATACCCAAGAACGTCCCGAACATAGACGAAGATCTCCTCCAGCGTGCTCTCAGGCAGCCGCGCGCGCGAGTAATTGCCCATCCGGACGGCCCCGGGATCTTCCCCGAGATCCGCCTGAACTCCCGGCATGGTCGTCGCGTGGTCGTAGACTAGGTCTTTCCACCACTCGAAATCGGCGTTGAGCGAACCTGCGTCGGTGCGCGGATTCGGCAGCCCATCACCATGGCACTGCGCGCAGCCGATGCCTGCAATGAGCAGTTCCTGAACGCGCGGCGTGTTGGGAGGCAGGGGCGTTCGCCACGGTCCGGGCTCCGCCACTCGAGGCAGACCGTTCAAGTAGGCGTAGAGGTTTGCCACTTCCTCGTCGCTGTAAAGGATCGGGGGGTACGCGGGCATGATGCCCCATGGCTGTCTCATCGCTCGCATGAACTGTCCCAGGGTCAACTGACGACCCGCCAGATCTGGCCCGAAAGCGCCCTCGCCGTCGATTCCGTGGCAATCGGCACAACGGCTCAAACCCCGGTCTTCCCAAAGAGTCTTACCCGCCTCGGCGTTGCCCTGCGCCGAAGCGCCAACGGGCAGCAACAAGGGGAACAACAGAAGTACCGCGGTCACAAGTCGACGCATGCTCGCACTTCCTCTCCGGCAAAAGAAAATTCACCTCTACTCTACAACAACGCCGTTCGTGCAGGTTTGGCCACGTCGTGCCACGGATTGGGAGGAATTCCAAGACGACGACTAGTACACCTTGGCTTCGATGCCCGTTTCGGAGCAGAGCCGCGAGGCAATCCGTTCGAGCGAAGCGCGATCGACCCTGAGCAATCCTGGTGCGGGAGGCGTCCGGTCGAGGCTATACACGTGCACGCACTTCGGACCGATCCGCGCGACACGAGCGACCCAGTCGCGGACATCTTCTTCCGCCGTATTGTCAATCCGCCCGCGGACGAAGCAGCTCTGCACGATGCAGTCGCGGAGGCGACTCACCCACTGCTCCAGGCGGTCGAGGTCGAAGCTGACCAGAGGGAGGTTCACCTTCCTATGCATCTTGTCTGAGCCCGCATCGAGCTTTACCATCCGCTCGTCGAGGCGGTCGACGGCGCGGCGGACTTCCTCGCGGCCCAGCTCGGTCCCCGCGGTGAGGATGCCGGTCCGGGCGCTCGGGAAGTACATGTTGCGCATCGGAAGGATGATATCGACGACCTCCTCGAGCCACGGGTAAAGCGTCGGCTCGCCGTTCCCGCTCACGATGATCGCGTCGGGCACGTTTCCCTCCTCGAGGAGCTCGCCGAATCGACGCACGATCTCATCGCGGACGCGCGCGGGGCTTGGGTAGTCGGTGAAATCTTCCGGAAGCGCGGGCACCGCCTCGCGCGTCCAGCCACACTGGCAGTACACGCAGTTGAACGTGCAGTGCTTGCGCATCGGCGCGAGGAGGTTGATGCCAAGTGAGTTCCCCTGCCGTCTGGTGCGGAAGGGACCGTACACGACTCCGGCCTTGAGCTCCCAGTCCTTGAGCTCGACCAGGTGCGGCTCGACCTTGGGTCGCATTCCAGCTTCTCCTAGGGCCGCCGCTGAACGGCGGTGACCCCAAGCGGCTCAGCCGAAGTTTCAGACCTGGTCGCCATGGAGGGCCGCATGCCGGCCAGCGATCCGGCCGAACACAACGGCCCTGCCCAGCCCATGCTGATTGAATCCACCCTGGCACTCGCCCGAGCAGTAGAGCCCTGAGATCACTTGGCCATGCGTGTCGACGACCTGAGCGTTGGTATTCGTCCTGAGACCGGCGTACGAGTCGTGGATCAACGGCGTGGCCCAGGCGGCGTAGAACGGGGGTGTTTGGATCTTATGGAAAGGAGCGGGCTTCTCGAAGTCTTCGTCCTTCCCGGCATCCACAAACGAGTTGTACCGGGTCACCGTCTCTTGCAGCGTCGCAGCCGGCATGGGCCGCGACTGGTACGGGTTGACGATCTTGCCAGCCAGCTCAGCAATCGTGTCTCCGCTGAAGAAGTAGCCGTCCAGATCCACATGAGGCGGTTCCGGGTACCACTGTTGCCGCTCTACGGCTTCTGCATCGAAGACCGCCCAGATCGGTCCCCCTCCGTTCCGTTTCGAGGGATCGCCACTGTACGCCATGGCGGCGGCGATGAAGGCATAGCTATCTTCCAACTCATTGTAGAAGCGCCGACCCGTCTGCTTCACCATGATCGCGTTGGCCCAATCCACATCCGTGAGACCGGAGCCGCGAATGAGGTGAAAGATCTTGCTGTCCGCGGGCCAGTGGAGGCTCGCGTAGCCGAACCGAGATCCAATGTGAACAGCCTTACGCAGGCACCGCTCGGCTTCATTCGTCTGATTCGCCGTTCCCCAGAGCGCCGCCCCAATGGCCATCGCGGCGACTTCTCCATCGCCGCTCTTCCGGGAGTACGGGTCCCCGGCGACGAAGTACTCCTCGGTCAGCCGAGGGTCGAACGTTCTCCGAAGATCCAGGTTGTTGGAGTGTCCCCCTGTGGCCACCAGAACGCCCTTCCGGGCTTGAATGTGAAGCGTACGGCCCTCGTGCGTCACTGCAATTCCAAGGACCCGCCCCGACGAGGGGCTCTCGCGGATGATGTTGGTCATCCTGTGCTGTAACAGAATCTGCGCGCCCTTCTTCCTCGCGCTCACGTCCAGGGCACGGACAAGGCCAGAACCACGCCTACTGGGAACCGATGTGACGATTTCGCTCTTGTTGGGCCATTGCACGGTTGGCACCTGCCTCGGAACGGTCGACGCCATCTGCGGACCAGTCATGCGGTCCTCAAAGGCGACGCCATTCTCGACCAGGAACTCAAACGTCGGCGCGTTCTCGTCGGCGAAGACCCGAACGAGATCACGATCGTTGTATCTGGCCAACGGATGGTCCGGTCGGATCCAGTCTTGAAAAACCAGCTCGGCTGAATCCTGCACCCCGTGTTTTCGCTGCATGCTGTGCCCGCCGCCGAGATGAACAATTCCGCCGCTGACCATGCCGTGTCCACCAATGTCGAAGTTCTCGTCAACCATGATCACGGACGCACCCTGATCGAGGGCCGAAATGGCAGCCGCGAGCCCAGAGACGCCCGCCCCGCTGACGACAACATCCGCCGCATGGTCCCAACGCCGCTCGCTTTGTGCCTCCACCGGTGTCGTTGCCAGTCCGGCGAGCGCAGGAGCACCAGCGCCCGCAGCCACGGCGGTCGCACCGACGCCGGCCGTCGCACCGGTCCGAAGAAACTCTCTTCTGCTGAGGTGGTTCCGCTTCTTCTTACCCATGATCATGCTCCTCCATCGGCAACTCGATGGTGCAACGCGGAACGGTCGTCGGATCCGGCAGCGCGACCTCGCGCATCATGCCGGGACCACTGCGACCTCAAAGTCGCACAACGGGTCCGAGCCCATCTGGTCGCCGGTCATGGCATACGCACGCGCCCGCGAACCGCCGCAGGCCCACCGGAACTCGCACTCGCCGCACTTTCCGCGCAGCGCGTCCATGTCCCGGAGCGTCCGGAGAGCGGGAGAATCCCGATAGGTCTCGGACAGCAGCTGATGCCGCACGTTGCCCAGCAGCGGGAACGGAAGGAAACCGGCGGGATAAATCTCGCCGCGGTGAGAGACAAAGATGACACCGTTCCCATCCCGCGCGCCAAATCCCATCCGCTTCGTCGACGACTGGACTTCGGCCGCTGTGATCCCCTCGTCCAGCTTGC
>Ga0326597_10004625_pt1 | contig 19294 bp, 14 predicted proteins | sample RVTome_12_FD_203789 | JGI IMG/M metagenome (GOLD analysis project Ga0326597, IMG submission 203789) | Soil microbial communities from uranium-contaminated site in the Upper Colorado River Basin, Wyoming, United States - RVT100D185 | ecosystem: Environmental > Terrestrial > Soil > Contaminated >... | reverse complement strand
GCAGCGAATGGAGAAGAGGGTCCGGCGATCGCTTTGTAGGCCGCGGGTCAAGCAGGTATAATAAATGGATATTCGAACCGGGCGTTCGCGCGAGTATCCAACGGCAACGCCGGAGCTAGGAACAAATCATGTCGGAAGAAACCAAAGAGCAGCTGACCCGCCTGGAAGAGAGGCTGGACCTCATCCGGAGGCGTCTTTGACCTCGATGCCAAGGGTAAAAGGATCGAAGAGATCAATCAGATCAGTTCCCGCCCGGATTTCTGGAACGATTCCGAAAAGGCCCAGGTCCTGCTGAAGGAGCAGGCGACCCTGCAGGAGGCCGTCACCAGCTGGCAACGGCAGAGGACGGATCTGGACGAGGCCCGCATCTACCTGGAAATGGCCTCGCCGGAGGAAAACAACGAAGCCCTGACCGAGGCCGCGGCCATGGTGGCCAAGGTCGCCGCCGAGCTCATCAAGATAGAGTTCAAACGGACCCTCGGCGGCCCTGACGACCGGAGAAGCGCCATCGTGAGCCTGCACCCCGGAGCCGGCGGCACCGAGGCCCAGGATTGGGCTGAGATGCTGCTCCGCATGTATCTCCGATGGGCCGACCGCAAAGGCTACAAGACAGAGATCCTTGAATACCAACCCGGCGAGGAGGCGGGAGCCAAAAGCGTGACCTTTACCGTCGAGGGGGAATACGCATACGGTTATCTGAAAGCCGAGGCCGGTATTCACCGGCTGGTCCGTGTTTCACCCTTCGACGCCAACGCGCGCCGCCACACTTCCTTCGCCTCGGTTTTCGTCTATCCGGAAGTCGATGATACCATCGACGTGGAGGTCAACGAAGCGGACCTCCGCGTCGACACCTACCGGTCCAGCGGCGCCGGCGGACAGCACGTCAACAAAACCGATTCCGCGGTGCGCCTCACCCACCTGCCCACCGGGATCGTGGTGGCATGCCAAAACGAGCGTTCGCAGCATAAGAACAAAGCCATGGCCATGAAAATCCTTCGTTCCCGTCTCTATGATCTGGAGGTGGAAAAGCAAAAGGAGAAGATGGAAACCTTTCACAAGACCAAGAAGGAAATTGCGTGGGGGAGCCAGATCCGCTCCTACATTCTCCATCCCTACCGCATGGTCAAGGATCACCGCACCAATGTGGAAGTGGGCAACGCCGACGGCGTGCTCGACGGCGACCTCGACCGCTTTATCGAGGCCTACCTCATGCAGGCAAGCGAGGGGTGAGGGCAAGGCGCATGGCGCAAAGCGTCAAAAGCCATGAATCATCGCTCCGTAGCTCCAGCCGACCGTGAATCAGCCGGGCCGGATAGCAGTTATCGTCTATTCGACTTCAAGGCCTCGAGAACCTTCTCCGCCGTTATGGGCAGCGAGCGAATGCGCACCCCCACCGCGTCCGCCAGGGCGTTAGCCACGGCCGCCGCCGTGGGGATGAGCGGGGTCTCTCCAATGCTCATGCTTCCATAGGGACCGCTGCCGATGTTGGAAGGGATCAGCGCGGTCTTTAGAACGGGAATGTCCCGGACGGTGGGAATCTTGTAATCGCCGAAGTTGGCGGTGGCGACCCTTCCGCCCTCGTGGCGGATCTCTTCCATGACGGCGTAACCCACGCCCATCACGACGCCCCCATCGATCTGCCCCTGGTGGGTAAGGGGATTGAGAATCGCGCCGGTATTATGCGCCGTCGTGACCTGCTTGATTTTGACCTCCCCCGTCTCCGGATCCACGGCCACCTCGGCGACCTGGGCCACCATGGAGCTTTCCGGCCCGTCCTTCATATTCCGGTAGTGGCCTTCCCCTAAGATGGGGGCCCCTTTGGCCTTAACAATCTCCGCGAAGGTCATCCGCCGTTCCGCTCTGCGGTGGGTCACCCCGCCGTCGAACAGGATCAGTTCTTCCCTTGAGGCGCCCATGGCGCGGGCGGCGACCTCAAGGATCTCTTCTCTGGCATGGACGGCGGCCTCGTAGGCTGCGCTGCCATGGTTCCGGGTGCTGCTGCTCCCCCTGACGCCGCTGTCGGCGGCCACCCGCGCGGGATCCACGGGCTCGACCCGCACCGAGCCGAGCCGCGTCCCTAGTTCTTCCGCGGCGATCATGCGCATAATCGTGTACACCCCGGGACCGACATCGATCACCGCCGATAGAACCGTGACCTGCCCGTCCTCCTCGACTTTGACAAAGACATTGGACTCGCCGCCCTTGGACAACCACTGGGCCACGGCAAACCCTCGGCCCGTGTTTTTTTCCCTCGGCCTGCGATAACCGGCCTCCCGGAGCGCCCGCTCCAGTGTCTCCGCGGCTTTGATATGGGATACAACACCTTCCGTGGGGGATTCGTCGCCGTCTTCCATGAAGTTGATTTGCCTGAAACGCACGGGATCCATGGCCAGCGCCTCGGCCAAGAGGTCCATCTGGCATTCGCTGGCAAAGAAGCCCTGGAGGTGGCCCGGGGCCCGCATGTAGCCGCACGGCACCTTGTTCGTGTACACGTATTTTTCCTCCACGAGAACGTGGGGGATGCGGTACGGCCCCGCCGCCGTGTGGGCTCCCACGAGAAATCCCTGAGGGCGAAAGGCCCCGTAGGCCCCGCTGTCAAAGACAAACTCCATGTGCTGGGCGACCAGCCGGCCTTCCTTGCGAACCCCGCTCTTGATCCGAACCGTCGCGGCGTGTCTCGGGTTGCCCGCCAAAAACTCTTCGGCGTAATCCATGACCATCTTAACGGGTCGCCCGGTTTTTTTTGCAAAGGCGTAGCACAGTGCAATGTCATTGGGATCGCCCTTGCCGCCAAAGTCCCCCCCGATAAAACAGGGATGGACGATAACCTCTTCGGGCGGAACCTGGAAGGCCCGGCCCACATGAATGCGCAGGCCGAAGGGGCTCTTGGTGGAGGCCCAGATCTCCGCGGACCCCGCGGGGGCCGCCCTGACCACGCAGGCGTGGGGCTCAATGTATGCCTGATGGACCATGGCGGTGGTAAAGGTGTTTTCCAGCACGAGGTCCGACTGTTCGAATCCCTTTTCCACCAGACCCTTTTGCCAGGACTTGACCACGAACACGTTGCTTGGCTTGTCCCACGGGTTCAGCAGACCCTCGTAGGCGGCCAGATCCGGATGGATAACCGGTGACGAAGCCCGCATGGCCTCTGCGGCGTCAAAGAGCGGCGTGCGGTCTTCGTACTCGACCTCGATCAATGCCAGGGCCTGCTCCGCTATGGCTTCGTTTTCCGCCGCCACGGCCGCAACCTTTTCACCCACGAACCGCACCACGCCGTCGGCCAGCAGCGGCATGTCGCGGATCTGTTTCCCCACCCTGATTCCGCTTAAATCGGCTCCGGTGATCACGGCCTTGACCCCGGGGAGCCGGAGGGCTGCCGCGACTTGAATGCGCTTGATCCGGCCGGAGGCTATGGGGCTCCTCAAGACCTTCGCCCAGAGCATCCCGGGCAAGACGACGTCGGCGGCGTAAACGGCCCGTCCCGATACCTTTTCCGCCCCTTCGACCCTGGGTGCATTGTCGCCTATGATGCGCGGTGTTTCCATTAGGGGACCTCCTCCAAAGGCATGTCGCTCTTCGCCGGCAGGTTAGTGCCCTGCCGGCTCCGCTGTCAAGGGCGCCTGGATTGGATTCCTGCAATGAGACAGAAAGGGTGCGGGCCCCCCTCCCATGGCGACCCTTGGCCCGTGTCATCGGCATCCGTCGCGGCGGCGTTTGGTCCGGTTCGGGGCCACGAGCCACCGGGGCGCTGACTCCCGCGACCTTGATCCCTTGCGGTTCCATGCCATAATGGACGGGGAGATTTGAGGGAGAACAGTGTTGGAAACCATCTCAGCTCGCATAGCGGATCAACCCCCGGACCACGGTTTAGGGCTTGTGGCCATCGTGGGGCGGCCCAACGTGGGGAAGTCCACCCTTTTCAATCGCCTCACGCGAGGAAGAAACGCCATCGTGCACGACCTGCCGGGCGTCACTCGGGATCGCAATTACGGCAAGGCCCGCTGGGAGGGGAAGGAGTTTTCCCTCATAGACACCGGAGGCCTGGAGGCGGAGCCCGATACCGATCTCAAGAGACAGGTCCAGACGCAGAGCCGCTTTGCCATACAAGAGGCCGATGCAGTACTGGTCCTCTTCGACGGGAGGGCGGGCCTGAACCCGCTGGACCGGGAGGCTGTAAAGTTTTTCAGGCAGGTCAAAAAACCGATCTTCTTCGGCGTTAATAAGATCGACACCCAGTCCAGGGAAAACCTCCTCTACGAATTTTACGACCTGGGGTTGACCGAGATCTTTCCCCTCTCGGCCGAACATGGGCTGGGCCTCGAGGTCCTCATGGAACGCGTGATGGGAGCCCTGACGGGGCTCGACGGGCCAAGAAAAGGGGAGGCGACGAGGAGTCCCTCGGTCTGCCTGGCCGTCGTGGGTCGGCCCAACGTGGGAAAATCCACCCTGGTGAACCGACTTCTGGGCGCTCCCCGGTCCGTGGTGGATTCCGAACCCGGCACCACCCGCGATTCCCTGGACAGCCCTTTCACCTGGGGCGACGGCGACTACACGCTCGTGGACACGGCAGGAATCCGGCGGCGAGCAAGGATTACCGACGGTATCGAACGTTCCAGCGCGACGCGTTCGTTGCGCTCTGTGGATCGGGGCGACGTGGTCGTGCAACTGCTGGACGGCCCCGAGGGCATGACCAGCCAGGACGCCCAGATCATGGCCTATGCCGCCCAGCGCGGCAAGGGGTTGGTCATTGCGGTGAACAAATGGGACCTCCTGCCGAAGAACGACGGAGGAGCCGGCAGCGGGGGTCCGGAACTCGGCAAACGTGCCTTCCTGGACTACGCCCCGACGGTCTTTATTTCCGCGCTCACCGGATACGGCATCCCCAAATTGATGGAGGCCGTTGAAAGAGTTGCAACGTCCCAGCAGCGGTGGATTCGCACCTCTACTCTGAACCAGGCCCTCAGGGACATTGTGCGGCGACAGGGACCGCCATCCTATCGCGGCCGGCCGGTCAAATTCTATTACGCCACCCAGACCGGGGTCCTGCCGCCGACTTTTACCCTGTTTGTCAATCTCGCGCGCGGGATCCCCACCCATTACGAACGGTACCTCGCCCACCAGCTCCGCCTCTCCCTCGGACTGGCAAACGCCCCCATCCGCATACAGTTCAGGGCCAGGCGGGAAGAAGGCGGGACCAGGAAGAAGTGAAATTCACACGGCACTGACCGAGCCGATTGTTACCGCCACGCCCGCTGTCGCTGGAGGTCATCGCTCTTTAATATGGAAAGCCGGGCCCAGGTAAGTGTGCCGTATCAAAGGGAGTTCAAAGGGGGGCGCCGATCAATCACCACCGGCCCGGGCCTTCCCCTTTTGCGGCGACTCTGATATGCAGCTAAGATCGAACGATTCGGCTTTGTTGAAGATTCCTCATCGACGGCCGTCCTCAGGTATCATGCAAGAGGAACAACCCGTAACTTTCACCGGCGCAAGCGATATCTTGCCGTGGCTGGCCCTCAAGCGCGTCCAGGGCTTGGGCTGTGTCAGCTTTAAGCGAATCGTAGACCATCTGGGAGACGATGCAACGCGGATCTTCGGCGCTTCGGAACAGGAGCTCGCCGAGATTCCCGGGTTGGAAAGGCAGCAAATCGAGCAGGTGCGCCGCTTCTCCCAGTGGGACGAGGCCCGCCTGGAAATGCGTCGTCTGGAGTCGGCGGGGGTAGGAATCATTCCCTATAACGACGGGCGCTACCCCGCCAGGCTCAGAATGATTCCCGATCCGCCCCCTTTACTTTACCTCAAAGGAGAGCTGGGATCGGGGGCGAACCGGGCCATCGCAGTGGTCGGGTCCAGGAGCGCGAGTGAGTATGGTCTCAGCGTTACGCGGCGCCTCAGCCATGGACTCGCCTCCCTGGGTTTTCTGGTAGTGAGCGGCATGGCCAGGGGCATCGACGGCGAGGCCCATCGTTCGGCCCTCGCGGCGGGTGCCCCGACGGCGGCCGTTCTGGGATCCGGCGTTGACGTCTTCTACCCGCCGGAACATGAAGGGCTTTACCATCAAATCGCCAAGCGCGGGGCCGTCCTGTCCGAACTCCCTTTGGGCACCCCTCCCCTGCCCCACCACTTTCCCTCGCGCAACCGTCTGATCAGCGGCCTGTCGCTGGGCGTGGTCGTGGTGGAGGCCACGGAGAAAAGCGGCTCTCTCATCACCGCGGGCCTGGCCCTCGAGCAAGGCAGGGAGGTTTTCGCCGTGCCCGGCCCGGCCGGATCCAGCCGCAGCCGCGGCACCCATCAGTTGATCCGCCAGGGGGCAAAACTTGTAGAAAGCGTTGAACACGTCGTCGAAGAGCTCGCCCCTCAGCTCATGGGCGCGTACGACGGCATGGAAAAGCCGCTGTCCCCTTCCCTCCCGGCGGATGCCGCGCCCGAAACGCGGAAGGTTTTTGCCCTGGTCCAGCAGTCTCCGCTCCAGATCGACGAGGTTATTCAGGCGACGGGCCTTTCGCCGGCCAAGGTTTCGCAAATCCTCCTGGATCTCGAGATTAAAGGTTTCCTTAGACAGTTGCCCGGCAAAAGGTTTATGATTAACGAAACAGAATGAATTCCTAACAGGCTAAAGGTTATCAATCTCTATGGCAGCAAAAAATCTAGTCATCGTTGAATCTCCAGCCAAGGCCAAGACGCTGGGAAAATACCTTGGCCGGGATTTTACGGTCAAGGCTTCGGTCGGACATATCGTGGACCTGCCCAAGAGCAAGCTCGGCGTCGATATCAAGGGGGGCTTTACCCCCGATTTCCGCGTGATCCACGGGAAAAAGAAGATCATCGACGATCTGAAGCGGACCTCCAAGGGAAAGGAAAACATCTACCTGGCTTCCGACCCCGACCGTGAAGGCGAAGCCATCGCCTGGCACATTGCGGATCAATTGGGCAAAAACGGCAGCAAGATCCATCGGCTCCTAATCAACGAAATCACCCGCAAGGCCGTGCAAGAGGCCATCAAACACCCGCAAAAGCTGGACCGTAAAAAATTCGAGGCCCAGATCGCCCGGCGCATCCTGGACCGGCTGGTGGGCTACCAGATCAGCCCCATCCTGTGGAAGAAGGTCCGCCGTGGGCTCAGCGCTGGCCGGGTCCAGTCCGTAGCCTTGAGGTTGGTGTGCGAGCGCGAAAAGGAGATCCGCGCCTTCGTCGCCCTGGAATACTGGTCCCTTACCGCTCTCCTCAAGGGGCATGTCGGCCCGCAGTTCGAAGCCAAACTGGCCCAGTGGCGGGGCGACAAAATCGACAACAAGAAGATCCGCATCGAAAGCGAAACTCAGAGCCAGGAAATCATTCGATCGGTGCAAGGACTACCCTGGGCCATCCAGCAGGTGGAAAAAAAGGAGCGCCGCCGTTTCCCCACCCCACCCTTTATTACCAGCAAGCTGCAGCAGGAGGCGGCGGGTAAGCTCGGGTTCCAACCCTCGCGCACCATGCAGAACGCCCAGCGCCTCTACGAAGGAGTGGAGCTCGGGACGGAAGGATCCGTAGGCCTCATCACCTACATGCGCACGGACTCCACCCGGGTCTCCGCCGATGCCGTCCAGGCCGCCCGGGGTCTTATCGAGCGGCAGTTCGGCAAGGAGTACCTCCCGGAGAAACCCGTCGTCTACCGCTCCAAGCGAGGGGCCCAGGATGCCCACGAGGCCATTCGGCCCACCTCCATGGACTACCCGCCCGAGCGGGTGCGCCGCTTTTTACGGCGTGACATCTTCGCCCTTTACAAATTGATCTGGGACCGTTTCGTCGCCAGCCAGATGCTTCCCGCGGTATTCGACCAAACGGCCTTCGATATCCAGGTCGGCGATGCGACCTTTCGCGCCACGGGACAGCAGCTCAAGTTCGACGGCTTCATGAAGGTTTACAGCGAAGGGAAAGAAGACGAAGACGAGGACAAGGAAGCCACTTTGCCGGACCTGAAGGCCGGGGATGCCCTGGACCTGCTTTCCCTCGATCCGCGCCAGCACTTCACGCAGCCGCCGCCCCGCTTTTCCCAGGCCACGCTGATCAAGGAGCTCGACGAAAAAGGCATCGGTCGGCCGTCGACCTACGCCGTCATCGTCTCCAACATACTCAATCGGGAGTACGTCACCCAGGACGAGAGGCGAACCCTGGTTCCATCGGAACTCGGCATGCTCATTACGGACCTCCTGGTGGAATGTTTTCCCGACATCCTCAACGTGGAATTCACCGCGGGCATGGAAACCGTCCTGGACAAGATCGAGGCGGGTCGCGAGGACTGGACCAAGGTGATGGCCCGTTTTTACAAGTCCTTCGAACGGGACTTGAAAAAGGCCGAAACGGAGATGCGCGACGTCAAGCGCGAGGAGGTCCCCACCGAGATCCCCTGCGACAAGTGCAGCGCCACCATGGTGGTAAAATGGGGCCGCAACGGCGAGTTCCTGGCTTGTCCCCGCTACCCCGAGTGCAAAAACACAAAGAACTTCACCCGCGACGAGGAGGGGAAGGTTCAGGTGCAGGACGAGCAGACGGGCGAGATCTGCGAGAAGTGCGGCCGCCCGCTGGAGATCCGCTGGGGCAAATATGGCCGCTTTCTCGGCTGCAGCGGATACCCGGAATGCAAAAATATGCGGCCTCTCATCAAGCCCGTGGACCTCGGCATTCACTGTCCCGACTGCAAGGAAGGGAGCCTCCACGAAAAAAAGTCCAGGCGCGGCAAGGTTTTCTACGCATGCAACCGCTATCCCGAATGCCACTTCGCCTCATGGGACCGGCCCGTGGCGGAGCCCTGTCCCAAGTGCCAAGAGCCGATACTCCTCGAAAAGGTCGCCAAGCGGACAGGCAAGGTTCGCCGCTGCCGCAAAGAAGACTGCGACTATACCGTCCAGGTTACGGACTGACCCATGGAACCGAGGGTGCGAATCGTCGGCGGGGGGCTGGCCGGCTCGGAGGCCGCGTGGCAACTGGCGAAACGAGGGGTCGCGGTGGACCTCTACGAAATGCGGCCGGTGACGAGAACCGAAGCCCACGCCACGGAGTTCCTCGCCGAGCTGGTCTGCAGCAACTCCTTTCGCTCTCTTTCCCCGACCACCGGGGCCGGGCTCCTCAAGGAAGAGATGCGCCGCCTGGATTCCCTGATCACCCGGGTCGCCGATGCCCACCGGGTCCCCGCCGGTTCTGCCCTGGCTGTGGATCGAGGGGCGTTTGCCGCCGCAGTCACCAAAGAGCTACAGGGTCTCGCCCGGGTACGGATCATCCGCGAGGAAGTCAAAGAGATACCGGCCGGGCCCGTCATCCTGGCCACGGGCCCCCTCACTTCCGCCGGCCTTTCGGATCAACTGACCGCCATTCTGGGCTCGGAGCACCTCTATTTTTACGACGCCATCTCCCCTATTGTCACCGCCGAATCCATTGACATGGACATCGCCTTCAGAGCCTCGCGCTACGACCAGGGTTTGGGAGATTACCTGAACCTCCCCCTGGACCGCGAACAGTACGACGCTCTGGTGGACGGGATCCTGGGCGCTGAAAAGGTTCCCGCCCGAAGTTTTGAGCGCTTCGTGGTTTTCGAGGGATGCCAACCCATCGAGGAGATGGCCCGGCGGGGCAGGGAATGCCTCGCCTACGGGCCCATGCGACCCACGGGGCTTACCGACCCGCGCACGGGGAAAAGACCCTACGCAGCGGTCCAGTTGAGACAGGAGAATCAAACCGCCACGCTCTATAACATGGTGGGCTTCCAAACCAAGATGACCTATCCGGAGCAAAAACGGGTTTTTGCCATGGTCCCGGGTCTCGCCCGGGCCGCATTTGCCCGGCTCGGGAGCCTTCATCGCAACACCTTCATCAACTCCCCCCGCCACCTGCGGCCCACCCTTCAGTGGCAGCACCGCCCTGACCTCCTGTTTGCGGGTCAGATGACGGGGGTGGAAGGCTACATCGAGTCCGCAGCCACAGGCTTGCTCGCAGGGATCAACATGGGGAGAATTCTCTTCGGTTTGGAGCCCGTCGCCCCTCCCGCCACTACCACCCTTGGGTCTATTCTGCGTTACATCACCGATGGCTCTCGTAGGGATTTTCAACCCATGAACGCGAATTTTGGCCTTCTCCCTCCCCTTTCCGTGGCGGCACGGGGAAAGGTCAAGCGGGAACTCATGGCCGAGCGCGCCGTCAGAGATATGGAAGCCTGGATCGCGAGGGTCCTGGAAACACCAACCCGCTTGAGAGCCGGACAGGCCTAGCAATGAAGCCGCGGCGTCTGGCCGCCATCGACGTCGGCACCAACACCGTTCTTCTCCTCATCGCGGAATCCAAGGGTCCGGGAGACTACCGGATTATCGAGGACCGAGCCGAGATTACACGCCTGGGAGAAGGCGTGCATCGCAGCGGGTCCCTCGGCGACGGGGGGCGGCAACGAACCCTCGACGCGCTCAAGATGTACTGCGCCAGGTGCCATGATCTGGGGGTCGGGGAAATCCGGGCCGCGGGAACCAGCGCGCTCAGGGAAGCCGACAATGCGGGGCGATTCATCCGGCAGGTCAAAGCGGAGCTGGGCCTGGAGTTGCGCGCGTTGTCGTCCCGGGAAGAGGCGTATTACTCCTTCGCGGCGGTAGAGCGCGGGCTCCCGCCCAAGGGTCGTCAGGTGCTGGTGGTTGACGTCGGCGGGGGGAGCACGGAGTTGATCTGGGGCCGGCTGGGAACCCTTTACCGCTGGGCGAGTCTCCCCGTGGGAACGGTCAAGTTGACGGAGCGCTTTCTTTTTTCCGACCCTGCTGAGGACGGCCAATGCCGCCGGCTGACGGCTGCCGTGGACAAGGAAATACACGGCGACTTGCTTCGTTGGAGCGATGGCGCGTCCTTCGATGCCATGGTGGGCGTTGCCGGGACCTTTACGACCCTGGCCGCCGTTTCCCTGGCCCTGCCCGAGTACCGCTCGGATCTGGTCCACGGCAGCGAGCTCGAGCGCACCGAGGTCCAGCGGCAGATAGAGCTCTTTAAAACTAAAACCCTTGAGGAGCGGAAACGCATCCCGGGTTTGGAACCAAAAAGAGCCGACGTCATTCTGGCCGGCGCCCTCCTCATCGACAGGATCATGGAACGCTTTCAGCTGGAACGCGCCTCAGTGAGCGATCAGGGGATCCGCTACGGGCTTCTCTACGAGGCGCTCTCCGGGACCCCCCGATGAGGTTTCCGGACCGGACGGGTGGGTAACGGACATTTTCCACGGGCCACGGCGCCGGGCAAGCCCTCGCCGTCGTAGGCTTACCGCCGCCATTGCCCCGGGGCGACGGAGGCGGCTCACGCATCCGAACTTGACTGGCCGGCGCCTTTGGCGCTATGGTCATCTGTCCTGCGGAACGTGAATTCAAGGGAATCGAGACCGCTTTCTCCCATTCCTGAAACATAGGTTCCAGTTCCGGCCCGCCAAGGCTTTTTGCTTTTGCTGCTTCGACCACCATGAAAGTCTCCAGGCAAGCCTCCTCTCTCCTCGTTCTGTTCGGCAGCGCATCCCTCTGGAACATCTGCATCGGCATGAACCATGTGGTGATTCCCCTCTATGCCCATTTCCTCGGCTTTTCCATTTTGAAAGTCAGCAGCGTCGTGTCCCTGCCCGTGCTGGCGACCTTCTTCGTTCGTTTCGTCGGCGGCGCACTGTCGGATCGTTTCGGCGAGAGAAAGGTTCTCCAGGCCTGTTACCTGCTCAATACCCTCTCTGCCTTGGTGCTGCTCCAGGCCGCGGGCTTCGTTTCCCTGTTCGTTGCCGTGGCCATATCCAACGTGTCGCGGAGCTTTTTTTGGACACCGGCTCAATCCATGGCGAGCCAGCTGCCGGGTCTGAGCTCGGGTAAAAGCCTGGGAAGACTTTCGGCCTGCAATGCCGCGGGAAATTTTGTGGGGGTCGCCCTGGGCGGCGCCCTGGTGGCCATCAGCGGTTACGCCGGAACCTTCATTTTTTTGCTCGGCGCGACTCTGACCTCAAGCGTGTTGGGATTCTTTCTTCCCGCCGTGGAGGAAAAACCCAGGGGACGCTCCGTGTGGAAGATCCTCGTGGGGATTGGAGACCATCTCAGGCGGGGCAGAACGTGGTTTACCATAACCGCCTCCTTTGCCGCCGGGCTGACCCCCGCTCTGTGCCAGTCCATCTATCCCGTATACCTGGCGGAATTACATTACGGAGCGCAGTGGATCGGCGCGACCCTGTCCGTCCGCGGCCTCGGGCCCGTGATCAGCGGTCTGCTTCTGGCCGCATGGATCACGCCGAGCCGCCAGCTTGCCATGTATGCGGCGGGCATGGCGGGTCTGGGAATATTTCTCATAGGCAGCGGGCTGGTGGAAAACTTATTCCTACTGGCCCTATGTATTGTCGCCCTGGGAACGGGAAGCGGGCTCATGGACGTTTGGTACCAGGTGGAGGCCACGAATCTGAGCACCGCGCACGATCGCTCCGTGGCCATGGCCAGCATGGGAATGGGTTGGAACTTTTCCTATATCGTGATGCCCCTGGTGGCCGGATGGATCGCGGATGCTCAAGGGGTCCAGTTCTCCCTGTGGGCCATGGGCGGCTTTTTCCTCGTGGTGGCGGCGGGAACACGGGTATGGCACCGCCTGCTGGCCCCCGCAACATCCTAGACGGAACGGTTGAGCCCAGGTGCGCCTCCGGTCTAGTGAATTTGCGGCGCCCGGGGCTTTAGGCGCTCCGACCGCTGCGATGTAAAGTACCCGGGAATCTCCTGGCCGCAGGGGCAGCAGCCGTCCACCAGACGATTTTCCAATACACTGTGCCAGGAACGCCGGATCAGCACCTCGCCGCAGCTGGGGCATGTGGTGGCCTGCCCTTCGTCGTCATGGACGTTGCCCACGTAGCAGTAGCGGATGCCCGCGGCAAGCGCGATGCGGCGCGCTCGGCTCAAGGTAGAGGCGGGGGTACTCGGTTTGTCCGTCATCTTGAAATCGGGATGAAAGGCCGTGAAATGGACGGGTACAGAGTCTCCGAGGTTCTCCACTACCCATTCGCAGAGCTGCTTGGTTTCATCCTGGCCGTCGTTCTCGTCGGGAATCATTAAATTGGTAATTTCGAGCCAGACCCCGGTCTCGTACTTGATCCATTTCAGAGTGTCCAGCACCGGGGCCAGGTGAGAGAACGTCAGCTTGTGGTAAAAGGCTTCCGTAAATGCCTTGAGGTCCACGTTGGCCGCGTCGATGTAGCGGTACACGTCGCCACGTGCCTCCGGAGTAATGTATCCGGCCGTGACCATCACGCTTTTCAAACCGTTCTCCCGAGCAAGGCGCGATATGTCCATGACGTACTCGCCCCAGATGACGGGATCGTTGTAGGTAAAGGCGAGGCTTGGAACCCGGTGCTGCAATGCCATGGCCACGATCTCTTCGGGCCCTGCGCTGACGCTGTGGGCGTCGTCCAATTTCGCCTTGCTGATGCTCCAGTTCTGGCAGAACCGGCAGCCCAGATTGCACCCGGCGGTGCCGAAACTCAGGATCCGGGAGCCCGGGAGAAAATGGTTCAGCGGTTTTTTTTCGATGGGATCGATGGCGAAGCCGGTGGTCTTGCCGTATCCAAGGGAGTAAAGGGTTCCGCCGATGTTTTTCCGGATATAACAAAACCCGGGTTGGCCGGGTCCCATACGGCAGAATCGCGGACAAAGGGTGCACAGGATCCTGCCATCCGGCTCGGTCTCCCACCAAAGGGCCTGTTTCATACCATAAAATATCGCCCTTTCCCGCGCTCCGCGCAAGGGGGGTTTCCTCGCCGGGCAAGTGTGTTATAAGGATGAGTTATGAGCGCGTTGAAGGGGCTCAAGGGCATGCATCATCTGGCGCTTCAGGTCAAAGACGTGAGGCGATCCAAGGCTTTCTATGAGGAGATTTTTGGAATGCACGTGGTTTGGCAGCCCGACGAGCACAACGTTTACCTATCTTCCGGCTCGGACAACCTGGCATTGCACGAGGACACCTCGGGCGCCGCGGTCCCCAGCGGCGCGCAATACCTGGACCACCTGGGTTTCATTATCGACAGCATCGATTCCGTCAAAGAATTGGAAAACGCGTTTCGCGCCAAAGAGGTGACCATTGTGAAGCCCTTCAAGCACCATCGGGACGGCAGCGCCTCCTTTTACTGCGCCGACCCGGACGGTATCGTCATCCAGGTCCTGTATGAACCTCACCTGAGCCCCTCGCCCTGATGATGCCCATATCGAGGGGCGGCTTTGACACCTCAAGGTCTCAAAGGTGCGCCCGGGGTGTTTCTAAGGTTAGTTTCATGATGGAGTTTTTCTCCGCTGATTATCTGGTACCCTGTATAATGACGGTGAGGAGGCCCCCCAAGCGTGGCTAACCTGGTTAAAATGGTCAGTGCTCAGGGCATGTGGTATGAGGAGATTTCTTCCGAGAAGGCCGAAGCGCTGGAGCGGGCGCTGGGCGTTGATTTTGGAGCGAGCATCGAACAGGTAACGGACATATTGGGACAAGAAGGGATCCCTTTAGGAATCTTGGTTGAACCGGAAGATCTGAAACCGGAAGATCGAATCATCGGAACGTGCCACCTCTAGAACTGAGCCGCTACGCTTGATGGAGCAAGTAGTCTCTGGGCCGCTTCTTCGCCGCTCCGAACGCAGTCGGCGATCCCCACGCCGCCATACGCATTGCCCGCAAGCTCAAGGCCCGCCAGCGAAGCGACTTGGGCCATGATTCTACCCACACGGTCAAGATGGCCTACCTGGTACTGCGGCATGGAACGCGGATGACGGTAAATCCGGCAAAGCAGGGGCTTTGCCCCGATCCCCAGGAGGGAGGCCAGTTCCTTGCGCACGGACTGCTCCATGGTCTCGTCGTCCTGCTCGAAGAGATCCGGCTGAAGCGCGCCCCCGACAAAGGCGCGCAGCAGTTCGCATCCTTCCGGGGCCCGCCCCGCATACTTCACGCTGCTAAACGTACAGGCAATGATCCCGCGCTTTTCCCGCGCCGGCGCCACCAAGCCGAAGCCCTCCAGGCTCCCCGGAACATCCGACCGCCGGTAAGCCAGGCTCACGGTGGCGCTGGAAGTGTAAGGGATGGCCTGAAGTTCCCGGGCAAGCTCTGGAGCCAAAGAACAAAGGACCCGGGCGGCGCCATAGGCCGGCAGGGCGATGACCACGCCTTCGCCGTGCAGTTCCTCACCCCCGTCGGTGATCACGTTCCAGCCGCCTTGGGACTTCTCCCGCGACAGGCCGACTGCCCGGGTGCCGAGACGGAGGCTCCCCGCGGGCAACCCTGACTCCAGGGTATTCACGAGCTGCTGCATGCCCTCGGCCAGGGTGACGAACAGACTCCAGCGCGCGCCACTCGTCGCCTCCTGGAGACGCACCCTGCGGCGCTGTTCCAACCAGGTCGCCCGGATCACGCTGCGATGGCGCTTTTCCATCTCGAGAAAGCGCGGCATGGTGGACTTGAGGCTCAGCTCCTCGGGGTCTGCTGCGTAAACCCCCCCGATGAGGGGCTGCGCCACGCGCTCCAGCACCTCCCGGCCCAGACGGCGTGTCACAAAGGAGGCCAGACTCTCGTCGCCTGGCAACTGAGCGCGGGGAAGGATGAGGTCCATCGCCATGCGAAGCTTTCCCGTCCAGGAGAACAGCGGCGTCCGTATCAAGGGCCATAACTGGGTTGGCGCCATGAGGATGAATCCCCGGGGCATTGGAACCAGCGTGCCCCGGTGGACGATGTAGAGAGCCTGCCGTGCGGGCCGCACGGAGTGGAGCGAACCGCCGAGTCCCAGGCGTTGGCAGAGCTCGATCCCCCAGGGCTTTTCTGAGATCAAAGAATCCGGACCTGCCTCGATCAAGAACCCGTCCTTGCGCTCGGACCCGATGACCCCGCCCAATCGCCCGCTGGCCTCGAGAAGAGTGATTTCCAGAGGACAAGATTCCTTCCGGGCGAGCTCCGTCAGCCGGTGAGCCGCTGCCAAGCCCGAAATCCCCCCACCAATGACAATGATTCGGCGTGTCATATACCGGATGCGCTGGGAGTTGCGAAATAGGGAAACCGACCTAAATGGCCGCCCGTAGCAAAGCTATCCGGCAATGCCCCGATGTGTCAACCTGAGAGGAGGCGCGGGTCAAGGATTGCCGTCTACCCCGTTCGGCGGAGTACGTTTAGACTCATGGTGAAGTTGAAGACGGTTTCTCGCCCGGGGGTTGAATCCTACGGCAAAGACAGGCGCTCCTGGACTTTAGCTCCCCCTTGGGCTATGGAACCTGTACCGGCATGACGCCGGGAGGGAATACGCACGTCTCCCTTAGGAACCGTGCCCGGGCAAAAAAGTTTCAACCATAGAAAGTAAACCATGGCCGGCAACGAAGACCTGAACCAAGCAATCAACCTCGGGAACGTCACCTTCGCCCAGGAGGAGATCGAGCGCCGACGTACCTCCCCGGTGCACATTTCCGGCGACGCGGTACGCGCCCAGCTTCAGGCCAAGGGCGGGATTGGCGTGGTCCAGATGGTGGACCCCAAGCTGGGGTTTAATGTCCGGTCGCTACGCCTGTGGATCAACACGACGGGTAAAGCCGACGAAGCGTGGCCCGGGTGGACGACCTTGGGCCATCGTCATCTCATCGACGCGGTCATCCACATTGTGAAGGGCCACGGACACAGCATCATCGACGCCAAGCGCTACGACTGGGAAGCGGGAGATTTTATTTGCGTCCCCACCTTCGCCTGGCACCGCCACGTGAACGCCACCGACGAACCCATCGTCTACGTCGCCGGCACGACGACGCCCTTCTCGATGTCCTTAGGCACATCCATCCATGAGGACGAGCGGTATCCGGAACACTGGGTGTTCGCGCAGAGGAGCGATGAGGCTCGGACGACGCTCATACCCGGAGGCGCAGAAATCCCCGAGAGTCGATCGGTGGCGAAATTTAGCGGCGACCAGGGACTGGCAGCCTATCTCTACGAGCAGCAGGTAGAGTTTGCAGCAGCCGAAGAGAAACGTCGCCGCGCCGGACGTGTAGTAATAAAGGCATCCGAGTTGCAATTCGGCCGCACGCGGATGGGGAACCTCGCTTACGTCGTGGACCCGCGCATCGGCTTCAACACGAAAGTCATATCCACCCTGGTTGCAGAGATTCCGCCGGGGGGCAAATCCGGCGCGCACCGCCATCTGTACGAAGAAGTGAACTACGTCCTGTCCGGCCAAGGGCGGAGCGTGATCGAAGACCAGGCCTACGAGTGGAAAGCCGGGGATGCCTTCTGCATCCCGGTGTTCGGATGGCACCAACACTTTAACATCGGCTCAGAACCCGCCCGTTTCCTCGTCCATACCTCCCGCGTCGCCATGGAGAACATCGGCCAGCAGGTGACCCAACACGGCGAAGACGCCGAACCCTAACCCTCGCTTTCAGCCGCAGTCATTTTCCAACCGGTCGAATTTCAGCAGACCGCTGATTAACCCTTGTCCTCGGACCCGCAAAATCTGACAGCCGACTGTCATTCAATACCCCGGCCCAAGCCGCAAGCCCGCGCCGCATTGGGGGGTATCTTTGTACCCCTACTTCTCGCTTCATATTATCTTTTCCACAAGCATTGCTGATAGTTCCGTACTGGAGCCTCACATAAGCGGACTTTAAAGCGGTCACCCGACCGGGCATGAAAAGGCTTGTAGCGTACTTAACTTAATGATATATATCATTTTATGCGTGAATCAGATGGGGACATCAAAACGGCCATCCCCGCGGCTGAAGACCGGCGTGAACCGGTGGACTTGATGGAGCCGCTGCTCGTCCAGGAGGGCGCACGGCACCGTACCGCCCTGACAGACCTGGCCGTCGAGCTCGCCGCCCGGTCTGCGGGGTTCCAGCGCAGCCTGCCACAAGGCGTGCTCGCCGCCCTGGCCGACCTGGTGCGGGCCATGAACTGCTATTACAGCAACCTGATTGAAGGCCACGATACGCACCCGGTGGATATCGAGCGGGCGCTCAAGAACGATTACAGTGCCGATACCGCAAAGCGTAATCTGCAACTCGAAGCCAAAGCCCATATCACCGTCCAGCGATGGATCGACGATGATGGCCTCAAGGGACAGGCAGCAACAAAAGAAGGGCTCTGTGAGATCCACCACCGCTTCTGCGAATCGCTACCTGACGACTTGCTCTGGGTGGAAGAGCCGGATAGGGGCGAGCGACTGCGTGTCGTCCCCGGTGAACTGCGCCGGCGTGACGTGAAAGTCGGGCAACACATCCCGATAAGTCCGGGAGCCGTGCCGCGCTTTCTTAAACGTTTTGAGAGCGTTTACAACCACCTCGGCAAGACTGACACCATTCTGGCCGCGGCCGCTGCCCATCACCGGCTGCTGTGGATTCACCCCTTCCTTGACGGCAACGGGCGCGTGGCCCGTCTCATGTCTCATGCGATGCTGCTGGAAATTTTGAATACGGGCGGCATATGGTCAATCGCCAGAGGCCTCGCCCGTAACGAGAGCGCCTATAAGACTCATCTCGCTGCAGGAGACCGTTCCCGCCGCAACGATCTGGATGGCAGGGGCAATCTGAGTGAAGAAGCACTGGCGGATTTCATCGGCTTCTTCCTGAAAACTTGCATCGATCAGGTGGATTTCATGGAACGACTTGTCCAGCCCAACCGGCTGCGCGACCGCATTCTTATTTGGGCGGAAGAAGAAATCCGGGCCAGTGTCTTGCCACCGAAATCCGGCAGCATTCTCGAAGCAATCCTGTACCGCGGCGAACTCCCGCGCGGCGAAGTTGCCGTTATACTTGGTACAAGTGACCGGCAGGCTCGGCGTCTCACGTCGGCCCTGATCGAACGCGAAGTGTTGCTTTCGAAAAGCCCGCGCGCGCCGCTGCGTCTTGCCTTTCCGGCAAAACTGGCGCCCCGATGGATGCCGGGTTTGTTTCCGGAACAAAGAGAGTAGGGCTTTCAAATAGGGGGGACCATGTCAATTTAATCTTTCCGATCCCGCCTTGTATAGTTTAACCGGGAATATCTATTATGTCCGCATATTTCGGGACCTCGTCAACCGGGGCGATCTTGCCAAGAACCCCGGCGGCGGGCGCAGCACCGGTAATTCTCTCGCGCCGACGGACGTGGCGCCCCAGGAGAAGGTTTGACGCCCGCCATTTCCAAAGCCTACTGAAAAGTAATTCAACCTAGGCAACAACGTCCCTTCCTCCGTCCCTTCCTCTGCTCGCATTCTCACCGGTCGATCTCCAAGAAGCCACGAGCGAGCTGGCCTGTCTGGGTGCCCCGGACAGACGGGTAGACGGCGCTCCGAGATCATGCTGTG
>Ga0326597_10004624_pt1 | contig 19298 bp, 13 predicted proteins | sample RVTome_12_FD_203789 | JGI IMG/M metagenome (GOLD analysis project Ga0326597, IMG submission 203789) | Soil microbial communities from uranium-contaminated site in the Upper Colorado River Basin, Wyoming, United States - RVT100D185 | ecosystem: Environmental > Terrestrial > Soil > Contaminated >... | reverse complement strand
TCAGATTGGCGGAGGGGGTAGGATTCGAACCCACGGACCTTGCGGTCATCCCGTTTCAAGCGGGACGCCTTCAACCACTCGGCCACCCCTCCGGGAATCTCACCGACAGCGACAGGGAGATTCGACAACGAAAGAACCGTCACGCTCGGCGGCGTCCCGGGGCCGTTTCAAGCGGGACGCCTTCAACCACTCGGCCACCCCTCCGGGAATCTCACCGACAGCGACAGGGAGATTCGACAACGAAAAACCCTTCGCCCGTCCGGCCGTTTCTCACATTCGCGAGCCCGACCGCAGCCTCTCGGCCCGCCCCGCGCCCACCGGCAAGGCCCACATCATAGAAAAACCCGCGGACAAAGGGAAGCAGAAACGTGGGCGGCTAGGATCTGCCGATGCGCTCCAGGCCGTCCATGTACGGGCGGAGGGCGTCGGGGATGCGGGCGCTGCCGTCGGCCTCCTGAAAGTTCTCCAGGATCGCGAGCCAGGTCCGCCCCACGGCCACACCCGACCCGTTGAGCGTGTGGACGTACTCCACCGGGCCCTTGGGGGCAGGGCGATGCCGGATGCTGGCCCGGCGGGCCTGAAAGGCCTCGCAGTTGCTGACGGACGAGATCTCGCGGTAGGTGGACTGGCTGGGCAGCCAGACCTCGATGTCGTAGGTCTTGGCGGCGGAGAATCCCATGTCCCCCGTACACAGCGTCACCACGCGGTGGGGGAGGCCCAGGCGTTGTAGGACGACCCCGGCGTCCCGGGTCATCTGTTCCAGGGCCTCGTAGGATTGCCCGGCCTCGGTGAACTTCACCAGTTCGACCTTGTTGAATTGGTGCTGCCGAATGAGCCCCCGAGTGTCCTTGCCGTAGGATCCCGCCTCGCGGCGGAAGCAGGGCGTGCATGCGACGTACGACAAGGGCAGGGTTCCGGGGGGCAGAATCTCCTCGCGGTGCAAATTCGTGACCGGGACCTCTGCGGTCGGGATCATGTAGAGCCCTTCGTCCTTGGTCTTGAAGGACTCCTCGGCAAACTTGGGGAGCTGGCCCGTCCCGGTCATGGCCGCCGCATTCACCAGAATCGGCGGGAAGACCTCGGTGTACCCGTGCTCCTTCGTGTGGAGGTCCAGCATGAAATTGATGAGCGCGCGCTCCAGCCGGGCCCCCAGCCCCATCAGGACGGCAAACCGCGCCTGGGCCATGCGGGCCGCGCGCTCGAAATCCAGGAGGCCCAGCGCCTCTGCGATCTCCCAGTGCGGCTTCGGTGTGAAATCGAACTGCCGCGGCTCGCCCCAGCGCCGGACCTCCGTGTTGTCGCTGCTGTCCCGCCCCACCGGGACCGACGCGTGCGGCAGATTGGGCAGGATCAGCAGGATCGACTCGATCTGTTCGTCGCAGGCCCGGACTTCCCCATCCAGCTTCTTGATCCGATCCCCCATCTCCTTGGTCCCGGCGATGAGGTCACCGGCATCCTGCCCCTGGTGCTTCCGGCGGCCGACCTCTTCGGAGAGGGTGTTGCGGCGGTGCTTGAGCTGCTCCACCTCGGACAGCAGCCGCCGGCGCGACGCATCGGCCGCCAGGAAATCCTGCAGGTCGAGGGCCAGGCCCCGGTCGCGCAGGGCGGCCTGCACGGCCTCAAGATTGTCCCGAACGAATTTGCCGTCGAACACCGCGGTCTTGTCCCGGGCCTATTCCTCGGCCGGTTCCGGCTCCGGGGTTCCGCCGGCGCCGGCCGCGGCCTCGCCCTCGTCAGCCACCAGGCTGGTGACCGCCGCGACTCGATCGCTGGCCTCCAGCCCCTGCAGCCGCACCCCCTGGGTGGCGCGTCCGATGACGCTGATCTCCCGGACGGGCACGCGATTCACCTTCCCCTCCTGGGAGATCATCATCACCTGGTCCTGCTCCTGCACCTGCAGGATTCCGACGACGGGGCCGTTCTTCTCCGTCACCCGCACGTTGATGATCCCCCGGCCGCCGCGGCCCTGCAGACGGTACTCCTCCAGTTCGGTGCGCTTGCCGTAGCCCCGCTCGTTCACCGTGAGGATGGTGGTTCCGGGCCGGACGACCTCGGCCGCCACGGCCGCGTCCCCTTCCTCCAGGTCGATCCCGATCACGCCGCGCCCGGTGCGGCCGATCGTGCGGACCTCGTCCTCGGAGAATCGAATGGCCATGCCCTGCCGCGTGGCCAGGAACACCTCGTCCCGCCCGCCGGTGAGCCGCACGGCGATGAGCTCGTCCCCCTCGTCCAGGGTGAGCCCGATGATCCCGCCGGCGCGGGGGTTGGCATAGGCGGCCAGCTCCGTCTTCTTCACCACGCCCCGCCGCGTGGCCATCAGGAGGTATTTGTCCACCTCGAACTGGCGGATCGGGATCATGGCGGTCACCGTCTCGCCCGGCTGCACCTGCAGGAAGTTCACCAGCGCCTTTCCCCTGGCGGCCCGGCCGAGCTGTGGCAGCTCGTGAACCTTCAGCCAGTGCACCCGGCCCAGGTTGGTGAACAGCAGGATGTAGCTGTGGGTCGTGGCCACGAAGAGGTGCTCGACGTAGTCCTCTTCCTTGGTGGCCATCCCGGTCGTGCCCTTGCCGCCGCGCCGCTGGGATCGGTACACGGAAAGGAGGCTGCGCTTGATGTAGCCGCCGTGGCTGACGGTCACCACCATCTCCTCGTCGGCCACCATGTCCTCGAAGGAGATCTCGGCCGTCTCCTCCAGGATCTGGGTGCGGCGCGGGTCTCCGTACTGCACCTTCAGGGCCGTGAGCTCTTCCCGGATGATCTCCCGCACCAGCGCCTCGTTGCCCAGGATAGCCTGAAACTTCGCGATGAGCTGGATCGTCTCCTGGTACTCGTCCTGGATCTTCTGGCGCTCGAGCTGGGTGAGGCGCTGCAGCCGCAGGTCCAGGACCGCCTGGGCTTGGATCTCGGTCATGCCGAACTCCCGCACGAGACCCACCCGGGCCTCTTCCACCGAGCGGGACCGGCGGATGAGCTGGATCACCGCATCCAGGTGGTCCAGGGCGATGCGGTAGCCCTCCAGGATGTGGGCCCGCTCCTCTGCCTTGCGGAGGTCGTGCCGCGTGCGCCGCAGGACCACGGTCTTGCGATGCTCGATGAAGTGCGCGATCGTCTCGTTCAGGGCCAGGACCTTGGGCTGGTTGTCCACCAGGGCCAGCATGATGACTCCGAAGGTGGACTGCATGGCCGTGTGCTTGTAGAGCGAGTTCAGGATGGGCGGGGCCGGCTCGTCCTTTTTGAGTTCGAGGACGATGCGCATGCCCTCCCGGTCCGACTCGTCCCTGAGGTCCGAGACCCCGTCGATCTTCCGCTCGCGGATCAGCTCGGCTATCCGCTCCACCAGCCTGGCCTTGTTTACCTGGTAGGGCAGCTCCGTCACGATGATGCTCTCGCGGCCGCTCCGGCCCTTCTCGACGACCGCCTTGGCCCGCATCTGGATCAGGCCGCGGCCCGTGCGGTAGGCGTCCAGGATGCCCTGCCGCCCGTGGATGTAGCCGGCCGTGGGGAAGTCGGGGCCGGGCAGGGCCTGCAGCAGCTCCTCGACCGTCACCTCCGGGTTCTCCAGCTGCAGGACGACGGCGTCCACCACCTCGTTCAGGTTGTGGGGCGGGATGTTGGTGGCCATTCCCACGGCGATTCCGGACGAGCCGTTGACCAGGAGGTTGGGCAGGACGGTCGGGAGCAGCGCCGGCTCTTGGGTGCTGTCGTCGTAGTTGGGGACGAAATCGACGGTCTCCTTGTCGATGTCCCGCACCATCTCCTGCGCGATGCGGGCCAGCCGCACCTCGGTGTACCGCATGGCCGCGGGGGCATCACCGTCCACGGAGCCGAAGTTCCCCTGCCCGTCGATCAGGGGATACCGCATGGAGAAGTCCTGGACCAGCCGGACGATGGTGTCGTAGACCGCGGCGTCCCCGTGGGGGTGATACTTCCCCAGGACGTCGCCCACCACGCGGGCCGCCTTGCGGTGGGGCCGGTTGAACGCCAGCCCCATCTCGTGCATGGAGTAGAGCACGCGCCGGTGCACCGGTTTCAGGCCGTCGCGGGCGTCCGGCAGGGCCCGGCCGATGATGACGCTCATGGCGTAGTCCAGGTACGAGCGCCGCATCTCCTCGTGGATGTCGGTCAGGTGGACCTCGCCGATCCGCTGCTGGGCGATACTGTCGTTCTGCTCGGGCACGGGCGACTCTCTTTCCGGGTTCGGCCTAGATGTCGAGGTTGCTGACTTCCAGGGCGTGGGCCTCGATGAACTGGCGGCGCGGTTCCACCTGGTCGCCCATGAGCGTCGTGAAGATCTGCTCGGCCGCCAGGGCGTCCTGAACCTGGACTTTGTAGAGCGTCCGGGTCTCGGGGTTCATGGTGGTCTGCCAGAGCTGCTCGGCGTTCATCTCGCCCAGGCCCTTGTACCGCTGGATCGTCAGGCCCTTCTTGGCCAGCGCCAAGGTGTGCTCATACAGCGCCGTCCAGTTCTCGGCCTGGATCGTCTCGGATTCCACCCGGATGGTGAAGGGCGGATTCCCCAGGGCCTTGAGGGCCGCGGCCGCCGTCTCCAGCTCGCGGTACTCGGCCGACGCCACGAGGGCCGGCGAGATGGTGCAGCTCGCGCGATCTGGGCGCACCGGCTGGCCCCCCTGGGTGATGATGAGCTCGAAGACCTCATGGTCCTCGTCCCACTCCACGCTTCCCTCGGCGGGTCCCAGCCGGTCGGCCTGCTCGCGGAGCCTGGACAGCAGCCGATCCAGCAGGCGCTGGGCCTTCGCCTCGTCCTTGAGGCTGCCGCGGGGGACGCCACCCATCTGCACAAGCGCCGCCACCACCTGGGAGTTCCGGCCGCGCTTGTCCAGGGCCCGCAAACAGTGCCGCCAGGCGACCACCTTCTTGAGGACCGCGGAGAAGCGCTGCCCGGTCCAGGTGCTGCCGTTGCCGGCCGACTCGACCGAGAGAGACTCCGCCCCCGCTTCCAGGAGGAAGTCCTCCATCCCCCGGTCGTCCTTGAGGTACCGCTCCGCCTTCCCGCGCTTCACCTTGTACAGCGGGGGTTGGGCGATGTAGAGGTGCCCGCCGTCCACGATCTTCCGGAGGTGCCGGAAGAAGAAGGTGAGGAGCAGGGTGCGGATGTGCTCGCCGTCCACGTCGGCGTCGGTCATAAAGATGACGCGGTGGTAGCGGAGCTTGGACAGGTCGAACTCGGGGTCAATGCCGGTCCCCAGGGCCGAGATGAGCACGCGGATCTCCTGGGAGGAGAGCATCCTGTCAACGCGCGCCCGCTCGGTATTCAGGATCTTGCCCCGCAGGGGAAGAATGGCCTGGAACCGGCGGTCCCGTCCCTGCTTGGCCGACCCGCCGGCCGAATCCCCCTCGACGATGAACAGCTCGCAGAGGGCCGGGTCCTTCTCGGAGCAGTCCGCCAGCTTGCCGGGCAGGTCGTCCCCGTCCAGGGCCCCCTTGCGCCGCACCAGCTCCTTGGCCTTGCGGGCGGCCTCCCGCGCCCGGGCCGCCTCGGTCGCCTTCTCCACGATGCGCCGGCCGACGCCGGGGTTCTCCTCGAGGTATTCCCCCAGCTTCTCGTTGACGACGGCCTCCACCAGGCCCTTGATGTCGGGGTTGTTGAGCCGCCCCTTGGTCTGTCCCTCGAACTGCGGGTTGGGAAGTCGCACGCTGAGGACGGCCGTGAGACCCTCCCGCACGTCGTCGCCGCTGAGGCTGGCCTTCAGGTCCTTGAGCAGGTTGCGGCCGGCGGCATAGTTGTTGATCGTCCGGGTGAGCGCGGACCGGAAACCGATGACGTGGGTGCCGCCGTCCTGGGTATTGATGTTGTTGGCGAAGGAGAAGACCGCCTCGGCGTAGCCGTCGTTGTACTGCAGGGCGATCTCCACGAGGGTGTCTTCCCGTTGCGCCTCGATGTAGATGGGGCGCGGGTGCAGCGTCGTCTTGTTGGCGTTGAGCAGCTCGACGAACTGCTTGATGCCGCCGGTGTAATAGAACTCCTCCCGCCGGTCCACACGCTCGTCCGCCAGGACGATGCGCAGCCCCTTGTTCAGGAAGGCCATCTCCCGCAGCCGGTTGCTCAGCGCGTCCAGGCTGAAGGTGCGATCCTCGAAGATCTCGCCGTCCGGGAGGAACGTCACCCGGGTCCCGGTCCGCCGCGCCCGGCCAATCTCCTCCACGTCGCCGGTCGGCTTCCCCCGCTCGTAGCGCTGGAGGTGCTTCTTGCCGCCGACCCAGACCTCGGCCTCCAGCCACTCGGACAGGGCGTTGACCACCGACACGCCCACCCCGTGCAGCCCGCCCGAGACCCTGTAGGCCGACCCCCCGAACTTGCCGCCCGCGTGGAGGGTCGTCATCACCACTTCCAGTCCCGGTCGGCCCGTCTGCTCGTGGATGTCCACGGGAATGCCCCGCCCGTTATCGGTCACCGTCACGCTGTTGTCGATGTGGATGGTGACCTCGATCCGGTCGCAGGCCCCGGCCAGCGCCTCGTCCACGCTGTTGTCCAGCACCTCGAATACGAGGTGGTGCAGCCCCTCGGGCCCGGTGCCGCCGATGTACATGGCGGGGCGCTTGCGGACGGCCTCCAGGCCCTCCAGCACCCGAATCTGGTCGATCCCGTAGGCGGTCGCTCCGCTCTCCTGGTTCTCGTTCGTCTTCGCCATATCTCCTCGTTAGCTCAGCCCGGGCGCTGCGCTCCCGCCGATCCCGGGGGCCCGGCGTCCCGCACCGCTACTACCCATGCACAAGAAACCCCCCAGCTCCCGCCCGGGCCGGAACCGCCTCGTGGCGCGGGCCGACGGAGTGGAGGGTCTCACCGGGGGCGACGCCCCCGCTCGCATCCCTGGTGGCCTGCCCGACTTCCGCCTCCTTCTTCTTCGGTGTCCCACGGCACCGGCGGCGTGTCGATCCTCCGCGAATGCTGGTCGCACGACACCACGCTAGATCCGCATGGGCATGATCACGCAGGAATAGGCGTCGTCCCCGGCGATGCGGAACAGCGCCGGGCTCAGCGGATCGGTGATCTGCAGGGCCACCTCCGCGCCCTCCACGGCGCCCAGGAACTCCAGGACGTACCGGGCGTTGAACCCGACCTTGAATGCCGTCCCGTCGTAGGACGCCTCGAGTTCTTCGTGGGCCTCGCCCAGGTCCAGGTTGACGCAGGACACGAGCGCTCGCCCCGGCCGGAACTCGAACTCAGTCGCCGTGGTGCGCTCCCCCATGATGGCGGAGGTCCGCCGGAGGGCCCCCTGCAGCGCCTCCCGGCCGACGGTGATGCGGCTCGGCGCGGGCGGGGGCAACACCTGATCGTAATTCGGGAACTGCCCGTCGATCAGGCGCGCCACCAGGGTGCTTGACTCCTGCTCCAGAATGAGTTGATTCTCGGCCAGCCAGAGCCTGACGTCGCCGCCCTCGTCGCGCGTGATCTTGACTGCCTCGACCATGGCCTTCTTCGGAACCAGCGCTTCGAGCGTGCCGCCCCCCTTCCCCCCGGGCCGCGGCGCCCTCACGAGGGCGAGGCGATGCCCGTCCGTGGCGACCATCCGGATCTCGCTCGGTTGCACTTGCACCAGCACCCCCGTCAGGGCGTACCGGGTCTGGTCAGAGGAGACTGCAAACAGGGTCTTCCGCAGCATGTCTCGGAAGACCCGCGTGTCCAGGACAATCTCGCCGTCCCCTTTGAGATCCGGCAGCGACGGAAATTCCTCTCGCGGGAGTCCCTTCATGCGAAAGCTGGAGCGCTGGCACCGGATGGCCACCTGCAGGTCCGCTTCTGCCTGCAACTCGACCGGCGCCTCGGGCAACTCCCGCGCGATCTCGTAGAGCTTCTTCGCCGAGAGCGCGACCGCTCCCGGCTGGACCACCTCGGCCGCCAGCCCGCGGCGGATCCCGACGTCCAGGTCAGTCCCGAACAAGAAGACGCCGTCCGGGCTGGCCTCGAGGAGCAAGTGGGAAAGAATGGGCAGCGTCTTTTTGGCTTCGACCACTCCTTGGACGGGCCCCAAGGCATCTACGAAGGCATCCCGCTCGACACGAATGTGCATGTGCCTTCCTTTCTCGTGTGTGGTCACACGCCCCGGGGAGGCGGAAAGCGTGGTGCGAATAGCTCCGGAATTTCTCTCTCCACACCAAAGGCTCTTCTACAAGAGATCTTCATAGACTTATAAACTAGAAGGAGTAGTCATAGACGAAAAGAATATGTGCACAATTCGCTAAAGGGATGGATTTTCCGGCTTCTCAGAGGCTGCGCGGGCGTGGACACACCACCCCGGTTTTCCGGCATCGCCCTCAGATCTGCCGTACCCTTGCAACCTTGTGGAAAAGGTGGGACACGCGCCTGACTTACCAACAAATTTTACCAAAGGGTGTCCCACGCTGTCAACGAACCCTTTCAGAGACTGAGCCCCGACGGCTGCCTCCCGGATGGCGAGGCCCCTCCCGACAGATCGACCTCCAAGACCAGAAAGGCCGAGTTACACACAGGCTTTTCCACACATGTGGATAAGTGGTATTTATTAATAGAATCAAATAGTTGCATAGGCTTTTTTGAAGAAAAATGGTCGCGAGGCCACCTACCCGCCCGTCATCACGGATGGCGCAGGGCCGGAGGCAAGCCAGAAAGGGCAATGACCGCCGGGGGGGACACCCCAAAGAAATCTGAGGGCCGCCCATGGCGTGCACGGCGCCGAGAGCGCCCGGTGGAAACTTGACAGGGCGACGGCGAGGGCAATATGATGGGAACCTTGTCGCTCGCCAGGGAGGAATAATGAAACGGACGTATCAGCCGAACAGAAGCAAGCGGAAGGGCTGTCACGGCTTCCTCAAGCGGATGAGCACGGCGAATGGCCGGAAGGTCCTGAGCCGGCGGCGGGCGAAGGGGCGCCACCGCCTCAGCGTGTAGGTCCGCCGGATGCGGAAGGCCGGGCCCGAGACGACGGCGGTCCGCCTTCGGCGGCACGGCGTACGCGTGAGCGGAGGCCCATGGACCCTCTGCGGATACCGCGCGCGAGGAGCGCGCGGGCGGTTGATCCTCGCCTTGGGGCGAGCCGCAGGGGGCGCGGTGACCCGGAGCCGCATCCGGCGAATCGCGCGAGAGGCTCTCGGGCACGGGTGCGATGCTCCCGGGGGGACCGACCTGCTGCTCCTCGCCCGGGGCGACGTAAGCCGGCAGCCCCGACGCCAGGTACGCGCCAGCCTGGTTGACCTGCTCTCCCGCTTTTGCGCGGCCCTGGCCCGACGCGAGGCGGACGGGAAAGCAACGCATGGGTAAGCTCCGGGCGGCCGCCCTCACGACGATCAGGGCGTACCGGCGCCTCGTCTCGCCGGGCTTCCCACCGGTCTGCCGGTTCTTTCCCAGCTGTTCGTCGTACGCGCTGGAAGCGGTAGAGCGCCACGGGCTGGCGCGGGGCCTGCGGCTGACGACCCGGCGCCTCTTGCGCTGCCACCCCTATCACCCGGGCGGGCCGGACCCCGTTCCGTAGGAGCCGAATGTAGGTTCCGGAGCGCGCATGGAACGCAACACCATCGTCGCCACAGTGCTCGTCGTCCTCATCTTGGTGGGGTACCAGTGGTACTTGTCCCACTTCGGGCCCCCGCCGGAGGAGCAGGTGCGCTCCGCCCCCGCCAACGGGTCAAAGCAGGCCGCCGCACCTCCAGAGCCTGCCCAGGCACCCGCCAAGGCCACGCCGTTGCGGCCGAGGCCGTCGTCGCGGTCAAAGGGCTACACGCCCACGACGGATCTGGGCGTGCCGGTGCGGGAGGTCGTTGTCGAAACACCGCTCCTGCGGGTCACGTTCTCGACGGCGGGTGCCCGCGTCACGAGCTGGCAGCTCAGGAAGTATCGCGTCGGAAGCGGCGCCCCGGTGGAGCTGGTCGCGATGGAGGATCCGGGCGCCGCCCCCGGGCCGCTCGCGGCCTGGGCCGACCCGGAACAGATGCGGGCGGTTTACCAGGTGGACCGGGACGGGCTCACGCTCACCGGCGATCAGAGCGGGACGATTACGTTCACCCACATAGCCGCGTCGGGGATCGAGCTGCAAAAACGGGTGACGTTCCGTGCGGATGGCTACCAGGCGGAGGTTGGGCTGACGGCCCGGAACCTATCCGGTGCCGACGCGGCGGTGGAGCCGCGGCTGGCCTGGGGACCGGGGCTGCGGAACAGTGCCGACAAGAAGCAGAGCACGCTGCAGGCTCCGACTCTGTGGCTGGAAGGAAAGCGGCTGCACGAGGACGTGACGAAGCTCACGGGGGAGAAGGCCCTCACGGGGAGCCCCGCGTGGGTGGCCCTCCAGGACACGTACTTCGCGGCGGCCCTGCTCCCGAAAGACAAGGGGCTTCACGCCTTCGTGGCCAAAGCGGAGGGGGATCAGCCGGTGGTCGGACTGGCGGAGGCCAGGCACGCGCTGCCCCCGGGGGAGCAGGTGGCCACCACCGCCCAGGTGTTCGCCGGGCCGAAGGACCTTGACGTCCTCAAGGGGGTCGGCCAGGAGCTGGATAGGATCGTCGACTTGGGCTGGTTCGACTTCCTGGCGCGGCCCGCCCTGTACCTCTTGAAGTTCCTGTACGGCTTCACGGGAAACTATGGTCTCGCCATCATCCTGGTGACGGTACTCCAGAAGGTCGCGTTTCACCCCCTGACCCACAAGAGCCTGAAGTCTATGCAAGCCATGCAGGCGGTCCAGCCGAAGCTGCAGGCCCTCCAGGAGCGGTACAAGAACAACCCCCAGAAGAAGCAGGAAGAGACGATGGCCTTATACCGCAAGCATGGGGTCAATCCCATGGGCGGCTGCCTGCCGATGGTGGTCCAGATCCCCATCTTTATCGCCCTCTACAACGCCCTGGGCAGCTCGGTCGAGATGTGGCAGGCGCACTTCCTCTGGATCCAGGACCTGACCCAGCCGGATTCCCTGTTCGCTGTCCCGGTCTGGGGCGGCTACATCCTTTCCGCCAACCTGCTGGCCCTGTTCATGGGGGTGAGCATGTGGGTGCAGCAGAAGATGTCCCCGCCCGCCGGCGATCCCCGTCAGGCCCAGATGATGCTGTGGATGATGCCCATCCTCTTCACCTTCATGTTCTGGAGCTTCCCGTCGGGTCTCGTGCTCTACTGGCTCGTGAACAACATCCTCCAGATCGGCCAGCAATGGCTGATCACCCGGAAGCCGACCGCCCCGGCCGCGGCGGAGGGCCAGGCCGCCTAAGCGCTTGATTTCATAGCTCCGTCTCAGGTTTCCCCCGATACGGATCGCCCTGTGCCAAGGGCGTTTCGTGTGGGATTGGCTGGCGCCAAACCGACACGAACTCACAGAGTCAAGCACGAAGGCGCGGCGCGTCCTCGTATGCCCCCCAGGCACCCACCCCACCCCACCACCGACGAGCTCTTGGCCAGAGGCGCCGAAGCCCTGGGTCTTCGCCTGGAGCCGAGCGGGCTGGCGGCCCTCCGCCTCTATTGCGAAGAGCTCAGCCGCTGGTCGGCACGCCTCAACCTCACCGCCCTGCGGACGCCCGAGGAGGTGGTCCGGGAGGGCATCCTGGACTCCCTGGCCTGCCTGCCCCTGATTCCGCCCTGCCCGCTTCAGGTTGTGGACGTCGGGTCCGGAGCGGGGTTCCCCGCGCTGCCCCTCAAGCTGGTCCGGCCCGATCTCTCGGTGACGCTGGTGGAGGCCTCCCGAAAGAAGGCCACATTCCTGGCGCACGTGGCGCGCTCTCTCGGCCTCACGGGGGTCCGGGTGGTCCGGGCCCGGGCCGAGGCGATGGGCACGGATCCCCGGGAGGCGGGAGGGTACGATCTGGGCCTGGCCCGGGCGGTGGCGCCGCCCCCGGACGCAGGACGCCTGGTGCGCCCTCTCTTGCGCCCCGAGGGCCTCTTCCTCGTGCAGCTCGGGGCGGGGCCGCTTCCCCCCGGTGCCTGGGATCGCCTCCTGGCCCTGGGTTTCGAGGTCGTCCGGGAGCTTCCGCTCCCCCCGGCCCTCGGCCGCCCCGGGCGTCGGGTGGTCGCGCTTCGGCGGGTCGCCTAGGCCATAGGGGAGGGACCCCGCCGGTCCCGGACGCTAGTCCGGGAGAGGCGGGGACGGGGCCCCGGGTGATGGGGTGCCGAGGGACCCCGGTCCGCCCAGAGGGCGGACGAGAGGCGGGGACGGGGCCCCGTCCAGTCAAGGCCGAGGGGCCCGAACTCATCCCGAATGTCGAATTTGATCAATCCGAAATCCGCAATCCACAATCCGAAATCATAGACAGGCGGATGTTTCACGTGAAACAGCGCTTCCCCCCTTGGCCCCGCCACCCCCGGTGTGCTATGGTCCGGGGCGGGGGGCCCCGAGGGGAGCGAAGCCGAGCCGAGAGCCGAGAACCTAGAGCAGAGACGACGCCGACAGCGACAGGCCTGCCCGCCGGCGGTCAGGCGGGGAGAGCGATCCCGCCGAGGCGGGACTGTCGGGTTCGCGGGGACGGGGCCCCGGGGAATCGAAGCCTGCCGGGGGTGGGGTGGCCAAGATCATCGCGGTGGCCAACCAGAAGGGCGGGGTCGGCAAGACGACCACGGCCGTCAACCTGGCGGCCTGCCTGGCGGCGGCCGAGCGGCCTACCCTTTTGGTGGACACCGACCCGCAGGGAAACGCCACCACCGGCGTGGGCGTGGACGTCGGGGCGGTGAAGGTCCATGTGTACCACCTGCTCCTGGGCACGGTCCGGGCCGCGGAGGCGGTGCTGCCCACGGCCCTGCCGGCCTTGCAGGTCATCCCGGCCCGGCGCGAGCTCATCGGGGCCGAGGTGGAGCTGGTGGACCTTCCGGAGCGGGAGCACCGGCTGAAGCGGGCACTCCAGGGGATCGCGGCCCGGTACGCGTACATCCTGATCGACTGCCCACCCTCCCTCGGCTTCCTCACCCTGAACGCCCTGGTGGCGGCGGACTCCGTGCTGATTCCCCTGCAGTGCGAGTACTATGCCCTGGAGGGTCTCGGCCAGATCCTGGACACGATCCGCCTGACCCGGCAGACGCTGAACCCGCGGCTGGAGATCGAAGGCATCCTCCTCACCATGTTCGATAGCCGGGTGAATCTGGCCGCGCAGGTGGCCCAGGACGTGCGACGGCACTTCCGGGACCGGGTGTTCCGCACCGTGATCCCCCGCAACGTCCGCCTGGCCGAGGCGCCCAGCCACGGCCAGCCCGTGATCCTGTACGACATCCGGTGTCCTGGCGCCGAGGGATACCTGAACCTGGCGCGCGAGGTGATCGATGGTGCAAAAGCGCGGTCTCGGTAGGGGGCTGTCGGCCCTGATCCCCGGGGCGGAAGGCGCGGCGAGCACCACCCTGGAGATTCCCCTGGTGGAGCTGGAGGGCAATCCGCTCCAGCCCCGGCAGCACTTCGACCGGGCGGCCCTGGAAGAGCTGGCGGCCACCATCCGGGCTCACGGGGTCTTGACTCCCGTCGTGGTCCGCCGGGCCCCTCGAGGCTATCAAGTTGTGGCCGGGGAACGGCGGGTCCGGGCCGCGCGGCTGGCCGGGCTGACCCGCATCCCCGCCGTCATCCGAGAGGCCAGCAACGCGCAGGCGCTGGAGATGGCGCTGGTGGAGAACCTCCAGCGGGAGGACCTCAACCCGATGGAGGCGGCTGAAGCCTACCGCCGCCTCATCGAGGAATTCGAGTTGACCCAGGAGGAGGTGGCCGCGCGCCTCGGGCGCGATCGCTCCTCGGTGACCAACGCGCTGCGGCTCCTGCGGCTCCCGAAGCGGCTGCGGGAGGATCTGGTCGGCGGCGTGGTGTCCGAGGGCCACGCGCGCGCCCTGCTCGGGCTGGAGCGGGCGGCCGACCAGCTCAAGGCGCGCGACCTGATCGTCAAGCGCGGCCTGTCGGTGCGGGCCGCGGAGGCGCTGGTCCGCCGGATGCGCCGCGGGGCTCCGCGGCCGGGGGGGCGTCCCCGGACGGGGGACCCGAACCTGCGGGCGCTGGAGGATCGGCTGCGGGCGGTCCTGGGCACCAAGGTCCGCATCCTCCCCGCGAGGGCGGGGGGCGGCACCCTGGAGATCAGCTTCTTCTCCGACGAGGACCTGACACGGCTCGTGGACGTGATTGGAGGGTCGCCCTAGGCCATGCAGCTCTGGATCCGCGCCTCCGCGCGCTTTCCCCTGGCCGGGGTGGACTGGCCCCGAAAGCTCCTGATCGGGGGGGCAACCGGCCTGCTCCTCGAGCTCGTCTTCGTGGGCTTGACGTATTTGACGTCGGAGGTGGCGGCCTTCGAAATCGCCCCCCTCGTCGTGGGCCTGAACTTCCCCGCCCTGGGGTATATCCTTCAGGTGTATCGGGGGACGCTCCGCTGGGAGGTGGGGGCGCTCCCCGAGTGGGAGAACTGGCCGGCCCTGCTGCGGAGCGGATTGGCGGCCTTCGGGGTGGGCCTGGCGTATGAGATCCTGCCGCTTCTCATCCTTGTGGTGGGCCTCAGCGTCCTTGTCAAGGGTGGCGTATTCCTGTTCCTGGGAATGGTCCTCATGATCCTGGGGGTCCTGGCGGGGGTCTTCTTGCTGTTCTTCTTGCCCATGGCCCTGGCCAAGTATATCGGCGAGCGCCGGATCGAAGCCGCCTTCCATCCCGGCATCCTGTGGGGGGGGATCAACACCGTCCTGTCGGAGTACGTGGCAGCCTACCTGCTGAGCGTGGGCGGCTTCCTGCTGGCCGGCTTGATCGCAGTCCTCCCGTACCTGGGGCTGCTGGTGTGGCCGTTTGTCTGGTTCTATCTGATGTTGGTCGTGGCCCGGCTCTTCGGGGAGATCTGCGCCAGGGCGGCCTGACCCGGCCGCCAGGGGCGCTGGGAGGACGGATGGGGACCACGGTAGAGACGATCGCGGCGTTCCTGGCCGGGGCGGGCGTGCGCCGGATGTATGGTGTGCCGGGTGGGGGGAGCACCCTGGACCTCATCGAGGCGGGGCGGAAGCGGCAACTGGAGTTCGTGCTGACCCCCCACGAGGCCAGCGCCGCCATCATGGCGGCCACGGAGGGCGACCTTCTGGATCGCCCCGGCGTCTGCCTCGCCGCCCTGGGGCAGGGAGTGGCGAACGCGGTGGGCGGCGTGGCGCACGCCTGCCTGGATCGGGTGCCCCTCCTCCTGCTGACGGATCGGCTCTCGCGGACCAGCAGCCGTCTGGCCGAACCCCAGGGCCTGGAGCATCGTCGGCTGCTGGAGGAAGTGACCAAGGGCGCCGCGACGATCACGGCGCCGCGGAGCGATCGGCTCCTGGCGTGGGCCTGGGGCAAGGCCCTGGCGGCCCCCCGCGGGCCGGTCCACCTGGACCTGCCCGCGGACGAGGCGATGCGGCCGGCCGGCCGGCACCCCGTCCGTCCCCAGCAGGAGCGAGCCGCCGGCCCCTCGCCGAGCGCGATCCGGGCCGCCGCGCGACTCCTTGCCCGTCGGGGGCGGGTTGTGGTCGTCGCCGGCCTGGGGTGCCGCGCGTCCCGGGCGGCGCGGGCCCTGCAGGAATTGGTCGAGCATCTCGGGTCCCCCCTCCTCACCACCCCCCGCGCCAAGGGGGCGGTTCCCGAGGATCATCCCCTGGCCGCCGGTCTCTTCCTGGGGGGCCAACTGGAAGAGGACCTGCTCGCCAAGGCAGAGGGGGTGCTCGCGGTGGGTCTGGATGCGGGAGAGGTGCTCCCGCGACCCTGGCGGGGCGGCCTGCCCGTCGTCGTCCTGGCAGAGTACCAGACGGGTCGCCGCCCGTTCGAGCCGGCCTGCGAGGTGATCGCCGACCTGCCGGCCTCCCTGGAGGCGATGCGGGAGGCCCTCCCGCCCGGCGGTGGCTGGGGCCTGGCGGACTGGGCGGGCCGGGCCGCCAACTCCAAGAAGCGGGGCCGCGCGCTCCTGGCCGAAGCCAGCATCGCGCGCGGGAGAACCGGACTCCCGCCGCACCGGGTCGTCGAGATCGCCCGGGAGATCTTCCCACGGCAGACGGTGGCCGTGGCCGATTCAGGGATGCACGCCCTGGCGGTGGGCGCCTTCTGGGACTGCTACGAACCCAAGGGGTATTTGTGCTCCAGCGGCCTCGCCAGGCCGGGATTTGGTCTGCCCGCCGCCGTGGCGGCGAAGCTCACGCTTCCTGACCGTCCCGTCCTCGCGTTCCTGGGCGATGGGGGGTTCCTCAGATGCATGGCCGATCTGGCCACCGCCGCCTGGCTGCGGCTCCCCTTGGTGGTCGTGGTCTTCACGGACGCCTCGTTGGGGCTGGTCCGGGTCCAGCAGGAGCAGAAGCGCTATGCCCCGGTGGGGGTCTCCCTGGGGACCATGGACATCCCGAAGCTGGCGGAGAGCCTCGGCGCCCTCGGCACCGAAGTGGAGGACGAGGAGGGGCTGCGGTCTGCCCTGAAGGATGCGGTGGGCACGACCCAGCCCGCTGTCATCGTCGCCAAGGTGCGGCCGACCGGGTACCGGCGCATCCTGGAGATCCTGCTGGGCCGGGCGGGGACCTAGCGTGGGCGGCGGGCTCACGGCGACTCTGGCCGCATTCGCGGCCAGCCCGCCCCGCGCGGCGATTCCGGAGCGCGCGCGCGAGGCCGCGGCCCGCTCGCTCCTGGACAAGCTGGCCTGGGGGGGCCGGACTTGGACGCGAGCGAATTAACGCGATGCATTACCGCACTGCGTTATAGCCGAACTGTTACTGACCTAACCGGTCAACTGCTGCCACCTGCTGCCGGAGATAGCGCGACCCCGCTCCCCGACCTGCTCACTCCCGTGCCGACATCCTTCCCGGGCACTTCTCATTCTTATTTCTGGTTCCATCGCTGTCGGCTGTCCCTGTCGCTGTCGGTATTATTATTCGTACGGGCGCTCCCAGGCCCCGGGCTCCCAGCGTTCGGGAGAACGCCAGAGACCGGACAGGATCAGCTCGCGGATGAAGATGAGCTCCTTGGGCAGGCGATCATACAGCCTGATCAAGAGCTCCTCGTGCGAGATCAGCTCGTTCACCCAGCCATCGCGGTCGACCGCCATCAGTTCCTGGAATGCCTCGGGCGGGAAGCGCTCCAGACCGCGCCAATCGAGATCCTCGTAGCGAGGCTTCCAGCCGAGCGGACTTTCCACGGCGGCCGCCCGGCCGTTGGCCCGATCGATGATCCATTTGAGCACGCGCATGTTCTCGCTGTATCCGGGCCAGAGGAAGCCCCCGTTCTCGTCGGTGCGGAACCAGTTGACGCCGAAGATGGGCGGGGGATTGGGGAGCGCTCTGCCCATTCGGAGCCAGTGGTTGAAATACGAGGCCATGTGGTAGCCGCAGAACGGCAGCATGGCAAAGGGATCGCGCCGCACCTGGCCGACCTTCCCCGACGCCGCGGCCGTCGTCTCTGACCCCAGGGTGGCCGCCAGGTACACCCCGTAGTTCCAGTTGAAGGCCTGAAACACCAGGGGCACGACGCCGCTTCGCCGCCCGCCAAAGATGAAGGCCTTGATGGGGACGCCGTTGGGATTCTCCCAGTCGGGGTCGATGCAGGGACATTGCCGAGCCGGCGCGGTGAAGCGGGCGTTCGGGTGAGCGGCGTTCCGGCCGGACCCCGGCGTCCAGCGTTGCCCCTGCCAGTCGATCAACTCGGGGGGAGGCGTCTGGCTCATGCCCTCCCACCACACGTCCCCGTCGGGTGTCAGGGCGACGTTGGTGAAGATGCAGTTCCGCCCGAGCGTCGCCATGGCGTTCGGATTCGTCTTCTCCGAGGTGCCGGGCGCCACGCCGAAGAAGCCGGTCTCCGGGTTGATGGCGTACAGGTGGCCGTCCGCCCCCTGCTTCAGCCAGGCGATATCATCGCCCACGGTGGTGACCTTCCACCCCGCGAAGGCGGCCGGCGGGATCAGCATGGCAAAGTTCGTCTTGCCACAGGCGCTGGGAAAGGCCGCCGCGACGTAGGTCTTCTCGCCTTGCGGCGACTCCACCCCCAGGATGAGCATGTGTTCCGCCAGCCAGCCCTGGTCGTGGGCCAGGTTGGAGGCGATCCGGAGGGCAAAGCACTTCTTGCCGAGGAGCGCGTTGCCCCCGTAGCCGCTGCCGAAGGACCAGATGGACCGCTCTTCGGGGAAGTGGACGACGTACCGGTGGTCCGTGTTGCAGGGCCACGGCACATCCTGCTGGCCGGGCTGCAGCGGCACGCCGACCGAGTGCATGCAGGGGACGAAGGAGCCCTCCTCCAGGGCCTCCAGGACGGCGCTGCCCATGCGGGTCATGATCCGCATGTTCACGACGACGTAGGGCGAGTCGGTGAGCTGCACCCCGATGTGCGCGATGGGCGAGCCGATGGGCCCCATGCTGAAGGGAATCACGTACAGGGTTCGACCGCGCATCGCCCCGCCGAAGAGGCGCCGCAGGGTCGCCCGCATCTCCTTGGGGTCCACCCAGTTGTTGGTCGGCCCGGCGTCCACCTTGCGGACGCTGCAGACGAAGGTGCGGTCCTCCATGCGGGCCACGTCCCCGGGATCCGAGCGGGCCAGGTAGCTGTTGGGCCGCTTCTCCGGATTCAGGCGGATGAAGGTCCCGGACTTCACCAGCAGGCCGCAGAGGTCGTCGTATTCCCGCTGCGACCCGTCGCACCAGCGAATCGCGGCCGGCGTGCAGAGCGCCGCCATCTCCTGGACCCAATTCCGCAGCTTCTGGTTACGGACAGTTGCCGGAACCTCCATCGGCGCCCCCTCCCTTCGAGAATCGGCAACGCCTCACGGACGATGCGAGTGGAAAATGAACCGGCGGACCGGATGGGCTCGTGGATGACTGCGTGGGGCGGCACCTTATCAAGAGCGGCCGGTGGAAGTCAAGCGGTCAGCGACCCCGTCCATCCCCCCTTTTGCCCTTGACAAGGCATCGGCCCCTGGTATTAGCTATCTTCCAGATTGACGCTCGCGTCCCATCCCGCCAAGCGGTTCTGCGCATGGAATCTGCGGGCCTGGCGCCCGCACCGTCACCCCGATGAAGAGACCCGAAGAAGAAAGAGGAGGAGGAGCGATGCGAACGCGAAGGCTGTTGCTGTGGCGTGCTCCCTGGATCGCCGCCGTGTGCCTGGCGCTGGCCCTCATCGGGCCCGGGCTCACGGGGACGGCGGCCGCGGGGGAGAAGCTGGTCGTGTGGTGGAACAAGGGGTACTACCCCGAAGAAGACGCCGCCATGCAGAAGATCGCGAAGGACTTCGAGGCCAAGAACAAGATCGAGGTGGACCTTTCCTTCACCGCTCAGGAGGACCTGCTGAAGAAGATCACGGCGGCCCTCATCGCCCGCCGCGTGCCGGACGTGGCCTTCTGTTTCTTCAACGACTGGCAGGTGGTCCCGAAGTACGGCTGGAACGATCAACTCGCCGACG
>Ga0326597_10004623_pt1 | contig 19303 bp, 17 predicted proteins | sample RVTome_12_FD_203789 | JGI IMG/M metagenome (GOLD analysis project Ga0326597, IMG submission 203789) | Soil microbial communities from uranium-contaminated site in the Upper Colorado River Basin, Wyoming, United States - RVT100D185 | ecosystem: Environmental > Terrestrial > Soil > Contaminated >... | reverse complement strand
TTCGATCGTCATCCTGCCGCGATTCGATCTCGAGCAGTTTCTGACAGTCCTCGAGAAGCACCGGGTGTCCATCGCGCACCTCGTCCCTCCCATCGTGCTCGCTCTCGCGAAGCATCCGATGGTCGACAAGTTCGATCTGCCGCTCCGATGGGTATTCTCGGGAGCGGCGCCCCTCGGACTGGATCTTTCGGAGGCCTGCGGGAAGAGACTCGGCTGCCTCGTCTTTCAGGGCTACGGCCTCACGGAGACGAGCCCGGCGACCCACCTGAGCCCGCCCGATAGTCGGAACCGGCTCGGCTCCGTCGGCTTTCCGGTTCCGGGAACGGAGTGCAAGGTGGTGGATCCGGCGACGGGAGAGGCGCTCGGCCCCGGGAAAGACGGAGAGCTCTGGATGCGGGGCCCGCAGGTGATGAAAGGCTATTTGAACCAGCCGGGAGCCACCGCCGCGGCGATCGACTCCGACGGGTTTTTCCACTCGGGTGACATCGGCCACGCGGACGAAGACGGTTACTTCTACATCGTCGATCGCCTCAAGGAGCTCATCAAGTACAAGGGGATGCAGGTCGCCCCGGCGGAGCTCGAAGCCCTCTTGCTGACGCACCCTGCGGTGGCGGATGCCGCGGTCATCCCCGTGCCCGACGAAGAGGCGGGGGAAGTCCCGAAAGCGTTCGTGGTGAAGCGGGGAGAGGTGACGGAGGAGGAGCTCAAGGCCTTCGTCGCCGCCCGGGTCGCTCCCCACAAGAAGATTCGCATGGTCGAGATCGTCGAGCAGATCCCGAAGTCTCCTTCGGGAAAGATCTTGCGGCGGATCCTCGTCGAGCGGGAGCGCCAGAAGCGCGCCTGATCTCATGCGGGTGTAAGAAGGGGGGGTATGGAGATAGGGGGATAAGGGGATGAAAGACCTGGCTGGTCTTATCCCCGGATCTCCAATATCCCCATATCCCCTTTTCTTGCACTCCTATTTCGGCAAGTATCTCTTCGGAAACTTCGCGATCACGGTGTACGCGGGATCGACGATGTTGGCCACCGTCGATACCGCGAGCTGACCGAGCAGAGCGTAGGCGTCGAGCCGGTCGAAGCCGTAGTCCTCCACCAGCCACTCGATGAGCTCCACGTGGGCCAGCCGGAAGGCGTCGATCAGCGGCCGCGCGCTCCCCGCGACCATGATGTAGTTCTCGTCCTCGAGCCGCGGCCAGTCGATCGTCTTCCCCTTGATGAGGTCGAACCGCAGCTCCACGTCCATCGAGGTCTCGAGGCCCGTGCCGCCGACTTCCCCTTCGCCTTGACGCGCGTGTCCGTCACCAAAGTAGACGTAGGCGCCGTCGTGAAAGATCGGGAGGTACAGCGTCGTGCCTTCGCGGACCTCGGGCGCGTCCATGTTCCCCCCGAAGTCGCCGGGCCACATACCGGAAAAGGCCTCCTGGCCCCGGGGTGCCACCGCGATCCGACCGAGCATCGGCTGCAGATCGATCTCGATCTCGCGCATCTTGCTTCCGGGAAGCGCGGTCTTCCCCGTCATGCGCTCGCGATCGAGCCTCCAGACGTAGCGGCGGTCGGGTATGGGATCCGCGAGAAAACGAACGCGGCTCTCTCCCGCGAGACCGCCGAAGGAACCCGAGATCTGGGATGCGGCAATCTCGTGGTTGGGACGCACTTTGAGCACTTGTACCACCAGGGTGTCCTTGGTGGTGGCGCCAACGATTTCGAACGGTCCCACTTCTCCGGGAAAGGCCCCGCCCTCCTCGGTGTAGTAGGGACCCATCATCGTGCTCGAGACGAGGATGGTCCCCGGCTCGAGCTTCAAGACCGGTTCGCGGACGGCGAAGGTAGGGTGCCCCACCTCGGGCTTGAACTGGACGCGTTCCTGAGCGACGGTCGTCGAGGCGACCGCCGCGGCGACGACGAAAGCGTTTGCTATGCGCATGAGGGAGATTCCTTATTTCTTGGTTTTTCTCTGAGCGAGGAGCCAGGGGATGAGATCGTCTTCCCAATAGGCCTTGTCCCAGGAATCATGGGCGACGCCGGGGTACTCGGTGTAGCGCACGTTGCCGCCACGAGCCTTGACCGCTTCCGTCAGCTTGCGTGACTCGGTGACCGGGACCCTCGGATCCGCGTCCCCATGGAAGGCCCAGATGGGAGTCTTCGTCAGATGGCTCGCGGTCTCGCCGTAGGGGTCCTCCGGATTCTTCGACAGCGGGTGCCAAGGCGGTGCGGCAAGGAAGCGGCTGTTCGCCACGACACCGCCGCAAACCGGGACCAGCGCCGCGAACTTTTCCGGATACTTGTAGCCGAACGCCCACGTCCCGTAGCCGCCCAACGAAAGCCCCGTGAGGTAGACCCGCTCGGGATCTCCGTGGAACTCTTTCATCGCTTCTTCGAGCGCCCGAAACGCCTGAGTCTCCATCGCCGGGTCTCCCCACCAGGCGCCGGGGCTGCACTGGGGCATGACCACGACCGCGGGAAAGTCCTTCACCTCCCGGAGCCGCGCCGGGAGCCCGATGTCGGTCTGTCTCTCTCCGTCGGCGCCGCGCTCACCGGCGCCATGCAGAAAGAAGATGACCGGCCAGCTCTTCGTCGGCGTGAAGCTCGAGGGCACGTAGACCTGGTACTTGTAGGGGGTCGAGTCCACCTCGACCGTGCGGTGGAGAAATCCTGTTTCCCGTCCCGCGGCGAGTGCGGGTGCGAGGAGCGCCAGCAAGAAGTAGAGAAGCACCATCGGCAGTATTCTAGTACGAGCCCTGACGCGATTGAACCGCGGCATACGCTCGGACAGAATCGGGCCATGGAACGAAAGCTGAGCGGTCTACGTGACGAGCTTTGGGCCATCGATCGAAAGATACTGGAGCTGGTGGCGGAAAGAGCGCGGCTCGCCTCCGAGATCGGAAGCGTCCAGCGCGCGACCGGAGCTCCCACGCGGGATTTCCGACAGGAGCGCGAGGTCGTTGAGCGAGCGCGAGAGGCGGCGGAGAGCCTGAAACTCCCCCGGCGGCTCGCGGAGGATCTGATGCTCGTCCTCATCCGCTCCGCCCTCGCGGTCCAGGAGCGCGACGAGCTCCGTACCACCGCCGGAGGAACGGGGAAGAAGGCGCTGGTCCTGGGCGGCGCGGGCAAGATGGGGCGCTGGTTCGTGCACTTCCTCGCCTCCCAGGGGTTCGAGGTCGAGCTCGCCGATCCGAACGAGTCGCCCGGAGATCTGAAACGGTTCGCCGACTGGCGGGATGCCGACCTCTCCCACGATCTCATCGTGGTCGCGGCGCCGCTCCTGACGACCAACGAGATCTTCCTCGAGATGGCGCGCGATCCGCCGAAAGGTCTGGTGTTCGACATCGGCTCGCTCAAGAGCCCGCTCCGCCGAGGTCTGAAGGCCATGGCCGAGGCGAAGGCCCGGATCACCTCGGTGCACCCGATGTTCGGCCCCGATACCGATCTGCTCTCGGGCCGCCATGTCATCTTCGTCGACGTCGGAATACCCGAGGCCACGGAAGAGGCGCAGGCGCTCTTCGCCTCCACCATGGCGGTTCATGTTTCGATGGACCTCGAAAGCCACGACCGGCTCATCGCCTACGTGCTCGGCCTCTCCCACGCGCTGAACATCGCGTTTTTCACCGCGCTCGCGGAAAGCGGTGAAGCGGCGCCCCGACTTTCGACGCTCTCCAGCACCACCTTCGACGAGCAGCTCGCGGTCTCGAAGAAAGTCGCGGGGGAGAATCCGGGGCTCTATTTCGAGATCCAATCGCTCAACGACTATGGAACCGAGTCGCTGACCGCCCTACTCTACGCCGTAGAGCGGCTGCGATCGGTGGTGAGGGCTCAGGACGCTCCCGGCTTCGCCGCGTTGATGGAGCGCGGGCGGGAGTACCTGAGCTTCGTGGGCAAGCCGGCCGCCTCCACGGAGCTACGGCCAGCCTGGCCGAAGCCCGGAGGGCGAAGGCCGGGCAATCAGCAGTAACTGGGGTCGAGCGTCTTGGCTTTTTCCAACGCCGACGCCGAGTCCTGGGCAAGACCCTCCGCCTTGTAGACCGTAGCCAGAAGCCCGAAGTACTCGGCGCTGGTGGGATCGAGCTCCGACGCTTTCCGCAGGCACTCTTCGGCCTCCTTGAGCCAGTTCCGGTTCTTCATGAGCCCGATCCCGAGGAGGTGGTGGTACTCGGCTCTGCTGGAGTCGAGCTCGATCGCCTGCCGCGCGAGCTGGATCGATTCCCAGTAGTCCGCAGTGGCGTAGGCCCTCTGTCCGAGCCGGAACAGCTCCTCGGCGTAGCTCGATCGATCGAACTCCGGCTTCGACTTTCGGTCGCGCGGCGGCGGCGGGGCGGGAGGCGGCTCCTCTTTTTTCGTGCTGGAGAGCGCGGTCAGTGCCTCCGTGGCCACGGCGCATACCCTCGAGAGCTTCTGCTTCGACGCGGCATCGAGGCTGTCCGGCTGGGAATCGGGGTGAAAGCGCTCGATGAGCTTCAGATAAGACTTTTTGACGTCGGCGGCGGAAGCGTCGCCGGAGACTTCGAGAAGCTCCGGATAGCGTTTCTGTCCCGCGAGCTCGAGGATGCGATCCATCTCTTTCTCGAGAGCCTCGTCGAGCTCTTTGGGCTTCGCCTTTGCTCCTCGCCTGCGAGTCGCGGTGTCGCTCGACTTACGCTCCGAGGACGCTCCGTTGTCGCCCCAGGCGAGGAGCCCCCTTTCAATGAGGTCGGCGAGAGTGGCGGCGACCTCGGCCTCGGGCAACGGGCTCAGAGCGAGGATGTCGCGCGCGCGGGAAGCGCCGTCGATGCGCGAGAGGATGAAGCCCTGCGCCGGAGTCAGGCTCATGTCCTGGAGCTCGTCCGAGAGTGTCGTCGCGAATTTCAGCGGCCGCTCCTCCTTCTTGAACGACCGGAGCCGCTCGTCGGGCCGCGCGACTTCCTCGACAGGCTTCACGGGCTCGGGCTCGACGGCGAGCGCCCGGAGCGCCGCTATCAGCTCGGCCGCCGTCGCATAGCGCTCGCCGGGCTCCTTGGCGAGCGCGCACTTCACGACCGTCTCGAGGGTCGGGGGCACGCTTTGGGACTTCCACGCTTTCGACTGGAAGGGATCGCTGTTCACGATGCTCAGGAGCACTCCCGTCAGGCTTCCGCCCTTGAACGGCTTCTCTCCCGCGGCGCACTCGAAGAGAACGCAGCCGAGGGAGAAGATGTCCGACCGGCAATCCACGTCCTCGCCCTTCGCCTGCTCGGGGGACATGTAGTCGGGGGTGCCCACCAGGCTCCCGGACATCGTGAGGTGCGTCGCGCCGTCGGACTTGGCGATGCCGAAATCGGTGATCCTCGCCTCGAACGAGGGAGTGATCATGATATTGGCCGGCTTCACGTCGCGGTGGATGATCTTGTGCTCGTGCGCGTACTGGAGCCCGCTCGCCACCTGCGCCGCGATCTCGATCGCCGTCGCGAGCGGCAGCCGCTCTTTCTGCAGCAACGACTGGAGGGTCCGGCCTTCGATGAACTCCATCACGATGAAGCCGGTCTCGGGGGTGAAGAGGATATCGTGGATGGTGACGATGTTCGGGTGGTGAAGCTGCGCCGCCACCTGGGCTTCGCGAATGAACCTCTTGTTGAGCGCCTTTCGGTGCTCCGGGTCGAGGGTGGTGTCGAGCCGGATGCTCTTCACCGCGACGGGGCGGTTGAGGAAGGTGTCCTGGGCCTGGTAGACGGAGCCGAATGCGCCGGTCCCGAGCCGCGCCACGATCTCGTAGCGCGCCCCGGGCATTTGTTCGAAGCTCTCGGTCTTCTCCTCCAAAACCAGCCTCCACCCGAAGGAACGGACGGCAAACTCCTGAAAGAGCCATAGGCAAGAAACATGCCGGGGAATTCCGTCGGGTAGCGGCAGCGAAAGGCTTGATAGAGGGGGGGTTGGGCATCGCTCGTGCCGGACCGCCGGGGGGATAATCCCGCATCCCCTGCCAATCTCCGTCAGACCAGGCCCCGGTGGTATAAGGATACGATGTTGAGCGCGACGGAAAATCCAGAGAGCCTCGACCGGGAATCGCTGACCCGCCTGCAGCTCCAGCGGCTGCGGTCGCTTGTCGAGCGCATCGCGCGCGAGGTGCCGTTCTACCGCGAGCAGCTGAAGGACGTCTCTCCGGACGACATCGATTCGCTCGACGCTCTTTCGGAGCTTCCGTTCACTCACAAGAAGACATTGCGCGAGAATTATCCGTTCGGACTTTTCGCCGTCCCCCGAAAACAAGTCGTACGGATACACGCCTCGAGCGGCACCACGGGAAAGCCGACGGTCGTCGGCTACACGCGCGCCGACATGGCACTTTGGGGAGAGGTCATGGCTCGGACGCTCCGAGCCGCCGGAGTCACCGAGGACGACATCGTCCATAACGCCTATGGTTACGGTCTTTTCACCGGAGGCCTGGGCTTCGGTCTCGGAGCGGAGACGGTGGGAGCTTCGACCGTTCCCGTATCCTCGGGGAACACCGCGAGACAGCTGATGCTTCTCGAGGACTTCGGTGCCACCGTCCTGTGCTCGACCCCCTCCTACGCCCTCGTCCTCGCGGAGGCCGCGGAGCACGAAGGGATCGACATCGCATCGCGCTTCCGGCTGCGCGTTGGTTTCTTCGGCGCCGAGCCCTGGACCGAGGCGATGCGCGAGGAGCTCGAGGGGAGACTCGGGCTCGATGCCTACGACGTTTATGGATTGAGCGAGGTCATCGGGCCCGGTGTCGCCGTCGAGTGCCGCGAGCATCGAGGCCTTCATATCCAGGAAGATCATTTCCTCCCCGAGGTGATCGACCCCGATACCGGGAAACCCATCTCTGGAGACGGCGAGGGAGAGCTGGTCTTCACCACCCTGACGAAGGAAGCCCTTCCAATTCTCCGCTACCGGACGCGCGACCGCGTGCGCCTCACGCGCGTGCCCTGTGCCTGCGGCCGCACCACCGCCCGAATGAGCAAGGTCCAGGGTCGCACCGACGACATGCTCATCGTGCGCGGGGTCAACGTATTCCCTTCGCAAATCGAGGAAGCACTCCTCGGCGTTGCCGGTATCGCCCCCCAGTACCTGATCCTCGTCGATCGCGGAAAAGACCATATGGACGAGCTCGAGGTCCTCGTCGAGCCCACGGCGGAGAGCGAACGACGAGGAGAGTTCGCGTTGAAGGAGCTCCAGCGGATGGCGCAGGAGAGAGTCGAGTCGATTCTCGGAATCCGCGCGCGCATCCGCGTCGTGAGCCGTCGCGAGATCGAGCGCAGCCAGGGGAAAGCCGCGCGGGTCATCGATCGGCGGGAGAACTCGTGAGGTTTCCGCTATACTCCGTCGGAACGTCAGGAGGATGACCATGGAGCTCGACCGGGATCGTTCGTGGACTTGCTATCCCCAGGGCGCGGCGCTCGCCAGGAGGACGTTTCTTCAGGCCCTGGCGGCCGCGGCGGCCGCCGCTGCCGGAGTCTCGGTCTCGCGGCTCGGCTTCGGCCAGGAAGGTGCGGGGGAGCCTCTTCCCGACTTTCCCGTCGGCGGTTTCGCCAAAGGGTCGGTGCGGCTCAACTTCAACGAGAACCCGCTCGGCCCCTCGCCCAAAGCGATTGCCGCCGTTCTCGAGAACGGTCTCCGCGAGTCGAACCGCTACAACCTCATCGACCCCCTGATCGAGCGGATCGCACGGCACCACGACGTTCCGGCAAGGAGCGTCTTCGTGGGGTGCGGCTCGACCGAGTTCCTGCAGTTCGCCCCCTGGGCGTTCCTGCAGGATGGGGGGAACATCGTGCTTCCCGTCCCGACCTATGGCTGGTGCGGAGGGGTCGCGAAGACGATGGGCCGGGAGGTCGTCGAGGTGCCGCTCGGCCCCGAGGGCACCGTCGACGTCGCCGGGCTGAAGAAGGCGATGACCCGCGACACCCGCATGCTCTACGTCGCGAACCCCAACAACCCCACCGGCGCCGGCCTCACGCTCGATGAGGTCGCGTCGCTCGCGGAGGCGCTCTCCGAGGGCGCGGTGTTCCTCGTGGACGAGGCCTACAACGACTTCCTTCCCGGTGGCAAGAGCGCCATCGACATCGTCCGACGAGGAGCGCCGGTTCTGGTGACGCGGACGTTCTCCAAGGGGTTCGGCCTCGCGGGATTGCGCCTCGGCTACGCCATTGGACCGGACGAAGTGCTCGACAAGCTCAAGAACGTCTGGTGGGGAGACCTCGGGATCAATACCGCGGTCCACGCTGCGGCGCCCGCCGCACTCGACGACACGGAGCACGTGGCCCATTACGTGCGCACCGTGGACGCCGGGCTCGAGCAGTTGAAGTCCGGGCTCGCGAGCAAAGGCTTCAAGCCCTATCCTCACCGGGCGCCGTTCTTCATGGTCGAGCTGGGAAAGCCCGCCCGGCCCGTGGTGAAGGCGCTCCAGGAGCGAAAGGTGTACGTGCGCGACGGAAGCTCCTGGGACATGCCCACGTTCCTTCGGGTGTCCGTGGGAACGGCGGAAGAGAACGAGAGCTTCCTCCGGACGCTCCACGAGATCGCCTGAATCGATGCTTGACCCCTCTTTCTTAGGGTTCGCGGGCCAGGGAATCGCCGGGATGATTCTCTTCGCGCTCGCCGGCGGCCTGTCGGTGGTGTTCTTCTTTCCCGGCTCCGTGCTCATGACCGCGGCCGGGGCCGCCTTCGGCCTCACCCGCGGGTTTCTTACCGCGCAGGCGGGAGCGACCCTCGGAGCCGGTCTAGCATTTCTGGTCTCGAGGTATCTCGCTCGGCGCCGGGTGGAGCGCTGGGTTTTCTCGAAGCCGGCGTTCGCCGCCGTGGACGAAGCGATCGGGAGCGATGGTTTCCGGATCGTCCTTCTCACCCGATGCTGTCCGCTCTTCCCCTACATCTTCCAGAACTATGCCTTCGGTCTCACCCGCGTGAGCTTCGGACACTACGCGCTCGGTTCGTTCCTCGGTCTCGTGCCCACGACCCTCGCCTTCGCCTACCTCGGGTCTCTCGGCCGGAGCGGCGCCGAGGCGGCCTCGGGGAACGCATCGACCCTCGAGCTCGTTCTCAGAGGCTTCGGTCTTCTCGCCACCGTCGCGGTGAGCGTCTACCTCGCCAGACTCTCCCGCCGGGCGCTCGCGAAAGCCGGGGTTTGATCCGCCAGGCGTTTCCTTTCGGCGTCCAACCTGAAGCTTCGGATCCCGGAACGGACGCGCGCGGGCCGGACACCATGAACCGCCTTCTGCTCCACGGGGCCCGGTACCACGATCGGAAGGCCGTCTTCGTTTCGCGCGAGCTCGGCGAAACGCCCGACTGGCGCGCCGACCGGCTTTCGATCCGCGTCGCGCTCGCTCTGCGCGAGGATCTCGCGGTGGGACCGGGCGACCTTGTCGCTCTCCTCATGCCTCTCTCGGTTCGCTGGGCCCTCGTGGAGCGCGCGGTCTGGGGTCTCGGCGCCGCGACCCTGCCTGTGTCACCGGAGTCCAGGTTCGGCCGCCCGGTGAAAGCGATGTTCGCATCGAGCGCCGAAGGGCTATCGAATCTCGGTGTACCCGTGGTCGCGCTCGATTCCGACTGGGACGCGCTCCTGGATCGCGGCGGCGTTCTCGACACCCCCGAGCGCGCGTCCTCGTTCCGCGCGGCGGCGCGGAATACCCCGCCGGAGGCGGTCTCGTCCATCGAATCGGGCGTCGAGCTCCGTCATGGGGATTGGGTGCGGCGGATCGAGAGCTTCCTCGAGCGATTTCCTCCCGAGCGCGGAAGGCGAAGCGTTTTGGGGATCGCGGAGCCGCAGGTTGAGGCGCGCGTCCCGCTGTATGCGGGTTGGGCCGACGGATTCACGACCGTCGTTCTCAGCCCGGAGGACCCTGACGGTGGAACCGCTTGCCGACGCTCTGCTAACCTTACCGACCTGAGTGCCTGAGTGGAGGTTTCGATGGGTAGCCCGGTCTCGGAAACTCTCGCCCGCGCTGCGGGCATGGCCTGGCATGCGTTCCAGGCGGTGAACCAGAGGATCCCGGAGAGCCCCTCGATCCAGCCGAACTGGGCGGGAGCCCCCCTCCCCAAAAGCCGCGAGCGCACGAGACCGCCTCTCGGATGGCCTCGAGAGACGGACTCTCTTTGCCCCGGCTGCGTCGTCGAGGTGAGAGAGGCCATCCTCCGGGGGGAGCGGGAGCTGAGCGAGCTCATGAAGCGGGGAACGGCGGAGATCCCCGCGAGCATCGTGGAGGAGAACGGTCGCATCCTCATTCGCAAGCGATGCCCGAAGCATGGTCCCTACGAGGACGTGCTCTCGATCGATCCAAAGCTTTCCGGGGCCCTCGAGAGCCGGTTCTACGGCCGGGACTACAGAACGTCGGAGGACTCCCACCTCCACCACCATGGCTCATCGACGATCCGCTACGGCCGCGGGGCGGTTCTGACGCTCGATCTCACCAACCGCTGCAACATGATGTGCAACCCCTGCTTCATGGACGCGAACCAGGTGGGATACGTCCACGAGCTTACCCTCGACGAGATCCGAAAGATCCTCGACGATTCGATCTCCTTCAAGCCCCGGCGTCAGCTCTCGGTGCAGTTCTCGGGAGGCGAGCCGACCCTTTCGCCCCATTTTCTCGAAGCCTGCCGCTATGCCAAGGACCTCGGGTACTGGAGCGTCCAGGCGGCGACCAACGGTCTAAGGTTCGTCCTCGAGCCGGAGTTCGCGTACCAGGCGAAGGAAGCCGGGCTCAACATGGTCTACCTTCAGTTCGACGGGGTCACGAACGAAGCCAACGCGCATCGTCAAGTGAAAAACCTCTTCGACGCCAAGCGTCTCGCGATCGAGAGAATCTTCGAAGCGGGGATGGACGTCACTCCGGTGACCACGGTGGTCAACACCGTGAACGATGGGCAGGTGGGCCCGATCCTGGACTTCGTCATCGATCACTCGGATGTGATTGGGGCGATCTCGTTTCAGCCGGTCTCCTTCACCGGGCGCGATGAGGACATCAGCGACGACGATCGGAAGCGGATGCGCTACACCGTCTCCCACCTCGCCCACGGACTCTCGCGCTACTACGGCGGGAAGATCGACGTGTACCGCGACTGGTACCCTCTCGGCTCTCTCGGAGCCTTCACCTGGCTCGCCGACCACCTCCGGGGTCCCGATACCGCTTTCGGGGGGCTCAATTGCTCGTGCCATCCGAACTGCGGCGCGAGCACGATCCTTGTGGTGAACTGGCAGACACGCGCCTGGACACCCTTGACCGCGTTCTTCGACGTCGAGGGTTTTCTCCGGGACGTGAACGTCATCACCGACACCGCGCGCGGGGCGTCGCTCTCGAAGATCCAGGCGCTTCTCGCTTTCATCCGGAATCTGAATCCGCGCGGAATGCCCCACGGCCTGACGGTCCCGAAATTCCTGAAGCTCGTCAATCGCAAGATGGGCGGAACCATGAGCTCTTCCCGGGAAGAAGATGAATGGAACATCGTCTGGGTCGGAGGAATGTGGTTCCAAGACCTCTGGACCTACGACTTCCGGAGGACGGAGATGTGCGTCATCCCCTACGCGACTCAGGAGGGTGAGATCTCGTTTTGCGCCTACAACACCGGGGTCGGCTGGCGGAAGATCGTCGAGAACATGCACATGGTGGCGGAGACCCGCGACTGGTTCCAGAAGAAGGGACGGCACTCCATCTATGCGGGCAATCGCCCAATGCCTCTCGGGCCCGAGGAGATTCCACTTCCGGTAGTCCAGGGCGGAGGGGTTACCCGTCACAAAGCGGCGCCTCACGCGGGAACGATGCAGCTCGCATCCTCCGGCTGCGGCTGCCATGGAGACTGAGGTATGACATCGGTTCTTCTTCTTGCGGCCACGGTTCGTGTGGTCGTGCTTTCCACCATGCTCGCGGAGTTGAAAGGGGTTGGAGAGTGGGGGTTCGGAGCTCTCGTCGAAGTCGACGGGCGGCGAATTCTCTTCGATACGGGAAAGTTCCCGGAGACGGTTCTCCGAAATTCCCGAGAGCTCCGGGTCGATCTTTCGACGGTCGAGGAAGTGATCCTGAGCCACAACCACAGCGATCACACCGGAGGGTTGGTCACGCTGAGGCGCGAGCTCTCGAAGTCGAACCCGAAAGCCCTGTCCACGGCGCACGTCGGGCGGGGCATCTTCTGGGAGCGACCGGACGCCAAGCCGGAGGAGAGCGCCCTCACCGTACGGAAGGCTTACGAAGAGCTGGGAGGAATCTTCGTCGAGCACGCGGGCCCCGCCGAGATCCATCCAGGGATGTGGCTCACGGGTCCGGTCCCGCGCGTCCATCCGGAGAGGAACTGGGGCGGCGTTTCGAACGTCCGATCCCCCGAGGGGCTGGTCGAGGACACCATCCCCGAGGACCAGTCGCTTCTGATCGAGACCGAGTCGGGGCTCGTCGTGATCTCGGGATGCGGCCACGCGGGAATCATCAATACTCTCGAGTACGCTCGAAAGACCGTGAACGAGGCGCCGATCCACGCCGCTCTCGGAGGGTTCCACCTTTTCCGGGCCTCTCCCGAGCATCTGGCCTGGACCGGAGCGAAGCTCCGGGAGATGGGGCTCCAAAACCTACTCGGCGCGCACTGCACGGGGATCGAAGCCGTATTCCGCCTCAGGGAAAGTGCGGGGCTCGACCGGGACCATTGCCTCGTTGGCTCGGTGGGGGCTTCCTTCGAGCTGGGAAAGGGAATCGAGCCTCTCGACTTAGCCCGCTGAGGCGATCCGGGGCCTGTCGTGGAACGCGAGGGCCGCCTCGCACCACGAAGCCGTCGCGAGAAGTCGGTCTTCCGCGAACCCGCCCGCGACGATCGTCGATCCACAAGCTTCCCTCCTTGCCACGCTCTTGTCTTCACCCTGAACGGCCGATAGACTGTCATCATATGAGCTCGACCGCAAAGGGGGGACTGAGCAAGGAAGACGCGTTGCGTTGGCTCGAGAGGTTTGATGCCGTTGCGGAGATGGATCGGGCTGCGGAGAAAGAGCGAGGAGCGCGCCCGCAATGGTCGATAGAGATCTCGCTCTCTCTGAACGAAGCCGCCCGCGAGGCCGGCTTTCTGTCGCCGACCGCCCTTGCGATTCGCGAATCCGAGGACGAAGGCGTGCGTCGCACGTGGGAACGGCTCCGCGACGGGCTGCGGAAGTGACCGAGCGCCCCACTCCCGCTTTTCTCGAGGCTCTGCAAGCTTTTCACGACGCGCTTGTCGAGCTCGGCGCCCCCTTCACATTCATCGGGGGGGGCGCCGTCATCGCTCGGGGAGTTCCGCGGCTCACGGTGGATATCGACGCAACTGTTCGCGCGCCGGACACCGACGTCGATTCCATCTTCGACGCGCTCGCACGGCACAACATCGGGCCCCGCATGGATCAGGCGAGAGAGTTCGCTCGCATGCACCACGTGTTGCTCGCTCTACATGAGTCCACGGGAACCCCGATCGACTTGAGTCTCGCGTACCTGGAGTTCGAGGACGAAGCGATTCGTTCGAGCGACGAAATCGATTACGCCCACGTGCGAATTCCCGTGGCCCGGGCGGAGGACCTGGTCGTTTACAAAATCGTGGCCTTCCGCCCTAGAGACATCGACGACGCCGAGAAGCTTCTGAACCTTCATGGAAGGGTCATTCAGGTCGCCAGGGTGCGCGGCCTCGTTCAGCAGTTTTGTGAAGTTCTCGAAGACAACAACCGGCTGGAGACGCTGGATCGCCTGTTGAAACGCCTGGGTCTTCTGCCGCCTAACTGATGTACGCCGAAGACAGGACAAGCCTCGGCCAGGGCCTTACCTCCTTGGCTCGTACAGCACGGCGCTTTCGCCGCGCTCGCGGACGAGAGCCTCGTAGTGCTGAACCAGAAGATCGCGTCGAGCGGCGAGGCCCTCAATCTCGACGCGGGAGAGCGTATCGTTCAAGGCCGCATCGAGATCCTTCCGGGTCAGCTCCCGGAGGGCCTCGAGCAGTTTTCGGTCACAGCGCTGGAGGCCCTGCGGGCTCTGGAGCCTGGGCCACCGCCGAAAGGCTCTGGTGAAATCGATCATCCAGATTCGCCATTCGGTGGTGATGAGGAGGTTGCCGCGGTTGCGGTCGGTGTCGTGGACGAACTGGGAGAAGAGCCGCACCTTGTAGATTTGGTCGCTCCAGCTCGCTTCGTCCGGCGCGTTCAAGCCCTTCTCCCTCATCCCGCCCTCGTCCATGAGGACGTCGTCCACCCACCAGGTGAAAGCGCCGGTTTTCGTGCGCCACTTGCGCGCGACCGACACCGGCACCATGTCGTCGAGCCCGAGAAGGCGCGCCAGACGATAAGCTGCGATGTTGTAGCGGTAGGAGTCGACGAAGTGGACCTCGGTGCGGCCGCCGCCCAGATCCTTCGCCGGAGCGCGCTCGTCGACCGACTGAAAGCTCGCGTCGTGCATGCTCTCGCCGTCGGTGAGGGTGAGTCGCCAGGTGTCGGTGACGCCCTTGCCCACCGGTTTGGCCTTCACCACGTCGGCGGTCCTGAGGAACTCTTCGATTCGAGTCGGGGACGGAGGGCTCTGCGCTTGGGAGCTGGCAGGGAATAGAAGGGCACCCAGGATTGGCCAGGGTCCCAGCGTTACCACCGGTGTCCTCCGTTCGGGGGAATCTTGAGCTCTTCGCCCGGTCCCGTCAAGGATGTCGGTTTGACGCCGATCTAACCCGCTGACCCGAGCTCGTTCCAAACCACCTCCGCGAGCGCGGCATCCTGCGCTCCGACTCCTGTGAGGTCGCAGACGATGAGCTCGTCGCCCTCTCGGCCCGGGAGGCGGCCGATGACGATATCGCCGAGCTCCCCGTAGACGTCCTTCTCGCGGATGCGCCCGGATTCGATAGCATGGTGGATCTCGCCGAGCTTCGAGCATTGGGAGAGCTTGTCGGCGACGATCTTGTCGGCTCGCTCCAACACGCCGACGTCGAGCTCCTGCTTGTCTGGCCCGTCGGAGCCGACGGCGAGGATCGTGGCGCCGGGTTTCAGGAACGACGCCTCGACGATAGGCTTCCGCGCGGGAGTCACGGTAACGACGAGGTCCGCGTCCTCGAGAGCTTCTTTCGCGGAGGAGACCGCGGAGACCTGGATTCCGAGTGCTCCCGTCATCTCTTCCGCGTATCGCGCGCGGCGCTCGGAGCTCGGGCTCCAGGCGGAGACGCGCGCGGGACGTTTGACGCGTGCGATCGCGCGGAGCTGGTAGCGGGCCTGAGATCCCGTTCCGAGCATCGCCATCCTCTCGATCTTCTCGGACGCGAGAAGTCGCGTCGCCAGCGCCCCGGCGGCCGCGGTCCGGAGCTCGGTGAGATAGGCGTTGTCGCGGAGCAGAAGAAGAGGAAAGCCGGTCGACGCGTCGAAGACGAGGACGAGGCCGGAGCTCATCGGGAGCCCGCGATCGGGGTTGGAGTAGAACCCCGAAGCCACTTTGACGGCGAAGATCGGCGAGCCCTTCAGGTAAGCACCCTTCACGTGGACTTCACCTTGGGCCTCCTCGAAATCGAAGCCCATCGGGGCGGGCTGCACCACGCTCCCTTCTGCAAGCGCGCGAAACGCCCGCTCGACCGCGGCGAGCGCCTGATCCGCACCGATCCGCTCTCGAAGCTCCCGTTCCTCGACGATTCGCATCTGTAGGATTTTACCCCCAAACGTCGGGGGAAAAAGGACCCGGCGCGGCGCACGGAGCCCTCGTGCCTTCTCGCGCTAACTTATCACTCGGTTGTGGCGGAGGTGGACTGACGGGTTCGGTCGTCCGTCACGATTGAAACGTTGGGCGCATTCCGATGACGGGGAGGCGGTAGCGGGCGGACCTCCAACCGAGTCTAGTCTGCCGCCTCCCCCGACTCACCCACTCGATTCCGCCGTTTCTCTTCGAGCTCCGCCACCAGCGCTCTCGCTTCCTCGACCTCGGAAGCGGCCCGGTCGGCTTCGTCCGCGGCTCGCGATAGTGCCGCCCGCGCCGCATCGAGCGCCGCGACGCTGAGCTCCGCGCGTCACCCTCGACAACGCGGCCCCGGCCAGGGCAAGAGACTCCTCATTTTTCAGAATCTCCTTCGAGAGGCGCTCCGATCTGGTTTTTCATCACCCCGCTACTTCTTCACGTCGTAGCAGTAGAGGGTGTCTTGATCTCGTAGATAGAGTTTCGCGTTCGCGACCACCGGATGGGACCAGGTCGGTGAGCCGCTCGTCTGGAGCTCGAACCTCCCGGTCTCCTGATAGCCCGCGCGCATCGCTTCGGCGAGCCCGGCGACCCCGTTCTCGCCGAAGAGATAGAGTCGTCCGTCGGCCACGACTAGCGAGCCCTTGCCCACACTTCGATCGCGCCACAGGACTCTGCCGGTCGCGAAATCGAGCGCGGTCAGGATGCTGCTCGAGAAGCCGAAGAGCGTGTCGTCCACCAGGACCGAGCTCGCGTGGTGGTTCTTCATGTCCTGGTGGAAGTACACCTCGCGCGCCGACATTCCCGATTGGTCTCCCTGGATCTCGAGAAGGGCGCAGCCGGTCCCGTAGTCCGAGGACACGAAGACGAAGTTCCCGCGGACGATCGGTGTCGCGACGTTCGCGGTGCGATTCGAGACCCGGCGGTAGCTCCAGAGAACCGAGCCGTCGTCGACCCGGACTCCGAGGGTGCGTTCGCCGGTGAAAAAGACCGCTTGACGGACTCCGCGGATGTTGGCCACCACCGCCGAGGAGTAGCCCGCCTCGTCGCTCTCGGTGGCCCAGATCGTGGAGCCGTCCTTCTTGCTGAGCGCCACGAGGGAGCCGCCTCGACCGCCGGCGTTCAGCAGGACGCGATCCGAAAGCACCAGCGGCGATTCGCTGATCCCCCAGCCGATGTTTCCCGCCGAGAACCGCGAAAGCAGATTCACGTGCCAGACCACCTTGCCCGTCGCCGCCTCTACACAGGCGAGATCGCCATTTCCGCCGAGAGCGTAGACGCGCGCGCCCTCGACCGTCGGAGCTCCGCGGGGTCCGTCGCCGCGGTTGTTCTCGTACCGTCGGCCGAGCCGCGTCCGCCAGAGCTCTTTTCCCGTTCGGGCGTCGAGTGCGATGAGGTACTCGATGTCCCTCGCTGCTCCCAAGGTGAAAATGCGTCCACCGTCGACGGTCACCGTCGAGTAGCCCGCGCCCAAGCCGGTGGCCTTCCAAACGAGGGGAGGACCGCCTGCTGGCCAGTTCGACAAAAGACCCGTCTCCCGAGAGAGTCCGTCCCGGTTGGGGCCGCGCCACTGAGGCCAGTCGTCGCCGCCGGGCGCGGTCGAAATCAGGAAAGCGAAAAGGGCGCTCGCGAGCTGCATGCGCGCATTCTAGCGTCTTTAGTGCTCGCCTCGCTCTTCGCTTAATGCGGTGGGGCCCCACCCCCACCGCTCTGGGCTGAGGGCTCCGCTCGGCTCGCTCCCCTCGCTCCTCGCTCGGAGAGGACGGCCGAATCGTCCGCATCGGGCTCCTTCGGGGGTATGAGATGTTGCCGGGCTCCTTCGAAGATGTTCCCACGGCAAAATTCCCGCGGCCCTGCTGCCTTCGGCAGCGGCCGCTTCCTCCCGGCCGGGCTCGCTCCGCTCGCGCAGGGTGCAGATGACGCTGTTGCACCCTGCTAGCGAAGCTTGGCGGCGACGCAGACCGGGCAGTCGGAGCTCGCGAGGGAGTCCGGCGGCTTGGGGTGAGACGTGTTGTCGAGCTGGCCGCGGTCGCCGCCGAGGCGGTGGAAGAGCTCGCACTCGCGGTAGTAACGCTCGTCGTCGGCCTCGATGGCCTCGAAGTAGAAGTAGGCGTACTCGCCCTCGAAGGACGAGAGCGTCGTGCGAAGATCCTCGTCTGCGCGTCCCACTCGCGTCTCCTGGGTGCGATCGTAGGAGAGCACGAAGATTCCCGGCGACGCCTCGGGCACGTGGCGCGGCACGACGTCCTTCCGGAGCCGAAAGGGCGGCCCCTCGCGCTCGTCCTCGCGAGCCATTTCCTGAATCGGCTCTCGAGCCGTATCCCGAACCGGCTCCGGAACCCGTTCAGGAACCAGCTCTTCCACCAGATCCGCAGGCTCGGGCTCTCTGCTTTCGGGCACGGTGACGGAAACGGGTACGACTCCGCCGCCTCGCAGAAGCTGCTCGATGGTCCGCACGGTGTCCTTCGCCAGATCGACGAACCGGAGGCCGTAGCCCGGGGGAAGTCCGTCGCGCCTTCCCACCGTTCCCCGGTTCTCCCACACGACCACGGCGTCGGCCTCGACCCAGCGTTTTTCCTCACGGAGCACGATAGACAGCCGCACCCTCGCCTGCGGGAGGAGGTACATCGGCGTCGCGACGTAGGCGCCGGTCAACGACAGGTTCAGGAGCCTTCCCTTTCCCGAGACGAGAAACGAGCGGACGCTTACCGGAATGCCATCCTTGAAGTCGACGCGTCGCGGTGTTCCGCTCGCCATGGGACTTGGGCCATTGTGGCAAAGAATGGCGGAAAGGGAAAACGGCTTCAGAAAGTCTGCGTGTCTCCGGAGCGGGCGAAGACCACGACGTCGGGAAGATGCTCCCGGATCTTGCGGGTCGCCTCTTCGACCTCGGCCGGCGGCACGTGGACGGCGACGATCTGTTTGGGGGCGATCTGTTCGCGCACGAAGCTCCGGCCGTCCTCGCTCAAGAGATACCAGTAGGGGAGGAACGCGATGTCGATGCCTTCCTCGGGCAAGCGGTGCCGCGCGAAGTTCTCCTGAGTCATGAGCGCATCGCCCACGTGGAGAAGCTTCTTTCCGCCGATTTCGATCAGGTGCCCCAGGTTCTGGACGACGTTCCCGGGAAAACCTTCGTGATCGAGACGGAAGACCTGGGCCTCGATCCCCGAGACACCATGGCGGAAACGGCTCGCGTCTTCGGCGTAGGGAGCCTCGACGAGGCGGTCGCGCCCGACGTCGCTCGATAGCTGCTCTCCGACAGGGCCCGTCATCTCCGACGTCGAGACGAGGCGTCCCCCCGGATTGCTCTCGAGGTGCCGCGCCACGACCGCCGGGTCGAAGTGATCCACGTGGCGATGACTCACCAGGACGAGGTCGACGCCCCGAAACGAACCGCGCGCGGACTTCAGGTCGTCGAGAGTCTCCCGCGAGGGCGCGAGGTACTCCTCGATTCCGCCGCTCTGGAGGGAGTCGATCAGGACCTTGTCCTCTCCGGAAGCGACGAGGAACCCCTCGTTCGCGACGTAGGTGATCTCGAGAGAGAGCAGGAGGGCGAGCGCTCCGATCATGCGGGGAGTCTAGTGCCGTTCCAACTAGTTTGGCCACTGCGAGAGCTTGAGTTTGTCGAGGAGTTGGAACGGCACTAGCCCGCACAAAAAAAGCCCGGGCCGCGACGCGACCCGGGCTTCGGACGAAAGGTTCTA
>Ga0326597_10004622_pt1 | contig 19306 bp, 17 predicted proteins | sample RVTome_12_FD_203789 | JGI IMG/M metagenome (GOLD analysis project Ga0326597, IMG submission 203789) | Soil microbial communities from uranium-contaminated site in the Upper Colorado River Basin, Wyoming, United States - RVT100D185 | ecosystem: Environmental > Terrestrial > Soil > Contaminated >... | reverse complement strand
AATCACTTCGTCGATCCAGGCACGGTTGTCGCGGATCCCGAAATACCCGGCCTGGATGGTGAGCGCCTCGCGCACCGTGAAGAACGGATCGAACACGAGCTCCTGCGGCACGACCCCGAGCGCGCGACGCGCCTCGCGGTAGTCCTTCACCACGTCGTGGCCCATCACGCGCGCCGCGCCGTCCGTGGCGAGCGTGAGGCCGGCAAGAATGCTGATCAACGTGGTCTTGCCCGCGCCGTTCGGCCCGAGCAGGCCGAAGAATTCGCCCTGGGAAATCTCGAGGCTGACGCCCGCGAGCGCGCGCACCGCCCCATACTGCTTGGTGAGGCTCTCGACCTGGATGGCGGGAATCATCGGGCGTGGCGAGTGATCGGTGATGGGTGACGGGTGATGCGCGCAGTACCCCGTTACCGATTACGCTTTGCCGTCGAGCAACTCGGTCACGCCGTAGAGCTGGGCGAGGCTCTTGAGGTTGTCGGGAAGATTGACGAACTCGAGCTTGCGCTTGTCGCGCAGCGCTGCGCGCCGCCATTCCAGCAGCAGGCTCACCGCCGAGGAGTCCACCTCGGTCACGCCGGCAAGGTCGACCACGACTTCCGCCGCCGCGCCCAGCTCGCGCTGGCTCTCCTCGAGTACCGCGACGATATTCTCCAGGGTAAGCGGCCCCTCGACCTTGCAGCGGCCGCCGTCGCGGCTGATCATTGCGCCGCCGCCTGCGCCTTGTTCTTGCCGTTGAGCGCCCGGATCAGGCCGTCGACGCCGTTCTTCCGCACTTCCGAATTGAACGTGTTGCGATAGTTTTCCACCAGGCTGATGCCCTCGATCTTGACGTTGTAGACCTTCCAGCCCTGGCTCGTCTTCTCCATGTTGTAGTCGATCGCGACGGGCTGCCCGCTCGACCGCTTGACCAGCGATTTCACCACGACGTCCGCGTCCTCGGACATCAAGCGCAGCGGACGGTACTCGACCGTCTCGTTCCTGTACTGCGTGAACGCGGCGGTATAGGTGCGCACCAGCAGCGCGCGGAACTCGCGTGCCAACTCGATCTGCTGCTCGGCGCTCGCCTGGCGCCAGTTCTTGCCCATCGCGAGCTGCGTCATGCGCACGAAGTTGAAGTGAGGCAGGACCCTGCTCTCGACAAGTTCGAGCACTTTTTCCCGGTTGCCGGCCTGGAGGTCCGCATCGGCGCGCACGATCGCCAGCACCTCGGCGGTGACGCTTTTCGCCAGCGCGTCAGGCGCGGGAAACTCCGCCGCGGCGGCCGGCACGGCGCCAAAGCCGGCCATCAACAGGAAGCAGAACAGGTAGTTTCGCATACTCATCACTCCAAACCGGATCAGAAACACAAGGCTGCGACGGGGCTACTTCTTGCCGTTGCCGCCCTCGGCCGCCTTGCTGTACAGGAACTGGCCGATCAGCTTCTCGAGCACCACCGCCGACTGGGTGAGCTTCAGGGTGTCGCCCTCCGCCAGCACCGCGGTGTCGCCGCCGCCATCGAGCCCGATGTACTGCTCCCCGAGCAGGCCCGAGGTCAGCACCGAGGCCGTCGTGTCCCTGGGAAACTTGTAGGCCTTCCCGATGTTCATCCCGACCTTGGCGACGAAGCGGTCATTGTCGAACGAGATTTCGTCGACGCGCCCGACCACCACGCCCGCGCTCTTCACCGGCGCCCGGGGCTTCAGGCCGCCGATGTTGTCGAAGCGGGCGTACAGCCGGTAGGTATCGCCGCCGGCAAGACCGCTCACGTTGCCAACCTTGAGCGCGAGAATCAGCAAGGCGCCGATACCCGCGCAGACGAAAATTCCTACCCACAGATCGAGCATCGAGCGTTCCATCAAACCCCCCGAAACATGAATGAGGTCAACACGAAATCCAGGCCGAGAATGGCGAGCGAGGACGTCACCACGGTGCGTGTCGTCGCCCCCGATACCCCCTCCGCCGTTGGCGGCGCATCGTAGCCCTCGAACAGCGCGATCCAGGTGACGGCAAAGCCGAAGACCACGCTCTTCACCACGCCGTTCAGAATGTCCTCGCGGAAATCCACCGCGCTCTGCATCTGCGACCAGAACGAGCCCTCGTCGACGCCGATCAGCACGACGCCAACCAGGTAGCCGCCGAATACGCCCATCGCGCTGAACATCGCCGCAAGCAGCGGCATCGAAATCAGCCCGGCCCAGAAGCGCGGCGCGACCACCCGCGAGATCGGATCGACCGCCATCATCTCCATCGCCGAGAGCTGCTCGGTCGCTTTCATCAGCCCGATCTCGGCGGTCATCGCCGAGCCGGCGCGGCTGGCGAAGAGCAGACCCGAGACAACCGGTCCCAGCTCGCGTACCAGAGACAGCGCGACCAGCACGCCGAGCGCGGATTCGGAGCCGTAGGTCTGCAGCGTATGGAATCCCTGGAAGCCCAGCACCATCCCGACGAAAAGACCCGAGACCAGAATGATGATGAGCGAGAGCACGCCGGTGAAGTAAAGCTCCCGGATCACCAGGCCGAAACGGACGAAACTGCTCCCGGAATGCGCCAGCGTCAGCGCGATGAAGCGCACGGCAAAGCCCAGCCGCAGCACGCTGTCGTTGGTCACGCGCCCGATCCGGCGCACCGACAGGACCGAGCGTTCAGCCACGGGCCGCCCCCAGCCGGAGATCCTCGGCGTAGCCCTTGCTCGGGTACTGGAACGGCACCGGCCCGTCGGGTTCGCCGTAGACGAACTGGTGGACCAGCGGCTCGCTCATCGAGCGCATCTCGTCAGGCGTCCCGTGGGCAACGATCTTGCCGTCGGACATGTAATAGACATAGTCAACGATTTCGAGCGCTTCCTGCACGTCGTGCGTCACCACGATCGAAGTGGCGCCGAGCGCATCGTTCAACCGGCGGATCAGGTTGCGGATCACGCCGAGCGAGATCGGATCGAGCCCGGTGAACGGCTCATCGTACATCATCAGCATCGGATCGAGCGCGCTCGCCCGGGCGAGCGCCACGCGCCGCGCCATGCCGCCGGAGAGCTCGGAGGGCATCAACCGGTGCGCTCCGCGCAGCCCCACGGCGGTGAGCTTCAAGAACACCAGGTCGCGGATCATGCGCTCCGGCAGGTTGGTGTGCTCACGCATCTGGAACGCCACATTGTCGAACACCGAGAGATCCGTGAACAGCGCGCCGAACTGGAACAGCATCCCCATGCGCCGGCGCAGGCGGTAGACCCCGGCGCGGTCGAGCTTGCTGACCACCTCCCCGTTGACCACGACCTCGCCGCGGCGCGCCTTGATGACGCCGCCGATCAGCCGCAGCAGCGTCGTCTTGCCCGAGCCGCTGATGCCCATGATCGCCACCACCTTGCCGCGCGGGATCGCCATGTCGATGCCGCTCAGAATCGAGCGGCGCCGCGTGTACCAGTAGTCGACGCCCTTGATTTCTATGATGTTGTCAGCCGCCACGCGGAGCCTGTGCCAATTGCAAAAGGAGTGGATTTTAAACTGTCCAGGGCGGTTCTACCAAACCCCCGCCGGAGCGATTGGCGGGCGCGGCGGGCGCTGGCATCATTCTTCGAATGCGCGTATTCGTCACCGGATCGAGTTCCCACCTTGCGCGGTCGCTGCTGCCGCGGTTGTGCGAGGATCCGGCCGTGACCGGGGTCACGGGCGTCGATCTGGCGCCGCCGCGATTCGCGCACGCCAAGTTCGCCGCGCACCGGCTTGACATCCGCAGCCCGCGAATGGCCGGCCTGCTCGCGGGGCACGCTGCGCTGGTGCATCTCGCCTTCGTCGTGCCGCGCGGCCGGATGAGCGAGGCCGAGATGTTCGACATCAACGTGCGCGGCAGCCACCGGGTTTTTCACGCCGCCCGCGGCGGCGGCGTGGCCCGCCTCCTGCACATGTCGAGCGCGGTGGTGTACGGCGGCGGCGTACACCTGGGCGAGAACGCGCCGCTTAAGCCGCTGCCCCGGTTTCTCTACGCACAGCACAAGGCGCACCTCGAGCAGATCCTGGCGATCGAATTTCCGGAGTGCGTGCGCCTGCGCCCGCACGTCGTTCTGGGACCGCATGCTCACCCGGTCCTCAGGCAACTGCTGAACCAGCCGTGCTATCCGCGCCTTCCCGACCCCCAGCCGTTGCTCCAGTGCGTGCACGGGGATGACGTGGCGCGAGCGGTGCTGCTGTGCCTGGCGAAGCCCGTGCGCGGCGCGTTCAACCTTGCGGTCGAGGACAATTTCAATTTTCGCGACGCGATCCGCGGCCGCCACCGGCTGCGCGTGCCGCTGCCGCCCGCGGTTGCGCGCGGCATGCTCAATCTCGCCGGCAAGTGGGCCGGCTGGGGCGGGGAGCCGGCGTGGATCGACGGGCTTGCCCGGACGACGCTGCTCGTCAACTGCCGGCGGATCCACGTCGAGCTCGGCTGGCGCAGCAGCTATTCGGCCGCGCAGGTGCTGGCGCAAACGTGAATTTATGCTCGCTGCCGGCGGGGCACCGGCGCGCGGGGCGCCGGTTTACCGCTTCCCGGCTTTGGGATAAGTTACCGCCCATGCCGTCTTCTGCCGACGACCGCCGATGAGCGAGTGCGCGCTGCGTTTCAGGGGAGTCGCGAAATCCTTCGGGCGCGTCGCCGCCCTGGCCGACTTCACGCTCGAGGTGCCGGCCGGCGGGGCTTTCGGGCTGGTGGGCGAGAACGGCGCCGGGAAGACGACACTCATCAAATGCCTGCTCGACTTCTGCGACGTCGACGCCGGCAGCATCGAAATTTTCGGGGTCCGCCACCGTCTGACGGCGGCCCGGGCGCGGCTCGCTTTCGTGCCCGAGCGCTTCAACCCGCCCTTTTACCTGACCGGCCGCGATTTTCTCCAATACCTCGCGCGGCTGCACCGCGTGCCGTACGACGAGTCGCGGGTTGAGGCCGTGTTCAACGCGCTCGACCTCGACCCATCGGCGCTCAACCGGCCGGCCCGCACCTACTCCAAGGGAATGACGCAGAAGCTCGCGCTCGCCGCCTGCCTGCTCTCGAACAAGGAACTCTACGTGCTCGACGAGCCGACGAGCGGCCTCGACCCGAAGGCCCGGGCGCTCTTCAAGCGCGAGGTAAAACGTCTGCGGGCGGCACGACGCACCATCTTCCTCACCTCGCATTCGTTGACCGACATGGCAGAGGTGTGCGACCGCATGGCGGTCGTGCACCAGGGACGGCTGCGGTTCGCGGGCGCGCCCGCGGAGTTAGTCCGCCGGTTCGACGCGCGCGACATCGAGCAGGCGTTTCTCGCCTGCATCGCCGCTGCGCCGACTGCGGTGGCGTAATGGGCTGCCATGAGCAAAACCGCCCGAGGATTTGGGTTGAAGCCGCACGCAAGAATGCCTCGTGACCGGCCGCAGGTGGCGGAACCGGGGTCAAACTCAGGTCTTTATCGCCTTTTTGTGCCGTTCTCCCGCGGGTGGTTCGTGAGGACTTTGTCGGACTTTGGTCCGACATAATCCTGGGGTATCTGGCACAATATCCCGCTAACTGCAGCAAGGAGCCGGAACCAGTGGCCACTCAGGCAAAACCCGACCTGCTGATCGTCGACGACGATCCGCTCATCACCGACACGCTGAACTTCGTGCTGGGGCGTGACTTTTCGGTGTACGTCGCCGACTCGCGCGCGCAGGTGAAGAATCTGCTGCGCCAGCTCGACGAGCCGCCGCAACTCGCGTTGATCGACCTCGGGCTGCCGCCGACGCCGCACCGCCCGGACGAGGGCTTCCGGCTGATCAGCGAGCTGATCGCCTATTCGCCGGGCATGAAAATCGTCGTGCTCTCCGGCCAGAGCGACGAGAGCAACGCGCGGCATGCACGCACGCTGGGCGCCATCGAGTTCGTCGCCAAGCCGTGCGAGCCGGAGACGCTCAAGACGCTGCTTACCCGCGCGCTCGAAATCCGCGATGCGGAGCTCGGCGCCGCGGCCGAAACCGGGCTGCTCGGCAAGAGCCTGCTCATGGATAAACTGCGGCAGCAGATCAGCCAGTTCGCCAACGCGCCGTTTCCGGTGCTGATCGAGGGCGAATCGGGCAGCGGCAAGGAATTGGTTGCCTCGTCGCTGCACATGATGAGCCAGCGCGCTGCGCGCCCGTTCCTCGCGCTCAATTGCGCCGCGATATCGCCGACGCTGGTCGAACCGACGCTCTTCGGCTACGCAAAGGGGTCGTTCACCGGCGCCACCACCTCACGCGCCGGCTATTTCGAGGATGCACAGGACTCGACGCTGTTCCTCGACGAAATCGGCGAGTTGCCGCTCGAGCTGCAGGCGAAGCTGTTGCGCGTGCTGGAAAAAGGCGAGTTCCAGCGCGTCGGCGAAACTCAGAGCCGCATGTCCAACGCGCGCGTGATCGCCGCGACCAACCGCGACATGCGGGCCGAGATCCGCGCCGGCCGCTTCCGGGGCGACCTCTACCACCGCCTGTCCGTGTTCACGATCAACGTGCCCGCGCTGCGCGACCTGGGAAACGACAAGGTGATCCTGCTCGACCAGTTCCGCGAGTTCTATGCGGAGCAGGCGGGCTCCGCGCCGTGCGAGCTCGACAGCGCGGCGATGGCGCTGTGGCTCGACTACGGCTTTCCCGGCAACGTGCGCGAGCTGCGTAACATCGTGATTCGCCTCACCACCAAGTACCCCGGCGGCAAGGTGAACGCGGACCAACTGCAGGCCGAGCTCGATATGGAGAGCCTCGAAGTCGACCTGCCGGGGCTGCCGGTGGCGCAGGATTTCAGGGCCCTGCTCGACGCGGCGAAACGTCACTTGCAGATGCGGAAGAACTTCAATCTGGACGAGATGATGCAGGAGTGGGAGCGCGGCTACGTGGAGGCCGCCATGGTCATCACGCAGGGAAATCTGACCCAGGCCGCGAAGCTGCTCGGCATCCACCGCACCACGCTCTACAGCCGCATGCAGAGCTACTCCAGCCCGGATCCGGCCGAACAGAACCCGCGGCCTGCCGGCAAGTAAGGCCCCGGGGACGGCGACGCAGAAGCGCACCTCATGTATCACAGCCACTTCGGGCTGAACCAGGCCCCGTTCAAGATCACGCCGAACACCGAGTTTTTCTTCAGCGGCGGCAACCGCGGGTCGATACTCGAGGCGCTGATCTACGCCATCAGCCACGGCGAGGGCATCGTCAAGGTCACCGGCGAGGTCGGCAGCGGCAAGACCATGCTCTGCAGCATGCTGCAGACGCGTGTGCCCGGGCATATCGAGACCGTGTACCTTGCCAACCCGAGCGTCTCTCCGGACGAGATCCTGCACGCGATCGCGTTCGAGCTGCAGCTCGGGGTCGAGAGCGGCACGTCGAGGCTGGAGGTCATGCACGCGCTGCAGGAATACCTGCTCAAGCGCCATGCCGAGGGCAAGCGCGTGGTGGTGTTCATCGAGGAATCGCAGGGCATGCCGCTCGCGACGCTGGAGGAGATTCGCCTGCTGTCGAACCTGGAGACGCACAGCGACAAGCTGCTGCAGATGGTGCTCTTCGGCCAGCCGGAGCTCGATGTGAACTTGCGCGAGCCGCGCATCCGGCAGCTGCGGGAGCGCATCACCCACAGCTTTCGCCTCGACCCGCTCGAGCCCGAGGAGATCGGCGAGTACCTGATGTTCCGCATGCGCGCGGCGGGCTATCGCGGGCCAGACCTGTTTTCCAGTTCCGTGGTGAAAGCCATAGCGCGCGCCTCCGCGGGATTGACCCGCCGCGTCAACATCATCGCCGACAAGGCGCTGCTCGCCGCGTTCTCCGAAAACACGCACGCCATCAAGGTGAAGCACGTCGCGGAAGCCGTGCGCGACAGCGAATTCAGCCAGAACCCGCCGGAGCGCGCGGGCCTCCCGCGCTGGGCAATAGCGGCGGTGCTCGTCGCGGCAGGAGCGGTCGCCGGGGCCGCAATCTACGCAGTGACACGCAGCCCCGGCGAGCGGGCCGGCCCGGCCGATGCCGTGCTGGCGCCGGCGTCCCGGGCGCCCGAGGCACCAGCGCCAACGGCCGAGCCGGAACCAGCGACTTCCCCTGGCAGCTCTCTGCCAGCAGCTCCGGCACCCGCTGACGCGGCTTCGCCACCGGCGCAAGTTGAGCCTGGGGCGACGCCCAAGAGCGATGATTCCATAAAATCAATTGCTTCTGACCGTGTATCGGCGTCGGGCCGGGACCAGCCGGCGCTCCCGTCGCCAACTACGCAGCTTCCCGCGACGGGCGCGGAGGCCCCTGCCCCGGCTCGGACCGAAGCGGCCACCGCGCGGGACGCGCCGCAGCCCGCCGAAGGGGATCTGCTCGCCCAAAGACTGGCGGCGACCACTGATTGGCTGGCCCGCGAAGCGGAGGGCACCTACAGCATCCAGTTGCTCGGGACGGGGAACGAGGCACAGCTAAAGCATCGCCTCAACGACATCATGAAATTCATTGAAATAAATGACGTTTTTGTGTATCGTACGCGTGCTAAGGGTCAGCCTTCCCTGACTCTGCTGTACGGCAGGTTCAGCGACCGCAAGGCGGCGCGGGATGCGCTCTCCCGACTGCCTGCGTTTTTGAAAGTGTACGACCCGATCCTGCGCACCGTGCGCGGGATTCGCACCGAGTTGCAGCAGGTCAGGGGCTCATGAAGACAACGACTGGCAGGAACTTTGCTTCCAGATGAAGCGTTTCATCGAAGCCCGAGGGCGATGAAAAGCAAAAATATGCTGTTACAAGACGCTGCCTGTCCCGAACCCGCGCGGAGGTCTTGCGCTGTGACGCCCCGCGCCGGCATTCCGCACCCCGAAACGTCCCGGCGCGGGCTCGCGCTCGCCGGCCTCGTTTTCTCCTTCCTGCTGCTCGCGAGCTGCGCCAACATCAAGCCCCACGTTCCCCCTGCGGAAGGCCACATCAGCGCGCCGGCGAAAGCGCCCGGGCCGGACCAGGCGATCCCGCCGCCGGCGCGGATATCGACCTTCGTGCCGCCGCCGAAACCGAGCGTCCCGCCGCAGACCTACAGCGTGGTGGTCAACGAAGTGCCGGTGAAGGAGCTGCTGCTCGCGCTCTCGCGCGACACCAAGCAGAACATCGACATTCATCCCGGCCTGCAAGGGCTGGTGAGTCTCAACGCCATCAACGAGACCCTGCCGGCGATCCTCGAGCGCGTGTCGAAGCAGGTCAACATGCGCTACCGCCTCGAGGGCAACACCATCGTGGTGTCGCAGGACACGCCTTTTGTCAAGACCTACCGCGTGAACTACGTGAATATGGAGCGCAGGGCAACTTCGGAGATTGGCGTCACGGGCGAGATCTCCAGCGCGGGCGCCACGGCGGGCGCGAGTACCAGCGGCTCGAATACCAAGGTAAACACCACTTCGACCAATGATTTCTGGAACCAGTTGCACGTAAACGTCCGCTCCCTGCTCAACTCCACGCGGTTGCAGAGCCTCACCGCCGAGGCCAAGGTCGAGCGCCTGGCCCTCGTCAAGCAGGAACAGGAACTCAGAGTCAAACAATTGGAGGCAATGAGTCGAGCGGGTCAGGCGGCGCCGGGCACGGCCCCGGCGGCATTGCCACCGGGCCTGGTGGCTTCGGTGATTTCGGCGCCATCAGCGCTGCAGCCCGACGACGTGATCGTCAATCCGATTTCCGGCACGGTGACCGTCAACGCGACCGAAAGACAGCACCAACTGGTGCAGCTGCACATAGACAGCATCGTCACCGCCATGCAGCGCCAGGTGCTCATCGAAGCGACCATCGTCGAGGTGCAGCTCTCCAACAGCTACCAGGGGGGTATTGATTGGGCCCGCGTGTCGCAAAGCGGCGGCATTGCCTTCAGCCAATCCCTGCTCGGCAACAATCTTGCCGCCGCACCGTTCTTGGCCCTGTTCTACAACCAGAACAACACGCGCCAGGGTGACATCCAGCTCACGGTCAGGCTGCTCGAGCAGTTCGGCGACACCCGGGTGCTGTCGAGTCCCAAGCTGATGGCGCTCAACAACCAGACCGCCCTGCTCAAGGTGGTGGACAACATCGTCTATTTCGAGGTCGCGGCGCAAACCTCCACGACACAGGGTGCGCAGACACAAACGGTTAACACTTCCGTCAAAACGGTGGGGGTGGGCCTGGTGATGAGCGTCACGCCCCAGATCGGCGACGACGGGCGCGTCACAATAACCGTTCGGCCGACCATTACCCGCGTCGTCGGGTTCAAGGTTGATCCGAACCCGACGCTGGTGATTGAGAACCGCGTGCCCGAAGTTCAGACCCGCGAGATGGAATCAGTGCTGCAGGTCGGCAACGGCCAGACGGTCATCCTGGGCGGTTTGATGCAAGACGATGCAAGACGCAGCCGCGATCAGCTGCCGGGGGCCGACCGGGCCGGCGATGCCGGCGAACTGCTCCGCTTCCGCGACGAGCAGGTCAGCAAGACCGAACTGGTCATCTTCATCCGCCCGACCGTCATCGCCAACCCGTCCCTGGAGAGCGACGAGTTGAGATTCTTCCAGCGTTTCCTCCCCCGCCCCGAAACCGCTCCCGAGAAGACCGGCGCCGCGCGATGAGCCTGTTGATGAAGGCCTTGGAAAAGGCCGCCAAGGACCGGGGAGAGGCGCGCCCGACGGAACCGGAGCCCGCCCCAGCCCGAGTGCCGGCCGGCGGGCCGGTTCCCGGCGAACCTGGCGCCGCACCGATACCCGCGGCGCCCGTGCCCAGGCCCGAGCTCTCGCTCGAGCCGCTCGCGACGGACATACTGCCGGCAAGCCCCGCGCAGCCCGCACCGGCGCCTGCCCGGCCTCGCGGAGCCGAACCGCCGCCGCGCGAGCGGAGCGCCCCGCCCGCTTCGGCCAAGCCCTCGCCCGAGCAGGGTCGCGCTGCCACGATTGTCCAGGCTGGCCGCCGGCCGCCTGGCGGAGTGGGCGCTTACCTGCGAACTCGTCCGATGGTCGCGTTCGGCGCGCTCGCCGGGCTCCTTGCCATCGGCGTCGGCGTCTACGTCTATCTCCAGATATTCCACCCCGGGTTCTTCGTCCGCCAGGCACCGGCGCCCTTCATGCCGCGGCCGCTCGCCCAGGCGCCTGCCGTGCCGCCCACCGGCTCGGCGACAACGCCGCTGCCGAGCGCGCCGCTGCTGCAGCAGCAACAGCCGCTGCCGCCGACCGGCCCGGAGTCGGCGCCGCAGGCTGCGCCTGAACGGCCGCCGTTGACCGCAACCCCGCCGTCGCCACCGCCGCAATCCGAGCCGGTCGCGCCGCGCAACAGCATCGTCGTGAGCCCCGGCACCCCGGTCCCGCGAATGAATCCGCTGCTCTCCGAGGGCTACGCCGCACTCACCGAATTCCGCCTCGAGACCGCACGAGAACTCTACGAGCGCCTGCTGAAGGCCGAGCCGCGCAACATCGACGCGCTGCTCGGGCTCGCCGCAATCTCGGCGCAGGAAGACAAAAGCGAGGACGCGATCCGGCACTACCTGAGAATCCTCGAACTCGATCCGCGGCACGCGCTGGCGCAATCCGGGCTGATCGCGGCGCTCGGCCGCGCCGACCCGCTGGCCGCCGAATCGCGCCTGAAGCAGTTGATCTCGCGCGAGCCCTCGGGGCATCTGTATTTCACGCTCGGCAATCTCTACGCCGACCAGTCACTCTGGGCGCAGGCCCAGCAGGCCTACTTCCAGGCCTTCCATCTCGAGCCCGCGAACCCCGATTACGCCTACAACCTCGCGGTCGGGCTCGAGCACGTGAGCCGGCGCAAGCTCGCGCTCGGCTTCTATCGGCGCGCCGTCGAACTGGCCGCCACGCGGCCCCACGTCAACTTCGACCTGGCCCGCGCCCGGGAGCGCGCCACGCAGCTCGCTGCGCCGGCGGAATAGCACCGTTTCCCGAGGGGACAACGTGGCCGAGCAGCGCAAGAAACTCCGTCTCGGAGAACTCCTGATCCAGCAGGGGCTGATCACCACGGATCAGCTCACCATCGCGCTCGCCGAGCAGCGCAATAACCAAATCCCGATCGGGCGGCTGCTGGTGCGCCTCGGATTCGTCACCGAGACCGCGATCCGGGACATCATGGCGCGCACGATCGGCCAGGAGTCGATCGACCTCGCGCAGGTGGTGGCCGACGCCGAGGCGTTGAAGCGCATCCCCCAGGAATTCGCGCGCCGCAATCGCGTGCTGGCGATCGCGTTCGACGCGAACGAGCAGGTGCTGACCATCGCCACCACCGAGATTTTCAACGTCGTGGCGATGGACCAACTGCGCGCGATACTCGGCTCGCAGATCGAGGTCAAGACGCAGCTCGCCGCGGAGGCCCAGCTCGAGGAGTACATCGACCAGTTCTACGGCTACGAGCTGTCGGTCGACGGCATCCTGCGCGAGATCGAGACCGGCGAGATCGACTACGAGAGCCTGCAGGGCGGCGACAACGAGTACACCCAGCCGATGGTGCGCCTGGTCAACGCGCTGCTGGTCGACGCGGTGAAGCGCGGCGCCTCCGACATCCACTTCGAGCCCGAGTACGCGTTCCTGCGCATCCGCTACCGCATCGACGGGGTGCTCGAGACGGTGCGGAGCCTGCACAAGAGCTACATGCCCGGCATCACGGTGCGGGTGAAGGTCGTGAGCGACATGAACATCGCGGAGTCGCGCGCGCCGCAGGACGGCAGGCTGTCGCTGACGCTGAACGGCCGGCCGATCGATTTCCGCGTCTCCACGCAGCCCACCATTTACGGCGAGAACATCGTGCTGCGCGTGCTCGACCGCGAAAAATCGATCATCAGTCTCGACCGGATGAACCTCGCCGAGGAGACGCTGGGTAAGCTTGACCTCATGCTCGCGCGTCCGGAGGGGATTCTCATCGTGACCGGCCCGACCGGCAGCGGGAAGACGACGACGCTCTACTCGCTGCTCGCCCAGGTGAACGACGAGAGCGTGAACATCATGACGCTCGAGGACCCGGTCGAGTACCCGCTGACGCTGATGCGCCAGACTTCGGTCAACGAAGTCGCGCGCATGGACTTCGCCAACGGCATCCGCTCGATCATGCGCCAGGATCCGGACATCATCCTGGTGGGCGAGGTGCGCGACAAGGAAACCGCGGAAATGGCGTTTCGCGCGGCGATGACCGGGCACCAGGTGTTCACCACGCTGCACACCAACTCGGCGCTGGGAGCGTTTCCGCGGCTGCTCGACATCGGCATCCAGCCCGACATCATGGCCGGCAACCTCATCGGCATCATCGCGCAGCGCCTGGTGCGCGTGCTGTGCCCGCACTGCAAGGAGGCCTACGCCCCGACCCCCGCGGAGCGCGCGCTTCTGGGACGCGCCGGAGAATCCACGACCTACGTCTACCGCCCCATCGGCTGCAAGCTGTGCGACAACAAGGGCTACAAGGGCCGCTCCGCGATCATGGAGCTCCTGGTGATGGATGGCGACCTGGACGAGCTGGTCGCGCGCCGGGCGACCGCCAAGGAGCTGCGCGCGGCGGCGATCGCAAAGAATTTCCGCTCGCTGGCCGACGAGGGCCTGCGGCGCGTCGTCGACGGCGTCACCAGCATCACCGAGATCGCGCGCTCGGTCGACCTCACCGGCCGGCATGGCTGAGCGAGAGGAGTGAGGCGTAAGGTGTCCAATACCTCCCTCCCCCGTTGCCGGGGAAGCGTCGGGGCGAGGGCTCACCCCTCACCGGCCACCCTTCAAGGCTGACGTGCCCTCCTACGAATACAAGGCGGTGGACAGGAGCGGACACCCCGCGCGCGGCGGGCTCGACGCGGTCAACGAGGTCGACCTCGAGCTGCGGCTGCGGCGCATGGGGCTCGACCTCATCACCTACAAGGCGGTTGAGCGCAAAGCCCGGGGCTTCGGGGCGGGCGGCAAGGTGACGCGCCAGGACCTCATCAATTTCTGTTTCGACATGGAACAGATGAACCGCTCGGGCATACCCATCATCGACGGCCTGCGCGACCTGCGCGACAGCATCGACAGCCCGCGCTTCCGCGAGGTGCTGACGGTGATGACCGAGGACATGGAGGGCGGGCGGGTGCTCTCGCAGTGCATGGCGACGCACCCCGAGGTCTTCGACAATGTGTTCGTGAGCCTGGTGCGCGCCGGCGAGCAGACCGGCCGCATGGCCGAAGTGTTCGAGAACCTGGCGGCCTCGCTCAAGTGGCAGGACGAGCTGGCGTCCCAGACCAAGCGGCTCCTGATCTACCCCGCGATGGTGCTGGTGGTCGTGATCGGCGTGATGGTGTTCCTGCTGACATACCTGGTGCCGCAGGTGGTGGGGCTGCTCAAGACCATGGGGGTCGAGCTGCCGATCCAGACCAGGGTGCTGATCTTCGCCTCCAACTTCATGATCGCCTACTGGTGGCTGGTGCTCAGCGTGCCGATCGCCGCGGGAATCGCCCTGGTCGTCGCGGTCAGGCGCAGCGCGCGTCTCGCCTACCTCTGGGACTACGCCAAGCTGCACCTTCCGGTGGTCGGCGCGATCCTGCAGAAGATCATTCTCGCGCGCTTCTCCAACTTCTTCTCGCTCATGTATCAGTCGGGGATTACCGTGCTCGACGCGCTGAAGACCAGCGAGGACATCGTCGACAACCGTGTGATCGCCGACGGACTGATGCGCGCCGGGCAGCAGATCTCGGGCGGGGAGAGCCTGACCGAGACGTTCAAGAACCTCGGCATGTTTCCCCCGCTCGTGATCCGGATGCTGCGCGTCGGCGAGGCGACCGGGGCGATCGACACCGCGCTCAACAACGTGAATTATTTCTACACCCGCGACGTGCGCGATTCGGTCGACAAGGCACTGAAGCTGCTCGAGCCCACGTTGACGCTCGGGCTGGGCGTACTCCTTGCTTTGATCATGTGGTCGGTGCTGTCCCCGGTGTACGATATTTTGGGTAAGATCAAGATTTAGAGCCCTGAAGAGCGATTTCACATGGCCGGCAAGCTCCTGATCTGCATCTCGGCTTTGAGCACCTCCGCGGCGCATTGGCGCGGCAACCGCATCGGCGACTGCCGGACATTCGTCAACGACGAGCAGGGCCTGGCCTCGTTCCGGGAGTATCTGACGGGGTACCACGGCGTGCCGGCCTATCTGATGGTCGACGCGGTGGAGGAGGACTACCGCTACGAGACGCTGCCCCACACCTTCGGCGCCGACCGCGCCGAGATGGTGAATCGCAAGATCAAGCAGCACTACCGCAACACCCCCTACGCCGCGGCCTGGCGGCAGGGCCGCGAAAGCGGCAAGCGGCGCGATGACCGCTACCTGCTCTCGGCGCTGACCAATCCGGAGCTGGTCAACGACTGGCTCGCGGCGGTCGCGGAACAGCACCTGCCGGTCGCGGGGATCTACCTGCTGCCGATGGTGAGCACGGCGCTGCTCGACAAGCTGCAGCTCAAGCTCGGAAACCTGCTCGTCGTCGCGCAGCACGGCACCGGACTGCGGCTTACATTCTTCCGCGACCGGCAGTTCCGCCTGAGCCGCCTTACGCGCGTAGAAGGGAGCCGCGGCGGGAGCCGCGCGCGCTTCATCGCCGACGAAATTTCCAATACGCGCCTCTATCTGCACGCGCAGCGCAACACCACGCTCGAAGAACAGTTGACGGTGGTGCTGCTCGATCGCAATGACGAGCTCGAAACCGTGGTCCAGGACATCGCCCGCGACAATCCGAGCCTGGATTGCGTGCGCCTCGGGCGCGCGGAGCTTGCCCAGCGGCTCGGCATCGCGGAATCGCTGCTCGATCTCACGCCGGACGCCATCTACCTGCAGTTGCTCGGCCACAAGGTCCCGCCGAGCAACCTCGCATCCGCGGCGGTCACCGCCGGCTACCGGCGCTACCAGGCACGGCGTGGGGTCTACGCCGCGGCGGCCGCGGTGACGCTCGCGGCCGCAACGTGGAGCGGGATCGATTTCTGGCACCTGCGCGAAGCCAATGCCGATATCGCCAACGCCAGCCGCCAGACGTCGCAGCTCCAGGCCCAGTATCGCGAGATCACGCGGCAATTCCCGGCCGCGCCGACGAGTGCCGAGAATCTGAAGGCTGCGGTGGAGATCGCGCAGAAGCTGCGGCAATCGTTGCGCACACCGGACCAGATGACGCGAATCGTCAGCCAGGCTCTGGAGGGAACGCCTGCCGTCACGCTGCGCCGGTTCGGCTGGAAGTACGGCGTGAACGAGATCGATCCGAGCGGTTTCGGCACCACCGCGCCGGACGAGCCCGCGGCGGCGCCCGCGCCCGGCGGGACCGTGCAACGCCGGCAGAGCGGCCTGATCGAAGGCGAGATCCGGCCCTTCCGGGGCGACTACCGCGCGGCGATCGACACCATCAACGCCTTCGCCGCCCGGCTCCGCCGCGACCCGGCGGTCGCCGAGGTGCGCGTGGTGAAATTGCCGCTCAACGTGAATCCGGGCCTCGCCCTGACCGGCAATACGCTGGACGCCCGCGATCAGACCAGCACCGCGGAATTCCGGATCGTGCTCGTGATGAGCCCCGCCGCATGAACCCGGCCGATCTCAGGGCGCTGCAGACGCCGCTCTTCGCGCTGGCGATCATCGTATTGCTGGCCGCGGGCGGCATCTACTACACCGACTTCCTGCTCGTGCAGGCGCAACTGCGCCTCGCGGAGCAGCAAAAGCAGCTCAAGGCGGCCCAGGTCCAGTTGCAGCGCTCCGGCGACGAAAAGCGGATCATCGAGACCTTTCTCGGCGGCTACCGGCAGCTCGAGCGCGCCGGATTTGCCGGCGAGGAACAGCGCATCAACTGGCTCGATGGCGTGCGCGTCGCCAATCAACGCACCGATTTGTTCGGCGTGGACTACCAGATCAGCGTGCAGAGGCCCTATTCGTTCGCGGGCGAGCTCAATCCCGGAAAGTTGCAGCTCAACGAATCGCTCATGCGGGTGCGCTTCCGCCTGCTGCACGAAGAGGACCTCATGCGCTTCTTCGGCACGCTCGCGCAGGCTGACGCGGGCGTGTTCGCGATCAACGAGTGCAACCTGCTGCGCATCGACACGGGCGGGGTGATCCGCGTCGAGCCCCATATCATGGCGAACTGCGAGCTGTCGTGGATCACCGCCAAACCCGGCGCGGAGACGAGGAAAAAACCGTGAAGCTCCTCGCGCTGGCGCTGTTGTCGCTGCTCGCGGCTGGAGAGGTCCGCGCCGCAGAGCCGGTTGGACGCCTGTTCTTCACCCCCGAGCAGCGCGCCCAGATGGACGCGGCGCGCGCGCAGAGAAGCCGCGCGACGCTGTCGGCGGAAATCGAACAGGAAGCGGCGCCCGCGGTCGAGATCCTGACCTATCACGGCATCGTTCGCCGCAGCGACGGCAAGGACACGGTGTGGATCAACGACCGCGCGATCGACGACGGCAAGGAAACCGGCCGGCTGCCGCCGGCCCGGCCGCGTCCCGACGGCTCGATCGTGCTCGAGCTGCCGCAGGGCGAACGAAAGATCAATCTCAAGGTGGGGCAGAGCATCGAATTGCTCTCCGGCACCATCGCGGAACCGTATGCGCGCGCGCCGGTCCCGCCCAAGTCCGCGCCGAAACCAGCCGCGGAGACCTCATCCCCGCCCGCGGCATCCGCGGCGGCGAAAGAACGAGATTCCAGACCGGCGGGGCCGCAAGGCATGAAGGAAGCGGTACCGCTGGCGCAAAAGGGTGACGGCGGGCAAGCGCCTTCGCCGCCGGCGAGCGGCGTTTCCCGTTAGGGCGGGGGTTCCGCATGCCGCGCCAACGCCTGCGCATGACAGACCGCACGCCTGCCCGCCAGCGTGGACAGGCGATGATCCTCACCGTCGTCCTGATCGCGATCGGCATCGGCGCGGCGGTGCTGGCAACGACGTACCCGATATCGCAATCGCTTGCCAACAAGCACGCTAAAGACACCGAAGCGGTTCTCGTCCAGGCGAGGGACGCGCTGATCGGGCGCGCCGCGAGTGATGCCAACCGCCCCGGAAGCCTGCCGTGCCCTGATGTTGACAATGACGGCATACTGACATTGAACGTGGACTATTTCAGCGGTGGCGTCTGCGCGAGTCTGATCGGGCGCCTGCCGTGGCGCACACTGGGACTGCCGGATCTCCGCGACGAGGCTGGCGAGCGGTTGTGGTACGCACTTTCCGATCTGTTCAGCGACAACACGACTGTCGGTCCGATCAACAGCGACACCAAGGGCAACCGCGTGGTGTACGGCGGAACCACCGCGACCACGATCACGGCCGAGGCGGCGGCGGTAATATTCGCGCCGGGACCCGCCGTGGGAAGCCAGGTTCGCGACGCCGCCAACCAGAACAACCCGGCGAATTACCTCGAGTCAGGCACCGGTTGGAACAATGCGAGCGCGACCGGGCCGTATCTGCTCCCGCAGCCGCCGGCGACCGGCAACGACCGGCTGCTCGCCATCACCACACCGGAGTTGCTGACCCCGGTCGAGTATCGCGCAGCCCGGGAGATCCTTTCGCTTCTTGCGGCCTACAAGTCCGCGAGCGTCTGCGCCTGCTATCCCTGGGCCGATTTCAGCGACGGCTTCAGCAACCCGAACTCCACCTATGGACGGCTGCCTTTCCTGGGGGCGACACCGGAGAACTGGGGCTCGGGCGGAATCCCCCTGGTACCCGCATGGCTCAAAAACAACCTGTGGTCGTGGCCATTCTTCTACACCTTGAGCAACAGCGGGGCTCTCAGGCTCAATGGCGTGTCCGGCTACGGCGTCGTTCTGATCACCACCGGACCGGCGCAAAACGCCAGCCGCCCGCAAGGGGCGCCCAACAACTGGCAGGACGCCTGGTGGGCCAACTATATCGAAGACTCCTACAACTATGACCTTGGAACATGGTTTAACACGCCTTCCTCTACCAAGTATGCGCGCGACCGCATCTACACCATCCCCTAGGATTTTGCCGGACCTGAGTCCGGCAAAATCCTTAACCAACCCCGAATAACCCGATCAAGAACCACCGGCACATGAATAGGCCCTTGCTCCCTCATCAACATCACCCCAATAAGAGCTATTTGGCTCGGATCAGTTCGTCTTGTAGTCCCATGTTACGAATTTGCCGCACCAGAGTGCGGCAAATTCCTCGCGGGTTCACCCTCATCGAGATGGCGGTGGCGCTGTTCGTCCTCGCCCTGCTGCTCGGCAGCATAATGGTGCCGCTGCAAACCCAGGTGGAAAGCCGGAAATACGACGAGACGCAGCGCATACTCGACCAGGCACGGGAAGCGCTGATTGCATTCGCCGCCGCCAACGGCCGGTTTCCGTGTCCGGCTTCGCCAACCAGCAACGGGACGGAGCATTTCGCGCTTTGGCCCAGTGGGAGTCCCGCGAGCGGCATCTGCCACACTTCAGTAACGGGAGCG
>Ga0326597_10004620_pt1 | contig 19307 bp, 14 predicted proteins | sample RVTome_12_FD_203789 | JGI IMG/M metagenome (GOLD analysis project Ga0326597, IMG submission 203789) | Soil microbial communities from uranium-contaminated site in the Upper Colorado River Basin, Wyoming, United States - RVT100D185 | ecosystem: Environmental > Terrestrial > Soil > Contaminated >... | reverse complement strand
ACCCGTCTGGCGATCGAAACCAGCGGCGCCGAGATCGTCACGGTGGCGGTGCGGCGCACCAATATCGGTCAGAATCCGGGCGAGCCCAACCTGCTCGATGTGATCTCGCCGGAGCGCTACACCCTGCTGCCCAATACCGCCGGCTGTTACGATGCCAAGGATGCGGTGCGTACCTGTAAGCTGGCCCGAGAGCTGCTCAACGGTCACGATCTGGTCAAGCTGGAGGTGCTGGGTGACCAGAAGACCCTCTACCCCAACGTGACCCAGACGTTGCTGGCGGCGCGCGAGCTGATCGACGACGGCTTCAAGGTCATGGTCTATACCAGCGATGATCCGATTATCGCCAAAGAGCTGGAGGATATGGGCTGCGTGGCGGTGATGCCGCTGGGCTCCCTGATCGGTTCCGGTCTGGGCATCCGCAACCCCTACAATATCCGCCTGATTCTGGAGAATGCCAAGGTGCCGATCCTGGTCGATGCCGGGGTGGGGACCGCTTCCGACGCGGCGATCGCCATGGAGCTGGGGTGCGACGGGGTGCTGATGAACACGGCCATCGCGGCAGCGCAGCGCCCGGTGCTGATGGCCTCGGCCATGCGCAAGGCGATCGAAGCCGGGCGCGAGTCCTATCTGGCGGGCCGCATGCCGCGCAAGCTTTACGCCAGCGCTTCTTCGCCCCTGGACGGGACGATCTTTTAAGCGCGACCAGCGCGGCCTGGTAGTCTCGACCGCGGTGCTATCTGAACCTATGACGATGATTTCTGCCTGCCGCTTGCGGTGGGCCGATTCTGAACAAGTGATCGACTATGTCTCAACAGTTGCAACGTAGCCTGCAGCAATTGGTCGCCAGCGGCCAGATGGCCCTGTTAACCCAGATTCAGCACGGGGTGGAAAAAGAGGGGTTGCGGGTCGACGCCCGTGGTCGGATCTCCTCCGCGTCGCATCCTCGTGCACTGGGGTCGGCACTCACCCATCCGCGGATCACCACCGACTATTCCGAAGCGCTGCTGGAATTTATTACGCCGGTGTATACGGACATCGATGCGATGCTCGCCTACCTCGCCGATCTGCATCGCTTCACCTACACTCGGCTCGACCAGGAGTGGATCTGGGGCACCAGCATGCCGTGCCGGATCGATCGTCCGGAAGAGGTGGCCATTGCCGACTACGGCAGCTCCCATATCGGTCGCCTCAAGCATATTTATCGCATCGGCCTCGAACACCGCTATGGTCGAGTCATGCAATCGATCGCGGGAATCCATTACAACTTCTCGCTGCCGGACGCCCTGTGGCCGGTGCTGCAGCAGCTGGACGGCAGCGCCTTAAGTCCTGGCGGATATCAATCGGCGCGCTATTTCGGCCTGATCCGTAATTTTCGCCGCCACTCCTGGCTGCTGATCTACCTGTTTGGCGCCTCGCCGGCGCTGTCGGCCAGCTTTGTCGGTGATAGCCCGCACGGGCTGGAACGGTTGGACAGCGAAACCCTGTACGGCCCCTACGCCACCAGCCTGCGGATGAGTGACCTGGGTTACTCCAACCGCGCGCAGTCGACCCTCAATGTCTGTTACAACACCCTCGACAACTACGTCCATACCCTGTCCGATGCGATCGCCCGCCCCTATCCGCCGTACGAGCAGATCGGGGTCAAGGTGGAGGGTGAGTACCGGCAGCTCAACAGTAATCTGTTGCAGATCGAGAATGAGTACTACAGCGATATCCGTCCCAAACGGGTCGCGGCCAGCGGCGAGCGCCCGCTGCAGGCGATTCGGGCACGCGGGGTCGAGTATGTGGAGGTGCGCAATGTGGATATCAACCCCTTTTTGGCGACCGGTATCGATGCCGCGCAGGCACGCTTCACCGACTGCTTCCTGCTGCATTGCCTGCTGAGCGCGGCGCCCTTTATCGAAGGGGCCGAATGCGATCGGGTCAAAGAGAATCAGCAGCGGGTGGTCCGACGTGGTCGTGAGCCCGGTTTGACCCTGATTAAGGATGAGCAACCGGTGACCTTAAAGCAGTGGGCCGGGCAGTTGCTGGATGAAATGGAGCCGCTGGCGGCGGCGCTGGACGCGACCCATGGGGGTGCGGCTTACCGGCAGAGCCTGCTGCAACAGCGTGACAAGGTGGCCGATCCGGCCTTGACCCCTTCGGCGCAGGTGCTGGCCGCGTTGCAGGAGCAGCAGCTAAGCCACGACCAGCTGATGTTGCAGCTGGCCCAGCAGCATCGCCAGGCGCTGGCGGAGCGGGCGTTGGACGCCCACACGGAGGCGGAGCTGAGCCGCATGGCGACGGATTCCCTGAGCGAGCAGCAAGCCCTTGAGCAGCAATCGGAGGGGGATTTCGACCGGTTTCTGCAGGAGTACGCTCGCGGTTGAACACGCTTGAATCGGGGCTCCCGCCCTGTGTGGGGCCCTAGTTCTGCACCACGAAGCTGGTGAAGAGCAGATCACCGATCACCTCATAGCCCTTTTCGCCCAGCTCTTGCACCATGATCTGGCGCACCGCTTCCAGCGTCTTAATCCGCAGCTGCTCGCGTCCGGCGGCGGTGGACACCGTGTCATCGGTCTGCTCGCTGAGTAGCATCACGATGCTGTTACGGATCTGTGGCTGGTGCAGTTTGACACCCACCTCGCCGTCGCGACTCACGACCTTGATAGATACCTCGGCCTTGACGTACTTCAGTGGGCCGGGGCCGCCGTAATTGGCGACAAAGGGCGGATTCAGTTCCACGTATTCCACATAGCGGGAACCGCCATCGCCGTCGGCAAACGCGTTAGCGCTACCGATAAGCAGGGTTAGGGCCAGCAGAAAGGGGTGCAGTGCGCGCATGGTGAGGTCCTGTCCTTGTCGTAACCAGAATGTCGATCAGTATATAGCGACCCGACCCGTTGTCCATGATACCGGGCCGGTTGCTATCGCGATTGCGATGGCGCTAGTATTGGGACACTGTAATCACCCTGTTGGGACCCAACTAAGGAGCTGTAATCATGCTGGAAAAATGCCTGGATGCCCACGAGCGCTGGGGCGGTGTGAGTGAGTTGATCGACCGGTGGTTACACGAGCGGCAGGATCTGCTGAGTCGTTTTATCGCCCTGCCACGGCTGAAGCTCGACGGTGAGGTCGGGCATTCGCTGCAGGCGTTTTGCGAGGTGCTGGTCGACTACGTGTCATCGTGGCATTTCGGCGTCTATGAGCACCTGCTGGCCGAGGCGGATAGCTTTAACGATGGCGGTATCGAACTGGCGCGCGAGCTTGATCCCAAAATGCAGGCGACCACCGATTCGGTGCTCAGCTTCAACGATCAGTTCTCGGATCTTGAACAGCTGACCCTGCAAGACGCCGCCCATCTGGCGGAGCGTCTCTCTAGCCTGGGAGAGATCCTGGCCGAGCGTTTTGAGCTGGAAGATGACCTGATCGAGCGCCTGCACAACACCCACAAGGATCGTCTCTAATCGGTCGGGGCGCTGCTGTCATGCGGCCATGCAGCGCGCTGCTCCTGACGCTGGGTTTGTTGTCCGGCTGCGGGCAGGCGGACAAGCCATCGAAGTCGGTCGAGTACGCGGTTCAGGGCAGCTACAGTGGCGCCATTTCGACTCAGGCGCGCTACGGCATCATCGGCTCGATTCAACACGGCGGCAGCCTGTGGGATATGACCCAGCACGAACGCCTGTACAACTGGAACCACCAACCGAATAGCTACACCAATCTGGTGGCGGCAGCGTTTTCCCCGGAAGGGGATTATGCGCTGACCGCCGGCCAGCTCGATCTGGTGTTGTGGCAATTGGCGGATGGTCGTCCCGTATGGTACTGGAACGCCCCTGCAGAGATCCTGGCCGCCGATCTCGGGCCAGCGGGCTCCCTGGCGCTGCTGGGGTTGGCCGATCACACGGCGCTGCTGTTCGACATCAAGAACGGCGGTATTCACCAGACCCTGCGTCATCAGGGGCGGGTGCGAGCGGTGGCGATCAGTGCCGATGGCAGTGTCGCCATCACCGGTAGTGACGACAATGTGGCACGGCTGTGGAACCTCGCCACGGGCGAACCGCTGCAACAACAGCTGCACGGCAACGGGGTTAATACGGTGGCCATCTCCCCCAGTGGTGAATACCTGTTCAGTGCCGGGCAGCTGGACAAGGCGATTATCTGGCGCGCCAGTAACGGCCGGATCGTGCATACGCTGACCACCGATGAATCCTTCATACCGCAACGTATCAGCTATACCGCCGCGGTCTTTTCCCCCAATAGCGATCGCTTACTGACCGGCACCAGTGCCGGACTGGTGCAGTTGTGGCGCCTGAGTGATGGGGGTGAGATCAAACGCTGGGAATTGCACAAGCGCGATCCGTTTCGACCCACCAGTGCCACCGTCTATGCGCTCGGCTTTGGCGGCGACCGTTTCTATGCGCTGGGGTCGAACGGCTTTGTCAACGAACTGAGGGAGTAAGGCGAGCGTGTCGGGCGGCAGTGGGACGGGAGGCGAACCCCCCGTCGCCAGGCTTACTGTGCCGGATTGATATCCAGCAGTTCCACTTCGAAAATCAGCGTGGCGTTCGGGCCGATCAGCTGCCCCATGCCATGATCGCCGTAGGCCAGTTCGGACGGAATATAGAACTCCGCTTTGGTGCCCTTTTTGATCAGTTGCAGGCCTTCGGTCCAGCCGGGAATCACGCCGTTGAGCGGGAAGGTGGCCGGGCCGCCGTGCTTGTAGGAGCTGTCGAATTCGGTGCCGTCGACCAGCGTGCCACGGTAGTGAACGCTGACCGTGTCGGTGGCGGCGGGCATGGCGCCGCTGCCTTCAGTGACAATCTTGTACTGCAGACCGCTGGCGGTGGTGACGACCCCCTCTTTTTTGCCGTTGCTGGCGAGAAAGTCAGTGCCCAGCTTCTGGTTGTCCTTGGCGCGCTCCTGTATCTGCGCCTGCTGGCGCTCCTGATAGCGTTCCTGGGCGGATTGCATCGCCTGCTGGATCACATCGTCGGTCAGGCTGCGTTCGCCATCGAGTTCCTTCAGCCCTTTGGAGAAGGCGTCGATATCGAGCTGGAATCCGATCCCGTCCATCCGCGTGGCCACGTCGAGGCCCATGATATAGCTGATCTTCTGGTCAAGGGTTTCCAGTTCCGCTGCCTGGGCAAACGGTGCACACAGCAGGGCACCAGTGATGGCTCCCGCTAAAAGATGTTTTTTCATTTGAGGTCCTTATGGATGCTTTTTGATGCCTCAGCTGCCGTTCCTGGGGACAGCTAACTATAGGAGGCTGTCCGGGAATGGACTAACCTACTGCGAGCCACCTGAGTTTGGCCATTTTTCGTGCTGTTTTTCGTTAAATAGAACCACTATTCGCCTCAAAACAGCGCAAAAACTCGCTCAAATCAGTCGGCTCTCGCTACGGTCGCCATTCTCGGAAAGCCTCCTAGAGTTGAGGGCAGTGTACCCGTAAAGTTCCGCCGAGGGCCAGTCCCGTGGGTGCTTAACGGGCGCCGCCGCGGGTTGGCCCATCCATGGCTTGGCGGGGTCGCTTTTGGGCCTGACGAGGGCGCGCGGGGAGGGATTGGCCGGCGTGATTTTAGGCCCCGCCCAGACGATCTGCGGCATGGCGTTGGCGGCGGTTGTGATACACTTGCGCGCCATGATAGAACTCGATGCATTATCGCTCCAGCGGGGCAAGAACCTGCTGCTGCAGCGTACCAATTTACGGGTCCACCCGGGTCAGAAGGTCGGTCTTATCGGTGCCAATGGTAGCGGTAAGTCCAGCCTGTTCCAGCTGTTGCTGGGTGGTTTACATGCCGATGAAGGGGATCTGCGGCTGCCGGCCGGTTGGCGCATTGCCCATATGGCCCAGGAAGTGGCGGCCCTGTCGCACAGCGCGGTCGAGTACGTGCTCGATGGCGACCCGGAGCTGCGCGAGCTACAGCGCAGCATTCTGGCGGCGGAGAGCGGCGATAATCCGGGCCGTTTGGGCGAGCTGCACGCGCAGTTGGATAATATCGACGGTTACAGCGCCGACGCCCGCGCCCGCCAACTGCTCCATGGGCTGGGCTTTGTGGATCGCGACCTCGAGCGTCAGGTGTCCGAATTTTCCGGCGGCTGGCGGATCCGTCTGAACCTGGCCCAGGCGCTGATGTGTCGCTCCGACCTGTTGCTGCTGGATGAGCCGACCAACCACCTCGACCTCGACGCTACCCTGTGGCTCGAGCAGTGGCTGATCAACTACCCGGGAACCTTGATCCTGATCTCCCACGATCGCGATTTTCTGGACCGGGTGGCCACCCATATCGTCCATCTCGAACAGCGCGAGCTGACCCTGTATCGCGGCAACTACAGCGCCTTCGAACGCGCCCGCGCCGAACGCCTGGCGCAGCAGCAGGCGTCCTTTCAGAAGCAGCAGCAGCGCGTGGCCGAGATCGAATCCTTCGTGCGCCGCTTCAAGGCCAAGGCCGCCAAAGCCAAGCAGGCGCAAAGCCGGATCAAAGAGCTGGAGCGGATGGAGCGGATCGCTCCGGCCCATGTGGACTCACCGTTCAGTTTTCGCTTTCAGGCCACCGACAAGATCTCCAGCCCGCTGCTGAGCCTGCGTCAGGCCGCGCTGGGCTATAACGACAACCCGGTGATCGCGGGGTGTTCGCTCAGTTTGCAGCCGGATCAGCGGATCGGCCTGCTCGGTCCCAATGGCGCGGGCAAGTCGACCCTGATCAAGTCGCTGGTCGGTTCCCAGACGTTGGTGGCGGGCGAGCGCCAGGAGGGCGCCAACCTGCGCATTGGCTACTTCGCCCAGCATCAATTGGAGGCGCTGGATCTTAACGCCTCACCCCTGCTGCACCTGCAACGGTTGGCCCCGACCGCGTCCGAGCAGCAGCTGCGCGACTTCATCGGCGGTTTTGGTTTTCAGGGCGACGATGCCCTGGAAACGGTGCGCCATTTCTCCGGCGGCGAAAAAGCCCGGCTGGCGCTGGCGCTGATCGCCTGGCAGAAGCCCAACCTGTTGCTGATGGACGAACCCACCAACCACCTCGATCTGGAAGTGCGCCACGCCCTGACCCTGGCCCTGCAAGGCTTTCCCGGCACCCTGATCCTGGTGTCCCACGATCGCCATCTGCTGCGCAATTGTGTGGATGAGTTTCTGCTGGTCTGCGACGGTCGGGTGGTGCCCTTCGATGGGGATCTGGACGACTACGCCCGCTGGCTGGTGGAACGCAATCGCCAGGTCGAAACGGTGGCGGAGGTCGATCCGAGCGGCGGGGAATCCGCGCTGGCACGCAAGGAGCGTAAGCGCTTGGATGCCGAGAAGCGGCGTCAGCTCAGCCCGTTGAAAAAGCAGGTCAGCGACCTGGAAACCAAGCTGGAGCGCCTGCACCAGCAACAGTTGCAACTGGAAGAGCGGTTGCTCGATCCCGCCATCTACGAGGATGCGCAGAAGGATCAGCTGAAGCGCCTGCTGGCGCAGCAAGCCGAACTGGCCCAACAGGCCCAGGTGATCGAAGAGCAGTGGATGGATCGTACCGAGGAGCTGGAAGCGCTGCAGGATGAGCTGGGACTCGGCTATTAACCTGACGGACAAATAGGTATCCATACCGATCTGTCCTTCGCCCCCTCAACGCTGGCGCAACTGCGCGCAGTTGCTGGCTTTGCGGGGGCTCGCATTGGCCTAACGGCCAATGTTGACTCATCCCTGAGTCGATCTATTAACCCGCCGGGTTAATCGCAGCCTGCCCCGAGTCGGCCTGCCCAGCGATTAGCTGGCCTTCAGCTGGCGGGTGATGTCGTTCAGTTCGTCGGCCTGCTTGTGGATCAGATCGAACGCCGATTGAACCTGCTCCTGGCTGAGTCCCAGCTCCTCCAGCAACGCCGCCGGGATCTCGCCCACCGGACCATCGCCGATGTCGTTCTGGCGCAGCACGCGCAAACTCAGGTTGGTAATCATGGCGTATTGACGGTGTTCGCCGTTATAGCTCAGGTCGTTCTGATAGCGGATCGCGCGGCACACCTCGTCGGGCAGATTCCAGATATCCATCAGCCAGGCACCGATCTGCTCGCGGGTCACGTTGATGATCTGTTTTTCCACGTACTCATGGTGCAGGTGGGGATTGGCTTCCACGTAGCGGGATACCAGCGAGAAGTGCGGTGGAAAGATGTGCGCCAGGGCCAGATAGCCGAAATTGTGCAGCAACCCGGAGAGGTAGGCGAGACCGCTGCGTGGGCGGATATCCACCGGCATCATCTTGACCAGGCGTTCCGCCAGGGTGGCGCAGTAGATCGACTGCATCCAGTAAGGGGTGGAACCACGCGGTGGATCATCGGGCAGCTTCAGGGTCTTGCCCATGGCGATGCCGAGTGCCAGATTGACCACCAGATCAAAACCGAGCACCCGCACGATCGCATCCTGGATCGAGTTGATGCCACCGGGGGCAGCATAGAAGGGCGACGCCGCCCAGCTCATCACCTGGGCAGAAAGGCTGGGATCGAACTTGACGATCGGGATCAGGTCATCGACGCCGGCGTTGGGGTCGGTGCGTAGCTGAATCACTTTTTGCGCCGTCGGCGGCAGCGTCGGCAGGCCGAGGGTATCCTCCAGGCGCTGCTTGATGCGCAGGGCGGTAAACTTCTCCACCGCGCGGGTGATGACGGCCACGTCGTTACCCTGCGGCTGCTTGGCGTCGATCGCCTCGGTGCTCAGGCCGCAACGGATGGTTTTGGCGTGATCGATCAGGCTGAGTGGGATTTCCGATTCCCAGCCGCTATTGGGTTCCCAGATCGGCAGCGAGTTGCCCGGCTCCGATTCCATATCCAGAAACACCGGCAGGCCGAACAGCGTTTGCAGTCCGTGCTCGGTGTTCAGGCCGGCTTGGTGGAAAAACTTTTCGGAATCGTGCGGGGAAAGCGGGTGCAGGTGTCGGTTGGTGTGTTTCCAGATGCTGGCCAGATTGAGTAAGCGATTTTTGGGTAGCAGTACCAGTGCCCTGCCCTCCGCGTCGCTAAGCATTACCAGTCGGAACGTTTTATCAGCCATGGGGGTCGGGCTCTCGGTTAAAACGGGGTGAGCTTATATAGCCATCCTAGTTGCTGTGCAATCGCAGCGTCAAGCTCGCTGGCCCCGCGCGGCGGGACTATGCTTCTGGCGGGATCGGTGCCGCGATTGGTATCGCTCAGTATAGTTGTCGGCCGCCGCTGGGTGGGCTTGAGTCTGGGGGTAATAATGATGGGCCGACTGGGTTGGATTTTACTGCTGCTCTCCGCCATGGCCGTGGCGGTCGATGAGGATCTGGCCCCCGAGCGTGCTAGCGGGCTCGCCCAGCCGACGGCACTGATCGCCAACGAGATGATGGTGGTCTCGGCGCACCCGGCGGCCTCGGAGGCGGGCATGCGGGTGCTGGCGGCGGGCGGCAGCGCGATGGATGCGGCGGTGGCAGTGCAGGCGATGCTGACCCTGGTGGAACCGCAATCATCGGGCATCGGCGGCGGCGGTTTTCTGCTCTACTGGGATGCGCTGCAGAAAAGGGCGCAGGCGATCGACGGCCGTGAAACCGCGCCCCTGGCGGCGGACGAGACGCTGTTTCTGGATCAGCAGGGCAAACCGCTCGATTTCTGGCAGGCGTTGGTGGGCGGCCGCTCGGTGGGGACCCCCGGTGTGCTGCGCCTGTTGGAAACCGGCCACCGCCAGCACGGTAAGCTCCCCTGGGCGTCGTTGTTTAACGACGCCATCGACGCCGCCGAGGCGGGTTTTCCGGTATCTGCCCGGCTGCACAGCTCCATTGCCAGCGGGGTCAATCCGGGACTCGCCAAGACCCCCGCCAGCCGTGCCTACTTCTATCTGCCCGACGGGCAGCCGCTGCCGGCGGGTTATCGGTTGAAGAATCCGGCGCTGGCGGCCACATTTCGGCGCATCGCCGTCGAGGGCGCGGCGGCCTTTTACGACGGCGCGCTGGCGCAGCAGATCGTCGATGCGGTACAGCACGCCGACAATCCGGGCCTGTTGCGGCTGACGGATCTGCGCCAGTATCAGGCGCGCGAGCGGGAACCCCTGTGTCGCCCATTCCGCCAGTTCGAGATCTGCAGCATGCCGCCGCCCACCTCGGGCGGGGTGGCGCTGCTGCAGATGGTGGGGATGCTGGAGCGGTTTGCGCTGCCGAGCCAGCGGCCGGACTCGCTCGACTTTGCCCACCTGTTTACCCAGGCGTCGCGCCTGGCCTACGCCGATCGTGCCCGCTATCTGGCGGATAACGACTTTGTTCGGGTGCCGCTGCAGGCGCTGCTCGATCCGCACTACCTGCGCGAGCGCAGCCACCTGATCGCGCGGGATAGGGATATGGGGGCGGCCGAACCCGGTGATTTGGGCGCGATCAACGCCGCCGACGGCGTATCGCTGGAGCGCCCCTCCACCTCCCACTTGGTGATCGTGGATGGCGTCGGCAACGCCGTGTCGATGACCTCCAGCATCGAGATGGCGTTCGGTTCGACCCTGATGGTCGGGGGCTTTCTGCTCAACAACCAGCTGACAGATTTCTCCTTCGCGCCCGAGCAGGGTGGGCAGCCGGTCGCCAACCGGGTGCAGGCGGGCAAACGCCCGCGCAGCTCCATGACGCCGGTGCTGGTGCTGGATGAGGCGCGCCGGGTGCGGCTGCTGATCGGCTCGCCCGGCGGCAGCCGGATCATCAACTACGTGGCGCAGGCGACCCTGGTCAATCTGGTCTGGGGGATCGATCTGCAGCGGGCGGTGGGGTTACCCCATATCAGCAACCGTAACGGGGTGACCGAGCTGGAGCAGGGCACGGACGCCGAGGCGCTGGCAGAACCGCTGCGCCAGCTCGGCCACCAGGTGCTGGTGCGCGAGCTAAATAGCGGTCTGCACGGGATCGCGCGGCGGCTGGATGGGACCTATGCGAGCGGGGTCGATCCGCGCCGCGAGGGCGCGGCACGGGGGCGCTGAGCCGACTCAGTCGGTGATCAGGATGCCATCCATCTCCACCTGGGCGGCGCGTGGCAGGGAGGCCACACCGATGGCGGCGCGGGCCGGATAGGGCTGCTGAAAATAGCGCGCCATCACCGCATTGACGGTGGCGAAATTGCTCAGGTCGGTGAGAAAGATATTCAGCTTGACGATCTGCTGCAGGGAGCCGCCCGCCGCCTCGCAGACGGCGGCAAGGTTCTCGAACACCTGCACCACCTGCGCCTCGAAATCCCCCTCCACCAGTTCCATGGATTCCGGCACCAGCGGGATCTGGCCGGACAGGTAGACGGTATCGCCGACCTTCACGGCTTGCGAATAGGTGCCGATGGCGGCCGGAGCGTTGTCGGTTTCGATGATTGCGCGGTTACTCATGGGAGCCTCTTTTGGGATGCGGACGGGTTAGGTCCGGACGTTTTCGGTTCGGATAGTGTAGGTTCGGACGGGTTAGGTCCGCACGATACGGTTGACGGACTTGATGGTGCGAATGCGTTTCATGATCTGCGCCAGATGGATCCGGCCGCGGATCAGGATATCCAGGTGGACGGTGCTCAGGCGGGCCTCTTTCTCGTCGATATCGATGCGGCGGATATTGGCGCCCGCGGCGGTGACCTTGGTCGCCAGGGTGGCGATGATGCCGCGCTGACTGGCCAGCTCGATGCGCAGGCTGACCTCGAAGTCATCGTCGATTCGGCGATCCCAGTCGAGATAGACGCACTTTTTCGGATCCTGGCGTAATTCGAGGATATTGCGACACTCCTCGCGATGCACCACGATACCGCGACCGGAGCTGATGTGGCCGACAATATGGTCGCCGGGAATCGGGTGGCAGCAACGTGCGTAGGTCATCACGATCCCCTCGCTGCCGCTGATGGAGAGCGGTCGTGAAGGCTCGGATTGGCCCTCGAGCGCGTCCTCTTCCTGGGCCGGCTGCAGCCGCTGCGCCACCATAAACGCCATGCGGTTGCCGAGACCGATATCCATCAGCAGCTCGTCGCGATCTTTCAGGCCGGTCTCGGTGAGGTACGCCTGCAGCGGCTTGGGCCGGATCTCGTCCACCGAGCTGCCGAAGCTGCCCAGAAACTGGTTGAGCAGACGCCGGCCGAGGGTGATCGATTCGTCGCGCTGCTTGTTCTTGAGGAAGTGGCGGATATTGGTGCGCGCCTTGCCGGTGATGACGAAGTTCAGCCACGCGGTGTTGGGCTGGGCGCCGGGCGCGGTGATGATCTCCACGGTCTGGCCGCTGGCCAGCGGCGTGCTCAGCGGCGCCAGCCGGCGGTTGATGCGGCAGGAGACGCAGCTGTTGCCCACGTCGGTGTGCAGTGCGTAGGCGAAATCGACCGGCGTCGCCCCTTTGGGTAGCTCGTAGATGCGCCCTTTGGGGGTGAATACGTAGACTTCGTCGGGGAACAGGTCGATCTTGACGTTTTCGATAAACTCCATCGAGCTGCCGGCCTGCTTCTGCATCTCCAGCAGCCCCTGCACCCACTGGCGGGCGCGGTTGTAGCTGCCCTCGATGCGCGAGGCCTTGTCGTCGCTGGCCTTGTAGCTGCTGTGGGAGGCGATGCCGGCGTTGGCGATATCGTCCATCTCCTGGGTGCGGATCTGCACCTCGATGGTGATGTCACGCGCGCCAAACAGGTCGGTGTGGAGCGATTGGTAGCCGTTGGATTTGGGGATCGCGATATAGTCTTTGAAGCGTCCCGGCACCGGTTTGTAGATGTTGTGCACCAGGCCGAGGATGCGGTAACAGGTGTCGATCTTGTCGGTCACCACGCGAAACGCGAACACATCCATGATCTCGGCGAAGGATTTCTTCTGGGTCACCATCTTGCGATAGATGCTGTAGAGGTGCTTCTGGCGCCCACTGACCTTGGCCGGCAGCCCTTCCCGTTCCAGCGCCTCGGCCAGGGTCTTCTCGATCCGTTCGATCATGTCGCGGCGGTTGCCGCGCGCCTTGGCCACCGCGCGGCCGATATGCTTGTAGCGCATCGGGTAGTAGGCGCGGAACGCCAGGTCTTCCAGCTCCACATGCACGTCGTGCATCCCCAGGCGGCTGGCGATGGGAGCGTAGATATCCAGGGTCTCGCGCGCGATGCGGCGCTGCTTCTCGGGGGTCATCACCCCCAGGGTGCGCATGTTGTGCAGGCGGTCGCCCAGCTTGACCAGGATGACGCGGATATCCTCCGCCATCGCCATGACCATCTTCTGGAAGTTTTCCGCCTGCGCCTCGGCCTTGGTTTCGAAATGCAGGTGGGTCAGCTTGCTGACCCCGTCGACGATGCCGGTGACGGTGGCGCCGAACTGCTCGCTGAGGGCCTCCTTGTCGACCTGGGTATCCTCGATCACGTCATGCAGCATGGCGGCCATCAGGCTCTGATGGTCCATGTTCATATCGGCCAGGATCGAGGCAACGGCGAGGGGGTGGGTAACGTAGGGTTCGCCGCTCTTACGGCGTTGGCCGTCGTGGGCTTGTTCGGCGTAGAAATAGGCGCGGCGGACCTGACGGATCTGCTCATCGCCGAGGTAGGAGGTTAGGCGCTCGGCCAGTTCACGAATGGCTGCCATCGCGCGCTTACCGAATCAGGCGGTAATGTGAACCGGCGCCATCGCTCGGCGGCGCCGGTAAAACTGACGGGGGCCTAAACTCAGGCGTCAACCTCAAGTGACTCCTCCATCAGGGTTCCAAAGTCGGCCGGACGCTCGATCAGAATGCTGGCATCGATATGGCCCTCGGCGATCTCGCGCAGCGCCACCACGGTGGCCTTGTCATTTTCCCAGGCGACATGAGGGACTTTGCCGCCGGTGGCCAGTTGGCGCGCACGTTTTGCAGAAACCATGATCAGTTCGAAGCGGTTTTCTACGTTTTCCAGACAGTCTTCAACGGTAACGCGGGCCATGGGTAACCTCAGTCAATGGGTATTCGTGGATTGCGGGATAGCACGACAGTTTACCCAATAGTGGTAGTGCTGGACAAGAGCTGGTTGATTATATCCCGATGGTGTTCACGCTGGACGCACAGCCGTTGGCGCCGCGCGATGAACACCGCGGCCAGCTCCTGCAGCGAGCGCTCGAACTGATCGTTGATGATCAGGTAGTCGTATTCGCCATAGTGGGACATCTCGCTGACCGCTTGCGCCATGCGCTGGGCGATCACCTCGGCGCTGTCCTGGCCGCGATTCTGCAGGCGCTGCTGCAGTGCCTGTTGCGATGGCGGCAGAATAAAGATCGACAGCGCGTCGGGCATCAGCTGGCGCACCTGCTGCGCGCCCTGCCAGTCGATCTCCAGAATCACGTCGCGCCCCTGGGCCAGGGTGTTTTCGACCCAGCGGCGCGAGGTGCCGTAATGGTTGGTAAACACCTCGGCGTGTTCGAGGAAGGCGTTGTCGTCGATCATCTGCAGGAAAGTGGCGTGATCGACGAAGTTATAGTCCCAGCCGTCCACCTCGCCGGGGCGGGCGCTGCGGGTGGTGTGGGACACCGACACGCAGACCCGACTGTCGTCGTTGATCAGGGCCTTCACCAGGCTGGTTTTACCGGCGCCCGAGGGGGCGGAGATGATATAGAGAGTGCCGTGGCTCATGGTGTGGATCTACTCGATTGGCTGGGTCGGTTGGCGCAGAGGGTCGATCATACCGCGTTTGGCGCCATCTAAAAAATCCCCGCGGCGGGCATGTGCCGGCCTGGGACCGATGCGGCTGCGTGACCGGTCGCGGCGACGGGGAGCAAGGCTGGCTTCGAGCCGGCCCAGGCGGCGACCCAGGACCGAGCGGGTTAAAATTCAATCCATCCTTGCTCGTTCATTCGTCCGTGCATTGGGCAGGTCGCTGAGGCCGCTGCCTATTCGGACCGGAGCAGATCACTCAGACATAGCCCAATAAAAAGGCGCTGTATGAGTTAGTTGTTGCGTCGAGTTTTGCCGGTGATGGGCGGATCGCATGCTGCGATAAGTGTGATGTTCTAAGCGCTGCTTACGGCGTAATGCGGATCAACCGGCAGGAGACACCGTAGGTTGGCGTTGAGCGCCGCGAAACCCAACGACTACCGCGCGGCCGGCCGTTGGGCTTTGCAGCCCAACCTCCGTTCCCACGGAAAGTCCGGCGTTCGATCCGTGGGTGTCCGCTTTGCGCCGAAATCGGTCTTCGATTCGTCGGAGCTAATGCAACAACAGTTAACTCAGACAGAGCCAATAAAAAGCCCCGCGCAGTCGCACTGCACGGGGCGTTGTCGTTCTACTGGCCGGTAATCAGCCGATCTTGAAGTAGGCCACCTGCTTTTGCAGCTGGTCGGCGATACGGGTCAGGTCCTGGCTCGCTTGTGCGGTCTGGTTGGCGCCGTCGGTGGTGCGCTCCGCCATACCGCTGATATTGACCACGTTCTGGCTGATCTCGGCGGTGGCGGCGGTCTGCTCCTCGGCGGCGCTGGCGATCTGGGTGGTCATATCGCGGATCACCGCGATGGAGCTGGTGATCGCCTGCAGCGCTTCGCCCGCTTCCGCCGCGCGGCGCACGCTTTCCTCGGCGCGGGTGCGGCCCTGCGCCATGGCGCTGACCGCGTTCTGCGACCCCGACTGCAGGCGCTCGATCATCACCTGGATCTCCTGGGTCGACTGCTGGGTCTTCTGCGCCAGGTTGCGCACCTCGTCCGCCACCACCGCGAAGCCGCGCCCCTGCTCGCCGGCCCGTGCCGCTTCGATGGCCGCGTTCAGCGCCAGCAGGTTGGTCTGCTCGGCGATGCCGCGGATCACGTCGAGAATGCCGCCGATATTGCCGCTGTCCTGCTCCAGTTTCTGGATTACCGCGGCGGTCTGCTCCACCTCCCGGGCCAGCGCGTTGATGCTGGCGACGGTTGCCTCCACCACCTGGGCACCGTTGTTGGCGGCCTGGTCCGCCTGCTGCGCGGAACCGGAAACGTCGGCGCTGTGCTGGGCGACCTGCTCGGCGGTGGCGGTCATCTGGCTGATCGCCGAGGCCACCTGTTGGGTTTCGCTTTGCTGGTGCAGAATTGCTTCCTGGGTCTCGACGGTGACGCCGCTCATCTGATCGGCGGAGGCCATCAGCTGACTGGTGGAGCTGATCACGCTGCTGACGGTTTCGTTGAGAGCCGCCAGCACGGTCTTCATCGCCTGCTGCAGCTGCCCCAGTTCGTCCTCGCGGGTGACGCTGACCTGGAGGGTCAGGTCGCCGTCCGCCAGGCGGTTGGCCAGCTCGACCACGTCGGTCAGCGGAGCGGTGATGCTGCGCGAGAAGTAGACCGCGATCACCAGAATCAGCACGATGGCGATCAGCGCGATCAGGCCGATCTCCAGTTTCAGCGACGCCACGGTCTGCAGCGCCTCGTCCACGTCGATATCGGCCAGCAGGTACCACGTCATGCCGCCGACCTCGAAGGCGGTGTGGGCGCTGAGCACCGGATCGCCGCCGAAGCCGGTGGTGATGCTGGTGTCGGTACCGCCGGCCATGGCCAGCTTCAGCGCCTCGGTGTCGACCGTCTGCCCGGTTTCGAGCATCGCCTTAACGTTATAGGCGGCGGGCTGCTCGTAGGAATCGGAGCGCAGGCGCTGGTCGGGGCCGACCAGGTAGATATCGCCCGACTCACCCAGTCCCGGCGGTTTCTTCATCACCTCGGCGATCCGCTCGCTGCCGATGCGGAAGGCCAGGATGCCCTGCGCCTCGTCGTCGGCGCTGGTGCGGATCGGGGCGGCGAGGAAAGCGCTCGGCTCGTTGTCGGCCGGGCCGTAGAGGCTGAAGTCTTCGAACGCCAGCTGGCCGCTGCGGGCCTTGTCGAACACCCGCTTGAGGCCGCTGTCGGGGTCGATCTTGCGCCCGAAGTCGCTGCCGCGGTTGCCGCTGTAGACCACCACGCCGGCGTTGTTGATCAGGTACATATCCCGAAAGCCGTGGCCGTAGCTGGCCAGGGTGGGGTGGTAGTCCTGGTAGGCGCCCTGGTAATCCTTACCCTTGAAACCGCCGCGGGTGTCGAGGCCGATCGCCTCGAATTCGATCAGGTTGTCGTTAATCTGCGGCAGTTTGGCCACGAAGGCGGTCTGCTCCTCCAGCGCCTGGAACAGCTGCTCGACCTGGGCCTTCTGGATCTCGCGCGCCATCGCCATCTGTTTGAAGGCTTGCTGGGTCAGCGCCTGGCTGGTTTCGAGGATGGACAGGCTGCCCATGATGCCAAACGGGATGATTCCGATGGCCAGCAGCATAACGATCAGTTTGGTGCCGATTTTCTTTCTGATGTGCATATCTATACCTGCTCAGCGGCGGCGAAGCCGACTCGACTGATACTTCTACCCGGCGGCGTGCCGCGGGCGGTACCGCCCCCGCCGCCCCCAGATGAAATGGATGTGCGGGGGCGTTGCTGGGTTACAGAGCGGGGTACCTTACTTGAAGGACTTGTCCCACTTGTTGAACGACAGCTTGATCTGCTGCAGATCGTCCAGCGGGGATTGCCAGTCGCCGGAGTTGACCGCACCGATAATGTGGTCGCCCAGGCGGTTCATCTGGCGCACATCCGTCAGCCAGCGGGTGTGCTTGTACAGGTCTTTCTGCAGGCCGGCCGACAGCACGATCTTGTTGGCGCTGACGTGGGTGATCTCGGCGGCGTTGCGGGTCATCTCCTGGTCTTTGTTCTTGATCCCCTGTTCGATCAGATCGATCTGACCGCGGATATGCTCGCGCAGCCACAACGGGTTGTTGGACTGGATATAGCCGATGTGGGCAGTCAGGGTGCCGACCAGATAGACCGCTTCCACCGCATCCTTGCCATCGATCGCTTCGAGCAGCTCTTCGGAGTGGTGCCAGGTGTTGGTGGCGTCGAACAGCCACAGGTTATTGTCGTCCGCCTCGGCCATCTCCTTGAGGGCCTGGGACTGCTGCAGAATGTTCTCCGCCAGCGATTTGGCCTGCTGCCAGTCCTGGTTGACCAGCACCTCGACAAACTGCTCGACGGTGCCCTCAAAGCTTCCGAAGGTCTGGGTGAAAGTGGCGTTGTCGTAAGTGATTGCCAGGGCGGGGGTGGCGGCCATGGCACCGGCCAGGGCAGAGGCGGCCATCAGGCCTTTGACTGCGTGCTGCAACTTCATGGGATTTCCTGCTCCATCAGTTTTGTTGGGGGACCGGAGGCGCGCCGGTCGGTGGCGCCAGGCGCCGGTCCATTGTCGGATCGATCGCGCGACGATCAATTCAGCAGGGTGCAAATTAGACATTTATTGATTAACAGTCATTGATGCAGATCATGCGGAATCGGCTGCCCCCGAGTTATTAGCGTTGTGACGATATTGATCGAATGGGGCTCGGCTGGTGGCATCGAATGGTAGCTTTGCTGCGCGGTTGTCTTTTAATGTTCCGGCTCGCCATGTGTTTAGGTGCAGGCCACCCCGACCATCTGCCGGGGTGGCCTGCGCGGTAAAGCGGCGGGTGATGGTGCTGGAATTGGGGTGACAGATTGGCCACATCCTGACGGACCTGTTCCATCGAGAAAAAAATCGGGGTCAGGTTTTTGCTTTTGCTGGCAGCCTGTCGGATTTCCCGCAGTAGATCAGCGTTAAGTCAGATATTTTGCTAGCAAAATGCAAGACCCCTTGATGTCCTCAGTGAGGCCTGGGTCCATGTCGTGGACGCCACCGAAATTAGCTTAACTTACCGAGTGTTGCGATTCGGATGAAGCGAGGGATGCGCAGCGGAAAACCGTACCCGCATGTCTGTCCGGTCGATAGATCGTTGATGAAATCGAGATGAGACTGGCGCAAATGGGCCAGGAACTGACCCCATTCCACTGGATTCGATGATCGGAAAAGTTAAAGGGGTGGCAAGGTCAGGTCTATCACCGCACAGAATTCCCTACGGATTGGTTTGCTCATAACATCGAGCGTCGCCGCAGAATGCTACCACGCTAGACCTGCCGCCGATTACCGCGACATTGCGCTCAAATCCACTGCTTTGATTTGTTCAATTGGGGCTGCATCTGATTCGCCTCAAGCGAGGCCGAATGATGCAGAAGTTCAACCGAATTTCCGCCACGGCTAGCGATCATCTGAATCCGGGCCTAAGGCGTCCCGTAAAAATCGCACAACGGCGGTGCGTGACTGGTGCGCCATACCCGGATTAGGAGCGAGTTCCACATAACCGCCCACGCCTCGGTGCGAGAAGGGATCAAGTACTGTGATTTTGGGTTGCAAGCGATCCCAACCATGTTGTGCATCCGGATAGACATTCAGGGACACCGCGGATTGATCGGAATCTGGAAGCGAGGAAATCAAGTTCGCACATTGCTCACTGCCGTCATCATAACCGTCCAACGTGCCAACTTGAATCAACAATGGCTTACCCGTGAGATCATCAAACACCATGCCGGGCAAGCCCACATTATA
>Ga0326597_10004619_pt1 | contig 19309 bp, 17 predicted proteins | sample RVTome_12_FD_203789 | JGI IMG/M metagenome (GOLD analysis project Ga0326597, IMG submission 203789) | Soil microbial communities from uranium-contaminated site in the Upper Colorado River Basin, Wyoming, United States - RVT100D185 | ecosystem: Environmental > Terrestrial > Soil > Contaminated >... | reverse complement strand
ATACCCATACCGGTTCGTTCAAGGACCTGGGAATGACGGTGCTCGTCTCGATGGTCAAGGAGTTGCTGCACCGCGGGAAGCAGATACCCGCGGTGGCTTGCGCCTCCACGGGCGACACCTCGGCGGCGCTCGCCGCCTACTCGGCGGCGGCCGGAATCCCGGCGATCGTCTTCCTCCCGAAGGGAAAGGTTTCGCTCGCCCAGTTGATCCAGCCCGTCGCCAACGGCGCGATCGTCTTCGCACTCGACACCGACTTCGACGGTTGCATGGAGATCGTGAAGAAGGTCGCCGAGAACGACGGCGTCTATCTCGCGAATTCGATGAACAGCCTGCGGATCGAAGGTCAAAAGACCGTCGGCATCGAGATCGTCCAGCAGTCCGACTGGAGGGTTCCGGATTGGATCGTGATCCCGGGTGGCAATCTCGGCAACGTTTCAGCGCTCGCCAAGGGCTTCGACATGATGCTCGATCTCGGCCTGATCGACCGCAAACCGCGCATCGTCTGCGCGCAGGCAGAGGCCGCGAACCCGCTCTACCTCTCGTACCAGCGGAATTTCGAGGTCTTCGAGCCGATCGCGGCGCGTCCGACACTGGCTTCGGCCATCCAGATCGGCAATCCGGTTTCGATCGAGAAGGCCGTCGACGCACTCAAGCGCTACGACGGGATCGTCGAGCAGGCGAGCGAAGCGGAAATCGCCGAAGCGTGTGCGCGGGCCGACCGGACGGGCCTGTTCAACTGCCCGCACACGGGTGTCGCGTTGGCGGCCCTGGAAAAACTCGTGAAAGGCGGCGTGATCAGACGGGATCAATACGTCGTCGTCGTATCCACCGCGCACGGGCTCAAATTCGTGGAACAGAAGGTGAAGTACCACCGGATGGAACTCGAGGGGATCGAGTCGATTCACGCGAACCCGCCGATCGAGTTGCCGGCGCGCTACGAGACGGTGCGCGACGAGATGCTGCGACAGATCGAGCGGCGCAGCGCGCCCTGAGGATTCGATGTTTACCGGGATCGTAGAAACCGTCGGCATCATCGAAGCGGTCGAGCCGGGCGATGATCTGACGCGCTTGGTCATCGGAGCCGAATCGATCGCCGATGGCGTGAAGCCTGGCGACAGCGTCTCCGTCAACGGGGGCTGTCTCACCGTGACGTCGATTCGCGACGGTCGTTTTGCCTTCGAGGCCGTCCCAGAGACGCTGCAGCGCACTTCTCTCGGCGATCTGAAGGTCGGTGCGCGGGTCAATCTGGAGCGCGCGATGCGGGCTGGGGATCGGCTCGACGGACATCTCGTCCAGGGCCACGTGGACGGCGTCGGAACCGTTCGCCAGATGATCCAGCATGGCAACGACGTCAGGCTTCAGATCGACTGCGATTCGGAATTGGCCGACTGCGTGGTCGAGAAGGGTTCGATCGCAGTCGACGGCGTATCGCTGACCGTCGCAGCGCTATTGCCAGCTGGATTCGAGGTCGCGCTGATTCCCCACACCCTGGAAGCCACGACCCTGCGCGATCGCCAGCCCAGGGACCGCGTCAATCTGGAAGCGGACGTGTTGGGAAAGTACGTGAAGCGCTACCTCGAACGCATGCTTCCTTCGAATGAAAAAGCGCGTCGTTAGTCTCTGCTCGCTGCTCGTCGCCTTTCCCGCGGTCGCCGACGACTCCGCGCGTCAGGACGCCTGGCAAGCTGCGCTCGAGGATGTCGTCTCGGCCGTCGTCGTCTTGCGGGTCCGGGTACCGCGGGCATTCGACACCCAGACGGCCGCCTATGAAATGGCCACCGGTTTCGTGGTGGACGCCGAGAACGGCATCATCCTTACCAACCGCCACGTGGTAAACCCGGGACCGGTGGTCGCCGAGGCGGTCTTCTTGAACCACGAAGAAGTCGAAGTTCGCGCGGTCTACCGCGACCCGGTCCACGACTTCGGTTTCTACCAGTACGATCCGGAGGACGTCGAGTTCATTGCGCCAAACGAACTGCTGTTGGTTCCCGAGCACGCTCGCGTCGGAACCGAGATTCGCGTGGTGGGAAATGACGCGGGCGAGAAACTCTCGATCCTGTCGGGCACGCTGGCTCGCCTGGATCGGGAGGCGCCCAGCTATGGCGAAGATACCTACAACGACTTCAATACCTTCTACTACCAGGCAGCCTCCGGAACATCGGGGGGATCGTCGGGTTCTCCCGTGGTGGACGTTCACGGTCACGCCGTCGCTCTCAACGCGGGCGGCAACCAGATCGCGTCGTCGAGCTATTACCTCCCGCTCGACCGCGTGGTGCGCGCGCTCGAATATGTTCAGCGGGGCGATGCCGTTCCGCGCGGAACCATCGAAACCGTGTTCGCACGGCGCCCCTATGACGAGCTGCGCCGGCTCGGGCTGCGCGCCCCGGTCGAGGCAAAGGTCCGCCGCTCGTTCCCCGAGGCGACCGGCATGCTCGTGGTCGATGAGGTGGTTCCAGGCGGCCCCGCGGATGGCAAGCTCGAGGTCGGCGACATCCTGCTCGGGATCGGAGAGGTTTCAGTGACGTCGTTTACGCCACTGGAGGCGCTGCTCGACGATCGCGTCGGTCGCGAGATCACGGTGAAGGTGGAGCGCGCCGGAGCGACGCTCAGCACATCGATGGTGGTGCAGGATCTTCACTCGATCACACCCAGTCGCTACCTGGAGGTGGGTGGCGGAATCCTCCACCCGCTCTCCTACCAGCAGGCCCGGAATCACGCGGTTGCCGTGGAGGGTCTCTATCTCGCGCTGGGTGGCTACGCGTTTACCAAGGCGGGCATCCGACGCGGGGCGGTGATTGCGGAGCTCGACGGCGAGCCCATTCTCAAAGGCGACGGTGCCGAATCTCTCGCGAACTTCGAAGCGCGCTGGGCTGCGCTCCCAAACGGCGCCACGGCCGCCGTCCGCTACTTCGAACTCGAGAATCCGAGACTCGAATTGCTCGCGTTCGTCAGCGTCGATCGGCTGTGGTTTCCGATGCAACTCTGCGTTCGAGACGATGCGACGGGAAGTTGGCCCTGTTCGACCTCTCCGGCTCCGCCCGAGCAGGAGGAGCGAAGGCCCGCGACGACCAGCTTCAATGCCGACCTTCCGCGGCCGATGCGAGATCTCGCGCCATCCCTGGTAATGGTCGAATTCGATACGCCGTTTCGGATCGATGGCCTGCATTCGGACCGATTCAAGGGAACCGGCTTGGTGGTCGACGCCGAGCGAGGATTGGTCGTCGTGGATCGCGAGACGATTCCGGTGGCGCTCGGGGATGTGAGGCTCGTGTTTGCGGCGTCGGTCGAAGTTCCGGGCGAGGTTGTCTTCATCCATCCGGTCCACAACCTGGCGGTCGTCGCCTACGAACCCCGGTTGCTCGGCGACACACCGATCCGCAGCGCCCCGTTGCGGCGTGTGGCCCTCGAGCCGAATGACGAGGTCTGGGTGGTGGGATTGAGTCCCGACCAGGAACTCGTATCGCGGGAGAGCCGCGTCTCGACCGTCGAGGCCTTCTCGCTGCCGCTGACGACACCCCCGCGTTTCAGGGAGGCGAACCTCGAGGTGACCCTGCTGACCGATTCGCCGTCCACGGTTGGCGGCGTTCTCGCGGACAAAAAGGGCAGGGTGCACGCCTATTGGGCGTCGTTTTCGACGGGCGTGCCCCCGCAATCCTATTTCGCCGCAATCGGCGTGGAATACGTCGAAGCGATCCTGAAGCCACTGCGCGAAGGGCGGCCGGTCGGGTGGCGCACCCTGGGAGCCGAACTGCGCACGATCACCCTCGCGGACGCGCGATCCCGCGGTCTCTCGGAAGCGTCCGCGCGCAGACTCGAAGCGCACGACAGCCGCCGGCGCGCGCTCGCAGTTGTGCGCCTGACGGCCGGCATGCCATCCGCGAAGATCTTGAAGCCAGGGGATCTGCTGCTCGCAGTCGACGGCAAGCCCGTCGCGAGTTTCGAAGAGATCGAGCGGGCGGGCCAACGAGACGAGGTTCGGCTGACGCTGCTGCGCGACGGCGCGGAAATGACGCTCGTGGTTCCGACCACAGCTGTCGACGGTCGCGGAACGGACCGCGTGCTGTTCTGGGCGGGCGCGATCCTGCAGGCGCCCCATTCCGCGATCAACGAACAGGGCGGCATCGAGCCCGAGGGCGTCTACGTGGCGTGGTTCTGGTACGGGTCTCCCGCCAATCGGTATGGGCTCCGCGCGAGCCGCCTGATCGTCGCGGTCGACGACCGCGTTGTCACGGATCTCGACAGCTTTCTGGCCGCGGTCGCGGATCGCCCAGATCGCAGCTCGGTGCGTCTTCGCACGGTCAGCCTCGACGGGCGAACCGATGTCATGACCCTGAAGCTGGATCTCGAATTCTGGCCCACCACGGAATTGCGTCGCAACGGGAAGGGTTGGGAGCGGGTATCGCACCCACCCTTCGCGGATTGAACGAACGGGCGACCGGGGGATGTCTTTGGCGTCTCTACAACGATCGATTGGCGAGACACTGCTCGCGTTGGTTCTGCTCTCGTCCGCGAGTGCGCCGTCCAGCGCAGATCAAATCGGCGAGGGTGGTCCGGTCGATGGGGGAATCGACGTCCGAACGATTGTGCGGCGCGCTGAAAATTCACTGCGCGCCGAGCGCACCTTCATGCGGGCGCGCGTGACGGTCCGGTCGCCCAACCGGTCCGACGGGCGGGTGATCGAATTCGAATCCTGGAACGATCGGATCGAGAGTCGATCGCTGATCCGGGTTCTCGCACCGAAATCCGCTGCCGGTGGCGCGATTCTCGACCTCCCGCCGAACCTCTGGCGCTACCAACCCGAATTGGAGCGGACGCAGCGGATCCTTCCCCCGGCGCTGCTGGAGGCCTGGATGGGCAGTGATTTTGCGATCGGCGACCTGCTGGATCCATTCGGCGACATCGAGGACTACGAGATCGAACTGCTCGGCGTGAATGATCAAGCCCAGGGCGTCACCGGGACGACGCGCAGCTACGCGCTGCAGTACACGCCGCTACCCGGGGCGCGCGCCGCGCGCGGAAAGATCGTCGCTTGGATCGAAACCGAAGGGGGCGCGCTGGTGCGGCTGGAGTTCTACGGCGCGAGTGGCGAGAGCCTTCGGACCATCCGCTTCAGCGACGTTCGATCCGTCGGTGACCGGCGCGTCTCACATCGCTGGAAGGCGACCTCGAGCGGCGAAAAGGGACGTGAGTCCATTCTCGAAATCCGCGAACTCCGGTTTGAAGCGGCGTTCGATGACGAGATCTTCAGCACCCAGAACCTCAAGCCCATCGAGAAGCAAGAACCGGGCGGATAGGATCCAGCCGTGATCCAATGGGAGCTGCTCGAAGCGGCCGCGTATCCAGAAACGCAGGCCGGATTGTGCCTCTATCGACGCGGAGGCGAGTTCTCGATCCGGCTCGAGGGTCGCGAATTGATGAACAGCCGAGTGCACGGTTCCGAGGAGGCGCTGGGCGAACTCGCGTGCGAGCGAATTGCCGATCGCCCGAGCGCGCGCGTTCTGGTCGGCGGGCTCGGAATGGGCTTTACACTCGCCGCCGCGCTCTCGAAGCTCGGTCCCGACGCCGATGTGGTGGTCTCGGAACTCGTACCCGAAGTCGTGTCGTGGAACCGCGGCGCGCTCGGCGAACTCGCGAAGCATCCGCTTCGAGATCCGCGCGTGACGGTGCGCGCAATCGATGTCGCGCAGCTGCTGAAGCAGGAGCGCAGCCGCTACGATGCCATCCTGCTCGATGTCGACAACGGCCCCGAAGCCCTGCCGCGATCGGGCAACCGCTGGCTCTACGGCCGAGCCGGGTTGGCGGCGGCGCTCGCGGCACTGCGCTCGGACGGGGTGTTGGCGGTCTGGTCGGCGGGCTCGGACCGAGCCTTCTGCGCGCGCCTGCGCACCGTCGGATTCGAAGTCGAAGAAATCGAGCTGCGCGCGCGCGGTTACACCCGCGGCGCGCGCCACACCCTCTGGTTCGCGCGTCCGATCAGCTGACGACGCGATCCATCAGCACGCTGGCGATCCCCAGGAACGAGAAGAACGCGAACGCGTCGGTGAAGGTGGTGACGATGACGCCCGCGCCGAGCGCGGGGTCCTGGTTGAGGGCCTTGAGGACGAGTGGCACGGCCGCACCCATGAGGCCGGCGACGGAGAGTGTGAGGATCATCGCGGCGAACAGCGCCACGCCAATGATCGGATCGGCCTGCCAGAGGTAGGCGATTCCCGCGCTGGCGATTCCCATCGCGATGCCGAGTGCGAGGCCGACGGCCAGCTCCTTGACCACGGCGCGAAATCCGCTGGAAAACTCGATCTCGCCGAGCGCGATGGCCCGGGTGATGACGGTCAGCGCCTGGGTGCCGCCATTGCCGCCCATGCCCGCGACGACGGGCATGAAGACCGCGAGCGCGACGACCTGCTCGATCGCGCGCTCGAACAGCCCCACCACCCAGGCCGCCGCGAAACAGGTGCCGAGGTTGAGGAACATCCACGGCAGGCGCTTGCGGATCGACTCGTGGGCCGGAACGAAGACGCGGTCTGCCTCGGTGAGGCCCGCGAGGTGATAGATGTCCTCGGTGGCCTCTTCGGTGATGACGTCGATCACGTCGTCGACGGTGATGAGGCCGAGCATCCTGCCGTCGACATCCGTGACGGGAACGGCGAGCAGGTCGAATCGCGCGACGAGGCGAGCGACCTCTTCCTGGTCGTCTTCGGCGCTCACGCTCACCGGATCGGGAATCATGATCTCCGAGATCAGCCGATCCGGAGGCGACGACACCAGGCGGCGGATCGGAACGATTCCGACCAGGGTTCGCTGGTCGTCGATGACGTAGAGGTAGAGGACGGCCTCGCTCCCGTCGCCAACTTCGCGCAGCGAGTCGATCGCCTCCTGGGCGGTCATCTTCTTGTCGAGGGCGACGAAGGTCGTCGTCATGACCCTGCCCGCGCTGTCTTCGGGATAGAGCTCGGCCTTGCGCAGTTGCTCGCGTTTTTCCTCCGGGAGTCGATCGACCACGCCCAACCGGCGGTCTTCAGGGATCCATTCGACGAATTCGAGGAGATCGTCGATTTCGAGGCGGCCGATCACCGCCGCCAACCGCTGGTCGGCCAGGGCGTCGAACACCTGGGGGAGCATTTCGTTCGGCAGCTCTCGGAGCGCCAACGCCGCGCGGCGCTGGCGGAACAGCGATTCGATCACCGCGCGAATCTCATCCGACGTCAGCTCGGGGAGCAGCAGCGCGACATCGCTGGGCGCCATGCGCGCCAAGAGGCGTTCCGCGCGCCCAGTTACGCCACTGGCGAGCAGGCGTCGCAGAATCCGGCTGGTGACTTGAGGTGTCGCCATCTGCCCAGGCTCCGATTCCCGCCGGAACCGTCCTGGGATCGGGTTCAGGCGATGGTTACCTCTCGCTGGACGCGAGAGTGCGATTCTGGCCGCGGTTTGTTCGAGGTTTTTTCGTAGTCCATCACGTTCCGAGAATTCTTACCCCACAATCGTCCCTCTCGCTATCGCGCTTGAATCGGGCGCCGCTGGGTAGAATTCGCGCCGCTCCCTTCGTGCGATTTTTCGAGCGCCGGTTCCGCCTCTCACGATCAAGATATTCCCATTCCATTCCGATGGACTCCTGGGGTCTTCGGACCGCCATGCCCCCGCCCACTCGAGGATGTTTTCGTGCTCCGACTTCTGGAAGTCGCCGACGCGATGGCTGCTAGACGGACCGCAACCATCGCGATGCTCTTGATCGCCTGGACGGGAATGGACGGCGCGCGCGCAGGCACCGAGCTGTCGCGTTTTCGCGCCGTGGACGAACCACTCGTGAGCGAACGCGTGATCGAGCAGGGCGAGTGGGCCTCCGAACTCGCATTCGCGCTCGGGATCTCGGACGCGCTGCCGGACGATTACAGCGCCGACGATGTTTTCGGTCTGCTCTGCACTGAACGGACAGAGCGGGATACGGAGAGCGGTGGTCGCCGAGCGCCCGTCGGCGCGCCATTTCGCGTGGCCGTCGACTCGCCAACCGCCCGCCGCCTAGGCGAGCCGATTCGCATCGTCGCCAACCTTCCCTCCACTGCACTCTACGCTCTGACGGTCACCGGCGCGGGCCCGCAGCGTTGGGCGATCGATCAGCGCGCGATCGGGCACCTCGACCCGACGGCTCTGGGCGTCGCCCAGGCGGCGAAGATCATCCCACTCCGAGCGGGGCCCCACGAGTTGACGGCCTATCTCAGTCACAGCGCCCGCGTCGATCGGGTCGAACTCGCCGCTTACCGACCCTTTTGTGTGACTCCTGCGGACGGCTGGCAGGATCGCCGTTTGCTCACGTTCGCTTCGAGCGCTCGCACGCTGGTTGCCGCGCTGGGGCTCGAGAGGCGGTTACCGGTGGATGGCGAGCCGATTGCGATCGAGGGAGAAGCCTACGAATCGGTTTCGGCGTACGGTGGCTCCACCAACCGCCAACTGCCCGAACCCGCGTCGAACGACGCCTGGGCGACCGCCGTCAACCAGTCCGCTGAGTTTACCTATCGCACGCCGATCGACCAGCCGGGTGTTTACAGCTTGATTGCAAGAATCCACGGTGAAGGCGAAGAAATCTGGTCGATCGACGGAGGCTACCGCGTTGCGATTCAACCCGAGGGAGCGATCGAGGGCTTCGCGCGCACGCACATCGCGACCCTCCACCTCGATGGTGGCGAGCACGTGATCCGCGCTCTGCTCCCCCAGGGCGCTGGCATCGACATCCTGCACCTGGTGCGGCGGCGCGCTCGCGACGTCGATTACATCGCGCTGCTAGAGGACGAGGGCTTCCGAAGTGGCGTGCCGAATCAACCCGTCACCCAGACGGACGCCTATCGGAGCCTGTCGAACCCACTGTTCGCAGAGATTTCGAGCCACTTCCTCTCGCGCCTGGCCGGAAACTTCCAACGGGCGCCGTGGTGGGTCCGACGCGACGAGAGGAAGGCCATCGCCCCCAGCATGAGGCTGCGGGGCCGATGATGCCGCGCAACTTCGCAGTCGTCGCCGCGGGTGTGCTGTTGATCGGGGCATCCGTTGCGGGCGCGGAAGACCAGGAGAGCCGCTTCACCATCCACCCCTCTTTGTTGATTACGCTGGTTGGAGATGACGATCCCTATCTCGAACGGCGAAACGACGGGGCGTTCGGGGCCTGGCTCGCCCCCAATCTCGAACTCGGCTACCGGGCGGATTTCTACGAGCTGAAGGCGGACCTGGGTGTCGACGTGCGGCGCTACCTCGATGAGAGTGAACTCTCCGAAGAATTCTATCGGGCCATCCTGAACGGGGAGATCGGCATTCTTCCCGGCCTCACGCTGCGCGTTTCGGAAGCCTACAGCCCCCAACCCGAGCTGGTTTCGTCACCCGCAGACGCCACCCACAATTTGCAGCAGACCAATCAGGTCGACGCGGAAATTCGCTATTGGCGGGAGCTGCCCGGGCGCCGCGAACTGTTGATGACCTTTCGGGGCGCCCACTTCACGGGCAAGGACTTCAACGCGGTTCTCTTCACGGATGCCAGCGGCGTCATATCCCATCTCGATTTCGAACCCGACCACTGGGAGGGGGCGACCAAACTCGAACTGCAGACACCGTTCGGCGAGCGCAACTCTCTCTACGCCCGCGGTGAGTTCGAATACCGCACCTATTCGGAATTCGAAGTTCCCGACCGCGGCGAAATCGCGATTATGTTCGGGGCGAGGACGCGCCGTTTTCGAAACGTCGAGATCGACGTCGCGGCGGGTTATGGGGTGGTCACCTTCGAGTCCAGCGACGATCTTCACCGCTTTGTCGGTGAGGGAAGCCTGCGGTACCGGTTGCCGGGTGGCTGGACGTGGCGCGTTTCCGCCGCCAATCGCTTCGTCTCGGACCTCGCAGGAAATGTCTTCGTCGAAACCACCGGTCGGATGGGGATCGAAAAGCACTTCGGCGAACTGATTTCCGCTTCGGTCGCCGCCTTCATTTCCCGCCTCGAAAACGAAGCCTGGAACGTTCCGAAGAATCTGTTTGGGGGTGCCGAGTTTCGGGTCCAGAGCCGAATTGGGCGGCATACGATCGTTGCGATCACCTACCGCTACTGGGAAAACGCGGGCGATTTCTCGACGGACGACTTCAATCAGGATCGGGTTGCGCTCGAGTTCTTCTACCGGCGCTAACCGGTTCGGGCTTCGCGTTTAGACTGCCCGCGCCCGCCATCTTCGGGCCGCAAGTGCGCGGGCAGGCTGTCGCCAGGTCGGTCGCGAACCGCTTCCGAATGTCATTGGCCAGCCAATTCGTCACTGCCGTTCGGAGTTTATCCCGAGGCCACTGTAGCTGGATGCCCTCATCGTCGAGCCGGCAGGTTGCCTCGAAATTTCGCGTTTTTACGTCGTTTTCCCGCGAGCGGAAGCGTACACTGAGCGAAGCACGGAACCGCGGCAGACGGGCCGCGGACTCCGGTGCAAAAGGCTTCGCGGTCGGTTGGTAACGCGGTTGCGGGAGGGGCAAGTGAAGCAGCTCATCACGGCCATCGTTCAAGCTCTAGTCGACAAGCCCGATCAAGTTCAAATCAAAGAGGTCATCGGAGAGCACGCGCATGTGCTCGAGCTCAGCGTCGCCAAGGAAGATCTCGGTAAGGTCATCGGTAAGGGTGGGGCGCACGCCTCGGCCATACGGACACTGATGGCGGCGACGAGCGGTAAAGAGAAGAAACGCTACATCCTGGAGATCATCGAGTACTAGCTCCGCGTCGGCCTGCGATCGCGCGCAGGTCGTCCGATGAGATCGCAGCGTTTCGACGCGCGCGCTGCTGTCGTAACCGACGGGCTCCGCCCGCATCGAGCGGCGGCTCGGATCCGTCGTATCCGCTTCGCCCGCGCCCGCGCGCACTCCGCCGTGCGGCAGCCGCGAGCCCGCCCAAGACCGCGGGTTTCGCTTTCGTAACTGCAGTTACAGCTTCGTACCTGTGACGTAGGGCACAACACACATGTGTTTTTTGCAACTCTCTGCTTAGTCGTTCCATCTCAATGGTTTGTGTGATCTTCTGCGCATCGTGAATTTCGGCACGCGTCTTGCCTTAAGCAGCCCGACGCCGATCTGAACTGCTGATCGGGGGGAGGACAGGCATGGACACGAGTTTTTCAGCCGACGAGCACTTCCGACGCGGACAAGCTGCTCTGGATTGCAACAACCACGCGATCGCGTTCGAGCATTTTCGCGCGGCCCAGAGAGTCGATCCCAACAGCCCGCGCTATCGCTCCTATTATGGATTGTGTCTCGGAATCGCGAAACGCCGCTTCGACCAGGCGCTGGAACTGTGTCGATCTGCCGCGCGAGAAGAGTTCTACAACCCCGAGCTGTATCGAAATCTCGCGCAGGTGCATCTCGCCTTCGGCTTCAAGGCCGAGGGAATTCGCTACCTGCGTCGCGGATTGATGATCGATCCGGCGAATCAGCCAATTCTCGACGATCTGAAGCTTCTCGGAGTCAGACGACGACCTCCGCTCGGTTTTCTGCCGCGCCGACATCTGATCAACCGATGGCTCGGAATGTTCCGCGGCCGCCCGCGAGCCGAAGTGCAAGAGCGCTGCGAGGCGTAACGGGTCGGCTCCCGCCCTTGAGCCAACGGCAGCGATGCACCCGCTCAGGGGCGCCGACGCGGAGAAGGTCGGCTGGTCGAGAGTTGACTTCGACCGGATGAACGAGTATTCCCTCTCGCCCAGACGTGAGGTTCATCCGTGGGTAGTGTGATCAAAAAGCGGCGCAAGAAGATGCGCAAGCACAAGAAGCGGAAATTGCTCAAGCGCGCCCGTCACAAGCGCAAGCGCTAACTCTCCTTTCCGATCTCAAAAAATCTCTTTGACTTCACGCAGTTCGCGTGTGTCCGACGCTCGCTTGCGCGGAGTTCGAACGTTTCGCAGGCGTCTCGCCGCGCGTCGCAGCGATCGAGTGATCGATTCCGCGTTCAGCGGAGTTGCACATCGAGATCGCGAGTTCGACGATTTTCCGTCCGGTCGCTCGCAGCATGATACTCCATCACTTTGTTTTTTTTAGGTTTACCTATTGACGGGCGACAAAACCGGTTGTTAGCGTGAGCTGCAAGAGTGGCTCTAGTGCCGCGGAATGTGTGAAGAACGAAGGCAAATTGCCTTCAAGTCACACATTGTGGCCTCCGATAGGAGGCGGGAGCAACACGGTCGCGAAAGTCGATGCGACATGTGGGCGATTTGCAGTTCGCTCATAACGAGCAGGATCGCCGCGCTCGAGTCCACGAAAAGGGGGGTTACCCAAATATGGCAGCTCGAAGAAAGAAGGCCACGCGCAAGAAGGCGACCCGCAAGAAGGCTCGCCGCAAGAAGACCACAACCAAGAAGGCGACGCGCAAGAAGGCTCGCCGCCGCAAGAAGGCCACAAGCAAGAAGACGACAACCAAGAAGGCGACGCGCAAGAAGGCTCGCCGCAAGAAGGCTCGTCGCAAGAAGGCCGCAACCAAGAAGGCGACTCGCAAGAAGGCTCGCCGGAAGACGCGTCGCCGCAAGAAGAAGGCGAGCTGATTCCGTCGAATCGACCTTCCTCGCGGAGGTCGCAGGACCCCGGCCGGCGCTTCGTCGGCCGGGGTTTCCTTCATCTGGGCCCTGGCCTAGTCTCCCGCCCGTCCGACGCCCGATCCCACCCACTCCGAGAGGCTCCAATGGCACGCATCACGATCGAAGACTGCATCAAGCGGGTCCCGAATCGATTCAACCTCGTCCAGATGGCGGCCATCCGTACCAAGCAACTCAAGCGGGGCGCCAAACCCCTCGTCGACGCCGAGGAGAACAAAGAGGTGGTGGTGGCCCTGCGGGAGATCGCAGCGGGCTACATCAAGCCCAATTATCCAAGCGAGAAGCAGGTGGGCGAATAGCGGCGACGGCAGATCGCCTGACGACGGCGAAGTTCAGCCGACGATTTGAACGGGCAGCTGGAAGGTGACCGAAGTGCCTCGGCCCGCGTCGCTCCTCACGGATACGTCACCGTCCATCAGCACCACCAGATCGCGCACCAGAGCCAGCCCGAGTCCTGCTCCCGCATAGGTGCGAGACGACAACTCGTCCACCTGGAAGAACTCTTCGAAGATGTGGGGTTGGTCGTCCGGACAAATGCCGATTCCGGTGTCGCGAACCTCACATCGGAGCTGGTCATCCTCGAGATTCGCTGTGATGGTGATCTGGCCGCGAGCCGTGAACTTGACGGCATTCTCGAGCAGCAGGAAGAGGATCTGATTCACCTTGGCGAGGTCTGTTCGAATTTTCGGAAAAGGCTCGCCGAATCGCCGTTCGACCGTGACCGGTTTTTCCGAGATACGATCCTGGACGCTGAAGATCGCTTCGTCGACGACCTCCCGGAAGTTGACTTCCTGGATTTCGACGGGCAGTTCGCGCTGTTTGATCTTCCAGAGATCCAGGATGTTCTGGAGCGTCCTCAAGAACTCGGTTCCGTCGTCTAGCGCGGACCGCAGACTCACCTTGGAGTGATCCGAGAGGGTCTCGTTTTCGCTCGTCAACACCGAGATGATCGACTCGATGATGCTGTTGAGCGGCGTTCGGAGTTCCCTCGACATCTTTTCGATGAAGTCGTTCTTGAGCTTCTCGATTTTTCCGAGCTTCTCGTTGTTTCGCAAAAGCTCGATATCCTGGGCAAACAGCGCTTCAGAGAGCTCGAGCACCTCATGGCTGTTGTCGGGGGCGCCTTCGCTGTTTCGCAACCCCACCAATTCCTTTTTCGCGGAGTCGAGTTCTTCGCCGATGCGGGCGTGATCCAGAAGCAACCCGAGCATCGACGCCTCTCGTTCGACGAATTCGCGCAGATCGGCTTGAATCGCGTCTGGGGCGCCTACCGCAACCGCGCCGTGGCATTGATTTTCCAGCATCATCGGGACGATCAGCAGGCCGCCCGTGCTGCGCTCCTCCAGAGCGGGAAGTGCGCCCAGTTGCCGCTCGGTTCCGGTGGTGATCACTTCGCGAACCGTGGCCATCAGCGCCTGCGCGGCATCTCGGGCCGCCTCCGCCACGGGGAAACCCGCGGCTGCTCGGAGACGCGTGGTATTTACGGGAGATCCATTTTCAGGCGCCGCCACGAAGATCAGCGCCAGGCCGCCCCCGGCCCGCTCGGCGATCCCGGACGCGCGCGTCCGCAAGTCGGCCGCCAGTTGTTGGGTGCGGGACGCGTCTTGTCCAGGATGGGTCAGGGCGGCCAATGACACGTCTCCGCCCTAGAACCGCGAGTCCGGATCGATTTCGAACGGGCCCTCGATCTTTGTCTCGGTCTCGTCCTCGACTGCGTCTGGGTCGCCTCCTTCAAGCGCGAGCTTGGTCCTGAAGTCGGTCGGGTTCGACGCAGCGGTAAGTGCGGTTTCGACCGAGATCTTGTTGGCGCGCAGCAGGTCGAGAAGGTGTTGATCGAAGGTCTGCATCATCTCGCCGCGTCCGCGCGCGATGTAGTCCGCAATCTCGCTCGTCTTGGCGGGGTCCTTGATGCATTCCTGGATGCTTCGCGTGCTCCGCATGACCTCTACGGCCGGCACGCGTGAACTCAGTTTCTTGGTGGGAAGCAGCCGCAGCGAGACGACCGCCGCCAGGTTGTCGGCGAGGCGCGCTCGCACCTGCAGTTGCTCTTCTGCGGGGAAGAACGAAACCAGCCGGTTGATCGTGGATTGAACGTCACTGGTGTGAATCGACGAGAGCACGAGGTGTCCGGTCTCGGCCGCCTTGAGCGACGTGTCGACGGTGATCTGGTCTCGCATCTCGCCGACCATGATGCAGTCGGGATCCTGGCGCAGCGCGGCCCTCAGCGCGTCGGGGAACGACGTCGTATCGGTGCCGACTTCCCGCTGGGTGATGATGCTCTTGTCGTGTGTGAAGACGAATTCGATCGGGTCCTCGATCGTGACGATCTTCGCCTTTCGCGTGTGGTTGATCTCTTCGATCATCGTGGCGAGCGTGGTCGATTTGCCCATCCCGGTCGAGCCGGTGACGAGCACGTAACCCCGCTGCAGGCGCGCCACGTCGCGCAACGTACTCGGGAGATTCAGCTCCTCGAAGCTGCGGATCTGCAACGGAATGACGCGCAGGACGATGTTGCAGAAGCGCCGTTGGCGCGAGATGTTGACGCGGAAGCGGCCCTCGCTCGGCAGTTCGAACGCGAGATCCAGCTCGTTGAAGTCATCGAATTTCTTGTTGTCGGCTTCGGCCAAGATCCGGGCGATCGCTTCCGTATCCTTTTCGGTCAGGACTTTGTAGCGGAGTTCGACGAGATCGCCGTTGAATCGATAGAGGGGCAGGTATCCCACCTGGAAGTGGATATCCGAAGCTCCCTTCTCGATTCCGAGACGCAGGAGCCGATACAGCTTCTCGCGATCCATTCCTCGACACCCTCCAAGAGGATGGAATTACAATCCCCAGCCGGGATCCCGCTGTTCGTATCGGCGTTTCAGACGGCGGCTTGACCTCGATTCCTCCCAAGCCCGACTCCGGTCTCGCTCCGTCGGATTCGAGCCTCGTCGGTTTGACCGTGGATCCTGCGAGATCCAGCCGTGAATCTTGCCAGATCAAGCCGTAAATCCCCTTGACGGGACGATGTCGTCGCGCGCTGCGGGCGCTGGCGCTTCAGCAGGGCTTCCAACGGGATTTCGTGCGCTTTCGCTATGGTGAATGCCGCCGGAGCGCACAACGTCTACTCGAGCCAAAGGAATTCGAATGCTGAAGTGGTGTCGGAAATTTCCTCGAATTCGGAAACGCGGGATCGGTGCGATCAACCTCCTGTGGCTGCTCGCATCCCTCGTGGGCGCTGCAGCCGCCGACGAGGAGGCCGCGCCTTCGCCCCAGAGCGTGAGCCTCGATCAGCTGCTCACCCTGCCGTCGTCGCTGCCGGTCGAATCGAGCCAGCGTGGCGGTTTGAGCCGCGGGGAGTGGAACAGCAAATTTGCAGCAGCGGAAGCGGAGGTGGAGACCGCGAAGGCGGACCTCGAAGCGTCTCTCGACAAGCTCTCGGAGTTGGTGGGGAAGACGGGCAACTGGAAGGTCGCAGCACCCGGCGCACAGGCCGCTCCCGATGACGGCTCGCCGGTCAACTATGGACTCAAACAAGAAATCCGACGCAAGCGAGAAGAAGTCGCGCGCACCGAGCGAAAACTGATCGACCTGATCGTCGAGGCGAACCTCGCGGGCGTTCCCGAGGATTGGTACAAGAAATCCAAGTCGCCCGAGTAGCGATTTCAATCACCGCGGTTTTCGAGCAACTCCCAGCGGATGCGCGTGGCCGCGCGCGGCAGGAATGCGAACGCGGGTAGAGCCAGCGCAGCGGTAAACGCAAAATACACCGCGTAATCGAGGCGCTCGGTCAAGAAGCCGGACATGCTCGCGGCGGGAATTCCCGGCAGTCGGTAGGCGGCGGTGAGCAGTGCGTACTGCACTGCCGCGTGCTCGCGTTGGCAGATGTTCATCAGGTAGGAGAGAAACGCGGCCGACACCAATCCGCTGCAGAGCGATTCGGTGAGCGCCGCCGCGTAGACGCCGGCGCGGCCGAACTCGGGAAATGCGGCGACCGTCGCGTATCCGAGATTCGAAACGAGCGCGAACGCGCCGAAGACCCAGAGTCCTCGCGCGATGCCCATCCGGTAGACCCCCCAGCCGCCGAGGACCGCACCGAGCACGTACGCCGCGATGCCCAGGGCCTTCGACACCAGGGCGATTTCTTCGTCCGAGAAGCCGCGGTCCACCCAGAACGTGCTGAGCATCGGGCCCATCGCGAGATCGCCAATTCGATAGAGCATCACGAAGACGATGACTGCCACTCCGTGGCCATCGCCCAGCCAGCGCTTCAACGCCGGCCAAAATTGTCGGCGCTCGCTATCCGGAATCGCAATGCGCGGTACCGCGTAGACCGCGACCGCCATGCACGCACTGAGCAGTGCAGCCACCGCGAACGTTCCCGACCAGCCGATCCAGCGCGGCAGAAAGAGCAGGGCGGTCGCGAGCAGCATTCCGCCGCGGTAGGCCGTCGCCTTCATCGAGTTGACGGGGCCTTCTTCGCCGTGTTCGGTGATGCCGATCGAATAAGCGTCGATTGCGATGTCCTGGGTCGCGGAGGCCAGACAGTAGACCCAGAGGGCAATCCAGAGCGGAATCGCGATCGAGTGGGCGTCGCTCTGCGAGATCCAGAACGCCGCGGTGGCCATCACCGCCATCGATCCGGCGACCCATTGACGGCGCTCGCCGAAGCGGTCGATCAACGGCGCCCAGAACACCTTCAGCGTCCACGCGAAACCGAGCGCGGAGAGCAGTCCAACCTCGGCGAGAGAAGCGCCGTGTCTGCGCAGGTAGATAGGCCAGAGATCGTGGACTCCCATCGGGAAGCCCTCGATGATGTAGATGAGCGCGATGATCGGAAGCGTGCGTCGGAGGTTCACCCCTACCCCTGCCGCAGTCTAGCCATCCAGTTCCGAGCCGGCCGAACGCGGCCGCCGACCGCTCGCCGCGAGGTGGTCGACGCGACAACCGAAGCTGGCTAGAGTGAGCCGCTTCGAATCGCAGCAGCGACTGAATCACGGGGAGAGCATGGACGAAGAACCGCGACGGAAGAACGACCTGGTTGCCAAACTCTACATCGCGTTCGGTGTCCCCTCGATCATACTGTTCACGGTCATCCTCTTCGCCTTCACGCGCTCCTGCGGAATCCCCGCCTGATTCCCGGCGCGGCCCCCCATTCGCCGACGCCAATCCAGCCTGACCGGGGGTGGGACCGGCTGCGCGCTAGCTGCTTCCCCTCGAGCACGCAGTTCCGTGGGAATCCTCCGAAATCGCCAGCCGAACTCTCGAGCGTCGATTTTATCTAGTTAAATCAGATACTTGTAGCTAAGGAAGCGCACTCGCCCGCCGATGTAACCTCTTGATGGGGAAAGCAACGCATCAGCTGGGCATCGCTGCGACGTTCGGGCTCGCCGTGTGGTTCGGTTGGGGTTGTACGGGCGCATTGACCGGCTCGCTCGCGTATCGGTATTTCGCCAGGCCGCCCGCCGACGATGCTTGGGGGCACAAGATCGAAGTATGGCAGGCTCGGGAGCAAGCCGAGCAGCGCGCGCCCCGTGCCGAGGTTCCGACACCGGCCGTTGCCTCCGGCGCAGATTCGGCGGCCGCGCCCGATCGCCCCGCCGATCTTCGCTCCAAGTACGCCGACTTCCGCCGGCAGAGCAGACGGGCCCTGGCCCGCGAACTGGCCGGCTGGATTCAGGAGCAGGCCCGGGACCACTACATCGCGGACGGGCCGATCGACCATTGGGCGACGCGCGAAGAGACGTTTCGAACCAACGGCGACGACTGCGACGGCCTCGAACTGCTCGTCTATCACCTGCTGCGCGATCTGGGATTCGACGAGACCGAAGTCTTCCGGGCGATCGTCTATCGCCGCAGCGACAACCAGCACCACATGGTGACGTTCTGGTTCGAGGACCCGAACGATCCCTGGGTGATCGATCCGACCGGCGCGATGACATCCGGAATGCCGCACATGTCCGACCTGCCCGGTTGGGCTCCGCTCAAGGTCTTCAGCGAAGACCGCAATTACAACGTCGCGCAGCAGTAACGCCGCAAGCGAATCCCCTGGATGCGCCAGCTAGTCGGTCTCTTCGACCTCGAGTTCGAGTTGCTTGCGCTGTTCGGCGGCGCGTTTTCTGGCCTTGGCGCGCTCCTGGCCGATTTCTAGCAGCAGTTCCTTGCGCACCTTCTCGGCCTGTTCACGCTCGGCGGCGACACGGAGTTGTTTGAGGTCGCGCAAGCAATCCTCGAGCAAGCGGTTGTGTCGAATTCCAAGATCTGCAGGGATTGACAGGGGCTGCGCGGCGGGCTCGTGGACGACGTGAAGCAGCTTGACGGACTCGATGCCATCCGTCGAGCGCGCCGAAATCTGGACGGTGTTGGAGCCTGGCACCATCTTCACGAAGCCGCCCCAACTTCCGTCGGCGGTCACCCGGAATGGGTCGGCTTCGGTTCCCGTCGTCTCGCTTCGAAGAATCACCTCTTCGAGATTGGCGAAGTTCAACGCATCGATCACTGCTGAGAGTTCACCCGGGTGGCGGACCGGAATGAACGAGCCTCCCGTCAGGTCGGCGAGTTCGACGCTCGCAATGGGGCCCGCCAACGCCTCCGGGCCGATCGCAAACGAGTGAATGCGGATGCCGGCCTTGTTCGATCTGAGCGCCGATCGACGCACGGCTCGCGTGTTGTCGGATTGCGCCAGTGGGCCGTAGGGCAGCGTCGGTTGGCCATCCGTGAAGAAGAAGACCAATTTTTCGGAGTCGGCG
>Ga0326597_10004618_pt1 | contig 19310 bp, 14 predicted proteins | sample RVTome_12_FD_203789 | JGI IMG/M metagenome (GOLD analysis project Ga0326597, IMG submission 203789) | Soil microbial communities from uranium-contaminated site in the Upper Colorado River Basin, Wyoming, United States - RVT100D185 | ecosystem: Environmental > Terrestrial > Soil > Contaminated >... | reverse complement strand
TCCCTGAAAACGCAAGCATCGATGTTTATGGGAGTGGCTGGGCTTGTAATCGTGGGTATTACAAATCCGGGCAAGGCTGTAAGAAGGTCATCGTTCCTGAAAATGCAAGCATCGATGTTTATGGGAGCGGCTGGGCCTGTAATCGTGGTTATTACAAATCCGGGCAAGGGTGTAAGAAGGTCATTGTCCCTGAAAACGCAAGCATTGACGTTTATGGGAGTGGCTGGACGTGCAATAGCGGATTTAAAAACGCCGGTTCTTCGTGTGCACCAATGACACAAGAAGAGATTAAAAAACAGAAGGCTCTGGAGGCTGCTATCGCTGCCGAAATCCAGCGCAGAAGAGCGCAAGGCGTAAGCGGCGATGATTGCGAGACGGAATATAAAACTAACGCTGAGGTATGTGTTGAAATAACTGGAGGCGATTTAGATTGTAACGAAAATTATGGTGGTGGATTTTATCGGGATTGTGACGCGACATTAAGCTATGAGGTTGAAACCAACTATTCAGGGGGCGCGTATCTTGACGTTGAGGTTGAGTGCACTTTAGAAATTGAATACAAAGGCCGGCAGACGTATTCAACGCAATCAGACTCCTCTTCACAAGATGAGTCATACAACCTGTACGCACATGGAAGTGAAAGCGATTCAATGAATTTTAAATTTTCTTTCAGTTCATATAAGGAAATAACAAGCGTAAAAATAAGTTCTGCTGAATGTGAAATAGATAGTGTTAATCTGTATTGAAAAACATAACAAGCCGCTCGTTCGGACGCAAACTACGCTGCGCTTCGTTTGCGCCGCACAGCATGGACGTTATACGTTAAGAACCCAATGCTGAAGCAGCTCTTGAACGGAACAGTGTATGTCAGAGTATCGAAGAATCAGTTTCGAGTACGGCATGTTGTAGATAAAAAAGAAGTAATTGTCTCAGCTTTCGAGCCATTTACAACCAAGCGACTTCTTGTTGGGGAGTTTGCAGCGGCGGAGAAATATTTAAAAGAAGGTGTAAAAAAAGTTCATGAAGGGCGCTGGTTTGCTGCCTCACCAGTGATTGTTATTCAACCGCTGGAAATGATTGAGGGAGGCTTGTCTCAGGTGGAGGAGAGGGTGTTAAAAGAATTAGCTGTTTGTGCCGGCGCAAGAAAAGTCGTTGTCTGGGTCGGCCAGGAGCTGTCGGATCAGGAAGTGGTTCAACGTGCAAAAAACGTATAACAAGTCAGTCGAGTACGCCCACCTTCCAGGCGGGCCCGACGGCTGCTACGCAGCCGCGGCTCACTTCATTCGTTCGGCGTCATAGGGAATTGCCGTGACACACTTGAAGCAAATCGTTGAAGCCACCGACACGATCGGAGGGCGTGTTTTCGACTACACCGTTCAACTGCTGATTGTACTTTCGCTCGTTTCCTTCTCGATCGAAACGCTCCCGGACATTTCAGATCAGCTCCGCAGCTTCCTGAGTGCGTTCGAGGTATTTTGCGTACTGATTTTTACCGGGGAGTATTCGCTCAGATTTGCGGTAGCCTCAGATCGCCGCGCCTTTGTCACCAGCTTTTTCAGCATTGTAGATCTGGCCGCTATCTTGCCTTTCTACTTGGCTTCGGGTCTTGATTTGAGGGCCATCCGCGCGTTTCGGTTGCTGCGAGTGTTTCGGATTCTAAAACTTGCGCGTTACAGCAAAGCGGTGCGCCGCTTCAATGTCGCATTCAAACTTGTGCGAGAAGAGCTCGTATTGTTCTTGGCACTATCGGGAATCTTGCTGTACCTAGCCGCTGTCGGCATCTACTATTTCGAGAACGCAGTTCAACCTGAAGCGTTCAAATCCGTGTTTCACAGTCTGTGGTGGGCGGTGGTTACCTTAACCACCGTCGGATATGGCGACATGTATCCGATAACCGTGGGCGGTAGAGTATTCACCTTCGCTGTGCTGGTCATTGGTTTGGGCTTGGTGTCGGTTCCAGCAGGCTTGGTGGCATCCTCGTTGTCCGCGGCGCGAGAAATGGAAGAAGAGGGCTAGCTCGGGGCTGGCCCTGGTGGAAATGACGCCGAACAAATCGCTGCAGGTGACGTTTGACCCGCCGCCCATTTTTGCTACTGCAAAAAGCGGTCGCCACCTCAAACGCCCCTGAGCTAAAGCGTTCGATCTAGGAGGGAGTTAATGGCACGACGTGGCTTCTTGGCAGAGCTCAACAGGGCGATTCTGACGTCAGCACGTGAGGCGGAGCGTGATCAGCGCCGGCGCGAGCGTGAAGAGCGGGCAGTCCAGCGGACGGCCGAGCAGCGGAGAAAGCAAGAGGCGCGGCTCCGCCAACAAACGGCCAAAGCGAGTGCCGCGGAACGAAGGAGACTGGAGAAGGAGGCCGAAAAGGAGGCGGCAGCTGCTCACCTTGAGGCAAGACTAGCCGAGGCCGACGACCTCAACGCCGAGCTCCAGGAGGTATACACGGAGATCGACGGACTGCTGGCCGCCACGCTATCTGTGGACGATCACGTTGACTTGGAAACGCTGAAGCAAGAGGTCAATCATCCACCGTTCGACCGACCCGACCTCGAGCGGCCAATTCCGGCGCCGGCGAAGCCCGAGCCTCCTGAAATGCCCGCACTGATAGAGCCAGACGCACCGACGGGTCTGCGCGGCCTTTTCGGCAAGAGGGGGCATGAGAAACGCCTTGAGGAAGCAAGGAGGCAGCACGAGGCTGATTCTTTGAATTGGAAGGAGACAGTGAAGCGGCTTGAAGCCGAATACGAGGCGGCACTTGAGGCGCATGTCCGCGACGAAGAACGGCGGCTGGTGCAACTGGAGACTGAAAGGGCTAGGTACGCCAAGGATTGCGAGGACCGTGAGGCCGAGATAGCCGAACAGAACGCTGCGGTGGACAAGCTGACCGCGGAGCTGGGGTACGGTGTGGTCGAGGCAGTCGAGGAGTACGTCGCTATCGTGATGTCAAACTCGGTTTACCCGGACCATTTCCCGGTGAATACCGAGTTCCAGTTCGATCCCGCGAACGCAGAGTTGCGAATTCGTGCGGTGGTCCCGGGTCCTGACCAGGTATCTTCCGTCAAAGCGTACAAGTACACAAAGGCGAGCGACGAGATTACGGGCAGCCAGCTTTCCAAGAAGGCATGCAAGGATCGCTACGCCAGTGCGGTGCACCAGGTCGCTATCCGGATACTGCACGAGGTCTTCGAGGCTGACCGCCGAGGGATCATCCAGTCCATCTCGCTCGAAGTCGGGACCGAGACGATCCATCCGGCTACGGGCTTGTCCACCTATCTGCCGTTCGTTGCCGTAGCGTCTGCCAGAGATATCTTCATGAGGTTCGATCTTTCATCGGTTGTACCGCACGCGACTCTCGATCATCTCGGCGCCGCCGTCTCCAAAAACCCCTACGAGCTGGTCCCGATCGATCCGACAGGTGTGAGAAAGGCATGAGCGACCGCGGCGTTGTATTCAACCCTCCACCGGGTTGGCCGAAGCCTCCGGCGGGATGGGTGCCTCCGAAAGGTTGGACGCCGGATCCGTCGTGGCCGCCCCCTCCTGAAGGTTGGCAGCTTTGGCTGCCCGCCGCTGCGGAGGCGATACAGGGGCAGTCCGCCCCCGCGGCCTCGGCGCCCGGAGGCAATTACTATGTGGTCACCTCGGGCGATAGTGGTGCACGGATCTCGCTGCTCGAGGGCGAACTTCGGGCGCTCCGCCTTCAGCTAGAGGCTTTGGCATCCGACGAGACGGTAGTCCTCGACGACGAGCGGGTCCTCCAGGAAGTCGGCATCTACCGGTACCACCACCCGCTGGAGACTGCTGCGGCCTATCGTGATCGACTGAAGGATCTCAGTGAGCGTATCGCGACGCTCGTGAAGTCAGATAGAGGCATCCAGAAGTCGGAGATGTTCACATACGACGGATCCTTGGCCAAAGGTCGCAAGATGACTAGCGACCTGGGCAGACTGATGCTCCGCGCCTACAATGCCGAGGCGGACAACAGTATTCGCACTCTGCGGGTTGGAAACGTCGTCACCGCAAAAAAGCGGCTCGAAGCCTCCCGGACGGCCATCGCGAAACTCGGCCGGATGATGGAAATGAGCATCACGGATGAGTTCCACGCTCTGCGTCTCGAAGAGATCGAGCTCACGGCGGATTTCCTCATGAAGAAGCAGGAAGAGAAAGAGGAGGCCCGTGAGGAGCGGGCTCGTCTTCGTGAAGAGCGGAAGGTGGTCATGGAGCTGGCTGCAGAGCGCGAACGCTTGGACAAGGAGCGAAGTCATATCGTTAATGCCATTCAGAAGCTCCAAGCCACGGGTGGCAACGACGCTGAGTTGGGGCTCCGGCTTGCGGAACTGGATACGGCGATCGCCCAAAACGACTACCGGGTCGCAAACATCCGGGCCGGGTACGTTTACGTTATTTCCAACCGCGGGGCCTTCGGCGACAGCGTTATCAAGATCGGCCTGACTCGTAGGCTGGAGCCCTTGGATCGAGTAAATGAACTCGGGGGTGCTTCTGTGCCGTTCCGCTTCGACGTGCACGCCCTCTTTTTCTCGGAGGACGCCGTTGGGCTAGAGGCTGAGCTACACCAGCACTTCGCCGACCGGCGCTTGAACTGCGTGAACACTCGGAAAGAGTTCTTCTTCGCTACCCCCGCCGAAGTGAGAGAGGTCCTGGAAGCGAAGGTCGGCAATCTGCTGGAATTCTCTGAAAGGGTCGAAGCGACTGAATTCTTGCAGAGTCTTCGGTACTGGCCGGAAGGTCGGAGACCACCTCGTGGTAGTTGATGTCCAGAGTTCTGGAGACAGTATGCTTAACTCTCGACGCGCTCTACCCTCGTCTGGGCGAGCGATCCGGCAACCATGGAGTGGAGTCATGGCCATGATGGCGCTGGTCGTTGTCCCGGGATATCCGCATCACGTTACGCAGCGTGGAAACCGGCGGAAGCGAACGTTTTTTGCGATCAATCGAGTCTAACCCCATCGATCCTCAGGGACCCGCGCCAGGAACCGAGTTAAGTAAACTGTCCCCAGAACTCGCCTGACGCATGCTACGCACGCGCAGGTGTGCTTAATCGTTAGCCATCAAGGAGCACCGTGAGCATTCCCGAGCTAGAAGAAGCGGAGAGAAAGCGCAAGGCATTGCTGAATGCATTTGATGAGCTACCTGATTGCACGATCTATGGCGTTGTGGATGCCAGTGGCGCAGGTGGCGGGAATGTTCCGCCGGAGACGCTCTGGTCACTGTCGGTCAAGCTGATCGCCTGGAAGAAGGATGATGGCAGCGTGAACCTAACGCCACTACGGGTTATGAAGATGGTTAGTCATGATGAGCTCAGAAGGCTGATGGATTCAATCAACCCAGAGAAGGTCATCGGATTCCGTGGTCGATTGTGCGAGGAGACTCCATTTGGCGATGCCCAGTCACTGATGGTCGAACTGGTGGATGCGCCTGCGGATGAAGAACTAAATGCTGCCCTGAGGGACTACCAAGAGCCGATAACGATACGGGACCCAGTGCTTGGAGAACTCTCACTGAACAAGACCGTTGATTGGTATGAGGGCTACATCGATTGGTGCGGCAAACCCGTACAGGTTGCTCTATCCGTTGATGAATCTGGTGATGTGGGCGCCGCAGTTGCCACGATTAAGGGTCTGTTGCAGGATCAGCCTGGCTGGAAGAACAAGATTGAATCCTATGCAGTCGACTCACTTCTCGAACTCAAGAACGACAATTGGTTGGACGAAGGTGAGGAGGAAGTGACGAAAAGTGAATTCATTGATCGGATGGAACTGGAATCAATTACCGCCTATCCAGAGGGTGAGTACGAATTCAATCACAACGATGGGGGACTGTTTTGGGGTCATTCGATTCGAGTATCAGGAGACTTGAAGGGTGGGCCCAATGATGCAGATATCCCAGGCTGAGATGGCTAACAAATCGCTCGAGCGGACGCGGCTTCGCCGCGCCGCTCAGCTTAGACGTTATGCGGCTAAGTTAAAACTTAAGTCAGTTAGCGGCGGCGTAGTCTGTCAAGCTACCAGCCGAATAGTCGTTTATGAAGGTCCGATTATGGAGAGCAAGTTATGAAATCGTTAAAAGGCATGCTTCTTGGTATTAGTCTGCTGCTCATCTCATCCACTGGCTTCACCGGCGACGAAACATATAGTCACGCTGTTTCCAGTTGGCAATCACACGAGGATATTGGGAAGTGGCTGCAAAAGAATTTTATTTTTGATAAAGAAAGACAAAAGGTTATACAAAAGCGCCTCAGGGCCCATGGTCCGTCAGGGTTATTAGTCCGGGCTCCGGAGAAGCTATTCGAAAACGGTAAGGGCTATTGCGGGGATTCGGCTAATTTCGCGGTAGAGTCTTTGAATTCGATAGACCCAGAATATAATGCTCGATGGGTGTTTATAGAGAATGCTAGAGGTCGTCCGAATCATTGGGTCGCCGCCTTTGATCACAATGAAAGACTCTACATCATGGATTATGGCGCCGGAGATAAGTGGCAACCCATGGAGGGTGTTCATGGTCCCTATGATTCCCTTTATGAATATCGGAAATTCCTGGCCTCCCTGAGTCTTCCAGGCTTTGAAGTTGGGAAGGTCGTATTCAGAGATATGCCAGGACAAGAGGATTGAAAGGCTAACAAGGAAAATGCACTCGGACGGCAAAAAACGAGCCTGTCGACAAATCCGGCGGGACACCGCGCCCCGGTTTTAATTACTACCTGGGACAAAAGACTGATGCCCAGGAATAATACGGGACAGACCAAGATTGTGCCGAGTGTCCTCCATGAAGTAGTCAGCCCCGATTACTCGTGTCCCTTTTTCCGACTCCTAATTCGAGCCTGGCCCCTTTAATTCCTATTGGGAAGCCGACACGAAGGGAACGCCGCGGGTATGGCGCCGGACGGCGAAGAAGAAAAAAGGTATCCGATTTATTTCCTGTAACACTCGGTATTTTGTGGCTGGTAAATAAATCAGACATCTTTTCCAGTGTTGATTCCTGTTATTGTAGAGCTTGGGATATTTATCGGTGCTTTTCTCTTTGGAGAGCTTATGATTTATATCGCTGAACAAAGTCCTCTGTGCCGTAGGAATTAGTGAGAGTATCACGTCATGCGATTCTGCACCCAATGCGGCCATGGAGTTAGGTATTTTGATTTTATACCACAAATTTTACTAAGTAATTCGTATTCATGTGTGCAATGTAACCGCAATTATAAAAGCGTATTAAATAAAATATCTGCTATCCTGTTCATAGCTTCCGGCCTGCTAATTAGTAAAATAATCTACAAATCATTAAATATGGGATTGTATGGACTGCTTGTCACAGTGTGTATCGTATTTATCAGCTTAATTGGAATATTCTATATTGACTATATTAAATTATTCCGTAGCCGCATCAATGGAGACGAGCACGATTCATAAGCTTGCGAATTATTCACTGATGCGAGTTCCGGGGACACCCATTGAACATCAGGGGTTGAACATCAGGGGTCGGAGTCAAAATTCTCCAACATCCTGATTGATGGGCAGTTGATTCCGACCGGGACCAGGGTGCACTGGCTACGAAGAGGACGACGAAGGGGTCGGAGTCGGTTGACTCAGGGAGTCGGAATCGGCTGGCCCGGGGGTAACCGACTCCGACCCCGCACTAGACTGGCGAGACGACAGGGAGGTTGTCATGCCGAGAAGGCCACGGCTCTATCTGCCCGGCCAGCCGCAGCACGTGGTGGTGCGTGGGCACAACCGCGATCCGATCCTCGCTCGACACGAGGACTTTCGCTATCTCTACCGCTGCTTGCGCGAGGCCATCGACCGTCACGGCCTGGCCGTGCACGCCTGGGTATTCATGCACAACCACCTCCATCTCCTGGCCACGCCGGCGGATGAGCACGCTCTGCCGCGGACCATGCAGTCGCTCGGCAGGCGCTACGCGCAGTATTTCAACCGCAGCTACCGCCGCAGTGGCGCCTTGTGGGAGGGGCGCTACAAGGCCGCACTGGTGGATACGGAGCGGTACCTGCTCGCCTGCTATCGCTACATCGAAATGAACCCGGTACGTGCCGGAATCGCCCGGGAGCCGGCCCCCGGCGTACCCCTACTCGAGCTTTCATGCGAATGCGCTGGGCAAGCCGGACGCGGTGGTGACACCGCACCTGGTGTTCCTCGACCTGATCGGCGCGCGTGATCCGGGGCCGGAGTCGGCGCTGCCGACTCCGACCCCTTGTCGGAAAGCCTACCTGGGGCTGTTCAGTGAGGTGCTTTCGCACAACGACCTGACGGCGATCCGCCGCGGTACGGAAAACGGCCTGGGGATCGGGCAGGCGGCATTTCTGCTCGAGGTGGCGAGGTTGGCTGGGCGTGCCTAGGGGTCGGAGTCGGCTACGCCGACTCCGACCCCTATTTACCCGGCTTTCCTGTTACTGATCCCAGAGCCGCACCAGAGGCACGGCCAGGCAGTGTCCGGTTTCAAGCGGCAGGGTGTTGGCCCCGGCATAGAGCAGCACTCCGCCCCGGAAGTCCTTGCCGGCCTGGGCGGCCAGGCGGCGCAGACCATGCCCGTCGGCGGGTGTCGCGGTGGCGGCGGCTTTGACTACCACGCCCCAGACCTCTTGCCCCCGGGTGATGACCAGATCGACCTCCACCTGATCCTTGTCCCGATAGTGCCAGAACTCCAGCTCCGGCGCCGTCCAGCCGGCCTGGGTGATCAATTGCTGCACCACGAATGTCTCCAGCAAGGCACCGAAACGATCGCGCCGGCTGACGGCGTCGCCCGCTTCCAGGCCGGCCAGCGTGGCGCACAGGCCGCTGTCTACGAAGTGCAGCTTGGGAGTCTTGACCAGGCGCTTGGCCTGGTTGCGGTGCCAGGGTTGCAGGCGGCGCAGTAGAAACAGGCGCTCGCACACGGCCAGATAATGCTCCACCGTCTCGCGCCGCAGGCCAAGTTCCTTGGCCAGGCTGGCAATGTTGACCAGTTGAGCGCTGCGCAGCGCCAGCAGTTGCAGTAGCCGGGACAGCTCGTGCGGTTCACGTACGCGGGCGATGTCCTGTATATCGCGCTCGATCAGCCGGCGCAGGTATTGCCGGTGCCAGGTGCGTGCCCGCGACGGCGCACGCTGCACCGCTTCCGGGTAGCCACCCGCAACCACCCTTTCTGCGAGGGGGGCAGGATCCGCCAGCCGCGTCGGTTCGATGGCGGCGTGCAGGCGGCCGGAGAGCAGATGGTCCAGGAATCTGCCGGGTTGGCTCATCTTTTCGGCGGCGCTCAGGGGCTGCAACTCCACCACCTCCATGCGTCCGGCGAGTGAATCGCCCAGCCGGGGCAAGAGCAGAAGGTTGGCCGAACCGGTGAGCAGAAAGCGGCCGGGACGGCGGTCGTCGTCCACCGACAGCTTGATGACCCGCAGCAACTCCGGGGCGCGCTGGACCTCGTCCAGGATGACCGGGTCGGGCAGGGCGGCGATAAAGCCGGCCGGGTCGGACTCGGCAAATGCCAGGGTGGCGGGGTCGTCCAGGCTGGTGTAGGTGTACGCCGGCTCGAATTGCCGTACCAACGTGGTCTTGCCCGCCTGCCTTGGCCCCAGCACGCACACCACCGGGGTATCGGTCAGCGCGGTTTCCACCGTGGTGCGCAGGGGGCGCGGCAGCGGGGCTGTCGTGGTATTCATCTACCCTCCCCCGAGTCGTCGAAGCGCGACCATGATGCCGTCCATATTGCTATTATAATACCGTCCAATATACTAATTTATAGTCGTCCATCTGTCTATTTAAGCGAATAGTCGTGGGCACCCATAAGCCGACTCCGGTCAAGCGGCACGAGTCCTCTGCCCGCCATCGATATCATCTGTCGGTTTCCGGATCCCCGATTTCCGTGGCCGCCGCCCCCCGGGAGCGGTACTCAGCTCCCGGCAATGCGCTCGTGGAAGCGAGCGCGGTAGAGCAGCCGTCCCGCGCCGGCGTCGCGGAAGGCGCTGCGGCCGTGCAGCACGTTGTAAGAAAAAGGTCAGATTTAATTTCCACGGCCGCACCACCCACACCGTCTACGATGCCCGCGATCGCGTCACCCGCGGCGGGCAAGTCAGCCGTCCATGAACGGATTCTCTATCCGTAATCCATCGATGACCTGTCCGTCCTGGAGATCCTCGGTAAGCAGTCGTTCGGCTCCGCCCGCCAGGGCGGCCTCGATGATGAGCGCATCCCAAAACGAATAACCGGTCGTGCGTTGCCGCGCAATGCCGCGCAAGACGAGCGGGGCGTCGACGGAAACCATGGGCAGGCTGGCCAGTTCCGAGACCACCTGTTCGGCACGGTCGAGAGGAAGCGGGGTCTGGAGCTTTCGGGTCACGGTCACGAAAAACTCCTGGAGAACCTGGGTGCTGAGTACCGCTTCATCGGCCAGCGTGGTCGCGGCGAACAGCTCCAATGCCCGCGCCTTCTTCTCCGGCGCATCGGCGTCGAACAGGTACACCAGGACGTTGGTGTCGATGAACGTGATCATCGCTCATGCAACTGGTCACGGGTCCAGCGGTTTGGGCCGCGGCGGGACTCGGCGGCCTGGGCCAACTCAACGATGCGCTGCACGCTGGCCTCACGGGCACCGCGAGTTCCAGCGTATTTCTCGAGGAAACGACGGATCTCGGCATTCACGGAGGTGCCCTGCTCGATCGCGCGCAGGCGCGCCTTCTTCAGCAGTTCGTCGTCGATGGATAGCGTTACATTGGTCACGGTCGGTAATCCTGTGTTACACATAAACAGTGTAGCACAGCCTTTAGAGGCCGACTGCGATTGACGGCGCCGCTGATCAGCTTCGCTTCCGTCCTTATGTTCTGCCTCTTCACGTGGGTAATCCTGTTGATCCGTGCTCAGGGGTCGGAGTCGGTTGGCTCAGTGCTTAGGGGTCGGAGTCGGTTGACTCAGGGGGATGGAATCGGCTGGCCTAGTGGGCAACCGACTCCGACCCCTGCCTTAGTGTCGGCTGGCCCGGGGGCAACCGACTCCGACCCCGGGTCTAGGTCCCGGCGATGCGCTCGTGGAAGCGGGCGCGGTAGAGCAGCCGTCCGGCGCCGGCGTCGCGGAAGGCGCTGCGCGCGTGCAGCACGTTGTTGCACAGCAGCCCCTGGCCCGGTTCGAGCCGGTGGACCAGGGCGTCGGCCACCGGCTCGGCCAGCAGCGCCGCCAGTTCGGCGACCGCGGCGCGGGTGGCGGCGTCGTCGCGCCAGCGGATGCTGCGGGTGCGCGCGGTGTAGCGCAGGTGCAGCGCCGGGCGCGGGCCGCCGCGCAGCACCGAAAAGACCGGGCCGGTCTGCTCCGGGCGGCGCACGACCCCGGCCTCGACATGCGCCGGGATGGTCATCGCCTGCGGGTGCATCAGCGCCGCGATCAGTGCCGGGTCCTGGTCGCGCAGCCGCAGGTAGAGCAGCTCCGGGTCGAGCAGGGTGTTGACCCCGCCGCTGGCCGCCGGCCGCACGCAGTGCAACAGGAAGGCGCGGATGGTGCGCTCGGGCGGGTTGTAGTAGCCGTCGGTGTGCCAGCGGATGGCGCGGTCGGTGTAGGGGATGAACTCGCCCGTCTGGCGCGCCTCCTGGACCTGGATGGCGCTGAGGCCGTCGTCGTCGGCGGCCGGGTTGTGATCGAGGGTCGCCAGGCCGAAGCGGCCGGCGAAGGCGAGCACGGCAGCGCGCGGCGTGCCCGGGTCGCACTGGTAGAGCGCCAGGTTGGCGCGGCTCAGCCGCTGCAGTAGGGCCGTGTGCTCGGCGCGGGTCGGCCGGGCCAGGTCGCCGACCGCGACCAGCAGCTGGTCGACCCGCCGCGGGCGGGCGGCCAGCTTGCGCGCGCGCCACGCCCGGTAGGCCGCCGCGTCGTCGAGCGCGAACGGATCGCCGCCGCCCACCGGCGCCCCTCCAGCATGACCGCCAGGGATTTCCATGGCCTGCCACTTTAGCGCATGTTGGGCCGGGTCTCGGCTATAATGTTGCAGTGCAAAATAAGCGCCGCGCCGGCGCCACCCCGATCCAGCCCGCAGGAAGCCCGCCATGAGTGTCAGGAATCTCGAATACCTCTTCCGTCCCAAGTCGATCGCCGTGATCGGGGCGTCGAACCGGCCGCAGCGGGTCGGCACGGTGCTGATGCGCAACCTGCTCGAGGCGGGTTTCGCCGGGCCGATCATGCCGGTCAACCCGAACCACGCCTCGATCGCCGGCGTGCTCGCCTACCCCGACGTGGCCAGCCTGCCGCTGACCCCCGACCTGGCGGTGATCTGCACCCCGGCGCCGACGGTGCCCGACATCGTCGACCGGCTCGGACAGCGCGGCACGCGCGCGGCCATCGTGATCACCGCCGGCCTCGGCCGCCACCAGGACGATGCCGGGGTGACGCTGCAGCAGCGGCTGCGCGAGCGCGCGCGCGAGCACGGCATGCGCCTGATCGGTCCGAACTGCCTCGGCCTGCTGGTGCCGGGGTCGGGGCTCAACGCCAGTTTTTCGCACGTCCCGGCGCTGCCGGGGCAGATCGCCTTCGTCTCCCAGTCCGGCGCGCTGGCCACCTCGGTGCTCGACTGGGCGGCGTCGAAAAAGATCGGCTTCTCGCACTTCGTCTCCCTCGGCGACGCCCTCGACGTCGATTTCGGCGACACCCTCGACTACCTCGCCGGCGACCCGGGGACGCGCGCCATCCTGCTCTACATCGAGTCGATCCACGAGCGCCGCACCTTCATGTCGGCGGCGCGGGCCGCGGCGCGGATCAAGCCGGTGCTGGTGATCAAGGCCGGGCGCGTCGCCGAGGGGGCGCAGGCGGCGGCGTCGCACACCGGCGCGCTGGCCGGGGCCGACAACGTCTATGACGCCGCCATCAGCCGCGCCGGCATGCTGCGGGTGTACAACTTCCACGAGCTGTTCGCCGCGGTCGAGACCCTGGCGCGGCGGCCGCTGACCCGCCAGCAGGGCGAACGGCTGGCGATCATGACCAACGGCGGCGGGCCGGGGGTGATGGCGGTCGACCGGCTGATCGACCTCGGCGGCAAGCTGGCGACCCTCGCCCCGGAGACCATCGCCAAGCTCGACGCCGTGCTGCCGGACCACTGGTCGCGCAGCAACCCGATCGACATCATCGGCGACGCCCCGGGCAGCCGCTACGCCGCCGCGCTGGAGCTGCTGCTGCAGGCCAAGGAGGTCGACGCGGTGCTGGTGATGCACGCCCCGACCGCGGTCGCCTCGAGCACCGAGGGGGCGCAGGCGGTGCTCGCCACCCTGGAGAAGATGGACGGCAAGCACGGCAAGTACGTGCTGACCAACTGGATGGGCGAGCAGGCCGTCGCCGAGGCGCGGGCGCTCTACTCGGCGGCCAACGTGCCGACCTACCGCACCCCCGAGGGGGCGGTCGGGGCGTTCATGCACATGGTCAACTACCGCCGCAACCAGGAGCTGCTGACCGAGACGCCGCCGTCGGCGCCGGAGGAGTTCAAGCCGGCGACGGCGACCGCGCGGCTGGTGATCGAGAGCGCCCTGGCCGCCGGCCGCGCGGACCTCGGCGAGGCCGAGGCCAAGGCGGTGTTCGCCGCCTACGCCATCCCGGTGGTCGAGACCCACGTCGCCGCCGACCCGGAGGGCGCCGCCGCGACCGCCACGCGCATGGGCTTCCCGGTGGCGCTGAAGGTGCTCTCCGAGCAGGTCAGCCACAAGTCCGATGTCGGCGGCGTGGTGCTCGATCTGGACAGCGCCGACGCGGTCCGGAGCGCCGCCGCGGGCATCCGCGCCCGGGTCGCCGCGATCTACCCCGACGCCGAGGCGCCGGGCTTCACGGTGCAGAAGATGGCGCGCATGAAGGGGGCGCATGAGCTGATCATCGGCGCCACCACCGACCCGATCTTCGGCCCGGTGCTGCTGTTCGGCCAGGGCGGGACCGCGGTCGAGGTGATCGCCGACCGCGCCGTGGCCCTGCCGCCGCTGAACATGAGCCTGGCGCGCGAGCTGATCAAGCGCACCCGCATCCACCGGCTGCTCAAGGGCTACCGCGACACGCCGGCGGCCGACCTCGACGCCATCTGCCTGACCCTGATCAAGGTGGCGCAGCTGATGATCGACCTGCCGGAGGTGGTCGAACTCGACATCAACCCGCTGTTCGCCGGACCCGAGGGGGTGCTGGCGCTGGACGCCCGCATCCGCGTCGCGCCGGCCGAGTGCAGCGGCCCGGAGCGGCTGGCCATCCGCCCCTACCCGCAGGAGCTGGAGGAGCGCTTCCGGCTGGCCAACGGCCGTGACGTGCTGCTGCGGCCGATCCGCCCGGAGGACGAGGCCGCGCACTACGCCTTTCTCGACAAGCTGGCGCCGCAGGACATCTACTACCGCTTTTTCGGTGTCATCAGCGCGCGCATGAGCCACAACGACATGGCGCGCCTGACCCAGATCGACTACGACCGCGAGATGGCCTTCATCGCCACCGGCAAGGACGAGCACGGCCAGCTGGAGACCCTCGGCGTGGTGCGCTCCCTGACCGACCCCGACAACACCGTGGCCGAGTACGCCATCATCGCCCGCTCCGACCTCAAGGGGCAGGGGCTCGGGCGCAAGCTGATGGAGAAGATGATCGACTACTGCCGCCGCCGCGGCACGCGCGAGATCATCGGCCAGATCCTGCCCGACAACCGGCCGATGATCAGCCTGGCGCTGGCGCTCGGTTTCAGCGCCGAGCACGACAGCGCCGAAAACGTCACCGTGGTGCGGCTGCAGCTGTAATCCCACGGTGGGTGGCGTGCCGCCTGCCGGGGCGGTGCCTGCAAAATCACTCCGAGCAAGTTATGGAGGCGTGGTTCTGACCTCAGCCCGACATTCGGCGCCCTGTCGGACTGAAGTCCGACCTACGAAGAAATCGTGACCGCGTCGGGCTTGAAGTCCGACATGCAAAGAACCGGCCCGGGGATTCCCTGTAGGTCGGGTTTTAACCCGACATCACGGCCGCGTCGGGCTGTAGCCCTTCTGCAGGGTGCGGTGCCTATAGGAGCGGTCCCCGACCGGGATCCGGCCATGCCTCGTGCGATGCCGCTGCGGCGCCGCAGCGGGCTAGATCCCCAGCAGCACGCGCACGTGGGCGGCGGCACTGCGGCCGAGCGCCGACAGGGCGTAGCCGCCCTCCAGCGCCGACACCAGGCGGCCGCCGGCATGGCGGTTGGCCAGCTCGACCAGTTCGTGCGTGACCCAGGCGTAGTCCGCCTCGACCAGGCGCAGGCCGCCCATCTCGTCCTCGAGGTGGGCGTCGAAGCCGGCCGAGACCAGGATCAGCTCCGGGGCGAAGGCGTCGATCCGCGGCAGCCACTGCTGCTCGACGGCGGCGCGAAAGCCCATGCCGTCGGTCCCGGACGGCAGCGGGCAGTGGACCAGGGTCGGCCGCTCCAGCGGCGCGGTATAGGGGTAGAACGGGTGCTGGTAGGTCGAGCAGACCAGCACCTGGGTGGTGTCGGCGAAGATCACCTCGGTGCCGTTGCCGTGGTGGACGTCGAAGTCGGCGATGGCCACCCGCTCGAGGCCGTGCGCGGCCAGGGCGTGGGCGGCGCCGACGGCGACGTTGTTGAAAAAGCAGAAGCCCATCGCGCGCCCGCGTTCGGCGTGGTGGCCCGGCGGGCGGACGTTGCAGAAGGCGTTGTCGGCCGCGCCGGCGAGCACCAGGTCGACGGCGCGCACCACCGCGCCGGCGGCGCGCTGGGCGGCGTCGAGCGTGGCCTCGTTCATCCAGGTGTCGGGATCGACCTCGGCCAGGTCGGCGCCCTGCGGCGCCAGGGCGGCGAGGTGGTCGAGGTGGGCCGCGCTGTGGACGCGCGCCAGCTGGTCGCGCGTCGCCGGGACCGCCTCGTGGTAGAGCAGCAGGTCGAGCAGACCGCTGGCGATCAGCCGGTCCTCGATGGCGCCCAGCCGCGCCGGGCACTCGGGATGGCCGTCGAACATCTCGTGGCGGTGGCAGTCGGCGTGGGTCAGGTAGGCGGTGCGGCGCATCCCGTGGGTCTCCGGTGCGAGGGTCAGGGGGTGTGCCGGGACAGCCAGGCGGCGCAGGCGCTGGCGGTCATCGGCGCGGCCAGGGCGCGGCCCTGGGCCAGGTCGCAGCCGAGTTCGCGGCTGCGGGCCAGGGTGGCGGCGTCGCCGACCCCTTCCGCCAGCACCAGGGTGCCGAAGCAGTGGGCGGCGCCGGTCAGCGCCGCGGCCAGCGCCGCCGCCGCGGGGTCGCTGGCGATCGCGGCGATCAGCCGGGCGTCGAGCTTGAGCAGGCTCAGCGGCAGCTGCTGCAGCAGGGCGAAGTGCGCCGGGGCGTGGCCGACGTCGTCGATGCCGAGGCCGACGCCGTGCGCGGCCAGCGCCTCGAGGGTGGCGGTGACGGCCGGCGAACTGCCGCTGAGCAGCTGGTGCGGCAGGTCGAGGTGCAGGTCGGCCGGGTCGAGGCCATGGCGGGCCAGGGTGGCCGTGACCTGGGCGGCCAGCTCGGGATCGCGCAGCTGGCGCGGCGAGACGTTGACCGTCAGCGGGCCCGCGGTCACGCCCGCCTGGCGCCAGGCGGCCAGCTGGGCGCAGGCGAGATCGAGCACGCGGGCGCCGAGTTCGAGCATGAAGCCGGTCTCCTCGGCGGTGCCGAGAAACGCCTCCGGCAGCAGCTGGCCGTGCCGTTCCCGGTTCCAGCGCACCAGCGCCTCGACCCCGGCCGGGGTGCCGTCGGCCAGGCTGACCAGCGGCTGGTAGTGCAACTCCAGCTCGTCGTTGGCCAGCGCCCGGCGCAGCGCCAGCAGGGTGCGGATCCGTTCGGCGGTGTCGGGATGGAGGTCGGCGCTGAAGTACTGCACCGTGTCGCCGCCGAACTCCTTGGCCCGGAACATGGCGATGTCGGCATTCTTCAGCAGCGTCTCGGCGTCGAGCCCGTCCTGCGGGTAGAGGGCGATGCCGAGGCTCGCCGTCAGCACCAGTTCGGCGCCGGCGACCGCCAGCGGCAGGCGCAGGGTGTCGAGCAGCTTCTGCGCCACGTCGCCGGCGTGCTCCGGTTCGGCCAGTTCCGGGATCAGGACGACAAAGGCGTCGTCGCCCCAGTGGGCCAGGGTGTCGAGGTCGCGCAGCGACGATTCCAGGCGCCGGGCGGCGGCGACGATCGCCTGGTCGCCGACGCCATGGCCGTGGTCGTAGTTGATCTGCTGCATGCGGTCGAGGTTCAGGAACAGCACCGCCAGGCGCTGGTCATGGCGCGCCGCGTGGGCCAGCTGACGCTCGATGCGGTCGCCGAGCAGGGTGCGGTTGGGCAGGCCGGTCAGGGCGTCGCGGGTCGCCATCTGGCGCAGCTGGCCCTCGGCCACCTTGCGCTCGGTGATGTCGCGCGCAAAGGCGCAGTTGAACTCGCGCGCGCCGATCTGGACGTAGTTGGCGGTGATCTCGACCGGGAACAGCGTGCCGTCGCGGCGCCGGTGCTGGGTCTCGAAGCGCAGCCGCTGCCGTTGCTTGAGCTCCTCCCAGTGCAGCGGCCAGATCTCCTGCGGGAAGTTGGGGTCGAGCGCGGCGACCGACATGCCGATCAGCTCGTCGCTGGCGTAGCCGAGGTTGCGGCAGGCGGCGTCGTTGGCGTAGAGCACGCGCGTGTCGGGGCCGATCCAGTAGACCGACTCGTCGAGGCGGTCGATGGAGAACTTCATCAGCTGGGTGCGTTCGGTGCTGCCCGGGCGGTGCGACAGGTCACGCACCACCAGGATCGAGTACTCCGCGCCGTCGAGTTCGACCCAGGTGTCCTTGATCTCGACCGGCAGGGTGCGGCCGTCGCGGGTGCGGTGGCGGACGCTGACGGTCAGCGTGCCGCAGCGCTTCAGGCTGGCCCAGTGCTGCGTCCAGGTGCTGGCCGGGAAGTCCGGATCGAGGTCGTGGATCGACCGGCCGATCAGGTCGTCCTGCGGGTAGCCGTAGGTGGCGACGGCGTTCGCGTTGGCGTAGCTGATGTGGCCGCTGGCGTCGAGCAGCAGGACCAGGTCGTCGGCCCGGCCCACCGCATGCAGCAGGCGTCGGCTGGCGGTCTCGCCATCCCCCCCGCCTGACCTGCCGCGGTCGTCGTCGCTTCCCATCGTAACTGGCATCGGCCTGCGTTGTGGCGGGCACGGCGGGCGCCGCGCGCCGCGCTACTATAGCAGCTTGGCGCAGCGGCACGGACCGGTCGGGAGGGGCCCCTGGCGCGCCGTTTCGGCAACATTTCCGGAAGTCGCAACAGGGTCGATCGGAGGGCCCGCGATGCAGCGCTACGCCCGCGACCTGCGCGAACGATACTGGACCTGACGGCAGTCCGGCCGTGGCTTGCTATCCTGTCGCCTGGACAGCGGGAGATGGCGCATGAGCTGGTGGGGCAAGATGATCGGCGGGGCGTTCGGCTTCATGTTCGGCGGCCCGCTGGGCGCCGTGCTCGGCGCGGCCCTGGGCCACCAGTTCGACAAGGGGTTGCGCAGCATCGGGCACGACGGCGCGGCACCCGGCGACACCGAGCGGGTCCAGCTCGCCTTTTTCACCGCCACCTTTTCGGTCATGGGCCACCTGGCCAAGGCCGACGGCCAGGTGACCCGCGACGAAATCGCGCTGGCCGAGGCGGTGATGGCGCGCATGGACCTGGCGCCGCAGCTGCGCACGGCGGCGGTGCGCCTGTTCGATCAGGGCAAGCAGCCCGGGTTCCCGCTCGACGACGTCCTTGACCAGTTCCGCCGCGAGGCCCACCGGCGGCGCACCCTGCTGCGCATGTTCCTCGAGATCCAGCTGCAGGCGGCGCTGGCCGACGGCGCCCTGCACCGTGCCGAGCGGCAGCTCCTGGAGCGCATCTGCGACCGTCTCGGCCTGGCCCGCGCCGAGCTCGCCGCCCTCGAGGCGATGTTCCGCGCCGGGCGCCACCACCAGCATACCCGGCCGACCCAGCGCCCGGTGCTGGCCGACGCCTACGCCATCCTCGGCGTCGATGCCCAGGCCGACGAGGCCGAGATCAAGCGCGCCTACCGGCGCCTGCTCAGCCAGCACCACCCGGACAAGCTGGTCGCCAAGGGGTTGCCGGAGGAGATGATGAAGCTGGCGACGCAAAAGACCCACGAAATCCGCCAGGCCTACGAGGCGGTGCGTGCGGCGCGCGGCTTCTAGTGTACTGCTTCACTCTTGGAGGTACATTCAGAGCCCCCCGAAAGTGCCAGGACAAGGCGCGGTGCGCAGGCAATGGCCCGGTCCTTGTCCAGCACCGCAACGCGGTCATGGTGCTTTCGGGGGGCTCCCTTCGGGCGCGCTGCTGGCCGGCCATCTGCGGCGTTGCGCTTGCTTGAAAGGACCCTGCCATTCCTGCACA
>Ga0326597_10004617_pt1 | contig 19319 bp, 16 predicted proteins | sample RVTome_12_FD_203789 | JGI IMG/M metagenome (GOLD analysis project Ga0326597, IMG submission 203789) | Soil microbial communities from uranium-contaminated site in the Upper Colorado River Basin, Wyoming, United States - RVT100D185 | ecosystem: Environmental > Terrestrial > Soil > Contaminated >... | reverse complement strand
ATCAGCGACTACACCTATACCGGCGTGCTCAATACTCTGGCGGCCCAACCCACCCAGGCCTCGTCGCTGGGACAGGCGGTCCAGCCGGGGCTCCTGGTCTGGGGCCGGATCGAGAGCGACCGTCTGGTCCTCGAGCCCGCGTTCGAGGTCACCACGCCCCCCCGGTCGAGCCTCCCCGAGCCCGGCCCCTGGGCCGTGGAGGGCCAGGCGACCGACGGGTCACCCGTCTTCCGCGTCCCCTTCACCCCGCTCGAGGTGGCCGATGATCCGACCGGGAGCAAGGCCTTCGCCTTCGTGGTGCCGCTGCCGGCCGCCTCGGCGGCCAAGCTCTCGACCCTGCGCCTCACCGGTGAGGGGCGCGAAGTATCGCTGGCCGCCGCTGCGGCCACTCCCTCGTCGGTCGAGGTTCGCCGCGGGCCCGGCGGAGCCTCCCTCCGGTGGGACGCGACCCGGACGCCGATGATTCTGGTGCGCGACGCGGTGACCGGGGAGATCCTCTCCTTCGCCCGCGGCGGGCAGGCGGAGGTGATGACCAGCCGGCGGGATTTGGCGCTGACGCTGTCCAACCGGGTTCGGAGCCGGCATCTCCGGGTGACGGTGCCTCGATGAGCCGGCCGCTCGGGGTCCTGGTTGCTCTCAGCGTGGCGGGCTGCGCTTCCGGCGGCCAGCCGGTGCCGGGGGTCAACCCCAACCCCGCGGCGCCATCGCCTGCCTCCGAGGCGGACGCGCCGGTGGTCACCCTGGAGCGGACGGCCTGCTACGGGCTCTGTCCGGTGTACCGGGTTTCCATCTCGCCTTCCGGACTGGTCAGTTGGGTGGGCAGCACCAACGTGGCGGCGGTGGGGCCGGCCTCGGCACAGATCACGCCGGCCGCGGTGGAGGGACTGCTCGATGAGCTGCGGGCCGGCGGCTACCTGAGCTTCGCCGACCGGTACGTGGCCGGCGCGCCGGCCTGCGGGCTCTACGCCACCGATTCGCCCAGCGCCATCTCCTGGGCGGCGCTCGATGGCCGGAGCAAGCGGATCGAGCACGACTACGGGTGCACCGATGCTCCGCCCGCCCTGGCGCACCTGGAGCGGAGGATCGACGAGGTGGCCGGCAGCGCCCGCTGGACCGGTCGCTAGCCTCGCTTCCTCTGTCATTGCGAGGGGGCGGAGCCCCCGCGGCAATCCCCTCGCGTAGCAAGGAGATCGCCACGCCGCTGCACGGCTCGCGATGACGGATGTGCAGACAGGGAGATCGCCACGCCGCTGCGCGGCCCGCGATGACAGCGGGTAGGGCCAGGGAGATCGTGTTACGGCGCCGACCCCGGGGTTGACCGGGCCGGGTCGAGCCGGTCCCGCACCGCGTCGCCCAGGAGCGTCACTCCCACCACCACAACAACCAGCGCGACGCCCGGAGCGGTGGCGACCCACGGCGCGTTCACCAGCGTATCCCGTCCCGAGGCGATCAGGTTGCCCCACGACGGCGTGGGAGGCTGCACGCCGAGCCCGAGGAAGGAGAGTCCCGCCTCCAGCAGAATGGCGTTGCCCAGCCCCAGGGTGCCCGCGACGATCACCGGAGTGAGCGCGTTCGGCAGGATGTGCCGCAGGAGCAGGCGCGGTCCCGATGCGCCGAGGCCGGTGGCGCTCTGGACGAACGGCCTTGCAGCCAGGGCCCGCACCTCGCCGTGTACCAGCCGCGCGATGGCCATCCAGCCGGTGAGGCCGAGGACCAGAATCACCAGTCCGGCGCTCGGCTGCCAGAGCGACGCCAGCAGGAGGAGCAGCACCACCCGCGGCAGTGCCAGCGCGAAATCGGTGAGCCCCAGGAGCGCCGTACCCAGCCAGCCGCGCCGGAATCCCGCGACCGCGCCCACTGCCACCCCGATCGCCACCGACAGCAGCACCGAGAGCAGTCCCACGCCGAGGGAGATCCGCGCGCCCCAGAGCAGGCGGGCCCACAGGTCTCGTCCGAACCGGTCGGTGCCCAGGAGGTGGAATCCGCCGAAGGGATCCGTCGCCAGCGGAGGGAGGAATCGGGTGGCCACGATGTCCCGCTGGGCCAGGGGATCCGCGGCGAGCACCGGGGCCAGCAGCGCGGCCGCGGCGGTCACCAGCACGATGGCAAGGCCCCAGGCTGCCCGCCGGTCGCGGAGCGTCGCGCGCAGCGCCGTCACTGCACCCTCGGATCGGCCCAGCGCACCAGCGCGTCGGCCAGCAGGTTCCCCAGCACGACCAGGATGGCGCTCACCGCGGTCGCCGCCATGACGACGGGATAGTCCCGCGCCTGGACCCCTTCCACCAACACCCGTCCCACCCCGGGCCAGGCAAAGACCGCTTCGACGAATACCGCGCCGGAAAAGAGGCTTGGGAGGGAGAGGCCGAGGAGTGCGAGCACCGGGATCAGGGCATTGCGTAGGATATGCCGGAGCGTCACCCGGGTTTCCGTGAGCCCTTTGGCCCGGGCGATCGCCACGTGGGGCGCCGACGCGACGTCGAGCATCGCTCCCCGCACGAAGCGGGCGGTGCCCCCGGCGCCGATCAGGGTCAGGGTGGTGAGTGGCAGCGCCAGGTGGCGGAGCCGGTCGGCTACCAGCGCGCCGCCGCTGAGGAAATCGGCGTCGAACCCGGCGGAGCCGAACGCGGGCAGCACCCGGAGCCGGTAGGTGAAGAGCATCACCAGCATGAGGCCGAGCCAGTAGCCCGGCAGCGCGAAGAGAGCGACGCTCGCGATCGACAAGATCGTGTCGAGCCGGCCGCCGCGCGACGCCTGTACCGCGCCCACCGCGATGCCGAGCAGGTAGCTCAGCAGCAGCGACAGCCCGACCAGCCGGACCGTTGCCGGCCACGCCGCGGCGAGCGTGGCGCGCACCGGCCGGCCGGTGGCGATGCTGGTGCCCCAGTCGCCCCGGGCGAACCGGGCCACCCAGGCGGCGTACTGCACTGCCAGCGGCCGATCCAGCCCCAGCGCCCTGCGCTGTGCCGCGATCTGTTCCACCGTGGCTGAGGGGCCGACCAGGAGCGCGGCAGGGTCGCCGGGCGCGAGCCGCAGCAGCGCGAACATCAGGGTGACGACCCCGGCGACGACCGCGAATCCGCTGACCGCGCGTCGGGCGAGCGTGGACATGGGCTGCAATCTTCTCCGGGGCCGGGTACATCCGCCAGGGAGCCCTGGCAGGCGCAACCGAATGCCCGGTACCTTATGCCGTGCCCCACGCGCTCCGAGGCCCGCTCTTCCTCTGGCTCGTCCTCGTCTCCTGCCAGCCCGCCGCGGCTCGTCGCGGCGCCACGGTGCTGTTCGCGTCCGGCGCCGACCTCCAGAGCATCAACCCGCTCCTCACGGTCCATCCGCTGGCCCGCCAGGTGCAGCGCTACGTCCTGCTGACCACGCTCGTCCGCTACGACAGCTCGCTGGCGCCGCAACCCTATCTCGCCCGCGCCTGGCAGTGGTCGCCCGACCGGCGGGCGCTCACCTTTCACCTCGCGTCCGACGTCCGCTGGCATGACGGGGCGCCCACCGCCGCGCGCGACGTGGCGTGGACCCTGGAGGCGGCGCGCGACCCGGCCACCGGTTACCCCAGGACCGGCGACCTGGCGGCGCTCGATGCCGTCACCTCACCCGATGATTCGACGGTCCGGCTGCACTATGCCGTTCCCCAGGTACGTTTTCCCGATGTCCTGACCGATCTCGCCATCCTTCCCGCGCACCTGCTCGACTCGGTTCCCCACGACCGCCTGCGCACCGCCGCTTGGAACAGGACGCCGGTCGGCAACGGGCCGTTCCGCTTGGTGGCGCACGAGCCCAACCGGCGCTGGGTCTTCGCCGCCAACCCCGACTTTCCCCCCCGCCTCGGCGGGCCGCCCCGGCTCGACCGCTTCATCGTCGTGGTGGTGGACGAGCCCACCACCAAGCTCGCCGCGCTGGTGAGCGGTGAGCTGGATTTCGCCGGCATCCAGCCCGCCCACGCCGAGTTCGTCCGCCACGACCCGGCGCTCGCGGTGGTGAGCTATCCGGTGCTGCTCACCTACGGCATCGTGCTCAACCTCCGGCGGCCGCCGTTCGCCGACCTCGGCACCCGGCGGGTGCTCGATGCGGCGCTCGACCGCCAGGAGATCGTGGATGGCTACCTCTACGGTTTCGGCGTGCCCGCGACCGGTCCGGTCCCCGCCCATCTGCCCGGCTATCTTCCGCTGCTTCGGCGGGCGGCGGAGACGGCCAGCGCGTTCGAGCAGCGACGAGCCCCGATTCCGTTCGAGCTGCTCACCGTCGGCAGTGGAGAGGCGGCCTTGGAGCAGATGGTGCAGGCGCAGCTGGGGCGGGCCGGGTTCGCGGTGACGATCCGGCAGCTCGAGCTGTCCGCCTTTTTCTCCCGGCTGTACGGCCCCAGCCACGACTTCGACGCCGCGGTGCTCGGCATCCCCGGCGACCCCGGCCTGGGATACCTCGGGCCGCTGGCCGCCCTGGCCGGCGCCGACCCCCCGGGTGATCCCGGCCAGGCGCAGCGGCTCTTCGCCGATTCCACCTTGGTGGCGTTCATCTATCACGCCCGGGGGCTGCAGGGGATGAACCGGCGGGTGCGGGGCGCGGCCCTGGACGTTCGCGGCGAGCTGGCCACGGTGCACGACTGGCGGGTGGCGCCATGACCGTGCGGGCCCGGGCGCCCGTCAGGCTGGACCTCGCCGGCGGGTGGACCGACGTGCCGCCGTTCTCGACCCGCGAGGGCGGTATGGTGGTCTCGTCGGCGATCGGCCTCTCGGCCAGCGCCGAGGTGTCACCCCGGGAGTCGGGATTCCGCCTGGTATCCGAAGACCTCAACCACGAGCTCGAGGCAGCCGATGCGACAGCACTCTCGCCGGGCGGCCCGCTGGTGCTGCTCCAGGCGGCGCTTCGGGTCTGTCCGGCCGGCCCCTGTACCCTGGTGACCCGCTCCGACGCGCCTCCCGGCTCGGGATTGGGCAGCTCCGGTGCGCTCGACGTGGCGATGGTCGCCGCGCTTTCCGCCGCGCGGGGAGCATCGCTCGGACCGGGCGAGATCGCCGAGCTGGCCTGCCGCCTGGAGGCGGTCGAGGCGGGACTTCCCGGTGGCAGGCAGGATCAGTACACGGCGGCCTTCGGCGGGGTCGTCCGGCTGGGCTTCCGGGACCCGGCCGTCGAAGTGGAGCCGCTCCAGCTCGATCCCGAGTTTCTGGAGGAGCTGGCGCGGCGGACGGTGCTCTGCTATACCGGCGCGTCGCGCTTCTCCGGCGCCACCATCGGACGAGTGATGCGGGCGTACGAGGTGGGACACCCCGGCATCGGCGCCGCGCTCCACGGCCTCCGTGACGCCGCCGACCGGATGACCGGCGCCCTTCGGGCCGGCGACCCCGCCGCGGTCGGCCGGATTCTTCTCGACAACTGGCGCCATCAACAGGCGCTCGATCCCGCCATGTGCACCGCCGGGATGGCCCGACTGGAGCAGGCGATGCGGGCCGCCGGCTCGCTGGGGGGCAAGGCCGCGGGTGCGGGCGCGGGCGGATCGATGTTCTTTCTCGCGCCCGACGATCCCGCCCCGATGATCGAGGCGGCCCGGTCGCTCGACGTGCGGGTGCTTCCGGTCCGCTGGTCGAAGGAAGGAGTGCGCTGGTGCTGACCGGTCCGGAGCTCGACGCCAGGCGGGACGCGCTCCCCGGCTCACCCGATCTGAGTGCCCTGGTCCGCCGTCTCACCGAGCAGGCGGCGCCTCTCATCGAGCGCCGGCCAGCGGTGCCCTCGGCCAAGGCGCTGCTCTCCGCCGACGGCGGCGTGTGCCCCGATGACGGCGCCGCACTGGTGTTCGATCCCTGGAGTCCGTCCCAGCACCGCTGTCCCCGCTGCGCCCGCAGCCTAGCGGGCGAGCGTCACGACCGCGCCTGGGCGCGGTACCAGCACCTGTGGCTGGTCGAGCGCGCGGCGACCCTCGCCGCGGTCGCGGCGCTGACCGGTCATGCCGCTGCCGCCGAGGCGGCGGGCGGCATCCTGGGAGAGTACGGGTCGGTGTATTTCCAGTGTCCCAACAGCGACAACGTGCTGGGGCCCTCCCGGCTGTTCTTCTCCACCTATCTCGAGTCCATCTGGCTCACCAACTATCTCGCGGCCGCGAGCCTGCTGCGGGAGAGCAGCCGGCTCGGCGAGGGGACGGCGGCGACGGTCAACGCGGTAGCGGACGAGGCGGCCAATCTCATCGGCGAGTTCGACGAAGGGTTCTCCAACCGGCAAACGTGGCACAACGCGGCGCTGGCCGCCGTCGCGGTCTGGTTCGAGGACGAGGAGCTGGCCACCCGGGTGGTCGAGGGGCCGACCGGGGTCCTGGCCCACCTGCTTCAGGGGTTCCGCCACGATGGAATGTGGTACGAGGGCGAGAACTACCATCTCTTTGCGCTGCGAGGCCAACTACTGGCGATGGGATGGGTCCGCCAGGCCGGGGTGGACCTGCTCGCCGATGCCCGGCTGGCCCGGCAGCTCGCCGCGGCACTTCGGGCACCGGCACTGAGCGCAATGCCCGATCGGACGTTTCCGGCGCGGAAGGATTCCCGCTTCGGCGTGTCGTTGGCTCAGCCGATGTATCTGGAGCTCTGGGAAGTGGGTCTGGCCCGCCTGGGCGACTCGGCCTCCGAGCTGTGGGGCTGGTTGCGGGAGCTCTATTCGTCGCCGGCGCTGGCTGCCCTGCCGCTCGATTCTTATCTGCACGAGGCCGGCCACCCCGCGCCGCCGGCGCCCCGCACCCGCGCCGATCTTTCGTGGTGGGCGCTGCTGGAAATGAGTCCGGCGCTTCCCGAAAGCACCGGGTGGACTCCCGGCGACGAGTTGCTGGAAAGCCAGGGCCTGGCCATCCTCCGCACCAACTCCCGGTATGCCAGCCTGGAGTGCGGCCCCACCGGGGGCGGACATGGGCACGCCGACCGGCTGCACCTCACGCTCTTCGCCAACGGCCAGCCATGGCTGGTGGACCCCGGCGCCGGCTCGTACGTGGCGCGCGATCTCTTCTGGTACCGGTCCACCCTGGCCCACAACGCGCCTCGTCTCGACGGTGCCTCCCAGGCGGCGGGCGCGGCGTTCTGTGCCGCGTTCGACTCGGAGGGAGCATGGTCCTGGACCCGGGGGATCTACGGACCGCTCACCCGCACCCTCGTCGCGGGCCCCCGCTATCTCCTCGATGTGGTGGAGCTGGCCTCGAGCGAGGCACGGACGCTGGAGTTGCCCTGGCACCTGCACGGACGGGTGGAGACGCTCTCAGCCGGCCGCTGGATCGATGAAGGGTGGCGGGAGGACTTCGTGGCGCAGGCCGAGCGGTTCGTGCCGGCCGGCCCCGGCCCGATTGCGCTCCGCGCCACCGGCGAGGAGGGTGCGACTCTCACGCTCCAGCTTCTCTTCGACGGCAGCCTGCTGCGGGCCCACGGCCCGGGCCGCCCGGGCGATACTACCGGGTCCCCGTTTTACCTGGTCCGCGCCGAGGGGCGCAACCCTCGACTGATCACGCTGCTCGAGCCGGCGATCGGGAGCGCCGTGGTCCGCTCGCTCTCCGCCACCGGCGATCAGATCGAGGTCGAGACTGCCGGCGGCACCGAGCGTCACGTCGCCACTCTCGATGGCTGGGAGCTCACCGCGGCGGAGGGCGCGGTGCGGCTGGGCGGCCTTCGACGAGACGAGCCCCCCGCCAAACCGCTCATCGATCACCACCGGCCGACCCCGATGCACGCGGTCGCCGCGCACGTCGTCGATCCGCCGCCGCTCGACGGGAGCCTCGACGGGTTCGACGCCGGTGCCCCGATCGTCCTGGACCACGAGGACCAGTACCGGCGGAGCGAGGAGCCATACCAGGGGCCGGAGGAGCTCTCGGCCACGGTTCTCGCCAACTGGGACGGTGACGCGCTCTACCTCGGCGTGGACGTGGTGAAGCCCGACCTGGTGGTTCGCCCATCGGACGCACTACCGCTCCGGCTCGACAACGAACCCGACGACATTCACACCGATGGGGTGCAGGTGTATCTCCGCCCCGAGGCCGGCGGACCGGTGTACGGCTTCCTGGCGGCGCTCGCGGACGGCGGGCGGGTGCGGGCGCGGGTCACGTCGGATGCCGCGGGCGAGCCGGACATGGTGGCCGGCTCATGGCGGCCCACCGAGGCCGGCTACAGCTTGAGCTTAGCGATCACGGTTCCCGGCTGGCACGTGCGTGGCGGGGACGAGATCGGATTCGACATCCTGGTGAACGAGATGCGGCCCGGCCGGCTGCGGCGCGCGGGGCAGCTGGTCTGGAGCGGCGGCGGCGGCTGGGTCTACCTGCGCGGCGACCGGCAGCCGGACGACCGATTCGGCATTCTGGAGCTGCAATAGCATGGACCCGGTCGCCGGCTTCACTTCGACCGGCAGCAAGCGGCCCGATGCTCTCTTCGGAGGCGCGGAACCGGGCCTGCCGGCGCGGATGGTTCGCTCATCGGGGTGTCGCGTCTGGGATGCGGAGGGCAGGGAATACCTCGACTGCATCATGGCGCTGGGTGCGGTCGCGCTGGGCTACGGCCACCCGGAGGTCACTCGCGCCGCCACCGCCGCGGTGGAGAGCGGGGTGGTGGGCCCGCTCCCCCCGGTGCTGGAGGAGGAGGTGGCCGCCGAGCTCTGCCGGCTGATCCCGTGGGTGGAGCAGGTGCGCTTTCTCAAGACCGGCGCGGAGGCGGTCGCCGCCGCGGTCAGGCTGGCGCGGACCTTCACCGGGCGGGATCGGGTCCTGGGGTGCGGCTACCACGGCTGGCTCGACTGGTGCCAGGCGGCGGACTCGCCCGGCGTGCCGGCCTCCACCGGGGCGCTCTTCGAGGAGTTGCCCTTCAACGATCCGGAGCGCACGAGGCAGCTCATCCGGACCACCGGCGACCGGTTGGCCGCGGTGGTCTTCGAGCCGGTGGTCTTGCGGGAACCCGACGCCGACTGGCTCGGTGTGCTCCGCGAGGAGACCCGGCGCACCGGGGCGCTCCTCGTGGTGGACGAGATCAAGACCGTGTGCCGCGTCGCGCTGGGCGGCGGAAGCGAGCGCTACGGCATTCGCCCCGACCTGGTGGTGCTGGGCAAGGCGCTCGCCAACGGGTTTCCGCTGGCTGCGGTCGGCGGTCGGGCCGACGTCATGGCGGGGGTGTCCCGCACCTGGATCTCCTCCACGCTGGCCACCGAGTGGGTCGCGCTCGCCGCCGCGCGCGCGACGCTGGCCGTCGTGGTCGAGCAGCGGGTGCCGGCCCATCTCGGACGGGTGGGTGCGCGCCTCCTGGCGGGGTTGGCGAACCTCGCCCGCCGGCACTCGTCGCTGCTGGCCGGGGTGCAGGGGATCCCGGAGATGTGCTCCCTCGCGTTCCGGAGCGACGCGGCATCCCGCGCCGTCGCGGCGGCGGCGGCCCGTCGCGGGCTCCTCTTCAAGCGCTCGCCCTACAACTTCGTCTCGCTGGCCCACGACGAGGCCGCGGTGGATCGGGTGCTCGACCTGCTCGACCAGGCCTGCGCCGCCGGCTAAGGGCTGTCGTCGCTCGGCGAGGGGATTGCCGCGGGGGCTGCGCCCCCTCGCAATGACAGGAGGCGGCGTGGCGATCCCCCCGCTCGCACATCCGTCATCGCGAGCCGCGAAGCGGCGTGGCGATCTCCCCGCTCGGCGAGGGGATTGCCGCGGGGGCTGCGCCCCCTCGCAATGACAGGAGGCGGCGTGGCGATCCCCCCGCTCGCACATCCGTCATCGCGAGCCGCGAAGCGGCGTGGCGATCTCCCTGCTCAGCGAGGGGATTGCCGCGGGGGCTTCGCCACCTCGCAATGACCGGGAACGCTAGATTTCGCCGATGCTGATCGACGTCCACGCCCACTTCCTCCACGACCGCACCCCGCGCGCCGACTGGCGCGAGCGGAACCAAAGCCGGCTCCGCGCCGGCGAACGGGTCGGGATCACCACCCACGTCGCCTCAATCCTCGGCAGCTGGGGCCGAGGCTCGCCGACCTATTTCCCCTCGCTCACCGATCTTCGCTACGGTAACGACGCCCTCCTGGCCCTGCAGCGGGAGCATCCGACCCGGGTACGCGGATACGTGACGGTGAATCCCAACTACACCAACGAGTCGCTGGCGGAGATCCGGCGTTGTCTGGACACCGGGATGATCGGGATCAAGCTGGCGGCCAGCCGCCGGGCGGACGATCCGCTGCTGGATCCGATCTGCGCGCTCGCGGGGGAGCGGGGGGTTCCGGTCCTGCACCACGTCTGGCAGCACCGCCGCCGCGACTACCCCGGGCAGGAGGCCTCCGATGCGATCGACCTGGCCCGGCTCGCCCGGCGCCATCCGGATGCGCGGTTCATCCTCGCGCACGTCGCGGGCGGGGGAGACTGGCTCCACTCCCTCCGCGCCATCCGGGAGGTGTCCAACCTGCTGGTGGATCTCTCCGGCAGCGGCGTCGATGGCGGGATGCTCGAGGCCTGTGTTTCGACCTGCGGGGTCGAGCGGCTGCTCTGGGGCTGCGACTTGACCGTCGATACCGGCTGGGCCAAGCTGCGCTACCTCGAGCGGCTGCTCTCCTCGTCCGACCTGGAACAGGTACGCTGGAGCAACGCCGCCCGGGTCTTTCCCCCCGGCTCCTTCCCCGACCAGTGATGCGAATCGACGTCAACGCCTTCCTCGGTGGCTACCCGTTCCGCCCGGTGCCGGGCACCGGCACGAAAGACCTCCTCGCCGCGATGGACCGCTCCGGGCTCGACCAGGCGTGGGTGTCCTACCTTCCCGCGATCTTCTGGCGGGATCCGATGGCGGGGAATGACACCTTGATCGAGCTGACCGGGCGCCACCCGCGGTTGCTCCCCGTGCCGGCGGTGCATCCCGGTCTGCCGCACTGGGAGGGAACCGTCCGGGCGGCCCGCGGCGCGGGCGCTCCCGCCGTTCGGTGCGACCCGACCTTCTATGGGCTCGATCCGGCGGGCGCGGCCATGCGGGCGCTCGCGGCGGCCTGCGCCGCCGCCGATGTCCCGCTGCTGCTGGCCGTCCGCCTGGAAGACGGCCGGCAGCGCCACCCCAACGATCGGGCCGAGGAGCTGCCTGCGGCGGCGGTCCGAACCCTGCTCCGGAGCAATCCGCGGGTGCGCCTGCTGGTGACCCACGCCGACCGGCCCTTCGTGGAGGAGGTCCATTTCGGGTCGACCCCGGAGGAAGCGGCGCGGGTCTGGTGGGACATCTGCTGGATCTGGGGGCCGCCGGAGGATCACCTGCAAACGCTGCTGGAGACGGTGGGGGTCGAGCGCTTCCTGCTCGGCACCGGCCAGCCGCTCCGCATTCCCGAGACCGCGGGCGCCAAGCTGGACCTGCTCGATCTGGACGCCGAGGGACGTGCCGCGATCGAGGCGGGCAACGCGGAGACGGTGCGCGGTGCGCGCGGCTGACGGCCTCGTCCGGAGAAGCGGGTGCCCTCGCTGACCGATCGCCTGGCCTGGGGCCTCATTCCGGCGGCGCCGGTGCCCTTCCGCGGCGGCCGGCTCGACGAGGCCGCGCAGCAGGGGTACGCCCGCTGGATGGCGGCACACCCGGTGGCCGGCGTGGCCGTCTGGGCCCACACCGGCCGGGGCCCGCAGCTTTCGCCGGAGCAGCGGCGGGTGGTCCTGCAGGCCTGGCGTGACGCCCTGCCCGATCGGGTCGTGATCGCCGGCGCGCGCGATATCACCATGGCCATCGAGGCTCGTCGCGGAGGGGCCGACGCACTGCTCGTCTTTCCCGAGCCGCACGATCCGGTCGGCCATCACCAGCGGCTGAGCCGGGAGTTGCCGGTCATCGCGTTCTACCTCTACCAGGCGGCGGGCGGGGTGGCCTACGATGAGCCGACGCTGCACGCCATCCTCGACCTCCCCAACGTCGTCGGGATCAAGGTCGCCACCCTCGATTCCGTCCTGACCTTCCAGCGGATCGCCGAGTTGATGCAGGGCCACCCCGACAAGCTGCTCCTCACCGGCGAGGATCGGTTCCTCGGCTACTCGCTCCTGCTCGGCGCCCGGGCGGCGCTGATCGGAATGGGCGCGGCGCTGGTCGATCTCCAGTGCGATCTGCTCCGGGCTCGCGCCACGGAGGACTGGCCCCGCTTCTTGTCGCTGTCGGCGCGGTGCGACCGGTTCGCCCAGGCGACCTTCACCGATCCGATGGAGGGGTACATCCGGCGCATGCTCTGGGCGGCCGCCGCGGAGGGTGCCATTCCGGCCGATTCGTGCGACGACCCCTGGGGGCCGGACCTTCCCGCGGCGGAGCGCGCTCTGGTGGAGCGCGCGGTGCGCGATGCCCGCTCGCCTGGAGCGTGACTTCGAGCGCTTCGGGCGCGCCTTCCCCCCTGACGCGGCCGCCCATGTGCGCGAGGCGTACGGCATCGATCTCACCGCCCGCTACCTCGGTTTCACCCTTCCCCATCCGATCGGAAAGGGGTCGGGCCAGCTCTCCCTCAACCAGGAGCAGCTCGAGGCCGACCGGGCCGCCGGGCTCGCGTTGGTCGTCCTCAAGACCGTCATCGCGCAGGATCCCTCGGGGCAGCAGTCGATGGCGGCCTGGGCCATCCGGGAGAGCCGGATGCGGGTGGAGCGGATCCGGGGGGCGTCGGGCAAAGAGGGGTGGACGGTGACCTGGAACGGGCGCGGGTGGGATCGGTCGTTCGACGAGTATCTGGATCTGGTCCGTGCCGCCGGCGATCTCACTCGAAGCGGGGCGCTGCTCGCCGTTCCCTCGGTCAACTTTCACCTGCCCCCATCCGGCGAGCCGTTCCGGATGGAGGAATACCGGCACACGGCGGAACGTCTCGCGATGGCGTGGGGCGGGGACGTGCTGCCGCTGGAGCAGGACTTCTCTCCCACCCTGGCCGGCGACCCGCTGGCCGACGAGCGGGAACCGATCCTCCGCTGGCTGCGCGAGCTGCCGGGGCAGGTGCGGGCCGCGGTGGGCTCCCGCTCCGTTCGCCTGGCGCTCAAGCTCATGAACGCCCGGTTCGACGATCAGTTTCAGCTGGCGATGCTCGACGCCGCCGGTACCGCCGATGCCCTCGTCTGCTTCAACCGGCTGTGGGACGAGCGACGACGGGTGGCGTCCGGCGGCCCCGACCTGAGCGACCGCAACCTTCGCGTCCTGGGGGCCGCCAGGAGGAACGGCTACTCGGGCCCCCCACTGGTGGGGACCGGGAACATCGATTCCGGGCGCACGCTCCTCCAGTACGCGCGGTGCGGCTGCGAGAGCGTCCAGCTCCACACCTTCTTCCAGCTCCCGCTCTCGGAGTATCCCGCGACCCGCGGATCGCGCACCCAGCGCGCGCTCCACGCGCTCCTCTTCCATCCCCGGGAGGGCCTTATCGCCGGCATGCTCTCTCTGGAAGGCCAGGGGCGGCTCGAACGCCGGGATGGGCTGCTCCACTACCTCGACCTCTGCCATGCGTCCGACTGAGTCCGCTGTGCGAATCATCCGGGCGGAGCTGTTCGAGCTGAGCCTGCCGTTGGTCGAGCCGTTCATCATCTCGGGCGGGCGGATGACGCTGCGCCGGTCACTGGTGGTCGCCCTGCACGACGAAGCGGACCACGTCGGCTACGGAGAGTGTCCCCCGTTCGAGCTTCCGTTCTACTCCGAGGAGACCCTCGCGGGGGCGCTGCATCTGCTGGAGGAGGTGCTCATTCCGCGTCTCCTGGGACGAGAGCTGGAGTCGCCCGAGGTGGCGGACGCGATGCTGCGACTCGGCGTGCGCGGCAACCCGTTCGCTCGCGCCGCGCTGGAGACGGCCGTGTGGGACTTGCTGGCCCACCGCAGCGACACCAGCCTGGCGGCGCTGCTCGCACAGCGGATGGGTGCGGCGCCGGCCCGGTCGGTTCCCTGCGGCATCGCCTTGGGCATTCCGCCCGATCGGAGCCTCGATACACTGCGACAGTGGGTCGACGCGGCCCTGCCGGCGGGGTACCGGCGCGTCAAGATCAAGGTCGCGCCCGGGTGGGATGTCGAGCCGGTCAAGGCCGCTGCCGGCGTCCTTGCCGGGACCGGCCTTCCCCTTACCGTCGACGCCAACGGCGCCTACGAGTGGCCCGAGCACGAGTCCAACCTGCGGGACCTCGATACCGCCGGCCTCCTCTACCTCGAGCAGCCGCTGCCACCGGACGATCTCATCGGCCACGTGCGGCTGGCCCAGATCCTTGAGACCCCGGTTTGCGTGGACGAGACGCTGCGCGATGCGCGGGCGGCGCGGTATCTGGGCGAGCTGGGCGGACCCCTGGTGTGGAACGTGAAGGTGCACCGGGTAGGCGGGCTCACCGAGGTGGGTCGCATCGCAGGAGTGGCAAAGGAGTTCGGCGCCGCCCTCTGGGCCGGCACCATGCCGGAGTCGGGTATCGGCTCCCAGGCCGCGCTCGCCGCCGCCGCGCTGCCCGGCTTCGTGTACCCCTCCGACCTGGAGGCGAGCGCCCGCTGGTTCGGACCGGACGCCGACGTGATCGAGCTGGCGATGGCCCCGGACGGCTCCATGCCGGTGCCGACCCGCTCCATCGCTCGTCTGCTCCACCCCGACCGGTTCCAGGCGGTCAGCCGGCTGCTTCGGACCTACCTGGCGCCGGGGTCTCGTTGACGGTGGGCGCCCGGCGACCCTACACTAGGTAGAGCCGCGCAGCGGCGTGGCGATCTACCGGCCAGGCATTTCACGAGACCCCATGGTCGAATACGCGCTGCTCCTCGCCAGCACCTCGTTCCGCACCTTCGTGGTGAACGCCGGCGCCTGGGCGGCCGGCCTCAACTGGCGGTACATCGGGTATGCGCTGCTCGGGCTGGCCGCGTTCCTGTTCGCCCGATGGGCCTTCCGCTCGCCCCACTGAGACCAACCTGACGCCGCTGACCTTCCATCTCATCCCGCACACCCACTGGGACCGGGAGTGGTACCTCCCGCACCGGGCCTTGCTCGGCCCCCTGGTGTCGGCGTTCGACGACCTGCTCGACCGGCTCGAGACGGAGCCGGGGTTCCGCGGCTTCCTGCTCGACGGGCAGACGGTGCTGGTCGAGGACTACCTCGCGGTGCGCCCGGAGAACGCCGGCAGGGTCGAGGAGCTGGTCCGCCGCGGCCGGCTGCAGGTCGGGCCCTGGTACGTCCTGGCCGATGAGCTGATCCCCTCCGGTGAATCGCTGGTTCGCAATCTGCTGCTCGGCCTGGCCGACAGCGAGCGACTCGGCCGGCGGCTCGACGTGCTCTATTCGCCCGACGCATTCGGGCACCCCGCTGCGTGGCCGACGCTCGCCGCCGAGTTCGGCCTTTCCTACGGCGTCCTCTGGCGGGGTCTCGGCGGCCGGCCCGGCCAGCGGGGCGACTGGTATCGCTACCGCGGGCCCGACGGCCAGTCGGTGCTGCTCTATCACCTTCCCCCCGCCGGGTACGAGATCGGTGTCGAGCTGCCCGCCGATCGGACCCTGCTTCCGCGCGCCTGGACCAGGATCCGAAGCGAGCTGGTCCGGCGCGCCTCGACCTCGCACGTGGCGGTGTTCGTCGGGGCGGACCACCACTCCGCTCATCCCGCGGTGGGCCGCTTGCGCGACCGCCTAGCCGAGCTGGAACCGGACAACCAGGTCCGGGTTTCCCGGCTGGATGAGTTCTGCGCCGCCGCGGGGGCCGAAGCTCCCGACCCGGTCGAGATCAGCGGCGAGCTGCGCTGGTCCTATGGCTATACCTGGACCCTGCAGGGCGTCCACGGGAGCCGAGCTTCCCTCAAGCGCAGGCACGGCGAAGCGGAGCTGTGGCTCGAGCGCGTGGCCGAGCCGCTGGCGGCCCTGGCGGAGACTGCTCGGTCGCTCGATCACCGGCCACTGCTTCGCCACGGGTGGCGAACCCTCATCCGCTCCCAATTCCACGATTCCCTCGCCGGCTGTACCTCCGACGCCGTGGCTCGTCGGGTCGAGACGCGGCTGGAGGATGCCGAGCTGATCGCGCGCGGCGTCGCGCGCGCGAGCCTCCACGCGCTGGTGGGCCACGATCCCGATGCCATTCGCGAGCAGGATGCCAGCGTCGCCCCGGCTCTCATGCTGTGGAATCCGGTGGCCCGCGCCCGCGGGGGGGCGGGGGGTGGGGGCGGCGTCGTGATCGCCGACACCACCTGGTTCCGGCGGGATGTGCTGGTTGGTCCGGCCGGCGGCCGGACGCCACGGGTCGGCGAAGGGTTTCCATCTGCTGGGTTCGCGCTCCGGGGTCCGGCCGGCGACGTCCCGGTGCAGGTGCTGGGCCGCAGACGAGCTCAGGAGCGGCTCGACGCCGCCCACCACTATCCCGACCAGGACGAGGTCGATGTGGTTCGGATCGCGTTCCTGGCGCCGGAGATGGGAGGGTTCGGCCTGGCGGCACTCTCTCCCGTGGCCGGAGCCGGGCCCGCGAAGCCGGCGGCGGTGCGGGCCGGACCCGACCGCGTTGACAACGGGCTGGTGGAGGTTACCGTCGGCCGCGGCGGAAGCATCCATCTGCTCGACCGGCGCACCGGCCAGCGATTCGACCACCTCCTCGGGCTCGAGTCGGGTGGCGACGCGGGCGACACCTACAGCTACTCGCCGCCCACCAACGATCGGGTCCGGTCCGCCGGGCCGCTCCGCGCCCGGCTCGTCGCCCGGGGCCCCCTGGTCGGCGCGCTCGAGCTGCGCGGGCGGATCACCCGCCGGAGCGGCGTCGTCGGCGTGCGACTGGTGCTGACCCTCCATGCCGGCAGCGCGGTTCTGCGGTGCACGCTGGAGATCGACAACCAGGCCCTCCACCACCGCCTCCGCCTGCGGTGCCCCACCGGTCTCGCCGGCAAGCCGGCCGTCGCCGGTGCGGCGTTCGGATCGGTGACTCGACAACCGGTGCCGGCCGAGGATGGGGCCCATCCCATGGAGACGCCGGTGCCGACCGCGCCGGCCCAACGGTTCCTGGCGCGGGCCCAAGCGGACCGGGGACTCGCCATCCTGGCTCCCGGCTTCTTCGAGTATGAGAACGAGGCCGGCGGCGATCTCCTCGTCACCGTCCTTCGAGCGGTGGGCCAGCTCTCCCGGGGCGATCTCCCGACCCGTCCCGGACACGCGGGGTGGCCCACGCCGACACCCGGCGCGCAGTGCCTCGTCCGCGAGCGGATGCAGCTCGGTGTTGCGGCCGTCACCGCGGCCGACCTGGAGGACGGCACCGTGCTGCCGCATCTCTGGGAGGATGTCTTCCTGCCACCCCGCGCGGTCTGGTTGCGACGAGCCGCCCCGCCCCCGCTGGGGCCGGCCCCGATCGATCTTCGACTGGCGGGACCCGGGTTGATCTTCTCCTCGCTCAAGCCCGCGGAGCAGGATGGGGCGACCATCTTGCGGTGCTTCAACGCCAGGAGCACGGACGCCGAAGGATGCTGGCGCCTGCCTCGCCGGGCGCTCCGGGCCTGCCAGGTGCGGGCCGACGAGCGGAGTCCGGTGCCGCTCACCCTGGAGGACAGTGGCCGGCTGGTCCGGTTTCGGGCCGGCGGCCGGCGGCTGGTCACGGTGCTGGTCGAGTGGTCGCCCGACTGAAGTCACGCTATGTTCTCGCATGCGTGAGTCGCTCTCGTTACCAGTGTTGCAGCCGCTGCCTTCGTTGCCCTGCTACCCATGTCCCCATCGGTCGGCCTGCTGCGCCCACGGTGTGACCCTGAGTGAAGACGAAGCCGCCGCCATCGCCCGCGCGCAGGGGGAGGACGGGATCTACCGGACCCGGTGGGGAGAATGGCGCACCCGGGTGCGGGACGGGCGCTGCGTGTTTCTCCGGGACAACGTCTGCACCATCCACGCGGAGCGGTACTACCCCGCGGTCTGTCGCGGGTTTCCCTGGACCGACGCGGAAACCGGCGGCCCCTATGAATACGATCGCACCATCTGCCCCGAGTTCATCCAGCGTCCGGAGCTGCAGGACGTTCACCGAAAGGCCTGATGCTGTGCCTGCGTTCTTCTCCGGATTTCGCCCGCACCTCACCCTCATCGCGCTCATGACTCTCTCCGGCCCCGTCACCGCCCAATCGCCCGACGCCGCGCTGGAGCACGCGCGCCGGCTGCTCAGGTCCACTCCGCTCATCGACGGGCACAACGACCTGCCCTGGGAAATCCGGAACGCCAAGGGGGCGCCGCGGAACGTGGCGGCGTACGATCTCCGGGTGCGGTCGCCCAAGCACACCGATCTCGCTCGTCTGGTGGAAGGTCAGGTCGCAGCCCAGTTCTGGTCGATCTATCTCCCCGGTGACATCGGGGACAGCGGATACGCCCGGGTTCAGCTGGAGCAGTTCGACATCGCCCGGCGGATGATCGCGAGCTACCCCGACCGGCTGGCGCCGGCCTTCAGCGCCGACGACATCGAGCGCGCCGTCAAACGCGGGCGCATCGCGTCGCTGCTGGGCATGGAGGGCGGGCACGCCATCGAGAACTCACTCGGGGCGCTCCGGTCCTACTACCAGCTCGGCGCCCGCTACTTGACCCTGACCCACAACGTCACGCTCGACTGGGCCGACGCTGCGCTCGACAGCGCCCGGCACGGCGGGCTTACCGAGTTCGGGCGGGAAGTGGTCCGGGAGATGAACCGCCTGGGGATGCTGGTCGACCTGTCGCACGTCTCGCCCGCGGTGATGAGCGATGCGCTCGACCTGACCGAGGCGCCGGTCATCTTCTCCCACTCGTCCTCGCGGGCGCTGGTGGATCACCCGCGCAATGTGTCCGACTCCATCCTGGCCCGTCTGCCGGCCAATGGCGGCCTGGTCATGGTCACCTTCGTGCCCGCCTTCGTGTCCACGGAGGTGGCACGGTGGGAGGCGGAGCGAGACCAGATGGAGAAGGAGATCAAGGCCGCCACGGCCGATACCGAGGAGCAAGGCCGGCGGGTCGAGGCCTGGATCTCCCAGCATCAGCCGCCCCGGGCAGCGCTGGCCCAGGTGGCCGACCACATCGAGCACATCAGGGCCGTCGCCGGCGCGGACCATGTCGGCATCGGGAGCGACTTCGACGGGATCGATTACGTCCCCGAGGGCCTGGAGGACACCTCTAAGTTTCCCCAGCTCTTCGCCGAGTTGATCCGGCGGGGCTGGAGCGATGCCGACTTGAAGCGGCTCGCGGGACAGAATGTGCTGCGGGTGTTGCGGCAGGCGGAGACGACCGCGGCTCGTCTGCAGCGGAGCCGGCCCCCTTCCAGCAAGACCATCGAGGAGCTAGACGGCCCCCCCGCTCGTCCGGCTACCTGAGCGGGGCCGCCGCCCGACCACCAGGAACGCGAACGCCGCTGCCAGACCGGCAAACAGAAACCACTGGATCGCGTAGCTCAGGTGAGGGCCGTCGTCGATCGGGGGTGGAGCCAGCCGACGAGGAAAGGAG
>Ga0326597_10004616_pt1 | contig 19322 bp, 18 predicted proteins | sample RVTome_12_FD_203789 | JGI IMG/M metagenome (GOLD analysis project Ga0326597, IMG submission 203789) | Soil microbial communities from uranium-contaminated site in the Upper Colorado River Basin, Wyoming, United States - RVT100D185 | ecosystem: Environmental > Terrestrial > Soil > Contaminated >... | reverse complement strand
CCAACACCACTCGCAAGGGCTGGAATGTCGGGCTGTTGATCGGCTGCAATCTCGCGGCCGGTCTGTTGCTGTGTTCCTGGATCTACCCGCCGACCCGGGCCCTGTGGGATGCCGTGGACACCGCCACGTTCCATGCACTGAACGGCACGCTCGACGGGCCGAAGTGGTGGCAGATCTCGGTGGCGGTGACCAACCACCGCAAGTTCGACCTGGTTCCGTTCTCCCTGACCGTGATCATCTTGATCTGGTTCGTCACAGGGCGGGGCCGGCGTGACCTGGTGTACCGTTCCGCCGCGGCGGTGACGGTCACGCTCTACATCCTGTGCGTGCGTCAGGTCGTCGGTCTGGACATCTTCGAGTTGAACCGCGAGAGCCCCACGCGGGTGCTCGAGGGCGCCATCCGCGTGTCGCAGCAGGTCTCCTGGATTGCGGCCAAGGACACCTCGACGAGGTCGTTTCCCGGCGACCACGCCACGCACTTGCTGCTCTCGAACGTGTTCTTCTGGTACTACGGCGGCCGGCGCTTCGGCCTGGTGTGCCTGTTCATGACGGTGATCTTCAGTCTGCCGCGCCTGATCGGTGGGGCCCACTGGCTGACCGACGACCTGGTCGGAGGCGGGTTCATCACGTTGCTGGCGATGAGCTGGCTGCTGGCCACGCCGCTCCAGCACCGGCTTTTGCGCTGGGTCGAACCGCCGGTGAGGATCATTCTGGGGCGATTTCAAAAGGCGAGCACTTGATGCGCCCGGCATCCGGTATCCGGCTATTCGTGGGGCGTCACGGGCGTATCGTGCGCTTCGTTTCGAAGCAGCGTTTCGAAGCAGCGCCGTCGTGAACCGCGTCGGTTTGCAGCCCGGCGAGTGCTCTTCGGACCTGGCACCACGGTTGCTTGAACTCAGCTGGCAGAACACGCCACCCGAATCGAAAACCCGCCCGGTCCGGGTTCCACCCAGGCGCCCGGGACGGCGGTGACGGATCCGAGCGGATCCGCCGGCACGGCCAGAGCGGCATCCTCCGCGTTCCGTTGGAGCTTCATCACGATTGTCGTGGGAAGACCCGAACGACCAGGCGGAGCCTCGGGGATCCGCTCTGGCCGAGCTATTCGATCCGACCGCGAAATCGGATGCTGCGCAGTTGCTCGGTGGGGTGGTCGGCGTGCACGATCACGTTGCCGGCGAACTTGCCCGGCTCGAGACCGGCCGGCAAGATCACCTCGACCGTGTAGGAGCGCCCCTCTTCCAGCACCGCGACGGCGGACTTCGCCTGCGCCGCCAGCCGGCCATCGATCTCGACGCTCTGGATGCGGTACGGGATCTCGGGCTGCGTGTTCTGAATCTGGATCGAGCGGGTGGCGCCTGCTGCAGCCTCGACCGTTCCGAATTCCAGCACGCGCGTGAGCCCGTCGCCCGGCTCGAACTGCACCGCGGATCGCATGCGTCCGACCACCAGCACGCCGACGCTCTTGATGCGCGGATGATCGGTCTCGACGGCGATCACCGTGGAGAACGGTCCCGGAGGAGTCTCTCCGTCCACGCTGACCGTCAACTGCCAGACCCCCGGGGCTCCGTCCGCGCTGATCTTCTCCACGGCGGTCTTCAGCTGTTTGTGGCGCGCGGTGCCAATGAAGTTCAGTTCCAGATCCGGCGCCACGGTCAATCGAGTCGAGAGGCTCTTCTCCTGGCCGTGCTCGAGTTCACCGAAGTCGAGCCGCCGGGGCTCGACGTTCACTGGGAGCATCACCATCATCGAATACTGCAGCGAAAGATCCGGCCGGACCGGATCGTCGCTGAAGATGTTGAGGCTCCTGGTGAACTTTCTTTCCGGCATGCCGGTCGTGTTGACCATCACGATCAGCTCCGAGGTCTGCCCCGGTTCGAGCGTGATCTTCATCCCGTCGGGGAAGAAGCCATGGGAGTCGAGATCGATGCGTTCCCGCTCCGTGCCGCCGGTGCCCCCGGCACCGTGGAGGAGGGCGAGCGTGGTGCAGGTGCAATGCGGTTGGATCCGGCTGATGACCAGCGCGCTGTCGCCCCGGTTCTCGACCGGATAGGAGCCGGTGGCGATCTCGCCCCGGTAGATGCTGCCGAGATCGATCTTGACGTGTTCGACCCAGATGCGCTGCTGCCGGCCGGGTTCGTCCGGGAGGGCTCGGGGTTCGATGAGGAGCAGGGCGAGGGTCAGGGCGAGGGTGTTCATGTGGACAGAATGACGCCGGCAGGTTCGGAACGCTCAAGAAAATCTCGGCCACCGGCGGACGGCACCGGCTTCATCGCGGAATCACTCCGGCGGCTGCTCGAAGTGGGTCAAGGCCGCGACCGGGCTGGACGGAACCGACCAAGTCAGGATCTGGCCCGGACCCAGCGGCGCCGACTGTTCGCGGATGTCGCTGCCGACCAGGCCGGCGGCGACGAACAACGTGACGCAGACCGGCCCCGGTTCGCAGGCCGGGCGTTCGCCGGGTGGGCAGTTGCGGCACTCGCTGATCTCGACCGTGAACTCGCAGTCATCGCAGCTCAGCCGGCCGGCGGGAGTCTCGACCACCATGTCGGAGTGAGCGATCACGAAGGTGGACGTGCCGGACTCGATCACGGCCCGGTCCGGACCGAACAACTGCACCGTGGTGCCCTGTTCGGGATGAACGCTCATGCTCGGCCGCAGGGCGGGTTCCGCGGAAGGCCAGAACCAGAGGATCGCCGCCGCGGCGACCAGCGAGGTCAGCAAGGCCGTCGCGGCCCGCCGCCCGAAGCTCCCGCGGTTCCGTGCTGCGGGCCGCGCGGGCGGCGCGGGGCGGAGGGTCAGCGCCGCTCCGACGATCCGGACGGTGTCGCGATACTGTTCATGGGCCCGGCGGCAGCGCTCGCAGATCGCCAGATGCGCCTCGAGTTCGGGCGCCGCCAGCGGTTGGACCGCCAGTTCCATCAGTTGCTCGTCGAACTCCGCGCAGCCATCATGATTGGCATGATTGGCATGAATGGAACGAATGGGCTCAGTCATGAGGCACCCCCGCGATCACCGCCCGCACGGCCTTCATTCCGAGATAGAAGTGCTGGCGCACCGTGGCCTCGCTGCAGCCGAGCACGCGGGCCGCCTCGCGATAGGTGAACTGCCGGTCGATCCGGAGGATCAAGGCGGCGCGCTGATGGTCGGGCAGGGTCAGGATGAGCCGCCATGCGCGCTCCGCCAGGTCGCGCCGTTCGACCGTATCGGCCGGATCCACGCTGGCCCGGTGATCGATCCGCGCCGCGCCCTCGAGCACCCGGACACCCCGCTCCAGCCGCCGGCCGCGGTCGCGGAAGAGGTTGAGCGCCACCTGATAGAGGTAGGCCCGGGCCGGACCTTCCGGCGGTTTGCGCACGGCCCGCAGGAACGTCTCCTGGACCAGGTCATCCAGATCATCGCACGCTCCCATGCGGGCCAGGAAGGCACGCAGCTCCGCCTGCCACGGGCCGGGATCGAAACGCGGATCGGAACCGGAACGCGCGGCAGGTTCGGGCTTCATCCGGTGAATCGGGCGAATGGGCTGTCGAGTTCTTCCATGGGCCATGTTGCTGGAATATGACACGCCGCAGCAACCTGGGCATCAATAAATACCAGCCCGGAAAATCAATCCTGGGAAGTCGTATTCGCCGTCTCGCGATCGTAGAGTGGCCCTGCCGAAAGAGTTGAGGGCCGGTAGCTGCGCGCGATGATCTGAAGAGGTTGCATGATTTCGTATGAACGCCCGGTTCGGATCGCTCTGGTTCGACCGCCCACTCTGCAAATGAAGCGCAGCCTCAGCTCGTACGGCGCGATCCTGCCGGTGGGTCTCGCGTACGTGGCGGCCGTGATGCGGGACGCGGGCCACACGATCCAGGTGATCGATGCGCCGGGAGAGGGCTTCGGCCTCGGGGAGTCCCTGGAGAGCCCGATCGGCACGCTCTGGCGCAGCGGTCTGGGACCGCGGGCGATCGTCGAGCGGATTCACCCGGACACGGAGGTGCTGGGCATCTCGCACATGTTCCTCCATGAGTGGCCGACCATCCGGGAGATCGCCGAGCGCGCGCGCGAGCGCCTGCCCCAAATGAGAATTGTGCTGGGCGGCGAGAACTCCACGGCGTTCTGGCCGTGGATCTTCCAGGAAACCGAGGCGATCGATTGCTGCGTCCTGGGCGAGGGCGAGGCGACCATGCTCGAGGTCGTCGCGCGTTACCGATCCGGCCAGTCGCTCGACGGGCTCGGCGGAGTGGCCATGCGCACCAGCACGCCCGAGTCGGTCCGTCTCTCGGGCCGCCGCCGAGCGCTCGATGAGCTTCCCCGGCCGGCCTGGGAGTACCTCCCGGTCGACCGGTACATGGACAACGCCGACTCGTTCGGCGTCCACCGGGGCCGCTCGATTCCGATGCTGGCCACGCGCGGCTGCCCGTACCAGTGCACCTTCTGCTCCTCGCCGCAGATGTGGACCACGAAGTATTTCACGCGCGATCCGGCCGATGTCGTGGACGAGATCAAGTCGTACGTGGATCGCTACGCCATCAACAACGTGAACTTCTGCGACCTGACGGCGATCGTCAAGAAGCAGTGGATCATCGAATTCTGCGATCTGCTGGAGCGCGAGCAGCTCGATCTGACCTGGCAGCTGCCGACCGGCACGCGGACCGAGGCGCTGGACGAGGAAGTCCTGGGCCGGCTCTACGCCACGGGTTGCCGCAACATCACCTATGCGCCCGAGAGCGGCTCGAAGCGCATGCTGCAGATCATCAAGAAGAAGGTTCTGCTGCCGCGCATGCTGGAGTGCGTTCGTGCGGCCCGGCGCACCGGCATCGTGACCCGGGTGAACATCATCATCGGCCACCCCAAGGAGCGCTGGCGCGACACGCGACGGTCGCTGGCGTTCCTGTTCCGGGCGGCGCTGGCCGGCTGCCAGGATGCCGCGGTGATGATCTTCGCGCCGTACCCCGGCAGCGCCGACTTCGAGGAATTGAGGAGCGAAGGGAAGATCGAGATCTCCGAGGACTTCTACTACCTGGCGCTGGCCCGGTCCGGACTGTCGAGCCGGACCTACAGCAAGGCGCTGGGCACGCGCCAGTTGATCTTCGCCCAGTACCTCCTGTTGATGGTCTTCTACGCCACGGCCTACCTGTCACGCCCCTGGCGGATCCTGGGCGTCCTGAGAAGCCTGTTCACCGGCAGGGAAACCACCCAGCTCGATCAGCTCTTGCGCACCAAGTACCGGCAGTGGTTCGGCAAGACCGCCCGGCATCCCGCGGCGGGGCCTTACGAAGCGTCGCGCGAGACGCCGGCCGCGAGCCGCTCGCCGAGCGGAACGCCGCCGGCCCCAGAGCAGCCCCGCGAGGTCACCCGCATTTCCTGACCCCCCAGAGCGGAGTGGAGTGCCGAATCACATGCCCAGGGTTTCCATGCGGCGCGCCGTGCTCGAGCTTTCGGCCCGCGACAACGTCATGGCGCAATTGGCGAATCGCTTCGGACCCTGCCGGATTCCGGCCCGCACCGGCCATTCGCACTTCGCCTTCCTGACCCGCTCGATCCTGTACCAGCAACTGGCCGGCGCGGCGGCGCGCACGATCCACGATCGGTTCGCGGCGCTGCTCATGGGCCAGGTGACCGCCGACGGCGTGCTCGCGCTGACGACCGGGCAGCTGCGGTCCGCGGGAGTCTCCGAGAACAAGACCCGGGCGATCCAGGATCTGGCCCAGAAGGCGGGCGAGCTCGACCTGGAGCGCATCGCGCGGAAGGAGGACGAGGCGATCATCGAGCGCCTGACGGAGGTCCGGGGGATCGGACGCTGGACCGCCGAGATGTTCCTGATCTTCCAACTCAGACGCCTGGACGTCTGGCCGACGCTCGACTACGGAGTGCGCAAGGGGTATCAAGTGGCCTACGGGTTGAGGGAACTTCCGGATCCCAAGCGGCTGCTTCCGCTGGGCGACCGATTCCGGCCGCATCGCTCGGTGGCGGCCTGGTATTGTTGGAGAGCCGCCGATGAAGTTTGAACTGTTGGGTTGCCTGCTGATGGCGAGCGGACTCGGCCCCGCCGAATTCGATCAGGAAGCCGCCGCGCGCTTCGCGGCCCTGGCGCTCGAGTGTGTTCACCAGGAGTATCCGAACAAGGTCGCGCACGTGCTGCAGAGCGACGAGGACGTCCTGCCGCCGCGGGAGCTGACGCCGGCCTTCTACGGTTGCTTCGACTGGCATTCGGCGGTGCATGGGCACTGGCTGCTGGCGCGGCTGATTCGCACGTTTCCGGAGGCGGACTTCGCGGGGCCGGCGCGCGCGGCGCTGGCCAGGAGCCTGACGCCGGCGAACCTCGAGGCCGAGGTGGCCTATCTGCGGGGCGAGGGCCGCGAGACGTTCGAGCGGCCGTATGGTCTGGCCTGGCTGCTGCAGCTCGCCGCGGAGCTCAGGGAATGGAAGGACCCCGAGGCGCAGGAATGGTCGCGCGCGCTCTCGGTCCTGGAACAGGAGGCCGCCGGCCGCCTGTTCGACTGGCTGCCCAAGCTGAGCTACCCGATCCGCACGGGCGAGCACAGCCAGACGGCCTTCGCGATGGGCCTGGCGCTCGACTGGGCGCGGGTCGCGGAGGATCGGGAGATGGAGGAGCTGCTGCTTGCGCGGTCCCGCGATTACTACCTGGAGGATCGCGGCTGCAACCTGGCCTTCGAGCCGGGCGGCCAGGACTTCCTGTCTCCCTGCCTGGCCGAGGCGGATCTGATGCGCCGCGTCCTGAACCGGGTCGAGTTCGCGGCCTGGCTGGGCCGCTTCCTGCCGGAACTCTCCCTGGACGGTTCGACCGGCCGGCTCGAACCGGCGGTGGTCACCGACCGGAGCGACGGGAAGCTCGCGCATCTGGACGGCCTGAATCTCTCCCGCGCCTGGATGCTGGAGGGCATCGCCGCGGGTTTGCCCGACGGCGATCCACGCATCGGCGGGCTGCTGGCTTCGGCAAACGAGCTGAAGCGCGCGGGCCTCGAGGCGGTGACGGGCGAGCACTACGCCGGCGGGCATTGGCTGGGGAGCTTCGCGGTCTACCTGGTGAGTGGGCGAGGGCTGTGAGCATGGCGAGCGGCGGTAACGTTGCACCCACGGCTTGACGACAAGCTGGTCGAGCTGAGGCGTCCTCCACCGCGAGATGCTGCCCAGCCGCGAGCCAGTGACCGAGCGGGGTCTCTACTGGGTGCTCGGGTGCCTGGTCTGGGCGGAGCAGATCGCGGTATGGCACGAGGGGCGGCAAGGAAGATACATTCCCTTGGCCTTTCAGGCAAAATTGAAGGCTAGAGGTCTCTGGGCTGGAGAGACCGTCGATGTTCAAGGTAGAACAGCCCCGAGCAACAGAACCATGGCGAAGGCAGACCAAATCAAGGCTCTCATTCGGAGCCACGCGGAGGGCGACGACAGTCGCTTCTACGCCATTGCCATGCAGGTCGCCGCGCAAGCCGCTCGGAGCGGGCACGGGAGGTTTGCGCAGGAGTTACGGGCGCTTGTAGATCGCGCGAAGGAGCGCGCCAAGGCGGCGCAAGCAGCGCCGGGCCGCAAGCCGATTCCTCTGGCGCAGCCGCGGGGCGAGCTGGCTGGCCTTCTGACGCTTGGCTACCCGAAGACCCGCGTCGCAGACATGGTTCTCGAGGGTGATCTTCACCGGCGGATCGACCGCGTGGTCGTCGAACAACGGCAGCGGGAGCGGATTCGGGAGCACGGCTTCGCGCCGCTTCGTAAGCTGCTCCTCGTCGGTCCTCCGGGCACGGGCAAGACGATGACCGCGGCCGCCCTCGCCGGTGAGCTCGGGCTGCCGCTGTTCACCATTCAGCTCGACGGGCTCATCACCAAGTACATGGGCGAGACGGCCGCGAAGCTGCGGCTCGTATTCGACGCGATCCAGGCGACGCGCGGCGTGTACCTGTTCGACGAGTTTGATGCCCTCGGCGGCCAGCGGGGCGGTACGAACGATGTCGGGGAGATCCGCCGGGTCCTGAATTCCTTTCTCCAGTTCCTGGAGATGGACGATTCCGACAGCCTCATCATCGGCGCGACGAACCACGCAAAGCTCCTCGACCGGGCATTGTTCCGCCGTTTCGATGGAGTACTCGAGTACGGCCTGCCCTCGAAGGAAATTGCTTTGCAGGTCATGCGCGCCCGACTCGGTCTGCTCGACACCTCGGGCGTCGATTGGTCCGACGCAGCGACGGCCGCGTTGACTCTCAGCCATGCCGACATCACGCACGCATGTGAGCAAGCAGCGAAGAACGCGATCTTGGAGCACACCATCAAGGTCCGAAATGCAGCGCTGGTCGCTGCGCTCAAGGAACGCCGCAACGCGCACGCATGATCCTCGAGGAAGAGGGTGACCGATGAAACCGCCTCGGAACCGTCACCACATCATCGTTCCTGGTGATCCGAGCGTCGAGAAGTACACACCACACGGACGCAAGATCGAGGCGAAGAAGCCGCCTGCGCCCAAGAGCCGTCCCGAGCACGGCGAAGCCCTGAAGCAATCGATGGAACTCGCAGCCGATCAAGCTGCCGGGCGCCGGGAAGCGGCCGCAGATGCTGGCATCATCGTGCATGGAGCCATTCCGGGCCTCTACGTTGAGTTCGAGAGTCAGCCGGGCGTGCCGCTGAAGCTGGCAAGCCTCGAGGACTCGCGGTCGGGAATCGAGCTCGTCGCCGTGACGCAGAGCAAGACGAACGAGCCAGAGCCGAAGGTGATCCAACGCGCGACCGTCTTCGTGCCCGACGGCAAGGTGAAGCTCTTCATCACGCGCTTCGAGCAGTACGCCAAGTCGGCCCCGAAGAAGAAGGGCGAGCGGCGGCACGAGGAGATGCTCGACCCAGTCGCGACCCTTCGCCTCGCGACGCTCCGCGGCCTTTGGACCGACAGCGCGGAGGTCTATCCCAACGACGATGAGACGATTTGGTGGGAAGTCTGGCTGCGTCGCCATGACGGACACGAGCTCGCTCGACTGATGGAGTTCGCCTCCCTCCAGAAGCTTGATGTGGCCGTACGTCGTCTGCAATTCCACGACCGGATCGTGACGCTGGTCCGATCCACCCCGGCTCAACTCTCGGCGTCTGTCGACGTGTTGAACGATGTCGCTGAGGTTCAGCGCGCGAAGGAAACGGCGGCGGTGTTCGTCGACATGGGCCCGGAGGAACAGGCGGACTGGGCCAAGGAGCTGCTCGGGCGCATAACCGGTCCGGACGGCCACGCCCCTGCGGCGTGCATTCTGGATACGGGCATCACGCGCGCTCATCCGCTGCTTTCGATTGCGGCTGCTGAGGAGGACTGCACGGCCGTTGATCCCACGTGGGGCCCGGAGGACAACGGTGGCGGTCCCGAGATGATGGGACACGGGACACAGATGGCGGGCCTCGCACTCTTCGGCGATCTGACCCCAATCCTCGCCGGCGCGCAGTCGGTCCGACTCGAGCATCGGATCGAGTCGGTGAAGATCCTGCCGCCCAAGGGAGTGAACCCGCCCGAGCTTTACGGCGCGATCACGGCTGAAGCGGCGAACCGCGCAGAAGTGCAGGCTCCGAGAAGACGCCGCTGTTTTGCGATGGCCGTGACGGCGACCGACGAACGTGATCGCGGCCAGCCGACGTCGTGGTCAGCGGCTGTTGATGCCTTGGCAGCAGGCCGTGCCTTCGACCCCTCTACGCAGGGCCTGGTCTATCTCGATGACAACGGGGCCGATCTCGAGCGTCGGTTATTTGTGGTGAGTGCTGGCAACGTGGACGGAGGCGCTCTCGCGGCGGCTCACCTCGATCAGAGCGACACCGATCCGGTGCACGACCCAGCCCAGGCATGGAACGCCCTCACCGTGGGCGCGTTCACCGAGCGCATCTCCATCCGGGACGATTCCTGGCAAGGCTGGGAGCCAGTTGCAGCCGCCGGCGACCTCTCACCGTGGAGCACGACATCGGTCACCTTCGCCAAGCAATGGCCACTCAAGCCGGACGTCGTGTTCGAGGGCGGCAACGTCATACGGAACGGCAAGGGCGAGGTCAGCTTTCCCTGCGCCGACCTCTGCTTGCTTTCCACCCACTACAAGCCGTCCGAGAAGCCCTTCGTTGTCTCGTACGCGACGAGTGCCGCGACCGCCCAGGCCGCACGCATGGCGGCCATCATCAAGGCGCAGTACCCTGTGCTGTGGCCCGAATCGGTTCGCGGGCTCATCGTTCATTCCGCTGAATGGACGCGAGCGATGCAGGCGCATCTCAAAGGCGCCGGCGGCAAGCGGGAACGCGAAATGCTTGTCCGTCGCTATGGCTTCGGGGTCCCGAAGCTCCCTCGGGCCCTACGCAGCGCCAACGACTCGCTGACCCTGATCGCGCAGGGATCCATCCGTCCTTTCGCTCCGGGCTCCAAGCCGAACACGCGCCAGATGGGCGACATCCACTTCTTTGACTTGCCGTGGCCCAAGGACGTGCTCCAGAGTCTCGGCGAGCAGCCTGTCCGCCTTCGCGTCACCCTGTCGTACTTCGTCGAGCCCAATCCTGGTCGCAGAGGTTGGACGAAGCGGCATCGCTACGCGTCGCACGGCCTGCGATTCGAAGTGAAGGGCCCGACCGAGTCGCTCGACGAGTTCCGTAAACGCCTGAACCAGAAAGCCCTCGACGAGCAAGAAGAGAAGCCCAAGGCTGACGGCTCCGACAGTTGGTGCCTCGGCGAGCAAGCTCGGAATCGCGGATCGATCCACAGCGATATCCTGTCGGGGTTCGCAGCCGATCTCGCGGAGCGAGGCGTGATTGGCGTCTATCCCGTCAGCGGCTGGTGGAAGGAACAGCCCAAACGTGACCGCAGCGACAAGGGCGCTCGCTATGCCCTCATCGTCTCGATCGAGACCGACGCAGCCGACATTGACATCTGGACCCCGGTGGCGACAGAGGTGGGGGTGCCGGTCACGAGTGCCCCCTTGGTCGAGGTCTGACGGGCAGACCCTCGTGCTGGTACCCGCAGTCCAGCTGTGCGCCTGCCGCGCCTCCCCCAGCCAAGCACGGGCCAATCACCTCCATTCGTTGGCCCCGCATTGGACTGACGTTTTCGAAGGTCCCGTTGCGCGTGGCGATGGGCAGCAACCTGGTGATCGTGTTCTTCGCCTCCCTGGCCGGGTTCATCGGCAAGGCCGCCACGGGCCAGTTCCCGGTGGCACTGGCACTCCTGGCCGGAGTCACCCCGGGATCGTGGTTCGGGAGCCAGCTCGGCGGCCGCGCCCCGACCCGAGCCCTTCGACGGACCCTTTGCGCGCGGATCGTCGTCGCTTGTGCGAGGATGCTCTGGGACCTCGTCGTGTAGCATGGTCGTAAAACCTGTCTAAACACCAACACACACGAACCGACCCCAACGACCTCATTCATGGAGAGACCCATGGCGCTCTTTCGCACGCCCAAGAAGAAGACTCTGATGAGCGTATCGAAGACGTGCGGGTGAGCGGCGAAGATCGATCCGACGGTCTTGTCGGACGCTCTGAAGCACTTGCCCGTCCCGGCGCATCCCGATCTGCTGGTCGGTTTCGACACCGAAGACGACGCCGCCGTCTTCCGGTTGAGCCCCGAGATCGCGCTGGTCATGACGGCGGACTACATCACGCCCGTCGTGGATGACCCCGTCTGGTACGGGCGCATCGCGGCCGCCAACTCGCTCTCGGACGTCTGGGCGATGGGCGGACAACCGGTCGTCGCGATCAACCTGGTCAACTTTCCGTCGAAGGTCCTGGACCCCGGGATCCTGCGAGACATGCTCGTGGGGGGCGCCGAGAAGGTGACCGAGAGCGGAGCCGTCCTGGCCGGCGGCCACTCGGTCGAGGATCCCGAGCCGAAATACGGGCTGGCGGTGACCGGCGTGGTCCACCCCGACCGCGTGCTCCCGAACGCCGGGGCCCGCCCGGGTGACGGTCTGGTGCTGACCAAGCCCCTCGGCAGCGGCGTGATCTTCAACGCCAACCGCGCCGGCAAGCTCGCCCCGCCGCTCCTGGAGGAGTTCCTGCCCATCGTTGCGGCGCTCAACAAGACGGCGCTCGAGACGGCTCTCCGTTACGAGGTTCACGGGCTGACGGATATCACCGGCTTCGGCTTCGCCGGCCACGCGCTCGAGATGGCCCGCCATTCCAAGGTGAGGATGCGCGTCTCCTTCGCCCGGCTGCCGCTGTACCCAGCCTCCGTCGAGATGTACGCGGCCGGAGTGGAGACGGGCTCGAACGCCGGCAATCGAAGGCTCTGCGGCGGGCGGCTCGAGATCACCGCCGCGCTGACGGGGAGCCAGGAGGAAATCCTGTTCGACCCGCAGACCTCCGGAGGTCTGCTGATCTCCCTGCCGCTCGGGCAGGCGAACGACCTGGTCCGGGATCTCCACGCGGCGGGGATCCCATGGGCGGCGGCGATCGGCGAGGTGGAGGCCGGAACGCCGTCGCTGGCGGTCGAGAGCTGATCCGGGCCAACGCCGACCAGCCATTGAAATCGAGCACCTGGAAGTGGATCGCGGCATCGGTCATTGCTGCGGCGCTGGCGGGCGCCGCTGTCCCGCCAGGTCTCGCCCGGTCGCTCGACCGCCTCGTCGATGTCCCGCGTGCCGCCGCGGCTTCGAGCCAGCTGCTCTTCGAGCTTCCCCGTGAACCCCTGCGCCGCGATGGCGTGGAGGACGGCATCGAGCGAGGTATCGGGGGTGATCAAAGCACCCGCGAGACCCCATTCCGAGTCATCGCGGCAGCTCAGCGGCCGCGGAGAGCGAGGATCCGAGTGACGGCGGGATCGGTGAGACGGAGATTTCGTGTCCGTTGGGGCGTTCTGGCGGATGGTCGGAGCTGGTTCACAAGGCAGTCGAGATGGAGGCCGCATCTCGGCCTCTTGCGGGGCCGAGATCGCGTGCGTGGGAGGGGGCTCGGGTTCCGGCGAGGGCTCAGATCGAGAACAGCTCCCCGGGTGGCGCAGTGCTCTGGCGCGGCGAGCGCCTCCACCGGCGGATGAGAGCCCGGAACGACAACACCCCGTCCCGCATCGAATGGGACCTGACGCCGCTCAAAGGCGAAGTGGCCACGCTGGAGATCGTCGACCAGAGCACGTCGCGCTGGGGCTTCATCGGTGCGTCCGGATTCAGGCTGCTCGCGGGGGAATGAAGCGGCCCCCTTCGCACACCGCGACCGCCTGCCCGGCCGGGATGCGCGACGTCGCGAGCGGCTCGTGAACAAAACGTCTGAGGAACGCCGGCGTGCCTAGCGGGGGCCGCCTGGAGGCGCTTGCTCCAGGTGGATTTGCAGGCGCATCTTCGTGAGATCACCGCCGACGTCTTGATTCAACCCGACCACGACGACCGCCTGCTCGAGCCGCCCCAGAGACAGGCCTGTGATCTTGAAGTCCGTGCCATTGAGGACCTGCGTGGAGGCAGACGGGTGGGCAGGGAAGCCGTCCGTATTCTGCCGAACAGAGACGGACGTGACCAAGATGCCGGCCGGAAGTGTCATGCGCCCGTCGAGAGCGTCGATCTCGTAGGCCTGGTTGGAGTCCGTATTGATCACGACACCCGCGACCTGGCCATGCCAGGTGTCGGGATTCACGTTCTGTATCAGATCAGTTTCGCTGGACAACGCGAAGTCGCCAAACATGTTCGTCTCGGCGCTGAGCATCGAGGTCGAGGGAGTGACCTTCACCGTGACCTCTCCATAGTCGCCGGCTGAGCAACCGGTGAGAAGGACGGTGAGGTTGCCTGACGGGGAGAGGGCAGGACCGAAATTGGTTGTGCTCGTGCCCGGACCGAACTCCACGGATTTGCCTCCGCTCGGGTGCGAGGTTGGTGTCATGTCGTCCGCGTCGTGCTCTCCATTCTTGAGGTTGCCCGCGCCGATTCCAGGATCCTGTGGGTTCTCGCCGGAACCGGTGCCCTTCTTGACGAGCGAAACGGTCAGGTCGTTCCATGGTACCTTTTGCCCATTATGGACGCTGATCTGGATGTTCCCTTCATTGTTCGCCAAGGCTGCTGCATCCACGTTGGCCTCTGCGGACCCGCCCGTCACGTTCACGCTGACGCTGACGGCCGTCCCATCGCGTGCACAGACCGCTGCCGGAACAAGCATGGATGCGACGCAGAGCGCCGGCATCCAACGGCGAGGCATCATCGCTTCGTTCAGAGTGCGCATAGCTGAATCCCTTCTTGTGGGGGTTCATGGATTCGGTCATGTTCTGCCATGCATAGGCAAAGATCTGGGGCCGAACGGAACCGCGTTTTTTTTTTTTTTGCATTTGGGAGAACCGTGTTCGTGAGAAAATGCCGGGCGTCCAGAACCAAAGGGGGCGACCCATGCGCGGCGCGATGCGGGATGTCGGCGTTGATGAGGAGTGCATCGCACTTCTGGGCCAGCCACGAACGACGCAGTCCTTCTTCGCGCTGGCAATGTTGTGGTATCCGAGGATGCTGCATCACGTGCGGCGCTCCGCCCGAGGAATCCAGTGCGATCCTTGCGAAGTCGTGCATATTGCCCTGCTCCGGGCGGAGCCGGCATGGCCCCGTTTCCATGGCCGCTCGGGCGCTGGAGCCTGGATCTGGATGCGGTACTACCTGGACGGCAGCCTGCTCTCGTTCCGCCGGCGCAGAGTCATGCCGCGCGGCGACCTCCTGGACGCGACCGGCCCACAGGAGGAGATCATCGACGCTGTCGATGCGGGACAGCGTCTTGCTGAGCTGGTCGATCTTCTTTCGCCGCACCAACGTTGGGCTCTCTGGAATGTCCTGCTCGGGAACTCCGTCGGCTGTAAGGCCGAGGCGCGCCGAGTCACACCTCGCGCCATGCGCGAGACCGTGGCGTCCGTGCGAACGCACCTTGGCCGAGTCATCGGCAGCTAAAGAACGTAGGGAGAACTGGCGCGGCTCAAGGGGGGGAAGCACGTGGAAGCGGAAGAGCCGCTGCGCCGCGCGCTGGAAGCGGCGGCGGGCGAGCCGGGCTGCGAGGCGGGCCTGCTGTTTAACCTGGGCGCGGCGGTCCAGGCCCAGGAGGGCCAGCCTGGCCGAGCTGGGCCAGACGAAGGAGGCGAGCCGCCGCCTCCGGCAGGCGCGCGAGAAGGAGAGAACAGCAAGGTCCGCAAGGGGATCGACGCGCTGCTCGAGCAATTGAAGTCGGCGGAGTCGGAAGAGACGGGCGGCAGAGCAGTGGACTCATCATCCAACGGTCGCAGGTTCGAATCCTGCCGGGCCCACCATTCCCGTGCCGTGCCGGAGCTTCATGCCGCCCGGGACCGGCACGAGATGCCAAGGGGGGCCGCCGGCGAGGAGATATCGGCGCCGGCCGTGCTGGAGTAGGATGCTCCCCTGTGACCTGGCTGCGTGTGCAGAACCAGGGTTCCTCCTTCAAGAAGTCCCGCACCGTCGGGGCGCCGCCCTGCGAGGATCGGAGATCGAGGCGTGAGCGAGGAGCGGTCCCGTCGTCCACCGCGTCCATCGGACGAGCTGCTGGCCCGTCTCTCGGGGGAGCGCTCGGCCAAGGCGCGCTACGAGCTCAGGCAGGAGCTCGGGCGCGGCGGCATGGGCGTCGTGCTGACCGCCTTCGATCGGGAGCTGCGCCGCGATCTGGCCATGAAGATCATCAGGGAGCAACCCGGCTCTTGCGAGAGTCCCTCCGGCTCGATCTCGCTGAGTCGCTTTCTCGAGGAGGCCCAGGTCACCGGCCAACTCGAGCATCCCGGCATCGTGCCCGTGCACGATCTCGGGCTCGACGAGCGGGGTCGCGCCTTCTTCACCATGCGGCTCGTGCGCGGGCGCGACCTTTCGGTCATCTTCGACCTGGCCCGCGAGGGCCGCGAGGGTTGGTCCCTGACCCGGGCCCTGACGGTGCTGCTGCGGGTCTGCGAAGCGATGGCGTACGCGCACGACAAGGGCGTGATCCACCGCGACCTGAAGCCGGCCAACATCATGGTCGGGCGCTTCGGGGAGACCTACGTCATGGATTGGGGCCTGGCGCGCGTGATCGGTTCCGGCGAACCGGACCGGGACGGGGGCTCCGCGCTCGTTTCGCGGCGCATCGCCACGCATCGGCAGGAGGACTCCGCGCTCGATGCTCCCTCGACGCTCGTGACGATGGACGGCGACGTCGTGGGCACGCCGGCCTACATGCCGCCCGAGCAGGCCGCCGGGCAGCGCGACCGGATCGGACCCGCGGCCGACGTCTACGCGGTCGGTGCCCTGCTCTACCGCCTGCTCACCGGCCATGCGCCCTACACTGACGCCGCTCAGGGGCTCGGAGCAAGGAACCTGCTTCGAATGGTCACGAGCGGGCCGCCCACGCCGGTGCATCGGTTGGCGCGCGGGGTGCCCGCCGAGCTGTGCGCGATCTGCGAGAAGAGCATGGCCTACGAGATCGATCACCGCTACGCGAGCATGCAGGCCCTGTCGGACGATCTGCGCGCGTACCTCGAGAACCGCGTGGTGAAGGCGTACGCCGCCGGACCGATGGCGGAGCTCCGTAAGTGGATCGCTCGCAACCGCGGCGTGGCGTTGACCGCGGGCGTGGCCGTCCTCTCGATGCTGTTGCTGGCCTGGATCGCGTACCGGCGGGTCGAAGAGGAGCGCAACGTCGCGCTCGAGAACGGGCGTCTGGCGGACCTGCGGTCGATCGAGGCCGAGCAGGAACGACAGCGCGTGCTCCGGATCTCCGACGTGAAACGGCTGGAGGACCTGGTGGAGCAGGCGGGCGGACTGTGGCCGGCCCGACCCGATCGAGTGCCCGACCTGGAGGATTGGCTTCGGCGCGCCTTCGACCTGCTGTCGCGCCAGGACGAACACCGGGCCACGCTGGCGCAGCTCGCGGAGCGACTGAAGCAGCAGCCGGGCGAGACGGAGACGCGCTGGTGGCACGACACCCTGAGGCAGCTGATCGACCGATTGGAGCGGCTCGGCGGAGACAGCCTTCACGGGGCGACGATCGCGAGCTTGCGGCATCGGCTCGAGCTGGCCGGGGAGCTGGAGCGAGTCTCGGCGGTGGAGGCCGCGCCGCTCTGGTCGGAAGCGATCGCGTCCGTTTCGGACCGCTCCCGCAGGCCGGCCTACGACGGGCTCGTCCTGAAGCCCCAGTTCGGCCTGGTCCCGCTGGGCGCGGATCCCGACTCCGGTCTGGAGGAGTTCTGGCACGTGGCCTCCGGCGAGCGGCCGACACGAGGATCGGATGGCCGGCTGCTGCTCGATCCCATGACCGGCGTGGTCCTGGTCCTGATTCCGCCCCAGCGGTTCCTGATGGGCGCGCAGAACAAGAGCGCCGAGCTGCCCTGCCACGATCCGAACGCCGCCGCCAACGAGTCCGACCGAGACTGGCGTCCGGTGGAAGTGGTGCTCGAGGCTTATTTCCTGTCGAAGTACGAGCTGACGCAGGGACAGTGGCTGAGGTTCACCGGGCGCAATCCGAGCTTCTTCAATCCCGGGGACTGGAAGGAGGGCGTGACCCTTCGGAATCCGGTGGACAACGTCTCCTGGGACGACTGCGTGCCGGTGCTCGCGCGCCATGAGCTGAGTCTGCCCACGGAGGCGCAGTGGGAGGCGGCCTGTCGCGCCGGTAGTCGAACGGCCTTCAGCACCGGGGATGCAATCGACACCCTGCTCGGCTTCGCCAACGTGCGCGACCGCTCCTTCGATGAGGGGATGCGCTCGGAGGACCCGTGCGAGGAGTTCGACGACGGTTTCATGCTGCCGGCTCCGGTGGGCTCGCTCGGCGCCAACGCACTCGGGCTGCATGACATGCACGGCAACCTGTTCGAGTGGGTGCAGGACGACTACGTTCCCTACGACCTTTCGCCCCGCCCGGGGGACGGCCTCCGCAGCGAGGGACACCCTCGGAATCCGGTCTATCGCGGCGGCAGCTACTACAACCGAGCGCTGATGGCGCGCTCGGCGGCGCGGCTCCGGCTGACCTCGGACTACCGCGGCAACTCCATCGGCCTGCGTCCCGCCCGCCGGATCGAGCGCTGAGCGTGAGCCAGGATGGTCGACCAGCACGAAACCGGCGGCGACCGCGGCCCCGGCGAAGGCGAACGGATGTCTCTCCGCCAGGTCCCCGACGCGATGCAGCGTTCCGCGGAGGTCGGTCTCCTCGAGATCCTGGGAGAACCCGTCGATCCCCTCCGCCGCCAGGCTCAGGTACTCGGCGAGGGACTCCCGGTCTCGGCCTCTCAGATTCTCCGCGGTCTCCTCCAGCGCATCGGCGACGTCGCGCACATACGCCGCGGCTCCGGCCAGCTCCGATCCGTCCGTCGCATGGGATACTTCCTCGGCGCCCTCGCGCGCTTCCGCTTCCGCCTCGCGGGGCTCGTGCTCGCGATCCAGGAAGCTCCTGAGGATCTCTTCTCGGCGCGTCATCTCGAGCGAGCCGCTGGCCCGGCCGAGCGGATGTGCCTCTTCATCTGCTCGTGGTCCGCCGCGGCCTGGTCCACCAGGTCCCGCTCTCCGCGCTCCTGCTCCAGGACGGAGTAGAAGGCATCCTCCTCCGCCTGCATGTGCGCGCGAAGCTCCTCCTCCAGCTCGCGGAACAGGCGCTGCTTTTCCGCCGAGGAGGCGGGTCCGGCTCGGGCTAGCAACAAGAGGAGATGCACTCGAGCACCACGTACGACGCCGCCATCATCGGAGCCGGACCGAACGGGTTGAGCGGCGCCATCGCGCTTGCACACGCCGGCCGGCGCGTCGTCGTGCTGGGACGGGCCGAAGCCATCGGCGGCGGTGCGCGTTCGGCCGGGCTGACCCTGCCCGACTTCGCCCATGACGCCTGCTCGGCGATTCATCCGCTCGTCAGCTCCTTCGACTGCCTCCTCCCCGAGATCCTCGCGCCCATGCATCTACCCCGCCACCCACTCGCGCTTGCGCGCTTCGCCTGGCAAACCTTGCGCTCGGCCGCCACTCTCTTCGCTTCGCGGTTCGAGACCCCGGTCGCTCGGGCGCTCACGGCCGGCCTCGCCGCGCACTCGATGCTGCCTCTCGACAAGCGACCTTCCGCGGCGATCGGGCTCATGCTCGCGATTTCCGCCCATGCGGTAGGCTGGCCGTTTCCGCGAGGAGGACCGCGGCGGCTCGCCGATGCGCTCGCGAATCATCTGCGCGAGCTCGGGGGGGAGATCCGCACCGTCTGCGAGGCATGAGCGCTCGAAGAGCTGCCGCCGAGCCGAGCGGTCCTGTTCGACCTGGCTCCGCGACAGATCCTCGACATTGCCGGAGATCGCCTGAGCAGGAGGTATCGCCGCAGCCTTCTGCGCTACCGCCACGGCCCGGGGGCCTGCAAGCTGGACTGGGCGCTGGCCGCACCGATTAGGCCGGAACGCCGTCGCTGGTGGTCGAGAGCTGATCCGAGCCAATCCGGATCCTGAGC